>Ga0316605_10000583_pt1 | contig 24567 bp, 21 predicted proteins | sample OWC_soil_day20_n_FD_207666 | JGI IMG/M metagenome (GOLD analysis project Ga0316605, IMG submission 207666) | Wetland soil microbial communities from Old Woman Creek delta, Ohio, United States - OWC_soil_day20_noCT | ecosystem: Environmental > Terrestrial > Soil > Wetlands | place: USA: Ohio...
CATATAATCTTAGTGATAATGGTTTTGGTTCTGTAGTAATTAATGGTTCTTCATTAAATGCAGGAATGTATATTTATTCTTTGATTGTTAATGGACAAGAAGCAGAAACAAAACGAATGATACTTACTAAATAAGAAAGGAGGTATGAAATGAAAAAAATATTAATATGTATTCTTATTACATTTCTTTCTTCCTCTTATCTGTTTTCTCAACAAAGCATAAGTTATAATGTAAGTTTTTCTCCTTATGCAATCACAGATACTTTGTATAATGACAGTATCGTATATAATAAAATTGTAATAAATGATTGCTATATAACATCAGATGTTGGCAAACCAGTATTACCGGTTAAATATGTTCGTTTACTTATACCAAGAGGTACAAGAGCAACAAATGTGATAATTAATCAAACAAGCAATAATCAAACACAAACCTTATTACATAAAGTTTGTTATGCAACGCCTCCTATTCCCATAGGTGAATCTCTTGAAAACGTTGAAGAAGGATTTGATACAATAATATATTCTCAAAGTACACCTTTCCCAACTTCAAGAGTATCTGTAGTAAGTCAGAATTTTTTCAGAGGTAACTGTATTGTCACAATAGCAGTTTATCCTATTCTTTATACGCCTTCTATTAATCAAATCTCTTATGTGTCTAATATTAGCTTTTCATTAAATTATGTTTCTGATTCAAACTATTTAAAAGATATGTATTTTGATGAAAAAGATAGAGGTTTATTATCTCATATGATAGATAACCCCAATATTGTTACACAATTTGCTCCAGTCAATCTATCTCCTGCAAGCAGTGGAACAAAGAGCATTTCTGTTAATGCTAAATATTTGGTTGTTACAGAAAGAAAACTTCTTCCAGCCTTTGCAGAATTATTGGATTGGAAACGAAGAAAAGGATTACCTTCTCAAGTGGTAGCAATAGAAGATATTTTGGCAGATCCTGACTATCAGAATGGTGATGAAATATCTAATATCAATGATGATGCAGGCAAACTGCGTCAATTTCTTTATGAAACATACAATAATGGGAATGGAGTAGAATATGTTTTATTAGCTGGAGCTAATATTCCTATAAGATTAGGTGATGGATTCCATAATTCTCCTAATTTAGGAGACAATGTCCCTACAGATTTATACTTTTCTGATTTTGATGGGCACTGGAATCTTGATGGAGATGAATATTACGGTGAGGAATATGTAAGAAATGGTCAATATAGAGAAGATTGTGATAGCATAGACTTATTTACTGAAATTTATATAGGACGCATAATGGCTAGGAATGAATGGGAAGTAAGGAATTGGACAAGAAAGCTTATTATTTATGAGCAAAATCCAGGGAATGGGACTTATTTAACAAAAGCATTTTTTACAATAGCTGATCAATTTGTTAGTTGTAATGATGGAAGTCCAGTTAATGGAGGATGGTTCGGTGGATCTTTTGATTATTCATATAGGAACTATTATTCTGATATTTTCACTCAGATGGAAGTTATTCAAGAAAATGTAGATAATCATGTTCAAATAATTCCTACATATCCTAAGGGGAGAGATGCTATAAGTGCGTTTAATAATAATTATGGATTTACTGGATTTTTAGGGCATGGTTCTCCTAATCGTATTGCTGTTGCTACAAAAGGCTTTAATAAAAATGAACCTAACTCAAAATACTTTGTAACTTCTTTTGATAGTGACTATAGTTCTTATATGGTAGAGCAAGAGGCTGGAAATGGATTAGATAATATGACTAATTATTGCTATCCTACAATATTCTTAACAACAGCTTGTACTACAATGCCTTTTGATAATTATGATCAATGGGGTGAAAATTATCGTCGAAACTTTGGAGATATGTATACTTGTGGAACTAAAGGAGGAGGGCATATTTATATCGGTAATACTAGAGCTGGATATGATATCTCTAATACATATGCAAGAAATTTTATTGAGATTGCCAATGATAATTTAACCTTCAATATTGGGAAAATGAAATCTATAGCAACAAGCCCTGCTATGCCAGATATACTTCATTATTCATTTGGAGATTATTATTTTAATACTTATGGACTATATACAATTTATTCATTAAATTTAATGGGCTGTCCTGAAACTGAATTATGGACAGAAATACCAGAACATTTTAATAATGTTAGTATTCAAGAAAATAGTAATTCTTTATTTGTAAATGCAGGTGTTAATGATGTTTCTATCTGTGTAATGAGTGCATTGGATAATGGAGAAAGTTACTATCAAAAAGTTGAAAACGTTTCCTCATTTAATTTTCAAAATATATCTAAACCATATAATTTAACTATAACAAAGCATAACTATTACCCATATTTAGATAATCCTAATGATTTATATATCCAAAATATTAATTGGGATAATGAAAGGGTTATTTCTGCAAATAAATTTTTTATTGGTACAGATGTAACGAATACTATTCCTTCTGGTAATGTAATAATTAACGCTCCTGCAAATATTCTATTAAAAACCGTTGAAGATGTAATTATTCAATTTGATTTTGAAGTTGTAAGCGGAGCAAGTTTTGAAATTAAAATAAATAATAGCGATGAAAACACATGTTTATAAATTAGTATTAGGGTTATTATTAACTCTATTAATAGGCATTAACCTTAATGCACAAGAATACGAGTATATTCCATTAGTTAAACCTGGCATTCAGATTTGGACAACTACAGCAGCAACTGAAGGATATAGACATTATAATAGATTTGCTCTTACAGAAGAGGATACTTTAATGGAGGGGTTATCATATAAGAAACTCTATTGGTTTACTGACTCTGTTTTTAATCCTTTAACTTCCGAATGTATTGGCGGATTAAGAGAGAATGAACAAAAACAAGTCTTTTACAAAGGTAGTGCAGGTTATGATAACGAAGATTGGCGTAATGGAATGCTATTTGATTTTTCTCTTTCAGTTGGAGATACTTTCTATTTTCAAAGTGCTGGAATAATGGAATTTATTGTTGGATATATTGATACAGTAGAGATTGGAGGAATTCCAAGAAAACAATTCTATTTAGTTGATTATTTTAGTCATAATTTTGTTTGTAAAATTATTGAAGGTATAGGTAATGAATTTGGATTACTATTTGATATCGTTACAAGTTTACAACTTAAAGCCCATACAACTGGAGAGCTTTTGTGCTATGAACATGATGGAGACTTGCAATATATGTCAGAATATGTAACTAATTGCAGTAATCCATTTGCAGGACTTAATGATATAATAGAGGAAGATAATTCAATAACTCTTTATCCTAACCCAACAAGAAAAGAAGTAAATATTAGTTCAGAAAGTATTATTAATTCTATTGAAGTATTTAATTCTCTTGGTCAAAAGGTTTATCAAACAAATGTAAAAGCAAAGGGGAAAACTCTTGATATTAATTCACTTTCAAAGGGAGTTTATATAATTGGAGTAAATACTGATAAGGGATATTCGAGAAAGAAATTAGTTAAGGATTAGTTTTGTCTTTCCTTTGATTTTTGTAAGAATTTCTCTACTCTTAAAAAACCCTTAGTTATGCAAAAATAACTAAGGGTTTTTTTGAAATAAGTCAAGGTTATTTTCCTCTAATTAAAGGATATTCTATCTCATAATATTAGTCTTATGTTTTATATTATTCTTTTCTAAAATTTTTCTTGTATTTCTTTTATAAATTTCAGATATTTGCAATTCAGAATTAATAATTAATTAAAATAAACTTGATATATGAAGACTGTAATTGTAGGAACTGGATATGTAGGTTTAGTTACTGGAACTTGTTTTGCAGAAATGGGCATTGATGTAACTTGTGTTGATATCGATAAAACAAAAATAGATAACTTGAAAAAGGGTATCTCTCCAATATATGAGCCTGGATTGGATGAAATGATTGAAAGAAACGTAGCGAAGAAAAGGCTTAGTTTCTCAACCTCTTTAAAAGATTCTTTGGAAGGAGTTGATGTTGTTTTTAGTGCTGTTGGAACGCCTTCTGATGAAGATGGTAGTGCGGATTTGAAATATGTTTTGAATGTTGCTAAAGAAGTTGGAGAGAACATGAATAGTTATTGTTTGGTTGTTACCAAAAGTACTGTTCCTGTCGGGACTGCTCAAAAGGTTAAGAAAGCAATTCAAGATGCGTTGGATAAAAGAGGAAAAAAAATAGATTTTGATATAGCTTCAAATCCTGAGTTTTTGAAAGAAGGAAATGCTATTAAGGATTTTATGTTCCCTGATAGGATAGTTGTTGGAGTTGAATCTGAAAGAGCGAGAGATTTGATGGACAAACTTTACAAGCCTTTCACTCTTAATGGACATAATATTATTTATATGGATGTCCCATCTGCTGAAATGACAAAGTATGCAGCCAATGCAATGCTTGCTGTTAGGATTAGCTTTATGAATGAAATTGCAAATCTTTGCGAGAAAGTTGGAGCAGATGTTTCAATGGTTAGAAAAGGAATTGGAAGCGACCCAAGAATAGGAAGTAAGTTTCTTTATTCCGGAATTGGTTACGGAGGTTCTTGTTTCCCTAAGGATGTTAAAGCACTTTATAAAACCGGACTGGAAAATGATATTGAATTGAAGGTTATTAGAGCAGCAGAAGAAAGAAATGATGAGCAAAAGCTTGTTCTCTTCCATAAACTTAAAAACTTTTATCCTGATTTGAAAGGGAAAACTATAGCAATTTGGGGTTTATCCTTTAAACCAGAAACAGATGATATGAGAGAAGCACCTTCATTATATATTCTTGAAGCACTTTCAAAGGAAGGTTGCACAATTAGAGCCTATGACCCAATTGCGATGGAAGAAACTCAAAGACGTTTACCAAATATTAAAATAGAATATTGCAATGACCCTTATGAAGCATTGGAAAATGCTAATGCTCTTTTGCTTTTGACAGAATGGAAGGAATTTCGTTTACCTTCATGGGAAAGAGTAAAAAACCTAATGAAGGAATTTGTTCTTTTGGATGGAAGAAATATTTATGATGCAAAAGAAATGAGAGAGTTAGGTTTCTATTACGAGGGAATTGGTATAAAATAAAAAGAATATGAAAGAAATATTAGTTACAGGAGCAGATGGACAACTTGGCTCTTGCTTAAAGGAAATACATTCAAACTATCCTGAATATGTTTTCCATTTTACAGATTATAAAGAATTGGATATTTGCTCAGAAGAAAGTATAGTTAGATTTTTAGACACACATAAAATATTTGCAATAATAAATTGTGCAGCCTATACAGCAGTTGATAAAGCTGAAACAGAAGAAGAAAAAGCGTTTAACTTAAATGCTAATGCTCCAAAACTTCTTGCTATTGAAGCTTCAAAAAGAAATATTCACCTTATTCAGATTTCGACTGATTATGTATTTGACAATTCAAATAATATTCCTATTTCTCCCTTAAATAAAGCAACTTTTCCTAAATCTGTTTATGGAAAAACAAAACTGGAAGGGGAGAAGTTTATTCAAGAATTTGCCAATTCCTACACCATAATCCGAACTGCATGGCTCTATTCTGAATATGGTAATAACTTTGTTAAAACAATGATGCGTTTGGGTAAAGAGAAAAAAAATCTAAATGTTGTTTACGACCAAATTGGTTCTCCAACTTATGCAAAAGATTTGGCAAAGGCAATAATGCAGGCTCTTATTCAATCAAATTCTACAACAAAAGAAATCCTTCATTTTAGTAATGAAGGAGTATGCAGTTGGTATGATTTTGCAAAAAAGATAATGGAGCTCAATGGGCTTAATTGTAAGGTTAATCCAATACTTTCAAAGGATTATCCTGCACTTGCAGAAAGACCAGTTTACAGTGTTTTGGATAAAGATTCAACTAAAAAATATTTGAATATATCTATTCCGCATTGGGAAGATAGCTTAAAAGAATGCCTTATTGCTTTAAACAATTAATAAGCTTATTCGATTAGAATAAGCTTATTAATACAAAAAGCCAATGGGCTGCAATTCCTGCAAATAATCCACCAATTGTATGTGATATAATTGCAGTTCCAGTTAGTTTTCTATAACCAAGAGAATCCAACATTGCAGTGTGAGTACTTAAATATCCACTCCAACACATTCCCATTGCTGTAAATACTGCAATAGCATTAGCATCAATTAATCCTGCAACTTGAAATTTAGGAACCAAACCAAGAGCAGCTCCAACAGCACCAAGTGAAGTTATAGGGAATGCAACTAATTCAGGATTAGTAAAACCAAATAGCCATTCAAATACAAATCCTATCTTTCCTGCAAGATAAGGTAAAATAGCAATTCCTTCATAAGCTTGACCTGTGTATCCTGTTGTTGAAGGTCCAAAAGTAAGCATCATAACAAAAGTAGAAATAATTAGTACTCCAGGAATAATTGCAAGTCCTAAGTCCACCCCTGTTTTTCCTCCATCAAGAATTGCGTTAAGAGTTCTTAAGAATATACTTCCTTCTGATTTAAAGGAGATTTGTTGTTCATCTCCTCCAACAACATTTTCAGTTTTTAATTCAGGATATTTCTTAATTGTCATTTTTTGCATTAATCTTGTTGACACAATACTTCCAACAACAGCTCCAACTAATCCTATCATTGCAGCTGAAAGATGTCCTCTTCCTGCCATAAAAATAATAACAACTAATCCCATTCCAAAAGCTGTTCCAAAATTAGTAAGAGATATAAGTTGATATTTCTTAAAATATTGACTGAAATTCTTATCTTTTGCAAGTGAAATAATTGCAGGATTGTCTGAAAGAAAGGTCAAAACTGCTCCTAATGCTGCAACTCCTGGCAAATTATACAATGGTTTCATAAGGGGTTTTAGCATAACTTCAATCAAACGAACCACTCCAAACTCAGTTAATAATTTACCTAACGCACCTGAAAGAACAGTGATACCCATAATATATAGTACTGTTTCAAGCAAAAGATGATAAGATGTTTGCATGATTGTATTAAGCATATTTGGCAATCCCATTATACTGCCAATATAACTAAATACTCCAAAGAAGATTATTAAGAAAACGCCTGCTTCTATTCTTCTTTTCGTTAGAAACTTTAGAGATTTAAAATTCATAGATTATATTTTTTATTCAATTATTATCTTTCTAATACCTTCATTTGCCAACGAAGGCCAATATTAAATGTGTTATATTTTACATCAGCATTATTACTTGCCCAATATGCATGAATACGAACATCTTTTTTGTCTTTTATAGGGAAATATTCCAATCCAATTCCATAAAATAAATATTCTGTTCCAGGGAAAACATATCTATCATAAACAAATAAATCTTCTGTATTTTGTGCTTTGTTTTGGTCGTATCCAGCTTTAGCAAACACTCTTAACTTCTTGTTTATATTATAAATTCCATTTCCAATAATGGTATAGTCGGAAAAGAAATTGCTTTGCTCAGATGAAGCTCTATTCATTAAATCAAGTTCCAAAGAAAAGTTGCCAATATTGAACTTGTTACCCAAAACTATATAGTTAATGAAATGTCCTTTTTCATATTCAACCATATTTGTTGAATAGATGGTTTTAAACCAGTCCATATTGCCATACCAAATCAAATTATAAGAATATAGACTTGAAAAGTTTTTGGTTGAGAAAGGGGAGTTGGATATTTGGAATCCAATATTATGATTTTTGTTTTTACTTGTATAGTTTATCATAGCTCCAAGTTCATAACAATAAACATTATTCCAGAAATTTGACCAAAAATATTGATCAATTGGAGCATAATCATATTCCCATCCTCCAATCATTACAACTTGCTTTCCTGCAGAAAGAGTAAAGGCATCATTCATTTTATAATTCAAATAAGCCCAATCAATTGAATGAAAATTACTCATGTTTTCTTTACCTGCCAATTGAAAATTATCAACTGCATTTATTGAAAAACGCTGACGATAGTTGTATGAAAACTTTTCGTTAATTTCTCCATCAACAATAATGTTAAAATACTTCCCATTTATACTTGAAACGGTGTTGGAGTCTTTGTTTGTTGGAACCCAAGTTTCAAAATCACATCGTGCATCGAATTTTAATCTAACTTTTGGGTTTATATCCTGGGAAAATGAAAATAAAGGTAATAAATTGATTAATAATAATAAGGTGCAAATCTTTCTCACGTCCAATTAATTTTTCTTGCTTAAAAAACGGTGCAAAGATAATACTAATCTTTAAATTTAAAACATATTTTGAATTAATCTCCTTTAGAAGTAGAAATAATAGGTAAAAGCTTATTCTATATTAAATAAGACTGATTGTTGTTTGTTGAAGATTAGCCGTAGTAATTTTTGCTCAATAATGCTTGAGAATTTGGCTCTCTGGTTTTTTTGCTATCTTTGCAAACTTTTAAATCAATAAATACGATTAAAGAAATATGACGACACAAAAGAATGAAAAATTGTTTTCAAAACAATGGATTAAGGCATATGCTCTTATTCTGGTTGGTAGCTTCTTGTTTGCTGCCGGAGATGTAATGTTTGTTAACCCATATCGCTTGGCTCCTGGTGGAACTTATGGTCTTGCCAATGTGTTCAACACTTTATGGCCATGGAAAATTAGCTACTATGCTTTTTGTATGGATATCCCTCTTCTATTAATTGGAACTTGGATTTTAGGTCCACGTTTTGGAATTAAAACAGTTGTTTCAACTTTTTTGATTTTAGGTTTTGTGTGGCTATTAGAATCTACTTGGGGATATAATCCAGTTATTCATGATGGATTTATTGCTAATGCTCTACCTGGTCAATTGAATTTTGTTCCTGACTATTTCTTAAATACATTAGTTGCTGGGCTTATTTATGGATTAGCCATTGGTATGATTTTTAAATCAGGTGCTACATCTGGAGGAAGCGATATTATTGCAATGATATTAAATAAATATACTAAAATATCTCTTGGAACACTAGTTTTAATTGTTGACTCGACAATTACTTTAACAACTTTATTTGCTTTTGGTCAATTCCGTTTGCCTATCTACTCAATACTATTGATTGTAATTGAAAGTAAGATAATTGATATGGTGATTGATGGAATTAAAACTTACAAGACTTTATTTATTGTTAGTGATAAATATGATGATGTTAGAAATGCAATCCTAAATGATTTGAATCGTGGAGGAACTTGTATTAATTGTATGGGAATGTATCAAGGTACAGAAAGAAAAATAATTTATACAACTGTTTCAAGAACTGAATTTGTTAAACTTAAAGAAGGAATTAAGGGGATAGATCCTAATGCTTTTATTAATGTTGTTGATAGCAGTGAAATTTTAGGTAAGGGTTTCAAAGAAATTCAAGCAAATTAATATTTGATTCTATTCCTGAGAAAAAAGTCAATCATAATGAAAAATACATCAATCAAATTTTTATTTTTGATTGATGTATTTTTATTTTTGATTGATATATTTTTATTTTTGATTGATATAAATTTCATTTTGATTGACATTTCTTTGAGTTAATCAATCAAGAACTTTTTATTGAAATAAACATTGAATTTCTGACTCTTTATAAAATTTACTGAAACCTTGTTTTAATTTACTGAAATCAAGTAATAATTTTTTCTTTCTTCGTTTTAATTTACTGAAACAAGGTTTTATTTTCTCAGCAGAATATTTAAAGAAAAATGTATGAATATTGATAAAGTATTCTCTTTTATCTGATTTTACTATCAATATTTTTGCAAATACTTGTAGAGAATTTTATTATTAAAATTACACAGGATTCTTTAGAAATAAATTCAGATAAGCTGTTTAATTAATTATTTTAATTGTAAGTTTGCAAAATAAAAATGAACTTACTTATTATATGTCTTTAAGATGAAGAAACCATACTTATATATAATATTACTAATTTCTACTCTTTCTATTTCAAGTTGCTCTTTATTAAAGAAACCTTCTAATGAAGAAACAGCTTGGGAAATTGAGTTTGACAACGAAAGAGATACTTCAAAGCCAATAAAGAAAGAAGAGGTTAAGATAGAAGATAAAACATTGGCTAAATATTATGAAAGTTGGCTAGGAACTCCTCATGTAATGGGAGGAACAACAAAGAAAGGTGTTGATTGTAGCGGTTTTGTGCAGAATGTATATAAGGATGTTTATGGAATAATGCTTCCTAGAACTGCTGCTGAAATGGAGAAAGCACTTGAGCCAATAGAATCGGAATCTTCTCTTAATGAAGGTGATTTGGTTTTCTTTAAGAATAAGAGTAAGAAAGTAAGTCATGTTGGAATCTATTTAAAAGACAATACTTTTGTGCATACCTCAACTTCTCAAGGTGTTGTTATCTCAAGCTTAAATGATAAGTATTGGATAAAATATTATTATAGGGGAGGAAGGCACCCTAAAATGAAAAAGATGAAAAGCAAAAGGTAATTTATTTAGGCCTTTTACCTTAAATCAACAATATTTGCATTTGGATAGTTCTTTTTATTGAATACAAAATTGCTGTCTTTCAAAGGAACTTTTATTTTGTAGTTTGTTATACTATATGTGTAGGATTTTGAAGAGTGATAGTTTACTTCAATTGAAGAAATTCTATTAGTTTTAACATTTGTTTTAAGCCTTACTTTTGAAAAATCCGACTTAGTTTTTGGTATAAGATCTATAATGTAATTTCCTTTTTCTTCTCTAATTAGTTTGGGACGAAATTTAGAATTAGCCTCAGAAATGAACTTTGAAATATTAAGGATTTCATTTTGTGAATTCTCAACACCATTTATCGTTACTTCATTTGTTTCTTGCTGATAAATCCATATAGATGTTCCATCACAGAAAATCTTATTGCCAGCGAAATTTCCAAAATATTTATTTCCTTTAAAAGAAAATTCTCCTTTTTGACCACTTGCTTTTACTCCTTTTTCTGTAAAAGAGAAAGAAATACTAATAGGAGATTCTGATTTTAGTTTTTGAGCAACAGAATTAATAATCTTTTCAGCCTTTGAGTCAATTACAACTCCATTTTTAATTGATGTTTGAGAAAAAGCAATGCTATTAATTAATATGAATAACAATAAAACAAATCTTTTCATAATCTTATTTTCCTAAATATTCTCGTAAAAGTTGGTCAAGCTCAACCTCTGTTTTAATTTTAACTTCTCTTGCTTTAGAACCTTCAAATGGTCCAACAATTCCTGCAGCTTCCAATTGGTCAATAATTCTTCCAGCTCTATTATATCCAAGAGATAGTTTACGTTGAATGATTGAAGTGGAGCCATGCTGAAGGGCAACAATAATTCTTGCTGCTTCTTCAAATTTATCGTCTATTTGTCTTGGGTCAAACTCTTTGTTTGGCTCAGCGTTTTCATCAATGTATTCTGGAAGAAGGAAGGTTTCTGGATACCCTCTTTGATTGCCAATAAACTCTGCCATTTGTTCAATTTCTTGAGTGTCTATCAAAGCACATTGAATTCTTATCATATCATTGTTTACAGAAAGTAACAAATCTCCACGACCTATCAATTGGTCGGCTCCAGAGGCATCAAGAATAGTTCTTGAATCTATTTTGGAAGTTACTCTAAATGCAACTCTTGCTGGGAAGTTTGCTTTTATTATACCTGTAATAATATTTACCGAAGGACGTTGAGTCGCAATAATAAGATGAATCCCAACTGCACGAGCTAATTGAGCTAAACGAGCTATTGGCATTTCAATTTCTTTGCCTGCTGTCATAATCAAATCAGCAAACTCATCAATAACCAAAACAATATATGGCAAATAGCGATGTCCCTCTTCAGGGTTAAGTCTTCTTGAACAAAATTTCGGATTATATTCCTTTATATTCTTTACTTGTGCATTTTTCAATAAATCATATCTTTGATCCATTTCAATGCAAAGAGAATTCAACGTTCTTACAACTTTCCTTGTATCTGTTATTATGGCTTCATCTGAATCGGGAAGTTTGGCCAAATAATGTCTTTCAATTTTAGTATAAAGAGATAGTTCAACCTTTTTAGGGTCAACCATTACAAATTTTAATTCTGCTGGATGTTTCTTATAGAGTAAAGAAGTTATTATTGCATTTAGTCCAACAGATTTTCCTTGTCCAGTTGCTCCAGCCATTAGAAGGTGAGGCATTTTAGTTAGGTCAGCAACATAAGGAAGATTTGAAATTGTTTTACCAATAGCAATAGGTAGTTCATATTTGCAATTAGCAAACTCAGGAGATTCTAGCATTGTTTTCATTGAAACAACTTGAGGATGTTGATTTGGAACTTCAATACCAATTGTCCCCCTTCCTGGAATAGGTGCAATTATACGTATTCCAAGTGCAGAAAGACTAAGAGCAATATCATCTTCAAGATTTTTAATCTTTGAAATCCTAATTCCTGGAGCAGGAACAATTTCGTATAGAGTAACTGTTGGTCCTGGTGTTGCAACAATCTTTGAAATATCAATACTATAATTTTTTAAGGTATTGACAATCCTGTCCTTATTGGCAACAAGTTCTTCTTGCTTTACTTCTATGTTCTTTTCTTCGTAATTGATTAAGAATTCTGTTGAAGGAAGTATGAAAGAAGATAAGTCTTCTTTAGGGTCAAAAGTAGTGTTTATGTCGTTTCTTTTAATGTTTTGTTCTAAAACAAAATCATCTTCTAATGCCTCTAATTCTTCTTTCTTAAAATTATTATTAGAAGTTCCAATTTCAAAGTCAACATTATCAGTAGTAGAAGAATATTTGTTAGGTAAGTTCTTATTATTAATTTCAATTTCAGTTTCTCTATAAGGAGTATTATTAGGGTGGATATTCGATTGAGGTTGAGCTTGAGATGGAGCTTGAACTGGATTTGCAGTAGGAGAATTTGATTTATTGGTGTTTGCCTTTACTTCAAATTGAAGGAGTTCTTCTTTTTCCTTATCGGTTAATCCATCTATATTGTTTATTTCTTGTCTTTCGATTTTGGAGGACTTAACTTCAAACTCTAAATCATTAGATTCAATTTCTTTTTCTTTAAATTCTATCTTTTTCTCTTCCTCTCCAATATTTTCTTTTTCAATTATTATTTCTTCTTTTATTGAAGACTCTTCGGTTTTATCAACTTTTTCTTTTGGCTTCCTTTCAAAAAGTTTTCCCACAAAAGAATATTTTACTCCAAACATAAGCATTGGAAGAATAATAGAGAAGAAAATAAGAATAATTACTGCTCCTATTTTCCCAGCAAAAGCATGAAGCCAAGAATTTATTGAAATTCCAACAACTCCAGCTAATTCAAAATAATTATCAAAGTTAAAGAAGTAAATAACATACCCAATTATGGCAGAAAGCCAAACCATTATTATTAGGGTGTAAATAATTATTCGCCAAAATTGGCGAATAATTATTCCAAAAAGTTTTAATCCTATTAAAGAGAAGATAAGTATATAACCAAAAGCTGCAACTCCAAAAGTTGCAACTATCATAATATGCGATAGAAAAGCACCAATTGCTCCTCCCCAATTCTTGATATCTTTATTGCCAATTAATATGTCGAGAGGAGATGATGATTTAACAATGTTATAATCAATTGTCCATGAAAGAAAAAAAGAGATAAAGGAAAAGACCAAAAAAACAGACAAAAGCACAAAGAAAGTACCCAGTACTCTTACGAATACTTCACTATGAATCACGGAAGAAGCCATTTGAATTGGCTTTTCTTTTTCTGTTGGTTTTTTCTTTATATCTTTTTTGAAATCGTCAGTTGTAGCCTTTTTCTTTTTCTCTTGTTTCACTTATAATATACTTTTTCTAGTAGAATTATATATCATCACCACCTTGTCCACCTCCATAAGCTTCAAAGATAGTTTTAATTATTTCAGTAAACTCTTCTTGAGTTGCTTCTTCATATCCTGTTGGAAGTAGCATGTCTGCTTCTTTAACCTTTCCTTCAATAATTTCGCTAACAGTGAAATTTATTTTATACTTTTCAAGATCAACAGGGAATTCAAATGGAACTCCTTTTAATCCTGGATAGAAGTACATATCCATATTAGGTCCTATTTCATCACAAACCCAAATAGTTTCTTTCTTTTCTGTTCCATCTTCTGATTTGAAAGTTACATTTACTTTTTTTACATTCTTTCCTGCAATAACTTTGGTTTCAGAAGTATATTCATAATTATTCTTTGCTATATCTTCATCATCAACCTTTGATTTTACATACCATTTTCCTGTAGCTCCTTCAACTGGGATTTGAGAAAAATCAAATAATGAATATACTATTTTTGCTTCAGAATTAATAATTGTAGGCTCTTGGAACATACTTAATACATTCTTGAATGTAACTTTTTGATCATAAACCTGTGCTTCAAAAGAAGTTGGGGCTCCTTGAGGAACTTCTCCCTCCCAATTTAAAGTGTATTTTATAGTACCTTTGAATTTACCTTGTTGTGCAAAAACTTGTGAGGCAAATAAGCCTATTGTTAACACTAAGCAGATAGATAGGATTGTTTTTTTCATCTTTAAATATTTAATTTGTTTTACAATTTATTTTCTTATAAACAACAAAGGTACATTTTTTTTCTAAACAAAGAAAAATTTCTAAAAGTTTTGAGCTATAAATTGAAAGAAAATGCAAGATAATAAGATTTTATATTTCATATTTATGTATTTTTGCATAAAATAAATCATTGTATGGAAGTAGAACAAGTAGATAAAAAAGATAGATTTAAAAGGCTTAAAAAAATATATTTTGTAGGTAGTATTTTGATAGCTATATACCTTTTAATTCAAATATTCCCTCCCCTTTGGGTTTTAGATTCTACAACAATGAAACATTATGTTTTTTCTTTGCTTAATGTTTTCTCCATTATATTCATTTTGTTTTACATAAGGAAAAAGGAATATATAATCCCTCAATCAATTTTTAAAAACAAGATAAGTTATTCTTGGCTATTGCTTATTCTTATAATGCTTGTTTCTTTCTTTCAATCGATGAATATTGCTGAAAGTATTGTAACTTTGAATAGATGGCTAATAATTTATTTACTTTTTATTTACTTTAGCATATTCTTAAACAAGAAACCTTCTTTATTCAGAAACATTGTTAATATTACAATAATAATAAGTGTTATTAATGTTCTTTGGTGTATTATTGCATATTACGTTGTTGGAGCTCATGTTAATCCAAGAAATAATTTATATTTAAATGGTTTTTATGGAAACAAAAATATTTTTGCGGCAGCAATATTATTTAAACTTCCTTTCCTTTATTATGCTTTTGTCTTTAAAAAGAATTGGACAAAATGGTTCTCATTATTTCTTATTTTTAGTTTGACTTTTTGTCTTGTAATACTTAGTGCAAGAACAAGTTTTATAGGTTTAATTATGCAATTAACCTTATTGTTCGCATTTGCATTATTTATTGTCTTAAAGCTGAAGAAATCAAAAAAAATAATATTCCTATCTTTAATTATTATTTCATCTGCACTCTTAGGTTTTGTTGGAGGAGATAGATTTTTGAAATATAATTTTAATCGTTATTGTGTAAGTAGTCATAATGCTCAAAAATATGATTTAACAGAGGATTCTTATTCTGTTTCAAATAGATTTAAATCAATTGAGGAAGGAAACAGCAAAGGAAGATTAAAAATTTGGAGAAATACAATCACAATTATAAAAGATAATCCTATTAAAGGCTATGGAGTAGGAAACCATAAATTAGCAATAATGAAGGTTGAAACTCCTCAGAAATTTAATTTTATAGTTAGCGATCATGCTCATAATGATTATTTGGAAATGTGGTCGGAGTTGGGAATATTTGGCTTGATTATTTATTTATTATTGTTTACATCAGCATTTTTCCTTTTTATTAAAACTCAATGGAAGACCAATATTAGTAAAACAACTCGTTTTATTTCTTTTGTAGGATTATTATGTGTTGTTAATTATATGAATGATGCAATGTTTAATTTCCCTTTGGAAAGGGCAGATTGCCAACTTTACCTTGCTTTAGGAATGGTTTTAATTCTCGTTTCTTATATCAAAACAAAAAAAGAAACTAATCCTGCTAGCACAAAGAAAATTGTTTTTTATATAATAGCTTTTCTTACAATAGGAATTACTACAATTGAAACCATGCACTATATGTCTTCAATTCTTCAAAAAACGAAGATATTACAAACAAATGGAAATAAGAGAATCAAATTCACTGCTGAACAGTGGAATAAAATCTTTCCTCCATTACCTACCATTGATGAAAATGCAAACCCTATTGCTTTGACTAAAGGAATGAGATATGATGCTGAAAAGAATTGGAGAAAAGCAATTGATGTGATAATTAATGATAAATCCAATCCTTATTTAGCTTTAAAAGAATATAGATTATCTAATTACTATTTTAAATTAGGTATGCAGGATAGTGCAGAATATTGGGCAAGAGAAAGCATGAAAATGAAACCTCTTTGCTATGATCCTGTTAAGATTTTAGTGAGAAAATATTCAAAAGAAAATAGATATGATATTTCTGATACAATTATAACAAACTATATTTCGAAGTATAAATTCAATAAAAATTCTTATTTGGATTTAATTGATGTCAAATTAAAATTGAATCAGAAAGAAGAGATTTTAAACGTGTTAGATTCAGCCCTGTATTACTTTCCAGATGATTTGACCTTCATGAAAAAGAGGGAAGAAATTGATAAAAATAACGAAGAAAAATAAAAAAAAAGATAATTTTTATCCTCATATCAAAATTATTTGTATTTTTGCAGAAGTTAAAACAAATAAATTGTCAAATTAATTAAAACACGATCAAAATGAAAAAAGCATTGTTTTTATTAGCTGTTGCTAGCATTTTTGCTGCATGTGGTGGAAAAACTGAAACTGCAACTGAAACTGCAGTTGAAACTCCTGTACAAGAAGAAGTTGTTGTTGAAACTCCAACTGAAACTCCAGCAGTTACTCCAGCTAAGTAATTAACTCCAGATTAATCTGGTTTTAAGCAAAAATAGCAGTCCCAAGAATTCCTGAGACTGCTTTTTTTATGCCCTTTTTCTTTTAAGTTTCAATTATTTGTTAGCAGATTTCTTTACAAGGAGAGAATAATCCTTGTTCTCTTAAAATTAATCACCGACTTTTTCTTTTTAAACGCCGACTTTTTTCAAAAAGGTCCCGTGTTTTTTTATCTAAGTCCGATTAATTTTTGCTTTGTTGAGTTTAGGTTGTAAATTCAACAAATAGACATTCTTTTATAGAAGATGTTGAATCAACAAAAGGGCTATTTTGCAATTATTAAATAGTAATTCTTTTTGCCTTTTTGTATTAATATATATTTCTTGTTGAGTAAATCGGAATCGGTACAGATGTAATCTTCAGCAATTTTAGTCTTGTTTAATGAAATGGCATTTTCTTTTAAAGACCTCCTTGCTTCGGATTTTGAAGCCAAAATATTTGTCTTTTCTGCAATCAAGTCAATAATATTGATGCCTTCATTTAATGAATTTCTATCCATTTCAAACATTGGTACTCCTTCAAATACTGATAATAATGTTTTCTCATCTAAGTTTTTTAGAGTTTCTGTTGTTCCTTTTCCGAAAAGTATTTCAGAAGCTTCAATGGCAGAATTAAATTCTTTTTCTCCATGAACTCTTATAGTCATATCTTTCGCAAGAGTCTTTTGTAATTCTCTTAAATGAGGTTCTTTTTCGTGAGAAGAAATCATATTTTCCACTTCTTCTTTTGAGAAAAGTGTAAATATTTTAATGAATTTCTTTGCATCTTCATCAGAAGTATTTAACCAGAATTGATAGAAAGCATAAGGAGAGGTCTTTTCGGCATCAAGCCAAATATTTCCTTTTTCTGTTTTGCCAAATTTTCCTCCATCTGCCTTTGTTATTAAAGGACAGGTTAGGGCATAGGCTTCACCTTGTAGCATTCTGCGTATTAATTCTGTTCCAGTGGTTATATTACCCCATTGGTCGGAGCCTCCCATTTGCAAACGGCAGTTGTAGTTTTCATAAAGATATTTGAAATCGTATCCTTGTAAAAGTTGGTAAGAAAATTCAGTGAAGGAAATTCCTGTTTCTAATCTTTTCTTAACACTATCCTTTGCCATCATATAATTAACCGTAATATGCTTACCAATATCACGTATAAAATTAAGGAAAGTCCAGTCTTTTGTCCATTCATAATTGTTCAATACTTCGGCCTTGTTTGGAGCATTGGACTTAAAATCCATAAATTTAGATAGCTGCTTTTCAATACAAGATTTATTATATTCTATTTGCTCTATTGTCAATAATTTTCTTTCTTCGCTTTTGAAAGAAGGGTCTCCAATCATTCCTGTTGCTCCTCCCAAAACAACCAATGGACGATGTCCACATTTTTGCAAATGTGTTAGCATCATAACTCCAACCAAATGCCCAATATGTAAAGAGTCAGCAGTTGGATCAATACCAACGTAGGCAGTTGTCATTTCTTTCATCAGTAATTCTTCAGTTCCTGGCATTACATTATGAATCATGCCTCTCCATTCTAATTCCTTAATAAAGTTATCCATTGATTTAAATTATTTTATAGTTTTTATATTCTCCAATTCTCCAACCAGATTTTTTTTCAATCCAGTGAAGAATTTTAGTTTTCATTCCAAAATTCTTTTTTGTTGGGTCAAAGTCAAATTTCCAATTAAGTTTGTTAATTCTTTCCTGCATTACCTTAGGATGAGTTCCTTCAAAAAGCGATAAAGAGTCAATAGTAGAATAATCAAATTGATTAGTTTGTTTAATATTCTTTTTTATCCATTCTTCATCGTGCCAAAGAGTGTTGAAATATTTTTGCTTTTCTTGTTGTTCAAAAGGAGGCTTAACCCAACCATAATGATACACCCAAGCGTCAATATGTTTAACATTTAACTTTCGTTCATTTTTTCGAAAACCTTGAGCATCTTTATATGAAGAAATGTTTTTATCTGCTCTAACTATTCTAATCTCTCTTCTATACCATCTTCTTGAATCACCAACAAAGTCATAAGAACCATAAAAATGAGTGTAGTTTAGAAGTAAACCTTCAACCTTTTGGTCATCCTTCCATTTCTCCATTGATTCTTTGATTATTGGTAAGTATTTCTCATGAATTACTTCATCTCCTTGAATATAAAATGCCCAATCTGCATCTTTTATTTGATTGAAAGCTTTGTTCGTTTCAACGGCCAATACTTTCCCTCCCTTACGTAAGCTGTCATCCCAAGTTGTATGAATTATTTTTATTTTATTGGAATCAATTGATTTGATTAAATCTTCAGTATTGTCATCAGAATTCCCTAAAGCAATAATAAATTCATCACAAATAGGCAATATGGAAGTAATTGACTCAACAATAGGGTAGTCAAATTTTACAGCGTTTCTAATAAAGGAGAATCCTACGACTTTCATAAGTAATAAAATGCAAAGATAATACTAAAATATTTAGTCAGAAATAATAAATAAAAAAAGGAGAGTAAATTTTACTCTCCTTGCTCCCCCTTCAGGACTTGAACCTGAGACCCCATGATTAACAGTCATGTGCTCTAACCAACTGAGCTAAGGAGGAATGTTTTTGTGTTTCTCAAAACGCGGTGCAAAGGTACAATCATTTATCAAACTAGCAAATTATTTTTCATTTTTTTTTCATTATTTTTCTCATATTATTGATTTGCAAATAGAAAAAATATTAACTTTTATTTTGTATTTCCTGCAAACTAAAAATTATATTGACAATATATACAGTAAAATGAATTTTATGCGTATATTTGCCGTTTAGAAATACAATTCTAATTATGAAAAGATTTATTATAATAATTTTATTTGGTTGTTTATTCTTCGGAAAGGCAATTGCGCAACCAACGGTTGTAATGCAATCCATTACAAATGTTTCATATTATGGTGCAAAACTAAATGCAAAACTTACTGGAGGTTTTGGTAGTTGGACGAATACTAGTGGAGCTGGAACTGTAAATGGAGTAGGATTTATTTATGATACTATTCCAATGCCTGTGATGCGATCTGGTATTCAATACAAGCAAGTTTCAACGACATCTCCTATGGACTCAATTTTTACTTTTGATATTAATACTATTACTACACCTACTACACCAAGTTTATTTATGATATCTGGAAAAACTTACTATGTTAGAGCTTTCGCAAAGAAAAGTGCAGGAGGTAATGATACAGTATGGTCAGCTCCAATGTCAGTCAATATACCTTATCCAACAGCTCCAACTTTAGTAATGAAGCCAACAACAAACATAGAAATGTTTAAGGCAACATTAAATGCAGAACTTGACACAAACGATATTCCATCCGTTATACATAAAGGTTTTGTTTATTCCGCAACTAACCCAATGCCAACTATTCAATCAGGAACCCGAACCAATGTTACAACACCTATTGATACTAACCCAATAATTTATTTATCGAACTTAAATAATCTTACTTCCGATTTAACCTATTATGTTAGGGCATTTTTGATTTATAAATATAAAAATATAACTGTAAATGATACTCTATACACTGACCCTATTAATTTCAAAACTCATGATGCTTGTTATGTTTTGCCTACAGATGTAAACGTTGATTCAATTGATATTACTAAGGTAAGAGTAAGCTTTGTTCCTGCTCCTTTCCAAACACAATGGGAGGTAGAATATGATTTCCCTGGTCACACACCAGGAACAGGAACTTCAGTAATAACAGCAAATGATACTGTTCTTTTGGTTGGTTTAACTGGTGGAACAACTTATTCAATTTTTGTTAGAGCTATTTGTGCAAATTCTTTTAGCGAATGGACAGAAATAAAAACTTTTCAAACCCGTCCTCCTTTATGCGCTCCTATATATAACTTAAGTGGCTCCAATTATACTAATTCTTCAGCTAAGATAACATGGATGCCAGGTTCAGCAACTCAAAATAGATGGGAAGTGCGTTTTGGTTTGTTCTCACAACCTCTTCCAAATAATGGTGCAATTGTAGAAAATGATCCAATTTTTGTATTGGTTGGTCTTACTCCATTTACAGAATATAAGGTGCAAGTTAGAGCTCTTTGTGGAATGTATGATAGCGATTGGTCAGAGCCTTATTCTTTTATTACTTTGCGTCAAGATTTAGATGATATTAAGGAAGTTACTTCTAAAGTTGAGATATTCCCTAATCCAACAAATGGAACAATCTACTTTAAAGATGAGAAAAAACAAGATGTATCAAAAATTGAAATATGGTCTTCATTAGGAGAATTGATTTATAAGTCTGATTATTTGCCAGAAACTCTTACCTTAGATCATTATTCAAAAGGTTTATATTTGGTTAAAATCTATAAAGGAGATAAGGTTCAGATTGAAAAAATAATTTTAAATTAACAAAAAACAACTAATACATGTTTGCAAACATTATTTTACAAGTCCAAGAAGGAGCAGCCGCCGCAGTTCAAACAGCTTCCCAAGTAGTTCAAACAGAAAAAACAATGAATATAATTGACCTTACAATTAAAGGAGGTTGGATTATGATTGTATTGGGAATTCTATCAATTGTTGCTGTATATATATTTGTAGATAGATATATTGCATTAAATAAAGCTACAAAAGAAGACAAAGGATTTATCAATAACATTAAAACTTTTATTCATAAGGGTGACCTTGAAGGAGCAAGATCTTTAACAAAAAGTAATAATACTCCAATTGGAAGAATGTTAGATAAAGGACTTTCAAGAATAGGCAGACCATTAAACGATATTAATCAAGCAGTAGAAAATGTCGGAAAACTTGAAGTTGCAAGATTGGAAAATGGAGTTTCTCTTGTAGGAACAATTGCAGGTTTGGGACCAAGCTTAGGTTTCTTAGGAACTGTTACTGGAATGGTTAAAGCCTTTTTTGATATGGCTGCAGCCGGAAATAACATCGATATTCAAATTCTTTCAAGTGGAATCTATGAAGCTATGGTAACCACTGTTGGAGGTTTGATTGTAGGTATAATATGCAATTTCTTATATAGTATTTTAGTAAGCAAGATAAATAAAATAGTTTTCCTTTTGGAAGCAAGAACAATGGAATTTATGGACTTATTGCATGAACCTGCTTAATCCCTTATTGCCATGATTCAAACAAGAAATAAGATAGATCCTAATTTCAATTCAGCATCAATGAGTGACTTGGTTTTCTTGTTGCTTATTTTCTTTATGTTGACTTCAACTCTAATAAGCCCAAATGCCATAAAAGTTCTATTGCCTAAAAGTACATCTGGACAAACAATGGCAAAACAAAATGTTACAGTATCAATTGATACAAACTACCAATTCTTTGTAGAAAATCAACCAACACCAGAAACAGAGCTAGCACAAACTATTGCCAACTATTTAGTGAATGTTAAAGATGCAACAATTAAACTTCATACCGACAAAACAGTTCCTGTACAATATGTAGTTACAGTTATTGATGCAGTAAACAAAATAAATGCATCCACAGGACAAAAACATAAAGTTATTCTAGCAACAGAAGCAGTAAAATAGATGGATATTAAAGATAAAGACAATAAAAGGACAATAATAAGTGTAGTGGCAACAGTGCTATTTCACTCATTATTTTTATTGCTTTTAGTTTCTGTAGGATTAAAATATCCTGATCCACCTCCACCAGAAACAGGTGTTGTAATGGATGTAGGAAGTCTTGAGAATGACGGCAATGCCATGATTGGAGAGGTAGGAGGTAGTGATGCCTCAAATCCTATCAATGAAATATCTGAAGGAAGCGAAAACTATGTTGCTCAAAATACAGATGATGTAGCTCTATCTGCAAAAACAACAACCAAACCAAATAATAAACCATCAACTAAAGAAACAGCTCAAACCAAAAAAGAAGAAACCATAAATCCAAATGCTCTATTTCAAAAAGGTAAAGTGAAGAATTCTGGCTCTGGCCAAGGTACTGGAAAGGGAGATGGGAAAGGAGATGGCAATAATGGAGGAGGAGGAACTGGAAGTGATGGAACTGGATCAGGTCATACATTCTCATTAGCAGGAAGAGGTTCAAAGAATTTAGGGCTTCCACCTTCCAAAACAGATGAAGTAGGCTCAATTGTTGTAACTATTTGGGTTAATCCTCAAGGAGAAGTTGTAAGAGCCATTTCAGGAGCAAGAGGAACAACAATTGATAATCGTTCTCTTTGGCGTCATTGCGAAACAGCAGCAAGAAACTCTAAGTTTTCAGCATCTTCAGGAGCAGCAGAAGAGCAAAAAGGTACAATAACCTATAAGTTTAGAAGATAAACCTAAGAAATCTCTTTTAATTTCTTTTTAATTTTTTTGCCTTAATTAATCCTATTTTCTTAAAATAAGGAGATGGAAAATAAAACCTTATTTCAGTAAAATAAAACGAAGAAAGAAAAAATTAAAAACAGCGTTTCAGTAAATTAAAATAAGGAGTTAGTAAAATGAAATAAGAAGTTGGTTAATTTAAGTATGAATTCAAAAAAAGTTCTTAAATTTTAGCTTTAAAATAGTCTACTTCTTTATTGAAAAAACTCAAGCATAATGAAAAATATATCAGTCAAAATTTTATTTTTGACTGATATATTTTTATTTTTGATTGATATATTTCCGAATAAATCAAGTATAAATTCAACTATACTTGATTCTTTAGAATTTTATCCAAATTTGATAGTGTCTTATCACATATTTCCCATTAAAAGTCAAAATAAATATTTTTTATTGAATATATATGAAAATTATTTAAGAATAATCAAAAATATATATGTAAATTTGCCAAATTAATAGGAGTATACGTAATTGTATAGATGCTTTATAGATTTATGTCAAATTAATTTTTTTTAATATTAAATATAGAGAGAAGGCATGTATTACTTTGCATGATAAATTAGTTATGAGAGAAATAATTATTGAAAAATGGTTAGAAATTAAGAATTACTTTAAGAAAAATCGAGCAATTAAGGATTTTCTCCTTTTTGCACTTGTTACAATTCTCTTTCATTATCTTTATTGGGGAACTAAAATGGATACATGGATATTTGGTGCTTTTACAAAAGAAATTTATGATTTCTTTACCAAAATTGCATTTAATGGAGTTGTTTTTCTGTCAAGAATATTCTATGATACAGATTTTGAAACCATATCGTCAAGTTTGCGATTCTATAATGCTAATGATAATTCTACTATTTGTACTATGATGGTTACTAATAGCTGCTCGGGAATTAAGCAAATTTTCCAATTACTTATGATTATTTTGATTCTGCCTAACAAATTATGGAAGAGGATGATTTATTTTCTTTTTTCAAGTGTTGTGGTGATTATTGCAAATATTATAAGAATCTTTGGATTAACGGGTGTTCTTCTATACTATCCAAATAACTTTCAATCTATTCATGATTGGGTTGGAAGACCTTTTTACTATGTAGTAATTTTTCTTATCTGGTTAATTTGGATTGAGTTTTTTGCTTATTCAAAGAAAAAGGCTGAACAAATTTCTGAAGTGCACCCCAAAAGTTAGACAAAAAACTTTTGGGGTTTATTATTTATGTCCAAACACACAATTGAAGAGAAATTGAAAATAATTTCTCTAGTAAAAGCGGGAAAGCCAATCC
>Ga0316605_10000584_pt1 | contig 24564 bp, 31 predicted proteins | sample OWC_soil_day20_n_FD_207666 | JGI IMG/M metagenome (GOLD analysis project Ga0316605, IMG submission 207666) | Wetland soil microbial communities from Old Woman Creek delta, Ohio, United States - OWC_soil_day20_noCT | ecosystem: Environmental > Terrestrial > Soil > Wetlands | place: USA: Ohio...
GCCCATCTTGGCTCCGGTCTTGGCAGCCTTGCCCATGGACTTGCCCATGTCGGCGCTCATCTTCGGCATCTGGCTCATGACGACGGACATGGCATTCATCATGTTCATCATCAACGCCGGGTTCATGGCCTTCATCATGGCATCCATGAACTTCGGATTGGTCATCGAGCCCATCCACTGATTCATCATTTCCGGTGACGCCATCTGCATCATGGAATTAATCATCTTCGGATCGGTCATGGCCGTGATCCAGGGCGTCATGACTGCCGGGTCGGCCATGGCCATCATGGCGTTCATCATCTTCGGGTCGGTCATGGCGTTCATCCAAGGCGTCATTACCGCCGGATCAGCCATCGCCATCATGGAATTCATCATCTTCGGATCCATCATGGCGTTCATCCACGGCGTCATGGCCTTGGGATCCATCATGGCCATCATGGCATTCATCATTTTCGGATCGGTCATGGCATTCATCCAGGGTGTCATCACCTTGGGATCGGCCATGGCCATCATGGAATTCATCATCTTCGGATCGGTCATGGAATTGATCCAGGGACCCCAGACCTTCGGGTCGCCCATGGCCAGCATGGAGTTCATCAGCTTGGGATCAGTCATGGTTTTCAGCATCGGCGTCCAGATCTTCGGATCGGCCATGGACATCATGCTGTTCATCATCTTCGGATCCATCATGGCGTTCATCCAGGGCGTCATGACTTTGGGATCGGCCATGGCGATCATGGCATTCATCATCTTCGGGTCGGTCATGGACTTGATCCAGGTCTCCATCACCTTGGGATCGGCCATGGCCATCATGGAGTTCATCATCTTCGGATCGGTCATGGCGGTCATCCACGGTCCCCAAACCTGTGGATCGGCCATTTTCAGCATCGGCTCAATCATCTTGGGGTTGGTCATGGTGGTCATCCAGTCCCCCATGCCCTTGGACCAGCCGTCCATGGCCGGCATTTGCATCTGGGCGTGGGCCAGGGGGGCTTGCAGGGCAAGGGCCACAAGGGCCGCCATCAGGGTCTTGCGTGTGGTCATTTCGGGTCTCCTCCCGTTGATTGAATCAGGCTGCTACAGGTAAATCTATTTATTATTATGCTTCGCGCATCATGCGCCAGTATTCGTATTTCATCGTTGCGGTGGCGCCGGCGACGATGGCAAGGAAGGTGATGATGGAGCCGATCGACAGGGTCGAGAAGCCGGTAATGCCCTGGCCAATCGTGCAGCCAATGGAGGTAACGCCGCCGAAGCCCATCATTACGCCGCCGATGATGTGGCGGAACATGTCCTGGGCGGAAACGAAGTGCTCCCAGCGAAAGGCTTTGGTGGCGACGGCAAACATGAAGGAGCCGATGCCGACGCCGAATACGGTGGCAATCCCCCAGGTGACAACGGTGCTGGTGTCGGTCCAGAGGGCGAAGAGGTCGAGGGCATAGGCCGAGGGGGCGATGAAGGACATGGACTCGGCGAGTTTGGAGTTGGTGCCGAAGACGATTTCCTGCAAGGAATCCGGGTCTTCGGCAAAGCCCAGCTTGCCGGTGACATACCAGCCGCCGATGATGACAGCGCCTACCACCAGGCCGCCGAGGAAGTTGTCCTTGTTTTCCCAGAAGTGCTTATTGATCAGAGCGAAGGCCAGCAGCGGGAGCGCAATCGCCAGGGCGATAACCAGTTGGGCCATGGCCAGTTCCATGCCCAGGCTGCCTTGCAGAAGATGGGGCAGGGTCTGGGGTGTTGGTAGGTTGGCGACCAAAGGTTGCGCCTGCGACAGATTGATGCGAATCGGGGCAAATATGCCCCGCAGCGTCAGATTGGCCGCGTAGGCCATGTAGATGAACACCACTACCGCCTTCAGGTTGCCGCCACCGACGCGAACGAGAGTCTTGTTGCCGCAGCCGGAGGCGAAGGTCATGCCAATACCGAAGATCAGGCCACCGACGATGTGGGCAGCCCAGGGCAGGTTCTGGCCGGTATAGATGGTCTTGGTGATATTGATCGCCCCGGAATAGGCGAGGTAGTTGGTGCCGATTATCGCCACGGCAATCGCCAGCAGCCAGGCGCGCATGCGGCCCCAGTCGCCCATGTTGACGGCATCGGAGACGGCGCCCATGGTGCAGAAATTTGTCTTGTTGGCAAAAAAACCAAGAATGACGCCGAGGCCAAAGCCCCACCACACCACGGTCTTCGCCAAGGCTTGTACTTCCGGCATAACAACTCCTCCAGGAACGCGCTCTACGTGGCGCTGTCAGTCAAAGAAAATTCATTGTCAAGGAAAGGCAAAGCAACTGCAAACAAAACCACTTGTGCGCAGATAACCCGCCTGAATGGTGCTAGGTGGAAAAATTATCCCTATAGCACGTCGGGTCGGAGATACCGGCGGTGGCAAAGCCTTCGCGACGCAGGCGGCAGGAGTCGCAGACGCCGCAGGCGCGGCCGTTCTCGTCGGCCTGATAGCAGGATACCGTGAGGCCGTAATCGACGCCCAGATTACGGCCGGTGCGAATGATATCGGCCTTGGAAAGCTCGATCAGTGGCGCGTGGATATGCAGGGGTCGGCCCTCGACGGCGGCCTTGGTGGCCAGATTGGCCATGGCCTCGAAGGCGCGAATGAATTCCGGGCGGCAGTCCGGGTAGCCGGAATAATCGACGGCATTGACGCCGACGAAGATGTCCTGGGCGCCCAGAACCTCGGCCCAGCCCAGGGCGACGGAAAGCATGATGGTGTTGCGCGCCGGCACGTAGGTAACGGGAATCCCCGGCTGAACGCCGGCGACCGGAACGTCGATGGCGTTGTCGGTCAGGGCCGAGCCGCCGAACTGCGACAGGTCGAGGCGCAGCACCTGATGCTCGCGGGCGCCCAGGTGGGCGGCGACGCGGGCTGCGGCGTCGAGTTCGGTGCGGTGGCGCTGGCCGTAGTCGACGGAGAGGCAGAAGCAGTCGAAGCCCTGGCTGCGGGCGAGGGCGAGGCAGGTGGCGGAATCAAGGCCGCCGGAAAGGAGGACGACAGCAGGTTTCATGGCGCGGAGTTTACCCGGCCCAAGGGGTCAACGGCCTTTTTCGTTGCCCCAGAGGATCTTGTGCAGTTGCAGTTGAAAGCGTACCGGCAGGCGGTCGCGCAGTATCCAGGCCGCGAGGTTGGCGGGGTCGAGACTGCCGGCGACGGGGGAAAACAGCACCGGGCAGCGTTGTTCGAGATGATATTGGTGCAGTTGTTCCACCGCCCAGCGGTAATCCGCCTCGGAGGCCAGCACCAGCTTGATCTCGTCACGGGGGGTGAGGAGGCCCAGATTGGCCCAGCGGTTCTTTTCTGCCTCGCCGGAGTCCGGTGCTTTCAAATCGACGATGCGCGCGACGCGGCTATCGACGCCGCTAATATCCAGGGCGCCACTGGTTTCGAGGGAAACCGAATAGCCGGCATCGCAAAGGGCGGTGAGCAGTTCCGGGCAGCCCTTCTGGGCCAGGGGTTCGCCGCCGGTAACGCAGACTGTGGTGCAGCCGAAGGCCGCGACCCGTTCCAGTATCTGCTTGAGGCTGGCAGCCTCGCCGCCCGAAAAAGCGTGTTCGGTGTCGCACCAGACGCAACGCAGGGGACAGCCGGTGAGGCGGATGAATACCGTCGGCAGGCCGACGCGGGTGGATTCCCCTTGCAGGGAGTGAAAAATCTCACTCACCCGCAAGCTGGGTGCTGCCCGCGTCACTACTTTTTCTTCTTCGGCGCGGCTTTCAGGCGCGGCTTGGCGCTTTGGGCGGCGCTGCTGGCGGGGTATTTCTCCACCAATTGCTCCAGCACTTTCTGCGCCGCCGCTGCCTGGCCGGCGAATTCGAGGCTGTTGGCCTGCCCCAGCAGAGCATCCGGCGCCTTCGGATCGGCCGGCCAGGAGGCGGCGACCTTGGCGAACAACTCGGCGGCGCGGGGGTATTCCTTCAACTGGTGGTGGGCGAAGGCCATCCAGTAGTGGGCGCCAGCCAGCAGGCCGCTGCTGGGATGATTCTTGATGAAGCCCTGGTAGGCGGCGACGGCGTCCTTATATTTTGCGCCCTTGAGCAGGGTCAGGGCCGCTTCGTAGTCCTTGCCTTCGCTGGCCGGATCGGCTTGCGTGGTCTGGGGCGCGGCGCCGGCGCCTTCGGCCGGTGCTTCGGTGGTGGTCTGAGGCTCCAGCTTGCGCAGCCGGGTGTCCAGGTCCACGTAGAAGTCCTTCTGCCGCTTTTGCAGGTTATCAAGGTCGTTGGTCAGCACCTCGATCTGTCCGCTCAGCCGCGCCTGTTCGGCCCGTAGGGCCTCGAACTGGTTGGCGAAGTCGAGCTGGTTGCGGCTGACGGTTTCCATGCGCTGGGTCAGCGCATCGACTTCCTTGCGCAACTCGTCGATGCGGGTGCGGGCCACTTCGTCATCGAACAGCCCTGCGCGCACCGGCAGGGCCAAGGCGAGCAGCGCGAGGCCGAGGGTCAGACCACGAGTCAGACCCGTCATGTTAATCAGTCAGGCCCGGATAGAGCATGTCGCCGCGACGGTTCTGGCCCCAGCATTCTTCGCTGGCATCGTTGCAGCGCGGCTTTTCCTCGCCGAGGCTGACGGCTTCCAGCTGTTCCTCGCGCACCCCCATCAGGCCGAGGGCCTTCTTGATCGCTTCGGAACGCTTCTGGCCCAGAGCCAGGTTGTATTCGCGGCTGCCGCGCTCGTCGGCGTTGCCCTGGATCAGCATCTTGCGCTTGGGACGGTCGTTGAGGAACTTGGCGTGGGCGCCGAGCAGGGAGCGGTATTCGTCCTTGACCACGTAGCTGTCGAGATCGAAGAAGATTGCGCGTTGCGACAGGGCGCTCTTGGGGTCGCGCAGCAGGGTGATGTCGGCGCCGTCGACGCCGCTGGTGTCTATACCGGTGGTCACGCCCTGACGATTGGCGTCGGAGACGCCGGCCGGGTCTTGCTCCGGGGCGGGAGGCTGGGAGCCGCAGGCGGCCAGCAGCAGGGTGGCGGAAGAAACGAGGATCAGGGACAGGGTACGCATTTATGACTCCAGAAAAATCGGTGCTATTGAATTAGTGCTTATTTGGCAAACGAGCCCCAGGAGGGTTCGCGGATGTCGGCGGCTTGGACGGAAAGTTTTTGCTTGACGCGGCCATTGGTGGATACCGCCGCCAGCACACCGCGCCCGCCCACTTCCGTGGCATAGAGAATCATGCGGCCATTGGGGGCGAAGCTCGGCGATTCGTCCTTGGAAGAATCCGTCAGCACCTGGGTTTGTTGGTTGGTGAGGTCCATCAGGGTGATCTGGAAGCGCCCGCTGTTGCGGGAAACATAGGCCATGTGCTTGCCATCCGGGGATAGACGCGGCGTGACGTTATAAGTTCCCTCGAAGGTCACGCGCTGGGCGCTGCCGCCGGCGCTGGGCAATCGGTAGATCTGCGGGCTGCCGCCCCGGTCGGAGGTGAAATAGATCCACTGGCCATCGGGCGAGAACTGGGGTTCGGTGTCGATGCCACCGGAACTGCCGACGCGATGGACGCCGCTGCCGTCGGAATTGACGGTGAAAACTTGCGAGCCGCCGTCCTTGGTCAGCACCACCGCCAGCTTCTTGCCGTCCGGCGACCAGGCCGGCGCCGAGTTGGAGCCCTTGAAGTTGGCGGCGACATGGCGACGGCCGCTGGCCAGATCATGCACATAGACGATGGGCTTCTTCGCCTCGAAGGACACATAGGCCAGCTTGGAGCCGTCGGGGGACCAGGTGGGGGAGATGATCGGCTCCCGCGAGGCCAGGGCCGACTGGGCGTTCATGCCGTCGGCGTCGGCGATTTGCAGTTCGTAACGGCCGGTGCTCTTCACCACGTAGGCGATGCGAGTGGAGAACACGCCGCGTTCGCCGGTGAGCTTTTCGTAAACGTAGTCGGAAATACGGTGGGCGGTGGCGCGCAACTGGCCCGAGGTGTGGGCGTAGGCCTGACCGCCGAGGGTGGCCTGCTTTTGCACGTCGTGGAGGCGGAAGCGGGTTTCGTAGCGGCCGTCGCCGCCCATGGTCACGGTGCCGGCGACCAAGGCATCGGCGCCCCTGGATTTCCATTCGCCATAAGCGACGCTGGCGCTCTCGGCCACGGACTGGCCGGCGGCATCGACCATGCGGAACAGGCCGCTGCGCTCCAGGTCGGCGCGCACCACGGTGCTGAGGGCCTGGGAAATGATGCGCTCGCCGGTGAAATCAGGCACGGCGACCGGAATACGGTCGGCGCCGGCGCCAACGATTTCAATCGAAAGCTGGGCCTGGGACGCTGCGGAAGCCAGGGCCAGAAGCATCAGGGCGCCGAAGCGCCCAAGCAGGGAAGATGTCTTATTCATGGTAGTGATTATAACGGCTCACTCTTCGAGGGGCCGGAAGTGGAGTTCCAGAACGCGGTTGAAGGCTTCGCTGAGGTCTGGCTTGGGTAACGGGCTGGACTTGTGAATCGCCCGTTCCGTCGCCCCATCCCAGGCGGAATTGCCCGAGGACTTCTTCAGTTTCACGGTAATGATTTCACCGCTCGGTAGTTGCGTCACCTCAAAAACCGCCTCCGGGTTGCCCTTCATGTCCGGCGGCAGGACGATGTTGCCCTTGATCTTGCCCTTGATCTTACCGATGTAGTCGCCTTCCGCCTTCTTGCGGGCGCTGGCTGCTTGGCCGGCCTTGAGCTGGGCCAGTTCCTTGTCGAGGGCGGATTGGGTTGCCGTTTGGGTTTGGGATTGTTGGCGTTGCTTGAGTTCCTTGTCGAGCAGATCAAGCTCACGGGGCTTCGGCGGCTCTTCTTTCGGCTTGGGTTTTTCCTTTTCCTTAACCGCAATATCGGGTTTGACCGGTGGTTTGACGGGTTCGGGCTTGGGTTCCACCTTCGGCACGGGCTTGGGTTCCGGTTTTACCACTGGTTCGGGTTCCGGCATGGGGCGCGGCGCGGCCTGCACACTCGGCACACTGGTCACCAGTTCCACCTCCACTGCCTCCTGCACCTGGGTCTGCCAGCGCACCCCGTAAATCAGGAACGCCGCCAGCCCCACGTGCATGGCCACCGCCAGGGCGGCGGCGGCGTATTTGCCGGGGGGCGGCGGACGGTCGAGAATGGCGATGGAATCCAGAGTTGGCACGGTGTTCTATTTCTTTCCCGGCTGCACCAGCAGGCCAATCTTCGCCACCTGCTGCTTCTGCAATTCGTCCATGACGCCGAGCACGGCCTCGTACTTGACGTTCTTGTCGCCGGCGATCAGCACCGGCTGATCCTTGTTCTTGGCCTGGGCTTCCTTGATGCGCTCGGCCAGGTCGGCGCGGGTCACGGCGATTTCCTTGTCGCCCTTGGAGCGATCCTTGAGGGCCAGGGACTGGTCGGCATGGACGATCACTTCCAGCGGCGCCACCGGCGGCTGGGCGTTGGCCTTGCCCACCGAGGGCAGGTCCACGCTGCCGGTCTGGATCATCGGCGCGGTAACCATGAAGATCACCAGCAATACCAGCATCACGTCGATATACGGCACGACGTTAATTTGGTTCATTAACTTTCTTTGCCGCATGGTGGCTTACCGCAGCTGCCGTTGCAGAATGTTGGAGAACTCCTCCTGGAAGCTCTCCAGCCGCACGGCGATGCGGTCCAGATCGTGGGCGAAGCGGTTGTAGGCCACCACGGCGGGGATCGCCGCGAACAGGCCGATCGCTGTTGCTACCAGCGCTTCAGCGATACCCGGCGCGACAGCGGCCAGGGTCGCCGTGCTCATGCTGGCAAGGCCGCGGAAGGAGTGCATGATGCCCCAGACGGTGCCGAACAGGCCGACGTAGGGAGACACCGAACCCACCGAGGCGAGGAAGGCGAGGTGGGATTCGAGATCATCCACCTCCCGCTGGTAGGTGGCGCGCATGGCGCGGCGCACACCGTCGATGATGGTGGCGGCGTCGAAATTCTTCTGCCCGCGCAGCTTGGTGAATTCCTTGTAGCCGGCCTCAAAGATGCGCTCCAGGGCGCCGGTATTGTGGCGGTCGTTGCGGGCGCTCTCATAGAGGGTGTTGAGGTCGCCGCCGCTCCAGAAGTCGCGCTCGAACTGGTCGGTCTTGGCCTTGGTGTCGCGCAGGGCGAACCACTTGCGGAAGATCCAATACCAGGACATGAAGGAAACCGCTGCCAGGATGCCCATCACCAGTTTGACGACCAGACTGGCATTGACGATCAGTTCGATGATGGATAAGTCTTGCGTAACATTCATGCGTGGGTTCCCTGTAATTCTTTGAATTTTTCGTGAATGCTCTTGGGCATGGCGGCGGCCTTGCCCTTGGTCATGTCGAGGCAGGCGACGCGAATCTTGGCTGTGACCAGAATTTCTCCGTTGCGTTCAATCTGCTGATCGAAAACCACCTGGGCGCGGCCAAGGGACTCGATGCGGGTGATGATTTGCAACTCGTCGTCGAGCCGCGCCGGCTTGAGGTAGTCAATCGAGGCCGAGCGTACCGCAAAAGCGATGCCGTCATCGTCGAGCAACGCCTGCTGGCTGACGCCGAAAGTGCGTACCAACTCGGTTCGTGCCCGCTCCAGAAAGCGCAGGTAATTGGCGTAATACACTACGCCGCCGGAGTCGGTGTCTTCGTAGTAGACGCGCAGGGCATGGAAAAACCTGGGCCGCTTGCTCATTCCTGGAACAGTTCCGCGTTGGGGTTGGCCGGTGCGGCGAGGCCGAAATGGCGCCAGATGGAGGCCGTGGCGACACGGCCGCGCGGGGTGCGTTGCAGATAGCCCTGCTGGATCAGGTAGGGTTCCAGCACGTCTTCAATCGTGTCGCGGGCCTCGCCGATGGCGGCGGCCAGGTTGTCCACCCCCACCGGCCCGCCGCCGAATTTCTCCAGCATCGCGCCGAGCAGCTTGCGGTCCATGATGTCGAGGCCCAGGTGATCCACGTCGAGCATGGTCAGCGCCGCATCGGCCACTTCGCGGCTCACCACGCCAGTAGCCTTTACGTCGGCGTAATCGCGCACCCGCCGCAGCAGGCGGTTGGCGATGCGCGGCGTGCCGCGGGAACGACGGGCGATTTCCACCGAACCATCGTCGGCGATAGTGCAATTCAGCAGTTGCGCCGAGCGGCGCACGATGCTGGCCAGCTCATCCGGCGTGTAGAACTCCAGCCGCGCGACGATGCCGAAGCGGTCGCGCAGGGGGTTGGTCAGCATGCCGGCACGGGTGGTGGCCCCCACCAGGGTGAAGGGCGGCAGGTCGAGCTTGACCGAGCGGGCGGCAGGGCCTTCGCCGATCATGATGTCGATCTGAAAGTCTTCCAGGGCCGGATAGAGGATTTCCTCCACCACCGGCGATAGGCGGTGAATCTCGTCGATGAACAGCACATCGTGGGGTTCGAGATTGGTCAAAATCGCCGCCAGATCGCCTGCCCGCTCCAGCACCGGGCCGGAAGTCTGGCGCAGATTGACGCCCAGTTCGTGGGCGACGATGTGGGCCAGGGTCGTCTTGCCCAGGCCCGGCGGGCCGAACAGCAGCACATGGTCGAGGGCCTCGCCGCGCCGCTTGGTGGCCTCGATGAAAATCTCCAGCTGCTCGCGGATCTTCTTCTGGCCCACGTAATCGGCCAGCCGCTTCGGCCGCAGGGCGCGTTCCAGCGCATCTTCCTGGGGCGACTCGTGGCCGGCGGAAATCAGCCTGTCTTCCGGCGCGGCGGCGAAACTGTCGTTTTGAACGCTCATGGCGGCAGTTTACTCCGGCTCGGCAGGGTCAAAACCCGGATAAACATTGTTTTAACCAGGGCGAGCACGGCGAAAAGGCGAAAAATCGGGTTTCCCGAGGGGCGGTTTGAGCCTGTGCGGTAACATCGCTCTTATTGCCTGGGCATAATTTGACCCTGGCCCCATCAGGAGAGCGGAATGGGATTTGTGCTGGAAAAACTTACTGAAGAGCAATTCGCGGAATACAACTCGAAGGCCAATAACGAGGCAATCCGACAGGCTAAAGTCTATGGCGGCAATGAAGAGTATTACCCGACATCCCCTCCATGCTGGGTTATTGACCGCAAGCGCAATGCCTATTTCTACAAGGTCTCCGTCATTGACCACAGTGGGCCATCGGCAAGATTCTACCTACTGAATTTCGAGGGATGCTCGATCATTGTTCGGATTGGGAGGTTTCAAAAAGTCTCCCCTCTTGTGCTGCCAGCCACGTTAGAACCCCGCCTAGGAGAAATCCGGCAGGCAATCCTTGATGCATTGGCTGTGTTGGGATACGGCGGGTTGGGTCGTCTAAATGAATTCGACACCCTGTTGCCAAAATTCGAATAATTGCTGACGAGACTTGAGAGTAAATAGGAGACAGGCCACGGTTTTCGCTGGGGGCTACCCCTTCGATAACAGCTTCAAAGCCTGCCGTATCCCATCCTGCACCGACGCACCGGCGGGCAGTTGCTTGAGCGCCAGCAGCGCTTCCTTTTCGCTGTAGCCCAGGGCCAGCAGGGCGTTGAGGATGTCGCTGCCGGCGTCGGGCGTGGCGCTGAGGGCGGTGCCGTGGTTGGCGAGGCCGGCCTTGGGTAGTTTGTCTTTCAGTTCCAGTAGCAGGCGCTCGGCGGTTTTTTTGCCGATGCCGGGGATTTTCACCAGCCGCCCGGCCTCCTGCAGAGCCACGGCCTGGGCCAGTTCGCCCACCGAGAGGCCCGAAAGCACGGCCAGGGCGGTGCGGGCGCCGATGCCGCTGATCTTGAGCAACTGGCGGAAGGCGCTGCGCTCTTCGTTGCTGAGAAAGCCGAACAGCAGATGGGCATCCTCGCGCACCGCCAGGTGGGTGAACAGGCTCACCCGTTCCCCCGTGGCGGGCAGGTTGTAGAAGGTGCTCATGGGCACATCTACCTCGTAGCCGACGCCCTGAACGTCGATGGCGATCTGGGGCGGGTTCTTCTCCAGCAGGATTCCGGTGAGGCGACCGATCATGGGGGAGTTTCCTTAAGGGGACGATGGCGACGAATCGTCGGCCTGGAGGCCGCGTGAAATGGCGATCCTGGGCATGGCGTGGCTGAAACGCCCGTGGTGCGGGGTTTGCAGCGATGCCTTGCCTGAAATGCCCATTCCACGCGCCCTGGCGGCCATCATGCCAGCGCCTTGCTCAGGAACAGGGCGATGGCCACGGCGAGGCCGTGGATGTGGGCGGTGGCGATGGTGGCACCGATGGCGGGGCGCAGTTGCGCCGGGTGTTCGGCGTGGCGACGCAGCCGCGAGAAAGCCTTGAGGGCCGGCGCCAGGGCCAGCAGGCCGGCGAGGGCGGCGAGCGGAAGCGCCCCGGCCAGAACGCCGGCGACGAGGATCAGGTGAGAGGCGAGGGCCAGGATCAGGTAGCCCATGGCGGCTCGCGTCCGGCCCAGGCGCACGACCACGGTGCGCTTGCCTGCCAGACCATCGGCGACGGCATCCGGAAACTGGTTGATGTAGAGCAGGTTGGCCACCAGCAGGGCGTAAGCGGCGCCGGCCCAAAGGGCGGCGGCGGTGATGGCGCCCGTCTGCACCAGGGCGCTGCCCACCACCACCAGCCACCAGCCGCTGGCGACGGCCAGTTCGCCCAGGCCGCGACTCGCCAGCTTGAAGGGCGGGGCGGAATAGGCCCAGCCCACCAGCAGACCGGCGAGCCCGATCAGGATCAACGCCGGGCCGGCCTGCCAGGCCAGCCAGAGCCCGGCGGGCACGACGGCGGCGAGCAGCGCGTAGCCGAACAGGGCCGTGGCGCGGCGCGTCAGCACGCCGTTCTGGATGAAGCGGCTGCCGCCGGTGAAGGGAAACAGGCGCTCGGTGTTGGCGTCGTCGGTGCCGGAGAGGGCGTCGTAATAGTCGTTGAGCACATTCACCCCGGCGTGGGCGACGCAGGCGAAGATCAGCGTCGCCATGGCCGTGAGCGGCGCGATGGCGGCCCCCGCCAGACTGGCGCAGGCGAGGCCGAGGATGACGCCGACGGCGGTGACCGAAAGGAAGGCCGGACGGGTGGCGAGGAAGTAGCGCAGCAGCGGGTTGCTCAGGGCCGGCAGGCGCGGCTCGGCGGGGGAGGAAATTGCTTCGGGAGGAGGTGCCATGGCTACCTTATACCAAACGTCCGTTACGAACTCGCAAACCGCTGGTGGAAAGCGCCCCCAGTCCCTGGCCGCCGTGGGCATGGGCAATGGCGCAGGCCAGCGCATCGGCGGCGTCGGGGCTCGGGTCGCCCTGGAGTTGCAACAGGCGCTTGACCATGTGCTGCACCTGTTCCTTCGCCGCCTTGCCGTGGCCCACCACCGCCTGCTTGACCTGCAAGGCGGTGTATTCCGCCACCGGCAGACCGGCATTCACCAGGGCGGCAATCGCCGCGCCGCGGGCCTGGCCGAGCATCAGGGTGGATTGGGGATTCACATTCACGAAAATGATTTCCACCACAGCCTGATCCGGCCGGTGGGCGGCGACCACCTCGGCAACGCCGTCGATGATGGTCTTGATGCGTTCCGGCAGCGTCAGCTTGTCGTTGGTCTTGATGCAGCCGCTGGCGACGTAGGTGAGTTTCTGGCCGGTTTTGTCCACTACTCCAAACCCGGTAATGCGCAGGCCGGGGTCGATGCCGAGGATGCGGGTGGTTTGGGGGGCGGGCGCGTTCATGATCGCCGGGAAAGATACACGCCCCAGACCGCCAGCGCCATGCCAGCGAGACCGAGGCTGGAGAGGGTCTCGCCGAAGGCCGCCCAGGCGATCAGGGCAGTGCTGACCGGGGTGAGATAGAACAGGCTCGCCACATTCACCGCCGAGCCGGAGCGGATCAGCAGGTTGAGCAGGCTGATGGCGCCGACCGATAGCACCAGCACCAGCCAGCCCAGCGCGAACAGGAAGGGCGGCGACCAGTCGATGCGGTAGTCCTCGAACAGCGCCACGGCGATGGCGGTGAAGAAGGCCGTGGGCAGGAACTGCAGCACCGAGCCGGTGCGCAGGTCGAAGTGGGGGCAGAAGCGCTTCTGGTAGAGGGTGCCGGCGGTGATGGCGACCAGCGCCACCAGGGCGGCAGGCAGGCCGCCCTCGCCGAGGCCGTTACCGAACTTGCCCGACACCACCAGAGCGGTTCCGGCGAGACCCATGACGAGGCCGAGCCACTGGCGCGGCGCCACTTTCTCGCCCAGCAACCAGCCGGCGCCGCAGGCGGTGAATACCGGTTGCAGGCCGACCACGAGGGCGGTGACGCCGGCAGGGAGGCCATGGGAGATGGCAACGAAGACGCCGCCAAGATAGAAGCCATGCACCAGCAGGCCGGAAACGCCGATGTGGAAAATCTGCCTGCCATCACGAGGCCAGGGTGCCTTGGTCGCCAGGGCCAGGGTGGTCATGAGGCCGATCACCAGCAGGTAGCGCGTGAGCAGAAAGGAGAGCGGCTCCGCATGGGGCATGCCGAAGCGGGCGCCGATGAAGCCTGTGCTCCAGAGCAGGACGAAGAGCAGGGGGGCGAAGGGCAATATCGGCGCCAGCCGGCCGGAGGAACTCATTTGGCCCGCGAAAGCAAAAGCGGCGCCGTGGCGCCGCTAGGGTGCTGACGAGCGAGTGACGTCACTCGTCGATCACCGCCGTGGTGTAGACCTCCTGCACGTCGTCGAGGCTTTCCAGCACGTCGAGGAGTTTTTGCATCTTGACGCCATCCTCGCCGGCGAAGGCGGTTTCGGACTGGGGCTTCATGGTGACTTCGGCGAATTCCGGCGTGAAGCCGGCCTTCTCCAGGGCGTCCTTGACGGCGAGGAACTCGCCGGGGCCGGAGATGACTTCAATGGAGCCGTCGTCGTTGGTCGCCACGTCCTCGGCGCCGGCCTCGATGGCGGCGTCCATGAGCTTGGCCTCGTCGGTGCCCGGCGCGAAGATCAACTGGCCGCAGTGCTTGAACATGAAAGCCACACAACCGTCGGTGCCCATGTTGCCGCCGTATTTGTTGAAGGCGTGACGCACTTCGGCCACGGTGCGGACGCGGTTGTCGGTGAGGCAGTCCACCATTACGGCGGCGCCGCTGAGGCCGTAGCCTTCGTAGCGAATCTCGACGTAATCGACGCCTTCGAGTTCGCCGGTGCCCTTCTTGATGGCGTTCTCGATCTTGTCCTTGGGCATGTTGACCGCCTTGCCCTTGTCCACTGCCATGCGCAGGCGCGGGTTGAAGCCGGGGTCGCCCCCGCCCATCTTGGCGGCGACGGTGATTTCCTTGGCGATTTTGGAGAAGGCGGCGCCGCGCTTCTCGTCCTGGCGACCTTTACGGTGCTGGATATTGGCCCATTTGGAATGTCCGGCCATGGTGGTTTCCTTGTCTTGATCGTGGCTTGAATGGGGGCGGATTCTACCACTGGCCTGAATTCACGTAAGATACGTGCAACGCCTCTTGCGGAGTTCGCCATGAAGCAAAACATTACCCTTTCCCTCGACGTCAGCCTGATCCGCGCCGCCAAGGTGCTGGCGGCCCAGCGCAACACCAGCATCAGCCGCCTGCTGGCCGAGGAGCTTGAAGACCATATCCGCCGCGACCAGTCCTACGAGCGCTCCCGCCGCGCCGCCCTCAAGCTGATGGAGGAGGGCCTGCCCCTGGGTGGCCAGCCGCTGACGCGGGAACAATTGCATGAGCGTTGAGGCATGAACGCCGAGCGTTGCTTCGTGGACAGCAATGTCCTCATCTACGCCTACGACAATCAGGCCGGAGAGAAGCAGCGCCGGGCACAGGAACGCCTGACGGAACTCTGGAACGCAGGCAGCGGGGTGCTCTCGGTGCAGGTGCTCCAGGAGTTCTTCAACAACGCCACGCGCAAGCTGGCCGACCCAATCAGCATCGCCAAGGCCAAGGAGATCGTGAAGCTCTACCGCGACTGGGTGGTGGCGCCCGCCACGCCGGATCAGGTATTGAGCGCCGCTGACCTGATGGTGAGCAACCGCCTTTCCTTCTGGGACAGCCTCATCCTCGCCGCCGCCGAGGCGGCCAACGCGACAACCCTGCTCTCCGAAGACCTGAGCCACGGCCAGGTGATCGCCGGAGTGCGCATTGAAAACCCTTTCCGTAACGAGATCACGCCATGACCGCTCCCCTGTTTGTTGCCAAGACCGCCGACCTCGAACTCGGCCTGTTGCCGCCCCTGGCCAACCGCCACGGCCTCATTACCGGCGCCACCGGCACCGGCAAGACGGTGACCCTGCAACGGCTGGCGGAACAGTTCTCTGCCATCGGTGTGCCGGTGTTCATGGCCGACGTGAAGGGCGACCTGTCGGGCCTCGGCGTTGCCGGCGCCGCCTCCGAGAAGCTGCAAAAGCGCCTCGATGCCATGGCCATCAGCGACTGGGCGGCCAAGGCTTTCCCCGTCACCTTCTGGGACATCTGGGGCGAGTCCGGCCACCCGGTGCGCGCCACTGTCTCCGACATGGGGCCGCTGCTGCTGGGGCGGTTGCTGAATCTCAACGACACCCAGGAAGGCGTGTTGCAGCTGGTGTTCAAGATCGCCGACGACAATGGCCTGCTGCTGCTGGATTTGAAAGATCTGCGCGCCATGGTGCAGTATGTGGGCGACAACGCCAAGACCTTCACCACGGAATACGGCAACATCTCCGCTGCCAGCATCGGCGCCATCCAGCGCGGCTTGCTGACTCTGGAACAGCAGGGTGGCGACAAGTTCTTTGGCGAGCCGATGCTCGACATCGCCGACCTGATGCAGACCGACGGCGATGGACGCGGCATGGTGAACATCCTCGCCGCCGACAAGCTGATGAACGCGCCGCGCCTGTATTCCACCTTCCTGCTCTGGCTGCTGGCCGAACTCTTCGAGCAACTGCCCGAGGCGGGCGACTTGCCGAAGCCGAAGCTGGTGTTCTTCTTCGACGAGGCCCATCTGCTGTTCAACGAAGCGCCGCCGGCCCTGCTGGAAAAGGTGGAACAGGTGGTGCGCCTGATCCGCTCCAAGGGCGTCGGCGTTTACTTCGTGACGCAAAACCCGCTCGACGTGCCGGATACCGTTCTCGGCCAGCTCGGCAACCGCGTCCAGCATGCCTTGCGCGCGTTCACGCCACGTGACCAGAAGGCGGTGAAATCCGCCGCCGAAACCCTGCGCGCCAATCCGGCCTTCAATGCCGAAACCGCGATCACCGAACTCGGCGTCGGCGAGGCCCTGATCTCCTTCCTCGACGAGAAGGGGCGCCCCAACATCGTCGAGCGTGCCCTAGTGCTGCCGCCTTTTTCCCGCATCGGCCCGATGAGCGCCGACGAGCGCCAGGCCGCCATCAAGTGTTCGCTGATTTATGGCCACTACGAACAAGTGCAGGACAGCGAGTCGGCCTACGAGAAACTCAAGGGTGCGGCGGAACAGAAGGCTACCGCCGCGACGCCTGCGCCTGCGGCGACACCGGCCCCTGCGCCGGCCCCAGCCCAGGAAGGCGGCGGTTTCTTCGGTGGCCTCGGTGATCTGCTGGGTGGCACACGGGGCCCGCGCGGCGGCGTCGGCCGTGAAGGTGTCGCCGAAGCCCTGGCCAAGTCGGCCGCCCGTGCCATCGGTTCCCAGGTCGGGCGCGAGATCATTCGCGGCGTCCTCGGCTCCATCCTTGGCGGCGGCCGCCGCCGCTGAGCGGCATGGAAGCGCTCACCGCCTGCCCCAAGTGCGGCCACCGGCCGCCGGCGCCCCTGGGGCCGATGGAGGCCTGCCCGGCTTGCGGCGTCTATCCCCACAAGTTGCGGCCGCAGGCGCCAGTGCCCGAACCCACGCCGACGCCGTTAACAAAGCCGCTACCCGAATCCCTTGACCTGAGTAGCGGCGACTGGTCCCTGCCCAAGGATGAAAGCGACCCGCTGGAACTCGGTCTGCGCGCCGCCCTGCTGGTGCTGCTGGCGATCTGGGGCGTTCGCCTCGCCCTCATGGACCTGGCCAGCGGCGAGATAGGCTCCAGCTTCATGCACAACATCAACCTGGTGATCCACGAGGCCGGCCACGTTTTCTTCCGCATCCTCGGCGAGTTCATGGGCGTCGCCGGCGGCAGCCTGTTCCAGGTGCTGTTCCCCGCTGGCATTGGCGTTGCCTTCCTGGTCAAGAACCGCGACCCCTACGGCGCGGCAGTCTGCCTCTGGTGGACCGGCGTCAGCCTGATGGACGTGGCGCCCTACATCTACGACGCCCTTCATCCCCAGTTGATCCTCCTCGGCGGCAGCACCGGCGAAGACGGTCCCCACGACTGGATTTACCTCTTTGACCACCTCGGCGGCCTGCGCCATGCCCAGGGCTGGGGACGCTTCGTGCATCTGCTCGGCCTCGGCGTCATGCTCGGTGCCATCGCCTGGGGTGGCTGGGTGCTGTGGCGGCGGTATCGGGAGGCAAAGCGTTAGGGCAGTCGCGTCAAATGTGTCACCAAGGCGGTGGCGAAGCCGGACAGGTCGGCGCCCTGGCGCAGGCAGACGTGCAAGTCGCGCTCGGCCCAGGGGTCGATGAGTTCGATTACCGCCAGGGCCATTGCCGGCGTCACCGCCGAGCGTGGCACCAGGCCGATGCCGACGCCGGCCGCCACCATGCGCCCCACCGCCTCGAAGCTGCGCACCTGGATGCGCACGTTGAGATGGCGGCCGAGAGCCGCCGCCGCGTTCATGGTGAAGGTGTGGATCGCGCTGCCGGCGTGGAGCATGACGAAGGCTTCGTCGATGACCTCGGCGAAGTCCGCCTCGCGCCGCGTTGCCAGGGCATGACCAGGTGGGGCGATGAGTACCAGCCGGTCGCGGCGGTAGGGGATCAGTTCAACACCGACTGCGCCCTCCGCGCTCTCGCCGCTCGCTGCCACGACGCCCAGATCCACCTCGCCCACCGCAACGGCGCGCAGGATCTCCGGACTGGTGTGCTCCTCCAGGGTGATGCTGACCTGGGGTTGGGCGCGCAGAAACTCGGCCAGGTCGTCGGGCAGGAAGGTGTGGGTGGCGTGGGTGTTGGCGTAGAGGCTCACGTGGCCGCGCACCCCGGCGGCGTAGGGCGCCAGATCGGCATGCATCTGTTCCAGCCCGGCCAGTACCTGGCGGGCGTGACGGAGCAGAGCCTCGCCCGCCCGCGTCGGCTTGACGCCCCGGGCCTGACGCTCGAACAGGGCGGCGCCCAGGTCGTCTTCCAGCAGGCGCAGGCGATGGCTGGCCGACGAGGGTGCCAGATGCACCTTGGCGGCGCCTTTGGTCAAGTTGTGTTCTTCGGCGATGGCGACGGCTAGGCGCAGGTCGGTGAGGTCGTAACGCATGGGAGTTGAGTGTTCGTTTTCGACGAATGATGTCTTGGTGATATTTCACACATTCTGCTGCAATAGGCGTGGATTGGCGAGTTCATAATAGGGGTGTATTTCAACCCGATCGACACTTGTATGGAAACGAACACTGCATCCGCTCATCGTTGGGGCGTCACCCTTGCCCTGGTGGCGGCGTTCGGCTTTTCCCTGAAGGCGATTTTCGTCAAGCTGGGCTATGGCTACCACGTCAGTCCGGTGGTGTTGCTGGCGCTGCGCATGGGCTTTGCCTTGCCGGTGTTTCTCTGGGTCGGGCTGCATTCTGGGCGTCATGGGGCGAAGCTGACGGGGCGCGACTGGGGCGCGTTGATCTTGCTCGGGTCGGCGGGCTACTACGGCGCCAGCATCCTCGACTTCATGGGCCTGCAATACATCACGGCGGGGCTGGAGCGGCTGATCCTGTTTACCTACCCGACCCTGACGGTGCTGATTGGTGTGCTGTTCCAGGGCAAGCGCCTGACGCGCAACATCGTCGCCGCCATTGGTTTGTCTTACCTGGGCATCGGCTTTGCCTTCTTCCATGACGTGCATCTGACCGGTGACCTGGGGCCGGTGCTGATCGGCGGCGGCCTGGTGTTCGCCTCGTCCCTGAGCTACGCCTTTTATCTGGCCGGTAGCGGTGCCATGATCGCCCGCCTCGGCAGCGCACGGTTCACAGCCCTGGCGATGCTGATGTCCACCGCCGGCACCCTGCTGCATTTCGTATTGACCGAGCCCTTCAGCGCCTTCGTCCAGCCGCTGCCGGTGTATGGCCTCGGTCTTGCCATGGCGCTGGTGTGTACGGTGATGCCGGTGTTCGCCCAGTCGGCGGCGATCCGCCGCATAGGCGCCGGGCCGGCCTCGCTGATGGGCACCGTGGGGCCGCTGCTGACCATCGTCTTCGGTTGGTGGTGGCTGGGAGAGCACATCTCCGCCGCGCAGATCTTCGGCGGCGGACTGGTGATTTTTGGCGTCTGGCTGGTGGGGCGCGGCGGCGCTCCGAAAACAAAACAGGTTTAGCGGGGTTCCACCACCAGTCGCGCCTTCTGCTCTTCCGGTGCGCCGCGCTGGGCGGTGATCTCAAGGGTGGCGGCGGCCTTCTGCTGTGCCGGCGGCAGCGCTTTCGGGTCGAGGCTGGCGCGGTACATGCGGGCGCGTTCGCTGGCGATGCGGCGGTCGATCTTGGCCGTGTCGAGCTTGCGGTCTTGCAGAATCTCCCGCAGCCGCAGCAGGCGCTTGAGTTCGTCGCTGGCGGGTTCGGAGCGGCGCGCGGTGCCCCAGCTTTCCTTCGGCGCGCTGGCGACCTTGGCGAAGGTGTCGGCATCGACGATCATGCGGGCGATGTTGAGGCGGTCGAATTTCATCGCCCATTCCACGGCGCCGTCGCCCCATTCGTTGCGCACGGTGCGGTCGGCGCCCTGCTCGATCAGCCATTCGGTCATGTCTTCGTGGCCTTCATAGACCGCCATCATCAACACGCTGGAACCGTTGGTGCTGCGGGCATTGACGTCGGCGCCCCGGGCCACCAGGGTTTTCGCCAACTCGCGCTGGCCGGCGAAGACGGCGTAGTGGAGGGCGCTCCACTGCATGTCGCCCTGATTCACCTCGGCGCCGTGGTCGAGCAGCCATTGCATGGCCTTGGTCCGGCCCTTCCAGGCGGCGTGCATGAGGGCGGTTTCGCCGAGGCTGTTCTTGAGGTTGATGTCGGCGCCCTTGGCGAGAAAGAGTTCCATCAGGGCAATGTTGCCTTCCCACGCCGCCACCATGAGACCGCTGCCGATGCGGTCGCCCTGGTAGTTGGGGTCGAGCCCGGCGGCGAGCCATTCCTTCGCCTGCTCGATGTTGCCGACTTCGATCTGGATGCGGAAATGGGTGCGGTCCGGCGTCGCGGCAGCACCGGCAAGACTGGAAAAAGCGGCGCAAAGAGCGAGCAGGGCGGTAATCAAAAGGCGGCTGGGCTTCATAATGTCGGCATGCGGTTGATGCGAGTAAACACTTATCCTCTGGGCCGGGCGCTGGCCATGTCCGTGGTGCTCCATGGCGCCCTGCTGGCGGCGGGATGGTGGTTTGTCGAGGGCGCCAAGCATAACCCGGCGCGGCCCGATTCCAAGGCTCTTTCCGCTGTTTTGCCGCCCTTGCCGAACCCCCGTGTTGCGCCTCAGCCGGCGCTGCATCTGCCCGATCAGCCCCGGTCCGCAAGCCGCGCCGCTGCGGCCTCCCAGCCTACCCCACCCCGCAAGGCCCATGAATCCGCCTTCTCCACGGCCCTGGTGCGCCAGGCCATGGAGGAAGTGACGAAGCACCTGCTCTACCCCCCCGAGGCCGTGGCCCAGGGGCTGGAGGGGGAAACCCTGGTGATGATCTTTCTCGACGAATCCGGCGCCGTGGTGGCGGCCCGCGTCGAGCGCGGCAGCGGCCATGCGATTCTCGACCAGGCCGCCGTGGCAGCGGCGCGTCAGGTGCGCTCCCTGCCGGCGGCGGGCGCGCGTGAAGCGCTGCTGCCGGTGCGTTTCCGCCTCAACTGAGGGCGGCGGACGGACGAACGTATTTCATGCCGATTTGCTTTGTTGGCGAATAGAGCGCATAGTTCGCGCCTGCGATCTTCAAGTTGTGTCGTTGTTGTCTGCTAAGTGCCTGTGTTTTTTCGGTATTTCGTCCTTCATCACCCGCTGTCTTGAGCTTCGCCCCCCGGGGGCAATCCCCAATTTTTATTTTTTAGGATGTTCAAGACATGGCAATTGGCACAGTTAAGTGGTTCAACGATTCCAAGGGTTTCGGCTTCATTACTCCCGATGGCGGCGGCGATGATCTCTTCGCCCATTTCTCCGCAATTCAAAGCCAGGGTTTCAAGACCCTGCAAGAAGGTCAGCGCGTGAGTTTCGACATCACCACCGGCCCCAAGGGTCAACAAGCCTCCAATATTCGCGGCGAGTAATCCCTGCCGGAGCAGCCGGGGCCTCGGCCCACGCCGCTCCACCGGAGAAGCCCGGCATCTGCCGGGCTTTTTCTTTTTCGCCTTTCCCTGGAGAACACCCCTTGGCTAAAGAAGAACTGATTGAAATGAACGGCGTGGTGGACGAAGTGCTGCCCGATTCCCGCTTCCGCGTCATCCTCGACAACGGCCACAAGCTGATTGCCTACACCGCAGGCAAAATGCGCAAGCACCACATCCGCATCCTCGCTGGCGACAAGGTTTCCCTGGAGCTTTCGCCCTACGACGTCAGCAAGGGCCGCATCACGTTCCGCCATATTGAAGGCCGTGGCACCTCGAGTCCGCCGCCGCCGCGCCGTCACTAGGCGCTGATTGACCCCTTGATCGGAGTTCTTTAATTTCTGTCTTGACAGAAATTAAAGAATGGCTACACTGGCGCCATGGAACTGACACCGATCTCCGAAAGATTCATCCTCCACTGGGGCGAAATGGGCGCCCGCTGGGGCGTCAATCGCACCGTGGCGCAGATCCACGCCCTGCTCTATCTCTCTGAGAAGCCCCTAGCGGCGGACGAGATTGCCGATACCCTCGGCGTTGCCCGCTCCAATGTCAGCAATAGCATCAAGGAGCTGCAATCCTGGCGGCTGGTGAAGATGGTCCATGTGATGGGCGACCGGCGCGACCACTTCGATACCTCGAAGGACATCTGGGAACTGTTCAAGCTGATTGTCGAGGGCCGCAAGCAGCGCGAGGTGGAGCCGACCCTTGGCGTGTTGCGGGAGTTGCTGGCGAGTCCCGATCTGGCCAAGGAAACGGCCGGCGCCCAGAAGCGCATCGACGAGACCTTGCAGTTCATCCAGATTCTCACCGCGTGGGCCGATGAGATGCTGCGCCAGGACCCGGAAACCCTGATGAAAGTGCTCAAGCTCGGCGCCCGCATCCGCACTCTGGTGCGCGGTTCCGGCGAAAAGGAGTAGGGCGTTTTTTTGCCTGAATATTTCTGTTTTGACTGAAATTACAGATAACAAAGGAGATTGCCATGGATGCCTCGATTTATCCCCTGGAATTCCTCTACGACGGCCACTGCCGCATCTGCCTGTTCGACGTGGCGCGGCTGCGGCGGGCCGATAGCCAGGGCCGGCTGAGCTTCATCGACGTCACCGCCCCCGGCTTCGATGCCGCTGCCTACGGTCGCAGCACCGACGAGCTGCTGGCCCGTATCCACGCCCGCCGCGCCGATGGCGTGGTGGTGGAAGGGCCGGAGGTGTTCCGCCTTGCCCTTGCCGCCGTCGGCTACGGCTGGCTGGTGGCGCCGACCCGATGGCCAGGATTCGCCTGGATCACGGAACAGGCCTATCGCTGGTTCGCCCGCAACCGCGTTGAACTCTCGCGCCGCTTCGGCGGCATCTTCGCCCGCTGGACGCCGGATTGCCCGGATGGCGTCTGCGGCCTGCCGGAGCGGCGGTCATGAAGGTCCTGCTCTGCGGCGCCGACGGTTTCCTCGGTCGCGCCATTGCCGGCGCTTTGGAAGCTGCGGGCCATCGGGTGCTGCGCGGTGTGCATCATCCGCGACTTGCCGGTGACGTGGCGATCGACTACCAGACCGACCTGAGCCCGGAGGTGTCGCTTCCGCGTCTGGCCGGTGTCGATGTCGTCATCAACGCCATCGGTATTCTGCGCGAGCGGCAGCCGGGCGACTTCGAGCGTATTCACCACCGGGCGCCGGCGGCTTTGTTCGCCGCCTGCGCGGCGGCTGGCGTGGGCCGCGTGATCCAGATTTCCGCCCTCGGCGGCGAGTTTCAAGGCGAGCCGCCTCCCTATCTCGCCAGCAAGCATGCGGCCGACAAGGCTCTGTGGCAGAGCCTGCCGGATCGTGGCGTGGTGCTGCGACCGGGTCTGGTGTTCGGCCGTGACGGCGCCTCGACGCGCTTTTTCCTTGCCCTCGCCAGTCTGCCGCTCCATGCCGATCCGGCGGGCGCCGGGGCAGTACAGCCGGTACATGTGGACGACGTAGCCAGCGCCGTGTTGCGTCTGGTGGAGGGGGCCGTTGTGCCAAGTTGCCTGCTCGAATTGCCCGGCCCCCGGCGTCTCTCCTACGCCGGTTGGCTGGCAAGCTACCGTGCCGGCCTCGGTCTGCCGCCGGCCCTGAGCTTGCCGCTGCCAGGCTTCCTCATGGCTGCTTCGGCCCGCCTTGCCGGGCTGTTCCCGACCTCGCTGCTCACCGCCGACACCTGGGCCATGCTCAAGGCCGGCAATACCGCCGACCCCGGCCCGGCGCGAGGTCTGCTCGGTCATCCTCTCAAGGCGCCGGATGAATTCATCGCGCCGGACGAGGCCGAAGCCCTGCGCCTGCGCGCCCTCGCCGCGTGGCGGCGCCCCATGCTGCGCGTGGTGCTGGCGACGATCTGGCTGATTACCGCGCTGCTTTCATTCGGCGTCTATCCGGTGGAAAGCAGTCTCGCCCTGCTGGCGCCCTTCGGCATCAGCGGAACGCTTGCCCTGGCGCTGCTCTACGGCGCGTCGCTGCTCGACCTTGCCATGGCGGGCCTCACCGTATGGCGTCCCGGTCGCCGCCTGTGGCTCGCGCAACTAGCGCTGATGGCCGGCTACACCGTCCTCATCGCCTGGAAGCTGCCGGAATTTCTGCTCCACCCCTTCGGCCCGATTCTGAAGAACCTCGCCGTCGCGGCCCTGCTGTTCATTCTCTATGCGGAGGAAGACAAATCATGAACACCTATCTCGTCGTGCGCTGGCTGCACATTCTTTCGTCCGTTGTGATGGTCGGCACCGGCTTCGGCACCGCCTTCTACCTGTTCTTCGCCAATCGCAGCAACAATCTGGAAGCCATCAGCGTCGTCAGCCGCCTCGTGGTGCGGGCCGATACCTGGTTCACCACCCCCGCCGTGATCTTTCAGCCCCTCTCGGGTCTGTGGCTGATGCAGCAGGCGGGCTGGACCTTCAGCACCCCCTGGATAGCGGCGGCCATCGGCCTCTTCATTTTTGCCGGCGTGTGCTGGCTGCCCGTGGTCTGGCTGCAACTGCGCCTGCGCGACATGGCGGTCGACTCCCTCGCCGCCGGCACACCGCTGCCCGAACGCTATTGGCGCTTCGCTCGAATCTGGGAATGGCTCGGCTACCCGGCTTTCACGGCGACGGTGGTGATCTTCTTTTTGATGACGGTGAAACCGTTCTGAACGGATAGGTCGAGAGGCGCGTGGAATGGGCGTTTCAGGCGGGGTAGGGCTGGGAGCGCCGTTTCATGCGGCTTGCGGGGCGGGTGTGCTAATTCAACTTCGAATTGCGACACCTTGAGGCGTGAAAGACAAAGGTTGAGGTGAAGTGAAGAGGGGTACCTTTGTGGTGTTCGAAGCCTCAAGGAGCCCCGATGAAATTCACTCACCTCAA
>Ga0316605_10000585_pt1 | contig 24559 bp, 23 predicted proteins | sample OWC_soil_day20_n_FD_207666 | JGI IMG/M metagenome (GOLD analysis project Ga0316605, IMG submission 207666) | Wetland soil microbial communities from Old Woman Creek delta, Ohio, United States - OWC_soil_day20_noCT | ecosystem: Environmental > Terrestrial > Soil > Wetlands | place: USA: Ohio...
CTGAAAAGCACTGGCTGGAGAAAAAATGTAAAGCTATTTAGCTAAAGGTTTCAGAACAGAATATAATATGAAGAATCCGAAGCGTCAGTAGATGCTTCGGATTCTTTTGTTATGATTTTTGTATGGTTGGTTTAGCTGTGGATAGTAAGTGTGGTGTCTGTTTTAGCCTTTTCAGTTGTTTTTTTCTTTGGAAATAAGCGGATCAACCAGCTATCCTGAATTGCCCGTGCAGTTTTGTTAAACTGGTCGAGACTATTGTTAAGTTTTAAAATGGTGGTGTCAATGCCGGCTGAAGTACTACTGTCATTAAGGAGCAGGTTGATGGTTCCTTTGCCTTTGTTAAGACTTCGTGATGCCGTTTGCAGGTGTCCGACCGTGCTGTCAGCTTTTAGAACGGTTTGTTTAAGAACTGTCAGAATTTCCTGTGTATTCGTTGTAATATCCTTGTAATTAATCAATTTACCCAAGTCGCCTTCTCCGTTGTTGATTTTTTGAGTAATAAGGTCGATATTGGTCAATGCCTCATTGAGTTTTGTTATCGACACATTCAAATTGCCGGTAATTGTGCTTTCGTTCACCAGTTTTCCCAGATCACCATGTCCCAAATCAATTTTTTGTGCCACCGAATTGAAACTGGTGATTGCTTCGCGGGTTTGGATCAGTATGTCGCGCGATTCTTCAAGCATTTTGTCGTAATCGATACTCTTTCGGGCTTTAAGAAAAGTTCCTTTTTCAATCATTCCACTTTCGGGAGTGCCGGGCAGGATGTTTACCAGTTTATTGCCAACCAGACCTTCCTGTCCTATTTCGACTATCGAATTTCTGTAAATAAACTTAGCATAGTCTTCACGAACAGACAGATCCAGAACCACAGAACTGTCTGAAATCATTGTTATTTTTTTCACACTTCCCACATTGATGCCCGAAAATCGGACATTGTTGCCTTCCATTAGTCCGCGAATATCCCTGAATGACACGTGAATGGTGATTGAGGGATTGAAATAGTTATTTCTGTCACCGACCAGATAAACGGCGATAATAAACAGCATCGTAGAAACAGCTACAAAAATGCCCAATTTAAGTGCTTTATTTGTGTTTGTTTTCATGACAGAAAGGCTTCACCCCCGACCTCCCGAAATAAATTCGGGACAGGCTCTCCGACCTCATCCGCCCTTCGGGCATCTTCTCCAAAGGAGAAGGGAAAATGAAGAGTGTTGATGAGAGGGGAGAAGAGATGTAAATTTATTAGTTTATGTAAATTTATTATCATCGTATTATTTTTTGATTACGTTGTACCTGTTAATCCTGACTTATAGATTGAATAGTTGATTTATATCTGTTTATTCATGTTAGATAATCTCTGATTTCTTTATCGTCGCTGTGGCTGAGTTCGTCGAATGTACCTTCGGCGCAGAAAAGCCCGTCTTTGAGCAGTTTAATCCGGTTTGTAGCTTCTTTCGCACATTTCAGGTCGTGGGTGATGATGATGGATGCTGTCTGGTATTTTTCCTGTATTTCCACAATCAGGTCGCTGATCTCGCCTGCTGTAACCCTGTCGAGTCCCGATGTAGGCTCGTCGTAAAAGATAATTTCAGGTTTTAGAATGATGGCTCTTGCCAGACCAATTCTTTTACGCATACCTACTGATAATTCGGCAGGCATTTTCCCTATGGCGCTGAGCAGACCTACGTTTTCGAGGGCTTCCACCACCATATTTTCCACTTCGCTGTGATGACCTACAAATTGTGTACGCCGAATGGGAAATTCAAGATTTTCACGTACATTCATCGAGTCGTAGAGCGCTCCGCCCTGAAAGAGGTATCCCACTTTTTTACGAATAGCAGTCAGTTCGTTATCACCCATATTCAGTATATCTTTGCCCGAAATATACACCTCACCTGCATCGGGTTCAATCAAGCGGACGATACACTTGGTCAGTACCGATTTGCCCGACCCTGATTTTCCGACAATGCCAATGTTTTCTCCTTTATGAAGTTTCAGATCAACGCCCCGGAGTATTTTCAGTTCACCAAAAGCTTTCTGTAGGTTTTTTACCTCAATAACAGTGTCCATTATAAGAATTGTTTCAATAGCTTACGAAAAATTTTGTAACCAGTACCGCAAGCAGGTCAATAACAAATATGTTCAGCGAAGCGGTAACAACAGCCACGTTGGCGGCCAGTCCCACAGCTTCGGTACTCTGCGATGCCTGATAACCTTTGTAGGACCCGATAAGTCCGATAAAAAAACCGAAAAAGATGGTTTTGATTGTAGCCGGAATTATATCTGAAAAATGTATGGTATCAAAAGCAGAGTTTATGAAATTGGTAACTGTGAAAATTTCACTCATATTAAGTGCTATGAATGACCCCAACAGTCCGAATGTATTACTTACAATGACCAGCAAAGGAACCAGCAGTGTGGTGGCGAGTACCCGGGTAGCAACCACAAAACCAAGAGGCTTGGTTCCGGACACTTCCATGGCATCAATCTGTTCGGAAACTTTCATGGCGCCTATCTCCGCCGCGATACCAGAACTTATTTTTCCGGCGCAGATCAATCCGGTGATGACAGGTCCTATTTCCCGAACGATGGCAACAGCAATCAGACCGGGCAATTGCGATGTAGCACCGAAGTCCACCAGTATGGGGCGTATCTGCATGGTAAGTACCAACCCCATGATAAAGCCGGTAATACTGATAAGAGGAAGCGTTTTGTAGCCGATGTAATATCCCTGTTTAATCAGCTCGCGGTTCTCAAACGGTGGTCTGAAGAACTGTTTCAGTACCTTTTGGGTAAAGATGGTCAGTTCTCCCAAATCGATAAACCAGGAACTGTAGTCAATTTCCGGTTTTTCAATTCTGATTTTTTTCGGTTTCAGCATTCGGTATTATTTATTCTCAGTGCTGATTATACAGCCGGAGGAATTAATCCTGCAATATACCTCACTTAAATATGCTTCTTTGACTTAAACCTGATTTAATACTCTTTTATATTTTAAAACGTAACAGGACGGTAATAGTTTATTGAAACTGGGAAAAATCAGGACAGGGGATTGTGAAATCGTGTAGGAATTAAATTGGAGAAGGGCAACTGGATGCTTTGCGGAATATTATGAAATGAAATTGAATAATGATTTGAAAAACAACTATATCTTATCATTCATTGAATGATTATGATTTTGTTTTGCATTTATTATATAGCTGAGTGTGATAACAGGGTGTGTATATCGGAAAGCAATCGGTTAAACGTAAAGATTGAAAGTATCCGGTGTAAACTTCATTGTGTTAATAATTGTGTTAATAAATGACACTTTGAATATTAATAAGTTGTGGAATCTGTCCAAAAATTGTAGTTTTTTATTAATTTTGCAAACTTTGGGCTTTAACAGAATAGGTCTAAAAAGTATAATATGATAGAAAATGGTTTCGCACTAATCATGTAGATATTTACATTTCAAAACACTAAAAAAGTTCAGAGTTAGCTATGAAGGTATTTATGATTAATACTGTGTGTGGAATTGGGAGTACGGGCAGAATATGTACAGATATTGCTACATATTTGCTAGAAAACAAACATGAATGCATCATAGCTTACGGACAAGGCAGCACCCAATATTCCTATTCATACAAAATAGGAAGAACATTTGAAAATCATCTACATAATATAGGATCAAGAGTTCTGGGGTTACAGGGCTACTTTACTAAAAAAGGGACAAGAAAACTAATTGAAAAAATAAGAGAGGAAAACCCGGATATAATTCATTTACATAATTTGCATGGTAATTATTTAAATCTGGAGCTGTTATTTGATTTTCTGAAAGATTTTAAAGGGAAAATTTTCTGGACGTTGCACGACTGCTGGGCTTATACGGGAAAGTGTGCACATTATACCGATGTGAAGTGTTTTAAGTGGAAAGAAAAATGTAGCATTTGTCCTCAGGTGAATAAATATCCTCCCAGCATGTTACTTGATCAATCAGAGAAAATGTTTTTTGATAAAAAAAGGTGGTATTCAATGTTACCAAATCTGCACGTAATATGTGTCTCAGATTGGTTGAAGAATGAAGCCAAACAATCATTGCTTTTAGGGAAACAAAGGGTTGAACGTGTTTATAACTGGATTGATCATGAGACATTTAAATATATCCAAGGAAGTGTCAAAGAAGAACTGAACCTGCCCGAAGAAAAAAAAATTGTTTTATGCGTCAGTGCTGCCTGGAATAAAAGTGACGAGAAATTTAAAAAACTTCTGCAACTGTCCGATGTATTGACTGATGATTACTTACTTCTTGTTGTTGGTAAAATTAACTCCAAGGTTAAAAAAAAGAACATTTTGTATGTTCCTTATGTTTCGGGAAAGGAAAAAATGGCTGAGATATATTCTGTGGCTGATGTATATTTACATCTTTCCACTGAAGACACATTTGGTCTAGTGATAGGGGAAGCAATGGCGTGTGGAACACCTGTTGTTGTATTTAATTCTACTGCATGTTCAGAGGTCGTTGGCTCTGTGGAGTGCGGAAGTGTTATCGAGAATAACGATATTATGCAAATAGTGAACAAGATATCAGAAATTGTTGCTGCAAGTAAACAAAGCTATTCAGAAAAGTGCAGAAATTATGTAATGGAAAAGTATGATATAAACAAGAACATAAATTTATTATTAACACTTTATCTAAACTAATATGTTAGTTAATTCAGTTGTGTTATTGCTTATTATAATCATTGGTGGATTATTTCTGATAAATCATAAAATTGATTGTAATTCTAACAAAATCAGGATAATATATGTAATTATTGTTTCAATTGTGTTAATTCTGCAATCCGGATTAAGAAACTGGGCCGTGGGTCCCGATACTTATGCTTATTATTTGTGGTTCGATGATATAAAATATGAGGAATGGAATTTTTTATTTGCAAAATTCTTGTTGTTTTATCAACATGGTATCGGTAAGGATCCGGGTTACGAAATTTCAGTGAAGCTTTTTCAGATTTTTTCGGGTAACTACCAGGTGTATTTATTTTTTGTAGCTATTCTTTGGTTTTCCAGTCTGGGCTTTTTCCTGATGAAATTTACTACAAATTTCAAACAGCTGATACCTGCTTATGTTTTTTATTTGGTAATGTTTTTTTCATTTTACTCCATAACAGGAATAAGGCAAACCATAGCCATGTCACTGTGTGTTTTTTCATTTTACTGGATTGATAAAAGAAAATTTATTCCCGTCTTGTTACTTATATTACTTGCCAGTACTCTACATAAATCTTCTTTAATTTTTATTCTCGCATATTTTATTTATCCATTTAAATATACAAAATCAATTTATATCGTTTCCTTTTTAGTGTTTCCAATAATATTTGCATTGAAAAATATTATTTTTAGCATATTGATATCTTCGTCCGGTTACGAACTTTATGATGAATTTGAAGGAGCCGGAACCTATGTTTTTTCGTCTTTATTAATGTTATTAGGTTTCTTTATTCTGTTGCAAAACAAGGATTTGTTGAGAATAAACGAAAAAACTCAGGGAATTCTTAATATTTTCGCCTTGTCAATAATACTTACTCCTCTGACCTTTGTCAATCCGAATGCAATGAGAATAGTCATGTATTTCTCATTCTTTATAATAATCATAATTCCATATCTGATAGAATCGTATAATTACAAAGGGATACAAGTGAGGAAAATAGTATCTTTATTTATTTACATCCTGTTAATTATATTATTTATCAGAACTAACAGTTCTTTTGAATATAAATTTTTCTGGCAGGATATGCCGTTAGGAGAAAATTACTGATCAATCTGAATTATGGATAATGAGATAAAGTACATTGGTTTTTACGACTTGCCTGATGCAAAAGAAAGCAGGGTGTCAACTCTGGCAGCCATTAATAAAATGGATTATATTGCTGATGCTATCAATCAGGCCGGTTTTGATGTACATATTGTATCTCCTTCCTGGTCATCGGGTAGTCGTCTGAAAGCAACAGTACAAAAGGGCGGAACTATTCAAATTTATTCGAAAAAAAAGATAACCTTTTGTCCCACATTTACAACCAGTAAGAAGATAACAGATTATTTTAAAATTGTTTTCACGCTTATCTGGTTGTTTTTTTGGTTACTGAAGAATGTGAAGAAAAATGAGAAGATTATCGTATATCATGTTCAGTGGTTATCGCTGCCAATCAGACTGGCAAAAAGATTGAGAGGTTTTCATCTTATTCTTGAGGTGGAAGAATTTTACTGTAAAATCTGGGAAAATAAAAGTATTTTGCATAAATGGGAACAGAAATTAATCGACAGTGCAGATAGCTATATCACAGTTTCGGATGTTCTTGCTGATATTTTAGGACCTGAGGTTAAAGCTATAGTTTATGGCAATTACTTATTACCAGCCCATATTGCGGACAAACCTTATTTTGAAAATGATAAAATAAATGTAGTCTATGCAGGTTCGATTGATGAAACAAAAGGGGGAGCATATAAGGCTGTGGAATGTGCAGCAGCATTGCCTGATAAGTATTTAATGCATATTTCGGGACCCGGAGATGAGAAATCACAAAAGATATTAGTGGATAAAATTGAAAAGTTAAATAAAGAACTGGGCAGAATTGCCTGTATTTATCATGGTGTCATAAATGATGATGTATTTCCCGACTTTCTACAATCATGTCAGATTGCCCTTAATCCCCAATACTCGGGTGAAAAATTCAGGTATTTATTTCCTTCAAAAATTATTAAATATATGGCCTGCAATCTGAGAATTGTAAGTACAAGGATAGAGAGTATCGAAAAATCTGTATTAAGTGAACTGATTACATATTCTGATGATGATCAGCCTGCCAGTATTGTAAAGTCCATTTTGTCAGTTGATTTAACAATGCCTTATGAAAGTTCATCAGGAATTCAAAAATTAAATGAAGAATTTGTTTTACATTTAAAAGACATTTTCAAAGAGGAAAGAAATAATTGAAAGTCTGGGTTTAATGAATAATATTAATGATTAATCAGCAAATAAAAAGGGGAGCAATAATTTCTTATGTAGCTATTTTTGTAAATATAGCTGCCGGACTGCTTTATACTCCCTGGATGATAAAACAGATAGGTCAGAATGATTACGGACTTTATGTGCTGATGACTTCTGTATTAACATATTTTGTTGTTGACTATGGCTTGAGCCAGGCTGTTACCCGATTTCTGGCAAAATACAGAAGCGAAGGGGATGAGGTTTATATAAGTAATTTTTTAGGTGTTACTGCTAAATTATATTTAGCTTTGGATGTCTTAGTGATAGTTGCTTTGATAATATTTTATTTTTTTATCGATAAGGTATTTCTTGAACTGACACCTGAAGAAATTATAAAATTTAAACAGATTTACGGCATATCGGCTTTTTTCAGTATAATGTCTTTTCCGCTGTTATATATCAGCGGAGTTTATTACGCGTTTGAATTGTTTTCGCAAATTAAGCTGTTTGATCTGGCTACAAAATTAGTATCTGTCTTTTTTACCATTATTGCGTTGTTGTTGGGATATGGACTGAGCGTTTTGGTTCTTGTATATGCTGCTACACCGTTTGTAATAAACATTTGTAAAATTGTTTATTTAAGAGACAAAGGGTATTTGAATATTAACTGGAGGTTTTGGGACAGCACAGTCCTTAAAGGGATACTCAATACTTCTATCTGGTTATTGATTATACTGATTGGAGAGTTGTTCTTAAAGAATATTTCTCCTGTTATTTTAGGAACTTTTTCCGGGACAAATGAAATAGCAGTTTTCTCTATTGCAAACACACTCGATAGCTATCTGCTTGTTTTTGCAGTTGCATTAAATGGACTTTTTTTGCCCAAAATTACTGATTTGCTGAACCAAAATAACTCAGTGGAGTTAATAAGAGATTTGATGATAAAAGTCGGAAGATTTCAGGTATTGGTTATTGGCTTTTTAACTTTGATGTTTGTGTTAGTTGGAATGGATTTCATACAACTGTGGGTGGGTGTCCAATTTACCAAATCTTATTACGTACTGTTGCTGTTAATAATACCTACTTTATTATTCAGTATTCTTCAGTTAGGAACAACTTATATACTTGTATTGAATAAACTGAAATATCAGGCATATATTTATGTTTTTGCAGCAATTTCTAATATTTTACTGGCAATATTACTCACGCCAAAGTACGGAGCAATTGGTTCTGGTATTTCAATATTGGTCAGTAAAATGGTTTTTTATATTTTGGGTTTCACTCTGGTTTTTCATAAAAAACTTGGGATTAATATGCTTACATTCTACAAAATGACATTCAGGAAATTAGTTTTTCCGCTTGTGTTGATTGTCTTGCTCTTTGTAGTTTTTGATCATTTTACATGCCCAGGTATCAATATATACACATTTGCGATTAATAGCGTGGTGCTTACTGTTGTATTTATTGTGTTGATGTTCCTGTTTTATTTAAACCCGAATGAAAAAGAAATGTTATGGGGTATAATCAGGAAAATTAAAAAAAGATAATGTAAAAGGATTCTCATTTATAAACATTTAATAAGTAAAAATGGTACATTATCTCAATGTATCAGGGGCTTGAATTATAAAAAATCAGGAAGAAGGTTAAATGGAAAGTGACTAAATCCATTATTCAACCTGAAGAGACAAATTTGATTTTATGGCTGATAACAATAATAATTATCCGAATTTATTAATTATAAGTATTAATGCCTGGTCCGACAGAAATTCGACTGGTAATACCTTATCCAATCATTTTGGGGAATGGCCATCGGAAAATATAGCAAATGTCTTTTTAAGAAATGAGGAGATTGAAAATTCGGTTTGTCATAGGTATTTCAGAATATATGAGAAAGATATTTTTTCTTCATTTTTTAGAGGTAAATCCGGTAAAGAAATATATTATAATCCCGGCTTAAATGATAAACTGAGTAATGAAACAAAAAGTGAATACATATATGACAGAATAAAAAAGATCCGACCATATACAGTATTACTTTTAAGAGAATTATTTTGGTGGATTGGTTTTAGAAAGTTCAGTGGGCTGGATGAGTTCCTTCTGGATTTTAATCCACAAGTTATTCATATACATTGTCCGCATTTAATTTATCCGCATAGGGTACTTTATCATTGTCAGAAAGTAACCAGAGCTAAGATCGTGCTTTATTGTGTAGATGAAAATTATACCTATAAAAGTAAAAATCCTTTTAGTGCTCTTTATCAGTTAATTTTAAGAAAACACATATTAAAAACAATAAAACTCGCAGATAAAAATTATGGAATAACACCGGAACTATGTGAATACTACTCAGCAATTTCCAAAAGGGATTTCGAACTTTTGTATAAAGGTGCTGATGTGACCAAGCCATTTGAACGCTTTACAAATTTACCTCTGCAAATAATTTATGCCGGTAATCTGCAATATGACAGGTGGAAAACACTGGCGCTGTTAGTTAATGCGATCAAACAGATAAACGATCAAACAGAAATGTTTTATCTTTCCATCTATACAACAACACCACTGACAAAGGAAATGAGAAAGTCCCTAAATTGTGAGTTCTCGGCTATAAGAGGTTCACTAACATTCAGGGAAATTGAACAGAAATTGAAAGACTCGGACATTGTTATTCATGCAGAAGCTTTTGATGAAAATTATAGTAAGATTACAAAATATTCTTTCTCAACAAAAATTGTTGATTGTATTCAAAGCGGAAGCTGTATATTTGGCATTGGTCCGGACGATTTAGCGTCAATATCATTTTTAAAGAAATCGGAAGGCGCCTTATTTGCAACCGCTCCGGAACAAATTTTTAAGATACTAAATCAGATAGTAGCTGATAAAAACATTATAGATGAAAAAAGAATAAAGATGTTTTACTTTGCAAAAGATATCTTTAATAAAAGGAATATAAGGCAAAAACTTTACAATTCTATCAAATTATTATAGATAAAAATAATGAAAAAAATTTTACACGTTATAAGCACTTTTTTCTCGGTATATCCTTTTTTCGAAAATCAGTTTGGGCATTTCGTCTCAAAAGGATATGAAATTCATTTGGCATTAAGCCCATCCGAAGAAATTGAAGAATATGCTAATGAACAACAGATAAAGTATTTTGAAACGCCAATAAACAGAAGTTATTCATTATTTGATGATTTGAAATCAATTCATGCAATCTATAGGTATATAAAAATAAATAATATCGAAATTGTAGCGGGTCATAGTCCAAAGGGAGCTCTTATTGCAATGATTTCATCATATCTTGCCGGCACGAAAAGAAGAATTTATTTCAGACATGGTTTGGTTTACGAAACATCGAAAGGATTAAAAAGGAGTATATTAATATCTGTGGAACGATTGACTTCTTTTTTTGCTAAAGAAGTTGTGTGTGTAAGTCCTTATCTCATAGAGAAAAGTATAAACGATAAATTAACACGAAAAAGCAAATTAAAAATATTGAATATAGGATCATGCAATGGCGTTGATGCTTTGAAAAGATTTAATCCCGCAAATATCCAATCCGATAAAAAACAAACTCTGAAGACTAAATTAGGAATTCAGGAAGAGGCTTTTGTTATTGGTTATGTCGGACGGTTAGCCAAAGAGAAAGGGATTAACGAGATTATTAAAACATTTTCTTTGTTTAATCAATACAATAAAGATTCTTACCTTCTGCTCATAGGTCCTTTCGACGACAGAGATGTAATATCTAATGACACATTTCGAAAAATTCAGAAGGGGAAAAATATAATTTATCCGGGTGAGATTTTTGAAGATTTGGAGTATTATTATTCATTGATGGATGTTTTTCTGTATCCAAGTTATCGTGATGGTTTCGGTAATGCAATAATTGAAGCATCATCGATGGAACTTCCTGTTCTTACAACCTCTTTTTCTGGAAACAGGGATGCAATAAGGAATGGGATTACAGGTAAGTATATTGGTTTAGACCCAAACGAAATAAGTCTAAAGATTGAAGATTATTATAATAATAAAGAACTAGCTAAAATTCATGGCAGAAATGGAAGAAACTTTGTTTTGGAAAATTTTAGCAATGAGATGATTTGGAAGTATCTGGATGATTTATATAATTAAGAAAAATCACATGACATATTTTACTTAATATCTTCTTATAATGACATACTTCATCATCCTTATCCTCCTCTTCGTTGCGGAATTACTCTATTTTCGCATTGCTGATAAATTTAATATCATTGATAGACCTAACGAACGCAGCTCACATTCGAGTGTGACAGTTCGTGGAGGAGGGATTGTTTTTTATTTTAGTGTTGCTATTTATTTTATTTACAGTGGCTTTACCAGTCCCTGGTTTTTTTCTGGATTGACCCTCATTAGTCTGGTATGCTTTATAGACGATGTACGATCATTATCTTCGAAATTTCGCTTGTTGATGCAATTGGTTGCAATAACAGCCATGTTTGTGGAGTGGGATTTGTTTATTATGCCCTGGTATATATGGATTTTGGCTTTGATACTTTGTACAGGTGTCATAAACGCATTCAATTTTATGGATGGAATCAACGGTATAACAGGTGGTTATAGTCTTGTAATTGCTGCTTCACTCTGTTATGTCAACGAAAAAGTTGTTAGCTTTGCTGATACGAATTTGATGATAGTTCTGATATTGTCGCTGGTAGTGTTCAACTTCTTTAATTTTAGAAAAAAGGCCCGTTGTTTTGCCGGAGATGTGGGATCTGTTACGGTAGCGTTCATTTTACTTTTTCTAATCGGTCAGCTCATTATAGAAACGGATGATTTCAGCTACCTGGTTTTGTTGGCGGTGTACGGTGTGGATGTTGTTATGACTATCTTACATCGTATAAAGCTTAAAGAACCATTGATGGTCGCGCATCGCAAGCATTTATATCAGATAATGGCCAATGAACTGAAAATGCCGCATTTAGTCGTTTCGCTGGTGTATATGGTCGTGCAGACGGTTATTATTGCCGGATATTTTTTAACATCATACCGATATCTGTATCTTTTAGGGGTGATTGTGATACTATCCGCAATTTACATTATCTTTATGCTGAAGTTTTTCCGGTTGCATATGAATACTAAATGTTCAGTAGATAGTTGACGGTTTTTTGAAAAACATAAAATTTTAATATTGATATAATATATTTTTAATGAGTAAAAAAGTATTCGTTTCTGGTTGTTATGATATGCTCCACAGCGGACATGTGGCTTTTTTCGAAGAGGCAGCATCGTATGGCGATTTGTATGTGGGGATTGGTTCCGATAAGACTATCTCGGATCTGAAAGCACGTAAAACTGTGAATTCAGATGCCGAACGCTTATATATGGTTAAGTCGCTCAAAGTGGTGAAGGATGCCTGGGTAAACTCAGGCAGTGGTCTGATGGATTTTTTGGATGAAATCAAGAGCCTGAAACCGGATATCTTCTTTGTAAATACCGATGGTCATACACCTGCAAAAGAAGAACTTTGTAAGGAACTGGGCATAGAATATGTGGTAAGTAAAAGAATTCCGCATGTTGGCTTACCTGAACGGTCGACAACAGCATTGAGGCAGGTTTGCCGGATTCCCTACCGGATTGATCTGGCCGGAGGATGGCTTGATCAGCCTTATGTAAGCAAACACTTTCCGGGAGCAGTGCTTACAATTTGTATTGAACCCGATTATGAATTCAACAACCGGAGCGGTATGTCCACAAGCAGCCGCAATAAAGCCATAGAATTATGGCAAACTGATATACCTGAAGGTGATAAAGAAAAGCAGGCAAAGACCCTTTTCTGTTTTGAAAATCCTCCGGGAACCGACTATGTGAGTGGCTCACAGGATGCACTTGGTATTACAATGCCCGGACTCAACCGTTTTTACTACGAGGGCGGCTATTGGCCGGTTAAAATAGAAAAGAACTCAGATCCGGATTTGTTAAACTGGATTGAAGAGCGATTGTGGCTAATACCACTTTTCCCGCGACAGGAAAAGTACGATGTTTTGGCCCGGACATATATCAGCGAAGAAAAAGCCTGTGCCTTGAGCCAGGCTGCCGACGAATGCTGGGATGCCCTGCTGAAAAAAGATGCTGTTGCTTTGGGAAAAGCTATGACATCAAGTTTTAATGCACAGACAGCCATGTTTCCAGATATGGTCAATGATGAGATAAATACTCAACTTGAACATTATAAAGCCGATGTGCTTGGATGGAAAATAAGCGGAGCAGGTGGCGGAGGATATCTGATACTCTTCAGCGAAAAAGCCATTAACAATGCCATACAGATAAGGATTAGAAGATAATCTGAGAATTGTAAGTTTATAAACAGAACTTGAAATTAGAATGTTAATCCTACTTGTCTGGTCGTTTATTCATTCATAATTTATAATTCATAACTCATAATCTACATTCTATAAACTCACAATTCTACATCTTATGTCTAAATCATTGTTCAAAACACAGTCAGGTAAAAATTACCTGTTTCCATTTATTTTAATTACTTCATTGTTTTTTTTGTGGGGATTTGCCCATTCATTGCTTGATATCCTGAATAAACATTTTCAGAACGCTTTGGACTTAAGCAAAGCGCAGTCGGGTCTGGTTCAGGCTTCCGCCTATGGCGCTTATTTTATTATGGCTCTGCCGGCTGGATACATTGCCAGAAAGTTTGGATACAAAAAGGGTGTACTGTTTGGTTTGCTGTTGTTTGCCATCGGTTGTTTCTGGTTTGTACCTGCTGTAGGTATTGATAAATTCTGGGCATTCCTGCTGGGTCTGCTCATCATATTTAGCGGACTAACCTTCCTCGAAACAGTAGCCAATCCTTACACTACAGTTTTGGGTGATCCAAAGTATGCAGCCAGCCGTATCAATCTGGCACAAACCTTCAATGCTCTCGGATGGATTGCAGGTCCGCTTGTCGGGAGTTTATTTATTTTCAAGAATACGTCAACCGATAGTCCCCTAGTGTCTTTCGGAAAGACCCTGAAAGTAATATTTACAGGAGTAGCAGAAACTTCTGCTCAGGTTGCAACTGAAGGAGGAAAAGTAGTTGATAATTCGGCGCTTATCATACCCTATGTTAGCCTTGGTGTCGTGGTTGTATTGGTGGCATTAATGTTTTTTCTGGCAAAACTACCCGAAGTTAACCCTGATGCCGAAACTCATTCTGTTGACCGGACTGAAGGAAAATCGAAAGCCATACACATACCGCTTTTTAAACAGAGGCGCTTTGTTATGGCAGTAGTGGCACAATTTTTATATGTAGCGGCACAGACAGGTATTGGAAGTTTTTTTGTAAATTATACAGTGGAGACAAAGAATCTGGGAATCGGCGAAATGCAAGCCGGATTTTTGCTCGGATTGGGTGGTATGGGTTTGTTTGCTACCGGCCGCTTTTTAGGCAGTTTTCTGATGCGTTATGTGAAACCCGAAGCGTTGCTGGGAAGTTTTGCACTTATCAATACCTTCCTTATGCTGGTAACAGCTAACCGGCACGATCATCTGGGTATCATCGCATTGATTTTATCTTATTTGTTTATGTCTATTATGTTTCCTTCTATATTTGCACTGGGTATCAAAGGACTTGGACCTCAGACCAAAACTGCTTCTTCGGTGATGGTAATGACCGTAGTGGGGGGTGCAATCTGCCCTTCTCTGATGGGCTTGATTGGGGAACATAATATGAATGTCGGATTTATTATACCTATGATTTGTTTTGCATATATCGCTGTTTTTGGATTTGTACAGTCAAAACAAAGTATTAAAATGAAATAACAAAAATGATTATATCTTGAAAAAGCCATGTAAAGATACTGCTGAATTACCAAGGAATTTTAAATGGTATGTTCTCACGATAATCGGGATATGTTATGTGTTCATAATTTAAAGTATATAAAATAAACATATGAAAAAAGTTGCTTTAATAACCGGAATAACCGGTCAGGATGGCTCGTATCTGGCCGAGTTTTTAATTGAAAAAGGATATGAAGTGCATGGCATTCTTCGTCGTTCATCCTCCTTTAATACAGGTCGCATTGAGCATTTGTATTTTGATGAATGGGTGCGTGATATGCACAAGCAACGTACCATTAATCTGCATTATGGTGATATGACCGATTCCAGTTCACTGGTTCGTATCATACAGACCATACAACCTGATGAGATATATAATCTTGCGGCACAAAGTCATGTGAAAGTAAGTTTTGATGTTCCCGAATATACTGCTGAAACCGATGCGGTTGGGACATTGCGTTTGTTGGAGGCAGTAAGAATTCTCGGTCTTGAAAAGAAAACACGCATATATCAGGCATCTACATCCGAATTGTTCGGGTTGGTACAGGAAGTGCCTCAAAAGGAAACCACTCCGTTTTATCCGCGTAGTCCATATGGAGTTGCCAAACTTTACGGCTTCTGGATTACAAAAAATTACCGGGAATCCTATGGCATGTATGCGGTGAACGGCATCCTTTTCAATCACGAGAGTGAACGTCGGGGTGAAACTTTTGTCACCCGCAAGATAACTCTGGCTGTTGCCCGAATTGCACAAGGAATGCAGGAAAAGTTATATATGGGTAATATGGATTCGCTGCGCGACTGGGGTTACGCCAAAGATTATGTTGAATGCATGTGGATGATACTTCAGCATCCCGAACCAGAAGATTTTGTGATAGCAACCGGCGAAATGCATACCGTTCGTGAGTTTTGTACTCTTGCCTTTGCACAAGCAGGAATAGAAATCAGCTGGGAAGGACAGGGTGTGGATGAAAAGGGAATAGACAAGGCTACAGGCAGAGTGCTGGTAGAAGTCGATCCGAAATACTTCCGACCTGCAGAAGTAGAACAGCTTCTGGGTGATCCCACCAAAGCAAAAACGCTGCTTGGCTGGAACCCGCGGAAAACATCCTTCGAAGACCTGGTGAAATTGATGGTAGAGCACGATATGCGTTTTGTAAGAAAATTGAAGCTGAAAGATGATTTTGACCATGAACAAGGATAGTAAAATATACGTAGCAGGACATCGCGGATTGGTAGGTTCGGCCATCTGGAAAAATCTTGAGAGCAAAGGTTATACCAATCTGGTAGGCCGTACACATAATGAACTTGACTTGCTGGATGGTAATCAGGTGATGAATTTTTTTGATGAAGAGAAACCGGAATATGTTTTTCTGGCAGCAGCACATGTAGGAGGTATCATAGCCAACAATACCTATCGGGCCGATTTCATTTACAAAAACCTGCAGATCCAGAACAATGTCGTTCATGAAAGTTACCGGCATCATGTGAAGAAACTTCTATTCCTGGGAAGTACCTGTATATACCCGAAGGATGCACCGCAACCAATGAAAGAAGACGTGCTTTTAACCGGACCGCTTGAATACACCAATGAACCATATGCGGTAGCTAAAATCGCCGGACTGAAAATGTGTGAAAGCTACAATCTTCAGTACGACACCAATTTTATTGCCGTAATGCCTACTAACCTTTATGGACCGAATGATAATTTTGATCTGGAAAAAAGTCATGTCCTTCCAGCCATGATAAGGAAAGTGCATCTGGCCAAATGTTTGCAGGATAACAACTTAGAGGCTATTCGTGAGGATTTGAACAAACGGCCGGTAGAAGGCGTTAACGGTGAAACTTCAGACGATAAGATAATGTCAATACTAGATAAATATGGCATTAAAAAAGGCATTTTGCAACTATGGGGAACAGGTGTCCCTATGCGAGAGTTCTTGTGGAGTGAGGAAATGGCGGATGCAAGCGTTTTTATCATGGAACATGTAAACTTTGATCAGTTAAGTGAGGGAAAAAAAGAAGTGAGAAATTGTCACATTAATATTGGAACAGGTAAAGAAATAAGCATACGTGAACTTTCGGCACTCATCTCTCAGGTTGTAAATTATCAGGGAGAAATTCGGTTTGATACAACCAAACCGGATGGAACACAACGTAAACTGACCGATGTGTCTAAACTCAATTCACTTGGTTGGAAACACAAGATTGAAATAGATGAGGGAGTGAAAAGAATGTATGCATGGTACACCGGCAAGAGTTAATTAAGAGATACAAGTTCTTCAAGTTTTAATGAAACCACATCGTTTATCAATGTCAATGGAAATAATCGATAGTACACTTCTGGATGAAGTTACCCGTCAGGCAAAAGAGAGTCCGCGGCTTAGAATGAATTATAATCTTCATGATAGTCTGGAAGCAAAAGCTCAGAAACTTCTCAATGCCTTAGAGCCGGGAACTCAATTGCCTGTTCATCGTCATCAGCATACAAGCGAGATCTATATGTTGCTGCGAGGAAAGTTAAAAATTATTTTCTATAACGAACAAAAAGAAGTTGTAGATACAAAACTACTGGATATTTCAGAGGGGAAATTTGGCATTAATATAGCAGCAGGACAATGGCATACCCTGGATGTGCTGGAGTCGGGCACGGTAATACTCGAAGTAAAAGACGGGCCGTATAGTCCTTTAGGTCCCGAAGATGTTTTACTTTAAACAGTAATTATTAATTTTTTTTCGGTTAAAATTATTATATTTGCTGCTGTATTTGCATCCCGGACTATAAGAAACAACCGTTTTTGAATGCTTAAAGTTTATAAACCCAGGCTTTGGCTTATTTTGACAGATTTAATACTAATTTCTGCCAATATATTGATTGTCTTCAACTTTTTCCCGTTGACAACCCGAAATCCAATCAGCAAATACTTTTTTCCGGTTAATTTAACTATACTGGTTTGGTTGTTGGTGTCATATTTATTTGGCCGTTACAGAAGTCTCAAGACTATTTCTTTCATAAAATCAGCCTTTTCCCTGTTTTTTACTTCACTTTTTATACTCGTCTTTTTTGGAGGGTTTATTCTCATTCAACCTGCTAGTCCGTATTCGCAAAACGTGCTGCTTACCATTGTTTTAGGCGTTTTTGTGAGCTTGTATTTCTTTCTGTTGGTATATTATCTATATAAATATGCTGTTCAATATGACACGCTAAACTTCAACCCGGATAAAAGGCTATCGGCGATACCTCATCCTTCGCATTCGTTGAGCGATGATGCTGTCGTGGAGAGAAAAATGCGGATTACTGAATTTTCTGGCGAAAAGGTATTGGCGTTTCTGAAAAGGAATACCAGGTTGTATGAGAGTGGTACATGTGTTTTTACTGAATTCAGTTCCAAAGAGCTCGAAAATGTTGATCATTATCAATTCTCTACTTTTATTCAACTGAAACGCTTAAACCATATACGAGGTATAAATCAAATGCTGGCAATGGTTAATGAAAAACTGCCCGACGACGGGATTTTTGTCTGTTGCTACAAATCGCAGAGTACCATTAAGCAGACGATTTATCAAAAACACTCAAAACTAATTGCAAATAGCATTTATATCGTCTATTTTCTCTATCACCGGGTAATGCCTAAATTTTTTCTGACCAAGCGATTGTACTATGATATTACCGACGGGAAAAAACGGGTTTTGTCCAAAACGGAAGTATTGGGCAGATTGAACTATTGCGGCTTTATACTCGAAAGACAGTTCAAAATTAATGATATGAACTATGTGGTAGCCCGGAGAGTCAAAAACTCGGAACCATTACTCGACAGAAATTACGGAGCACTGATTAAGCTCAAAAGAAAAGGAAAAGACGGGAAAATGTTCAGCGTTTTTAAATTCCGAACGATGCATCCCTATGCCGAGTTTTTGCAACAATATATTTATGAAAATAACGACCTGCAGGAAGGCGGAAAATTCAAGCGCGATATACGGATAACCACACTGGGACGATTCATGAGAAAATACTGGCTCGACGAACTGCCCATGCTGATTAATCTGGTAAAAGGAGAAATGAAACTGGTTGGCGTGAGACCGTTAAGTACTCAATACTTCAACCTGTATTCGAACGAATTACAGGAAAAAAGAACCAAATTCAAACCGGGTCTGCTGCCTCCGTTTTATGCTGATATTCCAAAAACGCTGAGTGAAATACAAACTTCAGAAATGAAATATCTTACCGAATGCGAAAACAAGGGGATAGTACGTACGGATATTAAGTATTTCTTTCTGATCGTAAAAAATATCCTGATAAAAAAAGCCAGATCAGCATAACTTCTGCAATGCAGAGAAATTATTTTGTTAAATAGGTAAAACATGGTAAAAAAAACGATTTTAATTCTGAATATTCTGTTCATTGCTGTCATTTCCTTTGCTCAGAATATACCTCAACATATTTCTTACACCCGTATTTATGATTTTGTAGATGAACTGGCAAACGACGGTTTTTTTGAACTGAATTCAGCAGTGAAACCTTATTCCAGATTGTTTATAACGGAAAAACTACTCGAATCAAAACGGTACGAGGAAAAACTGAATGAGCGTCAGAAACGGGAACTCTATTTTTTTCTTGAAGATTATGCTCCAGAGCAAGACCGCCTGCCCGAATTTGAATTTCCGCTCATAGAGAATGAAAATTTCCGTCTGGATTTATATCCACCGATATTTAATTACAAAGACACCCTGTTTCGCGCCCGCATTCAGCCTATTCTTGGGATGAATATCTATTCTAATAAACAGGGACGGATTACACAGCGCTGGTTTGGTATCGATTTTCAAAGCATGATAGGGAAAAATCTCAGCATTTATGGAAGTCTGAGAGATATTTCCTTTTCAGGCGGACGGCTTTCCGAACCTTCATATCTGACAAACTTTCCCGGCTTTGAGTATAAGGAGCCCAGCGATTTCAGCGACTCGCGCGGAGGAATAACCTACGGATGGAAATGGGGCTCCATAGGACTGATTAAAGATAATATCGTGTGGGGAGACAACTACAACGGTTCGAATATCCTCTCGGGTAGAGTGCCTTCGTTCCCGATGATTAATTTCAGTGTCAAACCTGCATGCTGGTTTGAAATGAATTACATCCACGGATGGCTAGTTTCCAATGTGGTGGATAGCAGTCATTACTATGTCGAAAACGGAGTGAAGAAATGGTATCGCAATCACAATAAATTTATTGCAGCCAATATTTTTACACTGACACCCTTCCGGAATTTTAATTTCTCATTCGGTAACTCCATTATTTATGCCGAAAACAATGTGCAGCCCGGTTACCTGTTGCCAGTGGCATTTTACAAGTCCATCGACCACACCATGACAAAAGGTATTGCTACCGAAAACCAGAATTCACAAATGTTCTTCAATATCAGTTCCCGAAATATCCGGCATCTGCATCTTTTCTCATCGGTATTTATCGATGAAATGAAATTCAGCCGTTTCAAACCATCCAGTGCTGAGAAAAACCCCATTTCTCTCAAACTGGGTGCAAAGGTGAATAACTTTCTGATTGATAATACGAATTTCACGGCAGAATATACCCGAACGAATATCATCAATTATAAACATTCCATTGATGTGCTGACCTGGGCTTCTAACGATTATAATCTGGGTCACTACCTGGGTGATAATACTCAGGAAATTTATTTATCGGCAGGATATAAACCGATGCGAGGATTGGATATCAACCTCAGCTACCTCAATGCGAAGCATGGAAATGAATACAATTACCTTCGAAGGGAAAATAATCAGGCTGTAATTAATGATATTATCAGTCAGCCTTCACCCGGTGATGTCATCTGGAAAAATCAAACTCTCGGTTTGAAACTGGTCTATGAACTGTTCAATAACGGTTATGCAGTAATTAACGTTGAGAATAGCAATATACAGGGTTTTGATGCACAGTCCGAACCGATCACAGGCGAACGCAGAATGACAGCTAAGGAAGTGCTGAATTATTACACACCAGTCTTTCTACAGGGAAAAAACACCACACTCACAGTTGGATTTAGTTTAGGCTTCTGATTATTACAGTTTTTTCTCAGTGAAATGCAACTTTCATTGCCGAAAAGACGTTATATGTGTTAAATATCATTGTTTTCATGAAAACTCCGTTAATTATTGGTATTACTGGTGGAATAGGAGGTGGCAAGTCTACTTTCTCCCGCCATCTGCGTGAACTTGGCTGGCAGGTTTTCGATACCGATATGGAAGCAAAAAATCTGCAGAACTATTGTCCTGTAGTTCGTAATAAGGTTATTGCAGAATTTGGAGAGGGAGTTTATAACGCAGATGGCCTGGATAGGGCAAAAATGGCTCAGATTGTTTTTGGCAATGCTGAAAGGCTTCAGAAACTGAACCACATCGTACATCCGGAAGTGAAGAAGAAATTCTATGAGTGGGTAATGATGCATTCGGGAGAGCAATTTCTTTTCATGGAATGTGCCATCCTGTTTGAAGGTGGATTCGACGAACTGGTAGATAAAATTGTACTTGTTACCGCACCGGTTGAGGAGAGAATCCGGAGGGTGATGCACCGCGACAATGTAACCGCTGAGCATGTCATGGCCAGAATTCGGAATCAATGGGCCGACGAAGAAAAAAAGAAACTGGCTGACTGGATATTCGATACCAATAATAATATTTTCCCTTCTGCTCGTGTACATGACTTTCTCCGTATGCTGGAACAAACGCTCTGAAAAGTTCAAATATTTTTTCAGTTATCGTTTCTTACTCAATGCTATAAGCATCCTTGCTAACGAAAATATCAGGCTGACATGAATGAAAAATTTGAAATATTTCTGAAATATTTCTGATTCGAAGGTACCAAACCTGCAATAAAAAAATGGAAAGCCTGAGCTTTCCATTTTCAATGCCTGTATCAGGTGGAAAAACGATGATTATTATTTTGCTGTATAACAATTACCCCGACCATCCGGTTGTTTTCGCCTGATTTTCCCGTAATAATCTCTAATTTTGCACAATCAGGTATTTTGACACACTCCAGAAACCGGAAGGGTTGGTGATTTCGATGGTGATGTTCTTGTCGGTATCTGTTATCAGATTATAGCTGTTTTTAGGGTGCTGTGAGAGTATCTTTACCTTTTTGCTATTGGTAGGTATGGACGTAACGTTTCTTAAGTCCACCTGCGTGAAGATCGATTTATCGAATTCACCGGTCATTATTTTGCGGCTCTGGAAAAGCCCAGCATCAGTAATTACCTTTGCTTCTTTAAGCTTTTTCGAAGAAGCGATGCAGTACCATACGGTATTCAGCCCGGTGTCCTGTTGCTTAATGGTCGATTCCTGCTGTTCCATTACTTTCTGCTGTTCGGCAATACTTTTGCTTTGTTCGGCTATGTTCTTGCTTTGTTCGGTTACCGTAGTAGAAAGTTCCGTAATCTTGATGTTTTTTTGTTCGAGCTCTGCCTGTAAAGCGCTTATCTGCTGGGTTTTCTCATTCATCTGAGTTTGCAGCCGCTTGATTGTTTCGGTCAGCATGGCGTTGGCCTTTCCGCTTTTTGATGCCAGTTGCTGCAGTTCGGCAATTTTAGCCTTGTTTTGTTCAATGCCTTGTTTGATTGCCGTCATCTGAGCGGCTATCAGTTCCCTTCTGTTCACTTTCGGACCTTCCACTCCCTGAAGGTTTAGTTTCATTTCCTTTTCATTTTGATTGATTTCAGTAAATCCGCTTTCAATGTCATTCAAAAGCACAAGTGTCTGATTGTAATTGGAGTCTAAAGCCTGTTTTTCCGTTGCCAGCGAATCACGTTCAGCGACAAGAGATTTGTATTTTCCTGAATTTTCGACACACGATACCGCGGTAATGAGGAGTGTTGCAATGATTGCATAAAATTTGAATGTTTTCATTTTCTTGAATTTAATGTAAGTGATATTATTAAGAGCTTCATTTCTAAAAACGATAAGTATAACTATAACAAATAAATAACGTTTTTATTGTAGTCTTTGTTTTTTTGTCTGCCTCCGGGGCGGGAGGCTATATAAACGGTATTTGTTCGGACATAACAAGCACTGATTTATGAGATTATAAAGTTACAAAAATAATTTTATATATGTTTAACCCCATTTAAATTTTCCACAAACTGACACACCAACATAATTCGGTGCCTTTTTTGACCAGGCATCATATTCCGGTGCTGTATTATTCGGAACAAAATAATCTTTATCCGAACGATTAACAATCGTGGAACTGCCGATTTTACTAATCACTTCTTTTTTACCGTTGTCGGTAAGAGCATAGGAACGATAAAACGGATATTCTGGGTCGATTGCGAAAATAACCACCGGAATCAAAACTATGACTGTAATTATAAAAACAACCGCCAGCCTTTTTTTAGAAAAGATTTTTTTCATAAAAATAAAATAAGTTTTTTGTGACACTCAAATTATAACATAGAAAAATAAAAAAGACATCAATTACTGATGCCTTTTAAATTAATTTTGAATCACTCTTAAACTTAAACCCTGCCAATTATAACAACCGTTATCCGATAATTGTGCCCAGATTTCTCCAAGAGCAAAAGTAGAACCAATATTCGACATGCCCATGAATTTGTCTTTAGCCCAGAAAATACCCCAATCGCCTAAGTTGCCAAATTTTTTTTGACGAGCACCGGCTGGTAGTCCGGTAAAGCCTGAATTGTTGGTGGCTCCCTTATTAGGTTGAATCCAGTGAGTAAAACCGGCTTCTTTCATAGCACCACCAGCTACCGACAGACCACCTAAACGCTCAGCAAGAGCATACCATTCTGCTTCCGACGGCATATGGAATCCACTGATAAGTTCTCTGGAGTCAGAGGCGACATACCAGTTGTAGAGTGCACCGTAAGTCTCAGCAATCTTGCTATCATTATTATAATAACAATAAGCGGGACTGGTAGCAGCTTCCCATTGAGCTTGGTCAGTGATGTTAGGAATCGGATCGCCGTTAGCAAAGTGCGTGCCTTTGAAATTTTCCTTCAGCCAAACTTGCGTGCCAATCTTCACCGTGTGATAAAGATTGCCATCGAAATCGCTAACGGCATAGGTTTCAAAACGGCTAATTTCACTAAAGGTTTCACCAGCTTTATTAACCGCTTTAATGCGGAAGTCATAAGTGGTACCAACTTTAAGATCAAAAAGATCAAAAGTTACCTTGATGGTATCTTTACCGTTGTAAGTCAGCGGTAAATCATACGTGCTCCAGGTACTCTGACCATTGGCCTTAATTTCGAAAGCAGCTCTAGTGCCATCTTCGTTCGGCAGTACTTTAGCTACGACCGTAGCAGAAGTTTTGGTCACGTTGACAGCCGGCTGAATAATAGCGACGGCCTTCACCGGATCAATCGGCGGAGTTGGCGGAATTGGATCCTCGCAAGAGGAACAAGAAAAAGAAATAACTACGGTCAGGAAAGCGATGTTTTTGTATGCGAACAGTGATTTCATCTGTTTATTTTTTAATTATGGTCAGATGGAACACGCCATTAATCATTTTCTGGTGTTTAAGAATTTTCTCAAATGGCTGTTTCATGGGCTATTCAGTTAAAAGCTTGTCAGTCAGAAATTAATCGGTTGTAAATATAGCTATAAGATTTAGAAATTAGAATAAATCTATGGGAATTTTATCGTGTGACAAAATTTTAACAGTAGAATTACACACTCCCCCGACACAATGCTGGGGTGTTTTATACTGGTATCAAAATGAAATCAGGTAGTTGCTTTAATACAATT
>Ga0316605_10000586_pt1 | contig 24540 bp, 18 predicted proteins | sample OWC_soil_day20_n_FD_207666 | JGI IMG/M metagenome (GOLD analysis project Ga0316605, IMG submission 207666) | Wetland soil microbial communities from Old Woman Creek delta, Ohio, United States - OWC_soil_day20_noCT | ecosystem: Environmental > Terrestrial > Soil > Wetlands | place: USA: Ohio...
GATTTCATACTTTTTCCTCCTGCTTTTTGGAATTTAGAAATGAAATGAGGGTTTGTATTTCCTCCCTGTTCTCAAAGAGTTTGAGTAAGACCTTTTGGATTTCATCCACGTTTTTGGTTTCCTGCCTCAGGTTCTCAAAAACGGATTTTGCTTCAACAAGGACAATCCCGATAGCTCCTATTACAGTAAAGTATGGCATATCAAACACCACACTTGCCACAATATCAGCAATCGAAAGCATTATCATTAAACCGAAATAGCTTGTTAGTTTGGTAATGGTGCGGCGATAGCCGAAACTGGTACGGACAATTTTCAGGCGTTTTGCCCGCCTTACACCGAAAAACAGATCTATGAGTACAGAAAGAAAAACACAAGTATAAAGAACTGCCAACACAGTGAGGAGGGCATTTAAATTGCCCCAATCTTTATTCATTATTAATAGTATCATATTTGTTTGAATTTTAATTGATTGTTAGATTTACTGATTCAAAAAAAGCCACCCGAATGAGTGGCTTTCAGTGCAAGAAAACAGATAATCACCTACGCTTAGGCAACTGTTACAGAACCCAGATAAATACTGTTTGCAACTTCCTTGGCATCTGCGGAAATAAATCCCAAATAAACCTGAACTTCTTCGCCCATCCAGTCGGCAGGCACAGAAACGCTTTGAGTGGCAGTGGAGCGAACTTCTCCAGCGGATACGGTTACCGCTTCGCCTTTGTCGGCATTCAGCACAGCAATCAGGGCTTTGTCGGTTGCTTTGGCAGTGCCTACGCCGGTGTTGTCTCCCCAAGTAACAGTTACACTTCCGTTTGCAGAAGTTGCTACGCCATTGGTTGCCGAAGTTAACGCTCCGCGAGAAATGAGGGTGGAAGCGAAGTTCAGTTCATAATCAGGATAATCGCCCGAAATGGCGTTTGCCAGCGTGTAAGACATTGCGGCATTGAAAGCCGTCTGTTTGTTGGTGTAGAGTTTGAAACCGGTACGCACAATGTCGGTCAACGGTTTGAGAAAGTCCAACGCAAGCGCAAATTTGCTTCTTTGGCTCAACTGTCCGTCTGTGCGGGGATTCTTTACACTTTGGGCTTGGCTACGCATATACGAAATGCCTTTCCAACTCCCACCTATGACCGTTCCGACCTTGCCGGAAAAGCCACCTAAGATACCTTGTTTAATTGTTCCCATTTTACAACTTTTTTAAGGGGTTAATAATTCAATTTCAGTTTGGACTTGGTAATAAGCAAATACGGCTTAAACCTTATCCGAGGACAAATGTAATTACAGGTAATCATCTGAATATCATATTGGTTTCTTATGCTTTAGGTTGCTTTAACCTGCCGTTTTCCTCGCGAAAAAACACGAAAACGGAAAAGAAAATGTAAACACCCTCTTACTGCAAGAAAAAGCGAAGAGAAACGGAGCGTTGAGGCTGTCAAGGTTTTTCGGCGAAATACTACCCGAAGCGTAGCGGAGGTGTGGAGATTTTGGCGAAAACCCGCAGGGCTTGACCTTTACAGACTTATTTTCTTGCTGTTATCTTTGTGAACATTTTTTTTGTCGCTCTTTGATTGTAATTTAACCCTGCGTGGAACGCAAATAAACTAATTTCATCAACTGCATTTCTTCAGGGGTGGGTGGTCGGGGGCTGTGTGTGGGCGAAGCAGGATTTAAACCGAAAACAGGTAAAGCAGCCTTGAGCCGGAACGAAGCGGTAAAAAACAAGCGGAGCAAAAGCGGAGTAGTTTTTTTGCCAGCGTAGTGGAGAGGCGCGAGCCGTCTGCGAGTGGAGCGAGGGTGGCAGACGAGGGTAGCCCGGAACGCAGTGAGGGCTTCGACTGCCAACGGCTTTGCCGCAGGGCTGGCGGAGTTTTTGTTTGGAGCGTGCGTTGGAAAAGGCAAGGGCTGGACGAAATGAGGAAGTAAAGTGTAACGGGACGGACGAATGGAGGACAGCTCTTGCGTGGGGTGGCTGTGCGGTGTGAATGACGGAATGGAGAGTAACGGAATGACAAAATGAACACGGCAAAAGCCACATTGAAAGCGACTACAAAAACTGTGACAGCCCGATTAGCCCGAGCGACCAGCAGGCGAGCAAAACAATAAGTGGCGGCTGCCCCCAACTTACAAATAGAATTAGACCTTATTGGGGTTTTGGGGGCAGGTGCAGCCACGAATGAGGATTGAACGAGCGTGTAAAGCAAAACAAGCTGACACGCCACGAGGAGCACCTACCGGAGCGCAGGAGTGAGTGTGGAAGCGTTAGCTGTCAAGGGCAGACGGAAAAACACTACCCGAAGTGAAACGGAGGTGTGGAGGTTTTTTCACAAGTGCAATATCGGCTACACTCGGCATAGTCAAACAAGTTTGCCTCTGCACTCATTTGCACGATATTTCAGGCTGCTTGTTTTACCCTTGCAGCTATGTTTTTGCGAACAAAGCGAGTGATTGACGAATACCTTTTTACCTGTTCGGTTTAAAATCCTGCGTGGGCAGGTCTATCAAATAAATTATACCGCTTAAATTCAAGATTCTCCGTTTATGGAGAATCCATATCTACAAAAACCAAAGGTTTGTTTTCCCGAAAGGTGGCAGTTCCGCATCGGAAAAATGAGGGACGATTTCGGCGACCATTTCGGGATATTTTATGGTTATCGGTAAATTTTGCTGTTTGACGGATTTCCAATACATACGGGAAAATTTATATACCTGATCTAATAACTCCCCAAATAATGCGCCGTCAAACTGAAACGTTTTATCGGCTGACGTGATTTTTACTTTGATTGGGAAAGGATAATCTTTCTTTGCCTTGCCGTCTGCAAATGTTTCATCGTATTTGGCACTGTTGTACAGTAAGAATTGATTCCCGCCAACCCGAATAACTGTGCCGCTTGTTGGCATTAAATCGGAAGCAGTAGTGTCAAAAGCGACAATATCCTGTGTTTCTGTTTTGTTTATGGTAACTACTATCACCGGAATGTTCAAACCCAAACGATAGAGCATATCAAGAATGGGTTGCGCCTCTTTTTTGCTCATTGTTTTGTAGTAGTGAATAATCAGGCGTGTTGCAGTTTCGTGTTCTACTACATAGTGCATCAGGGCTTTTCGTATGCCTGCAACTAATTGTGTCAGGTCGTTGTCCCGGTAACAATCGAAATTTTGGAAAACGCCGTCTTTACGAAAACAAAAAGCACTGCCTACATATTTTTTTCCAATGGAGTAAGAGCGGAATGCTCCAACGCCAACAATTAAATCTTCTTTGCCATTGTCTGGCAATCGCCACGGAATGCCCCCTAATTTAGCAAGCAAGGCAATGGCTATGTTTGGCAAATGAAATGAAAAATACTGGTCTTTGTAGCGTTCTTTGTAAATAACCTGCGAAGTAACCCCTTTGTCGAGTAACGTTTCTTTTATCTGGTAATAAATGCTGTGATAGGGATTTTCTGTGTCGTCCTTTTTAATGGGGCTGATATAGATTGCCACATAAGTATTTTTACCATCCGCTAATTGTTTTTGCGACAATGCCTGTTTTACCTCCTGTATCGCCGTGTCGAAATTCGAGAATGTAATGCTTAGGTCTTTGCCGGTGGAAAAATCCTGTTTAATATATTCGGCAAGCGGTGGAAATTGTTGGTATGACTTGCCGTTGGCATAGGTTTTTACAAGCCCATTTCTGAAAATCTTGTATAGCTCAAGGGCGTGCGATTTGTCGTTTTCGTGGCAAATGACGATAATCTGAACATTCTTGACCGTATCGGGCGGGGCTTGATAGGGTGCGACTTTCAGTCCATTAATGGGTGCAATATCTTGTGTTTTATTGCCGAATAAAAGCAGATTTGAACCGTAAGAAGTTTTGAAAATTCTTTGTTCGGGAACTTGAATGAAACCTTTGCTATCCATCTTCAACACTTCCTGAAAATCATCTGTAAAAAGATTTTCGTTGCAGAAATCGGATATTAATTCGAAATTTTTGAGGTATTTGTTTGTATCAGGCTTCCTATAAAGTGAAATGCCTAATGCTTTTGCTAATTGATTGTTGAGGACGGGGCGGATTGTTTCTATCTGCGCTTTATGCTCTGTTGTCAATTTTTTATGTTTCACGAGTTCACCTCCAACAATAACCGACAATCTGTCTTTATCGAACTCAATATCGGGCAGTTTGTAAAGGGGCGTGTTGTAAACCGTTGAAATGCTTTCATAAGTTACAAGTAACTCGAAACTGTCTGTAATTCGGGCGTATTGCGGATTGAGGGTGTAACGGTGGTATTTTGTAACGTCCTGTGATAGCTCGGCTTCTATCCAAATTTCAACTCCATCAACAAAGTTATAGGAGACAACCGGAACACGTCCTCGAAAATATGAATAAATCAAATGTCTGAAATAATTGATTGCAAATCGGGGAGCATTGGCAAAATGGATAGTGGCTGTAAATTTATCGCCTTTGCATTCATTGTCCTCATTCGCAAAAGAACAATACAAAACTTTAGTATCGGATAGCTTCTCTGCGTTTTGTTCCCAAACATCCGGGCATTCGTCTTTAAACACTATATTCGGGTGGGTTTTCTCTACTTTTTCCGAATACAGGTTGACTGTAACTGATTCTTCTTTTGGCTGGAAAGAAATGAGATTGAATTGCATAGGCGTATTTTATTTTGATTTATTCCATTCTTAACTCATTGAATTATAGATTATTTGTAATTAAAAACATAAACGGATTTACAGTGTATAATGCCCCACTATTGCCCCACTATTACCTGAATTGCCCCACTATTGCCCCACCTCATACCAAATATTAGAGCCTGAAGTTCCAATCTTTTTCAATAGAGATTTAGTTACCAACTCGGTTAAATCACTTGTGGCCGTTCTTTTAGACACCGAATTTAAGGACTGGTATTCGCTATTGGTAATTTTGCCTTTTTCTTTCACATACAGTACGGCTTTAATCTGCCTATCGCTCAGTCCTAACAAACCCAAATCTACTGCATTGTAAATGTTTTTTCGGAAAGTTACCCAAAAATCTGAACCTTGAGGCGTAAACTGCGGTGCGGGTAAACCTGCGGTGACACATTGTTCTTCGATTTTGGAAATGCCCCGTCCCCACGACTCTACATAACCGCTGCGGAAAAAAGCATTGGCAATATCGGGATTATTCGGGCGAGAAGAATGGTTTTGTAGAAGTTTTTCGATTGTCCAATCTTCGGGTAATCGCCCTTCGTTCCAGATCATTATTTTGTCATCGTAAACACGGATTTGAATGGGCGCACCGCCTGAGTATTCCTTATGTGTTACTGCGTTCAAAAGTGCTTCGCGCAAGGCTTCTTTGGGATATTCGTAGGTTTCGATACGGTGGAGTCCATCGTAACTTATCAATGCTCGTGTGTATTTTGTCAAAAGCAGTTCCATCGTTTTTTCGACTTGCTCGAACAAATTGCCGTGAATATCGTCCTGATACCGCAAATCGGTATTGGTGCGGAAATAGCCAATTTTGATATACGCTCCTGTTACGAATTTCTCAGGGTCGGGGTGGAAAAGCAGTAAGGCGGCTCGTTTCAACAGACCGTTTTCAAACAAATTCAGATTTTCGAGCAACTGTTCGGGAGTGTCCTTACGACACTTTTCATCAAGACGGTTGCTGTTAATACCACGTTCTTTGAAGAAATTAATTGTTTCTTGCTTTAAATCTGAAATGCTGACGGTTGGAATTGGTACGCTGTCCCACTTTCTGCCGTATTTCTGTAAAAGGAATTTATCTAACGCCGCACCTTTGAGTTCCTGTTTGGTACTGCCGCTACGATAATGGTACTCTCCTTTATAGTTAACCGGATTAGGGTGTGGTTCAACTATAATCTCGATATAATCGCCTTGTTCAGACTGGTACAGATTGACTGGGGCAACGATACCCAGAATGGTTGTAATCTTGTTGGGTAATTCTTCCAATAGCTTCTTGGCATTCTTTACCCCTACCACATTGCCGTTATCATCTTTACCAATGTAGAGCGTACCGCCCTGGGCGTTGGCAAAGCCACATATCCATTTCAGGTATTCGTCTTTCCAAACGGATTTGTATTCTATGTTTTGAGTTTCGGGCATAAATATCATTGTATCAGACATCAAACTCCTCCAAAAGATTCACAAATACAAATGGATTCCGAAATTTCATATTTTCGTTATCCCACTTGTTTTGCAGATATTCAAAACCGGCATTAGCGTAACCCTCCATTTGCCTGATAAATTCAGTAACAAATGTGTCTATTGTTTCTGTGCTTGCGTTTTCTAATTCAATCCACTTGAAACCAAAATCTTCCGACTTGTTGAGTAGCAACATAACAATATAATCTCGAATTGAAGTCGGACTCCATTGCGAGAAAACAAAAAAATCGTTTGTTTTTTCGTTCGATTGAATGAAGTTTTGCTTGCCTAACTTATAACCAACAATGAAAGCGAACATATAAGTTTGGTAATATGCGCCGAAAGACGAGAAGTCGCCTTTGCCACTTGTATCGCCTTTTTTAGAAATGCTATCAATCAGAGCGCGATATTGCTCCTTATATCTTGGCCTTTTTTGACCAATTAAATCTCTTAATTGTGAACCGTCCATAGCTTTATCCTTTATAGCATTTATTTTTTGTTACTAAATTTGTTGTGTCTGCTTTTTCTTCGATTATATTTACATAGAAAGTACCTGGAATTTCACCGTTTTCCATTTTTTTCAAAATCTTTCTACCCAAGTCATTAAGATAGTTTTCAGAAGCAGGATCGTATAACTCTTTGATAAAAATGATACTCTGTTTGAATACATTAGGAGCAATCTTAAAAAAGTTATTTATAAAATTATCGCCAAATTCAGAAAACGGTGCATCTGAAATAAATGGATAATCAAACTGTTTATTCCCTATTTTTGAAGAGATAATCGCCATAATAATAGACAACTGTTTCATTCGTTGAAAACCAGTACCAAGCCCCGTTAATTCGCCATCATTTATATTTTTAATTGAAACTTGAACAGTTCCATCTGTCTGTGGTTGGAAAACTAACTTACCACCTGCTGACAAATTTCCCTTTGTCAGTTCAATATATTTTTCGTTGGCATTTGTATTAAGTTGTTCTATAATACGGTTGAAGGTTCGTTCTTTGGAGTTATGAAAGATATACTCAATACTAACCATCGTTTCTTTGAAGTTTCGGTAATTTTCTATTTCGCTGCTTGTGCTAATACCTTTAATTTCGCCTTCAATCTGTTTCAATCGAGTATTCCAATCTTTTATGGATTTTTCTGCTCTTCGTATATCCTCCTCTTTCTTTTCGATTGTTTTTTCTGCAAACGTATAATCTGAGATATTTTGTTTATCAGTTACATCTGAGTTACTTTCACTTCCACCAGCATTCAAAAATTCATATTGAGCAGTTTCTTTTTCTTCTTCCTTTTGATTGATAAGGTCTTCGAGATTATCAATTTTTTCTCTGTATTGTTGAACTACACTGGCAATTTTTGGAATACTTAATGAAAATGAGCCAACGGTAGTTTGAATGCCACTATAAAACGAACCAAAATCATTTTTGGTTGATTTTTCCTTGTTCGCAGGGCGTTCCATTATCATTTTGATATGTTGCCAAGGTTCTGAATTTTCGGGTGCAGGTCGTCCGCACACTTCACAAATATGAGTTCTTATCATTCTTTGTAACGAAGGAATATCAGGTGATCCTTCTGGAAGTTTTATAGGATTATTAATTGCTTTTTGAGTAGCAATTTCGGCTGTTAGTTCCTGTCTACGATTGTCAAACAGAGAGATTTGCTCTTGCAAGCCCATCAAAATCCACGGAGAACTTTCAGAAAATAACAATGAGGTAATACTTTTCTCTTTGTTATCTTTTTCATCTTTTAGTCGTTTGATTTCATTTTGCAGTGCTTGTTGAACTCCACGAAATTTTTCTCTATTTTGTGCATTTAGGAGAATTGCTTCCAAAGTTTCCTTTTTCTTTTTGGCTTCGGACAATTCTGTGTTATATATTTCAATCTGAGTTTTAGTGCTTTCAATCCTTCCTTCAAGTGTTTCTCTTTCTTGAATTAGACCGGTGATTTTTTGATTGGTAGAATTGATTTCTTTTTCTTTATCGTTTGAAAGTTTCCTTGTTTTCTGGGATAAATCTTTACTAATATCGCAAATCTCTATCAAGTTTTTTATACCTGCCAATGCCTCAATGGTTGAAGACAAACCATTATGGGAAGATAAATCGACCAACTCTTCCATAGACTCGCCTTGTAGTAAAGCATAATTCATCAATTCGGCAGGAATGATTTTTTTTATGATCTTTTCTTTGTCGGCAACATCCAAAACAGGAATATCTCGATTATCAATAGTTTGCAGAATATCCAATTTTTCATTGGTTTTCCAACTGCCGCCGTCTTTCTTAAATTGTACAATCTTTGAAACAGAGTACTTATCTGCATTTTCAACAAAAACAATTTTCACACCAATATCAAAGTTCGTTTCTTCGTTCAGTGCTTTACCCGAAGCCATTTTGGGAAATGAGGACGAGGCACTGACCATTCTTTTTAAATCAGAATCATAAACAGTATCTTTCAAAAGCCAAAGAATACCGTTGTAAAATTTTGATTTGCCCATATTGTTGTCGGCATTTACAATATTGATACCCTCTTTAAAATAATAGGTATTGTTATCAAAACTTCCATAATAGTTATAGAAGTTTTGGAAACTCACAGATTTAATTATTGTTGCCATATCTTATAACTGCATTATTTGTTTCTGAATAGTTTGAAAAATCGCATCTTTACCTCTGTGATTTTCTTGCCCGTTAATTACTGCTTTAATAATCTCAACAACAGGGTAATCAGACTTTGCATTAAAATTCTCTTGTTCTAAATCTTCTTTGGAAATTTGAAAAATCGACTGTAATTCGGGCGATTTTATTACTTCTTGGAAAATCTCTTCTGCTGTCATTTTCTTTATAATTTATTGATTTATATTCAAAATAAGTTCAGACAAAACCAAATCATAAAACCTTGCGACTTCGTCTAATGATTTAAGTGCTCCTGTATAGTTATTGGTTGCTAAATTGGCAAAATATGCTACACGGTTTAACTCTCCTCTTACTAAACTGCGTTCCATATTCCAAAAATCCCTGGAATAATATGGCGATTGAAAGTTTGGAACAACAACCATATCAAAGATATGTGCAAAAGTTTTTTTGGGGTGTTTGCGTAGCAAACGACCTCGTCGTTGAATAAATTGCCTGGGATTGCCTGTGCTTGACGCAAAAATACCGTATTCAGCCCGAGGTACATCAACACCCTCATCTAAACATTTCATTGCAAACAGAACATTGATTTGTCCATTTTCAAAACCTTGTAGAATAGTTTTTCGTTCTGTTTTACTGTTTTTACCTGTATAGGTATTGCAAGTTGTATTGGGAAAAATTTCTTTTGTAGTGTCAAGCATTTTTTTGATAATAGTTTCTTCATAAATGTCTGCTTCAACATCATTATCAGAATTGGAATATATAACCGCTTCGTCCAAATCAAACATTTTTTTGCCTTCTGGAACATACACAAAACAATACTTTAATTTATCCTGTCCAATTTCAGTAATTATTTCTTTGAAAACACGTATTTTATCGTCTGCTTTATGTAAGATACGCTTGCGTAACATCAACAGTTTTTTTGCTTTTTGAGTGTCTTTGAATTGTTTAGTAGCACTATCAAACAATCGCAAAAGTTGTTCAGTAATTTGCGCATATTCCTGCATTTCTTCATCATTAAGGTAGGCTATTTTAGGATAATAGCAATATTCCATTAACCGACCTTCTTCAATGGCTTTCTTCATTGAAAAGTTATAAACATACGGGGGGGTATCATTGAAAAAACCTTCTAACTCTACTGTTCCTTCCTCATCATAAATCCGGCTTGGAGTTGCAGACAATGCAATTCTTCTTTTGATATGCAATGTTCGGAAAACGGCACGCACTAATTCTGAGCCAATATTATGTGCCTCGTCTGCTATCAAAATTATATTTTCGGGCAAATGTGGCAATACTTGTTGAAAATCTTTGTTAGTAAATGATTGATAAGTGGAAATAATTACACTATTCACTTTTTTGCCTCTGCTAACTTTGTCTTCCAATTTTGAAATTTGCTGTCGCCATTGCGGATTTTCGGAAAATACAGTAATAACATTTTTAAAATCAAATTGTGCGATTTCATCAATCCATTGTTCTACCAATGCAATGGTTGGGACTAATATCAAAAGTTGATATGAACCGTCTTGTTTGTACTCCTGCAAAGCGCAATTTAAAGAAGTTATTGTTTTCCCTGTTCCTGTTGCCATAGCAAAAATACCCTTTTTGCCATTCTGTACCCATTTTTCATACGCCTCAACTTGATATGGTCGCGCTCCGTCTGGGTATTTGTCAGGAAAATGCGGTTCTTTGACTTTTGGAACTGTTGGTATTATTTCTTCTTCTGTTGTTGCGTTATTTGTTAATTTCCTGATTATTTCTTTTTCTTGCAACAATAATTCGTTAGCATCTACATTCGGATAAATTTTAACTACTTCTTGACAAAACTTCTTAGCTGGAAAAACTAAAACACTTTCATTTGCACCTGTCCAAATCTCGACAAAGTCCTGTTCCGAAATTTCAATACGTTCCCGACTGTCTTCGCTTTTCCACGAACACGTACATTCGATAGTTTCAATGTTTTTGACCAAAGCAGCAGCAGTTAAATTCATTGAACCTGTAAATGCGACTTTGTCGCCATTTTCGTCTGTGAAAACACCAAATTTTTCGTGTGCCAATCCACCGTCTTTGGGTATAATAATTTTTATTTCAATTCTATTTGTTTGGATTAAATACGACAAACATTTGAAAAAATGTTCATCTCTTTTTGAAAGGGTTGTTTTTAAAGTATTGAAAGATTGCAGTATACATTCCTCAAAATCAATGGTTTGATTGTCTTTCAAAAGGTTGTAATCTTCTTCTGTAAGATATTGATTTATATACATTCGCATTTTTCCGCTATTGCTGATAAAATGAGCGAAACCAACAGAAAGAATATTGAATGAAGCACTACTAAAATACCCCAATCCAATATCAAGCTGGGAACTGTTAGACAGTGCCAACAAACAGAAATCAAATGGCAAATCTTTTCTACCAGTTGAGTATCTATATTTGAAATCCTTATCTTTTAACATCAAAAATAAGTTTTGAAAGTTCTATAAATTTTAGTCTTTGTTCATCATTTAACTTATTCTCTTTGAATTCGTTAACGGCTCTACGAAACCATTCATACAGAAATTTTTCTAAATTGTTTTTATTTGAAGAAGGCGCATTTTGATTCTCCAGTACAAAGCATTTAAGTCTATTGCAATTAATAAACCATTCGTAGATTGATTTATTTTTCTCATAGTTTGCATATTGAAATTTTATTCTTTCAATTTCTGTTTTTTGACGCTCAGTTAGTTTATTAGTGTTTTTGTTTGTTATCCGCCACCAACGATATAAAGAAGTTTCATCATCATCATCGGAAGAAGAAAAAGGAAAATGGTCGTTTTCAGTTAAAAACTTTTCAAAATCGTATAACCGTTGCTCAAAAGACCTTCTTTGCTCTTCCTGCACAACTATTTCATATTCGGACGGATATTCTTTACTTACTAAACCAAATAAATTATTTTGGAATTGTATAAAATTCTTGCCAGAAAACATTGTACTGTGAATGTTCTTTTGATTTGTTTCAGGAAAATGTTGTAATACAGATTCCGAAATAGTTTCAATTGCTTGTGGCAGTTCGTTTACTAACAAAAATTCTGTTATGGCATCACGAATTGTGCCTGAACGAATATGTCCCCATTCTTTAAGCAAAAAAATACTGCTACGCTTTCTAAATGTGATATCTTCGTGTTTTTGTAAATAAGGACGCAATCTGTCTGAATTATTTTCTTGTGTATATTTATGTTCGGGCATAATTTTTTTAAACTCAACAAATATATCTTCAAGGTGCATAGGCTCTCCACTTGTTTGCAATATCTCATAAACCACATCAAATGGGTTACGCTCTTTGTTTGCAGGCACTTTAATTTGATTACCATCAACATCTTCAACATACAAACCAAATTCGTGCAACAAAATATCTTTTACGACACTTGTAATGTCGTTTATTTTGTCAAAATCAAAATTTATCCATCGCTGAGAATTTCTAATATACTCTTCTATATCTAATAGATATTCTGTTTGATTATTTGTCAAAATGCTACAAAAATCTTCTCTTATCCCTTCAAAATCGAAAACATCAGTAAGTCCTTTTTTTATAAGGAGTACAGATTTCCATAATCTATCACGACTATTTGTATCAAAACCACCATAAAGTGTATATTCATCTCTAAATATATATCCAATAAGTTGCATTACAAATTCCACAGAAAAAGTGCATTTTTCTTGCTCTATTTGACGATCTATATCATAAGATACCTGATTTATGAAGTGTGAATCTTGAATTACGTTTGTTGCATATTTCCAATCTTCCTTATTACCAAGCCACTCCATAAATTTGGACACGTCATCATCTTTCTTGTATTCAACAAGTTCATTTGTAATCTCAAATGTTTTACAAAAAGAATTATAGCGTATCTGCCGGACTCTCTCTCGTGTCAAACTGTATTTTGTTGCAATCTTATCTAATGTTTGAAATTGATAATCTTTAAATATTGGGAACGAATCTATAAGAATTTTAATGCTACGATTTTGGTTTTTAATAAGTTGTTGCTCCAAAATCCAGAACATTGGCAAATGATTATTGGTCTTATAAAATTCAGCAACAAAGCTATCTAAAATGATATCTCCTTTTTCACGAACCAAATTTAGTCTTGTTATATCCTCTTCGGACAAATCAATGAAATTTATAAGTTCTTCTTTCATTTTACTTTTAAAATCAATAGCTTCTTCTAAGCACTTTCGTCCTAAACCATCAATCTTTAATAAAACATTATCTGCAACAAATAAAAAATCAGTCACAAACTCCTCAAAACCAATTGCTTTTAATCTGTTTTTAGTTCGAATTGAATAATTCTCTATAAAACTCAAGAATTTTTGCTCAAGAATTTTCTTTTTGCTTATATCCAAATAAGAAAGAATATCTTTGCCATCTATCCGCTTGTTGTTAATCGCACTAATAACATCTGTTTTGATTAGGTTTTCAATTTCGGTCTGTTTTTGAAGGTTTTGTTCTTCTTCAGAAGTACCTTCTATATTTACAGATAATTCAATTTGCGGGATATATTCTTTGCACAAATCTTCTAACTCTAAACAAGTTCTTCTCCCTGCATTTCTGATATTTAAGAAATGTTGTCCACTTTCTTGATATTCAACTATATCAAAAAGTGTTTCAAGATTAGCATTAAAACAACAATTGCTTGTGCGGACAGATATTTTACCTTCTTCCAGCAAATCCTTAATTGCAATATTTCTTAAGTCGTCTCTTAGCATAGCTCACTTAAACCATATTGAATTTTGTCAAATAAATAATCATAACCGACTAAATTTGGATTATCCTTTACATCATCGTATATACGTTGTAAACCATCATCAAGGTGTAATTTAAAATAGCGTGGTAAGTCTTTATCATTACTATTAATTTGATAATGCGTGCAGATTAGAGATTCATATATAGAATAATAATTACCAAACAACACATTTTTGCTATATTCTTTTCCTCCAGAATCTTTCACATCCAAAGGGGAGAATTTGTCACCTGATTGCAAGGAATATCCAATGGCGATTCGGGCGATTATATTTTCAGCACCTAAATTGAATTTACGTGTTAATTCAACCACAACTTCTCTGTTTCTGCTACTTGTCCGTATCTGTGAAAACATAACTTACTCTTTCATTAAATTATTAATATCAACCGGTTGAATATATGAATATGAATTGTTATTTTTCAGTAAAAATGCTGAATTTACAAATGGCTTCATTATTTCTAGTTCATTCTCCGTCAATTCCTTGTGCAGCAATGGAAATAAAACAACCTGTTTAGACACGGTTGGGTAAAACTCTGTAATGATTTTTTTTGCGTGGCTCTTGTCAAACTTCTGTAAAGGGCTGTCAATAAAGACAGGAAACTGTATGCCTGATTCTTCAACAAGTGCTTTGAGTAGGGAGGTAGCATAAAGTTGTTGCTCACCTTTTGACAAAGATTCTTTTTTTATTACACTGCCCCCTGTGGCATAAAGATTTATGTCTATTATATCATCTTCCACAACAACATCGACATTATTGATAAAATCGGTTTTATGCATTAGGTTATTCATCGTGGTTTTTATACGCCTTTCGAGAGCCGATTTTTTTTCTTTTTTCAACGAAATAAGGAAAGTATTTAATTCTAATATAAGTTGTTCCGCGACTTTATCTTTTTTACTGTCGCTGTCGTCAATACTTACTTTTTTGCTCAATTCCGAAACTTGGCGACTCACCACCGCTAATTCTTTGTTTATTGCGCCACGCTCCTCGTGCAACTGACGGATTTTTTGTTCCAATTCGGCTATTCTTCGTTCGCTTTCATTTTTTTGTTTGCGAATGGATTTTATTACATTATCGTTTTCTTTACTGTGCATATTGGATATACTCCGGGCTGTACGCTCCATAACCTGCTTGTTTTTGCGATAATCGTCAGCAAGGTGTTCAAATTCTATTCTATAAGTAGTCGTTATATTGGAATACACAGCTAAAAACTCGTCAAAATCTTCTTTGCTCACGCTTAACAATGGAATTGAACTGTTGGCTTGATTTTGATACTTAGAAATAATGTTATTAAATGAATCTACTAACTGTTTCTTTTCTTTGGAAGAAAGTTTTACACAGTCAAACAATTGCTGCATTTCTGCATTGATATTTCCTAATAAAAAGTTTTGATTTCGAATATCACTTTGAGTTTGAATAATAGTAAAATCCTGTTCCAACTGTACTTTTGTCTGCTGTAAAAGTTTTCCTGAGATTGCAAAGGGAGCATATTCCAAAAATTGTTTGAGTTTTTGTTTGTATTCAGCATCTTTTTTTCGAGTGGTTTCCAATACAGCTTCTTGTCGGTTTAATTCTTCAAGCGTTGTGCCGTTACCTTCACGTAAAAGTTGCATTTGTAAACCTTCATCTTCTTTTTTTAGCAACATTAGCTGTGCATCAAAGTTGACTGTTTGCTTTTCCTGCTCTGAAACAGTTTCATTTAATTGTTTTTGTTTAGCAATTAAATTGTTTAATTTATTACGGCTATCTATATCATCTGATTTACGCCTAAAACGCAAACGCATATTTTCAAGATTTCTTTTCAAATCCTCGTATTTCTTCACTCCTAAAACCTCATTATATGCCGAGCAAAGTTTGCGTTTTTCATCTATGGTATTAGTTTCAGCAAGTGTTACAATTTTTTCTGAATCGAAAAAGAAAAAACGGGCAATATCTTTATTGAGAATAAAATCATTAATAAAAACCTCGTGTCCAATTTCGCTTGTTAATTCGCTGACTACACCATCAATTAGAATTTCGACATTTTCCTTATCTAAAAGGATATCGTATGAACGAGTGATTTTCAAAGATTGACAGGGAATTGACGGAATAAGTATATCTGTAAATTCTAAAGTAACAGCATATTGAGACCACTCTTTTACAAATTCACTATCAATAGAATAACCGTTCTTTTTTATACGACTAAGTGTGCTTTGTGTAACTTCAGTGTGCAATTTTTGTCGGCAAATTTGATTTAGATTATTGGCAACAGTATTGTTATAACCACCGTTAGTCATTTCTTTGCGAAAGGATTCGTCAATATCCGCCATTAGTCGCCCATATAAACACCATAAAAGAGAATGCAAAAATGTAGTTTTACCGAAGCCATTTTCTCCCGAGATCAGATATAAATTTTTGTTGTTACCATTTGGAAAAACAATTTTATTAATCCCTTTATAAAGGCGGTAGTTGTTTAGTTCTATGGTTTTTATTTTCATATAGTTGTCCCCTTTACAAAGCTATCTAATCGAGCTTCTAAATCAGTTTGAAGTCCATATTTTTTCATTAACAACACTTTGTTTTTTTGTAAGGCAAGTAACTCCTGTATTAAAAAATAATGTGCGGAGTTATCACAGGATTTTTCAAGTAGTAACCTTTCCTGTAATCCGATATTGTCATTAGGAAGATCATATCCATAAACTTCATTATAAATATCATTGACAGTTTTGGAAAAATTACCATCTCTGTACCACATTACTTGAATGGCAATAAGTTCTTGACTGGTAATTAGGTCTATACTTGAACGGTACTGTTGGGTCTCTTTTTGAATTGTCAATAATTCACGTAAAAGTTGTATTCTGTATTCTATTGTATAATTTCCCATCTTATGTCCCGTTTCATCAACGGCTAATTGCCCATTACGACGGGTTTCACTACGATTTTCCGAAATATTACGATTCTCCACCAATCTGTTACGAAAATCAAGTAAAGGCTGCATCCACTCAATACCATTTTTTATTAGTGCCGACATTGATTTATCTTCTTTTACAACCGTGCAAATCCAACAACCGAATCGACTTTGCCCACAGCTACGGTGCGAATCATTTGTTACAACGGTAGGACATTCGTAATCGTCCGCCGAAGCGTCTAAATATATTTTAAAAAGAATCTGATTGTCAAAGCCCCACGGTGAAGGAATGGCGTTTATGATATACCAGACTTCTTCCAACATCAATTCTTTGATTGGAGCATAAGTGTATGTATTGGGATTCAATGGGTGCTTTGAGAGGCGGTGCCCTTTTATATCGTGCTTTTTAATTGATTTAGCTCGTTGCTGACTTTCGGCAAGTCGTGTTCCAATTAAAACAATCGCCTCTCCATCAGCTGTTACTTGATTTGTAATGAAAGTTGAAGTCGGTTTTATCTTCATTTTTTCAGTACAAAATCGAAAAGAGTTATTAGGAACAGGATAACCTTTCCCTATCACACAACTCCAAAAAGTATCTTCAATTTGAGGGGTTGTAGTTCTTACAACGATAGGTAATTGCTGTTCCTTTGCTGCCTTTTGGATTGTCTGCAATACTGTTGTTACATATTCCTCAATGATAGGATTTTCAACCATAGTGTCATTGCAAACTACATAAATCTGTCGTTTGAGAATAATCTCAGAGCTATTTTCTCTAATTTTAAGTAAGGCTAACCATACCAATGTTAGAAGAACGGTAGAATCTTTCCCTCCACTAAAACCAATTATCCAAGGGCGATTATATCTATCTTCTTCTAAGTATTGATCCGTTAATTCATCAATGATATCTATGATATTATTTGGTAGTTTCTTCATTTATTATTTGAATTTCTAATTACTATTTCCAACGCCTTACCTGCCAATTCTTTCTCATTATCCAACACTTCAGTTACTTTGTCTGCCAGCCAAAGGGTAAGCAGTTCTGTTTCGTCAGTAGAAAGCAATTTTGCGAGAGCAACAACCTGTGTTCGCTTTGCCGGACGGTCACCACGTTCAATTTTGCTATACATTGGTGTGTCAATCTCTAATGCCGCTGCCAATTGACGTTGGAGCAGTTGTTGTTCCTCTCTTAATCGTCTGATTTTATTTGCGAATAGCATAATCGTTTTGTTTTAGACTTTTATTTTTGTGAATTGTCAGAATATGGCAAAGATAAACAATTATTCACAAATAAAATAGCCCCAAAAGAAAAGTTTTCAACTTTAAACAGCAAAGAAAATATTCAATTTTGACAACTTGTGTCATTAGGCAAATTTTTATTCAATTTGGCTCTTTTTCAAATAACTTCCGTGTGCCTGCCGTACCAATAATCCAGCATTGCAAAAGCGGGCAATTTGCTTGTCGGCGGTGCTTTCGGGGATTTGTAACTGCGAGGCAACTTCAATGTATCGGGTGCGGTCGAATTGCGGAGGTAGTGCCTCAAACAATGCCATTCGGGGATTGTTGCCTGGCGTTTGATTCTGCACTGCTTGCGGCAATTGACGAAATACATAAGCGGCGTGTTGCAAAAGCACCTTGACCATTTCCATTGCAATATGAAAATCGGTATCGGAACAAACTAACATAGCATTGATATTACCGTCTTCCATAATTCTCAGGGTTGTGAGCACCATTGCCATACGAAATGTAATCAGCCCCAGGCGGCGGATTGTCCCCACGTAATCGTTGCCCAATAACTCCCAATATTGCTGTTGTATTTGCTCAAAATAGTGGTTGAATTGCGCTTGCTGGCTGCTTGAAAGCGAAAAACGAATATCCTGATAGTGCTTTATTGTGCGGTAGAAATCGAAAAAGACTTCTCCGAAACGGTCAAAGCGTTGGTCTAAAGATTCGTGTTCGTTACAGGCAAAAACATCAATCCATTGCAAGCGAATGTTCATATAATAGAACATAAAACGGCTGAACAAACCATTTTCGGCATCGGGAATGAGGCTTTGCACCTGCCGGGGAGTGCCGGACAAAAGAGCTGAAAGTTTGGGGAGTTCGAGTGTAACATATTCGCGGTCTTTGCGCCTGAGATACGAGATTTTTTCGTGGTGAAACGCCTTGCGGAAGCCATCGGAATAGTTGCCGTGTTCGCTTTTGAAAGTCTGGGCGAGTGTGTCGCCCTCGGTTTCAAACATCAAGCCCACACCGTTGTTGTCGTTTAGGATTTGAAAAACGGCGGTTGCACTGCTGTTTGCCGGAACAAAAAGTACCCTCAAAGGTGGTTCCTGTGGCTGTTCGGCATCAGGATTCTTTTTGTTGGCAACGTATTCGGCTTGTTGGCGTTTGTATTCTTCGTATTCCTGCTTGTTGGTCTCGCGCAACTGGCGGTGTATGGGTTCGACCAATCGGCGGCACAGCGATAAACGCCCTTTTCCTGCCGAAGCCTGAGCTGTAAAGAATAGGAAGAGATTCGGGAAAACAGTAACCCCGCCGTAAATTCCATACACGTTAGGCAGACAAGCGGAAGTAACCACCAAAGAGCCAAGTAAAAGCAGGTCGGCATCTTCGCCGGAGTTTGCATAATTTGTTATCTGCTGGAGAAAATCGGGCAAAAGTGGATAGATTGTTTCGGGAAATGTGGGTAACGCCTCTTTTTGCCCTTCTGACTCCTCGGAGGAAGAAAATTGTTTTGCCACTTTTGCCAAATCTCCATTTTGGCAATTTGGAGATTTAGTAATATCGTCGGAACTATGATTTATGTGATTTTTTTGATTGCCTTGTTTTTTAACGGAGACATCAACGCCTGAGGACTTTGCCAAATGGTAAAGCGTTTTGATTGTAACACCGTTGCCGTGCGAAGCAAGGCAAGCGGAGTATTGCTTGTCGGTGTCGCTTTGCGAATAAGACGGATAAAAACGACTTAGGCGGTGGTAATAGTTGCGACCGCTTTCGCCCAAAGTGTCAGCGAGGGCAAAGCCAAGGTCTCGCCAATCGGCATAATTGGGGGCAATGTCAATGGAGGCGGATTCGATACGTTGAGTAATTAAATCTATATCAGAAAGCCCCTCCTGACCTCCCCTTCGGGGAGGAAAAGAAGAGTTCTCGTGAATTGTCGAATTTGAAATTTCGGTATTTGGGGCTGTCCAATCTGCCGGATTAAATATCTTCTTGCTCATAATTATTTCAATAATAAAGGGTTGATAAATGCCTGTGGGTCGTGTGGTAAAAAGCAGGCGCGGGATATGTCCCGCCCTGACTTGTCAACCGCAACACCGTAGGTTTGTAGAATGTAATTTGCAACCGCAGCAAAATAATTGCTGTGGGAAAAGCCCCCTAAATCCCCCACAGGGGGACTTATTGAGATTATCCACTTAATACCATCTCCTGAGGGACTTACAAAGAGTAATTGGGTTTCAAAGTATTCGTCTTGCAAAAGTTGGTTGCGAAGCAGATCAACGCTTTGCAAATGGTCAAAGTCAATGCACAATAAACCGGAATGAGTTATCAGTGCTTTGTCGTTGCGGGTTTGAAACATTCCCGAAAAAGTACAGTAGTCGAATGTTGAGGCTTTGAATTGACGTGCAACCCCCTGACCCCCTGAAGGGGGAAGTTGAGAGAGCAAAAAGCGCAATTTTTCGGTTCGTTGTTTTGCGTAATCGCCGACAATGTAATTGTAGGCATCAAGCAAAGAGATTGACTTGTGAGGAATGGTATTCCGAACGGGAGCTTTGAAGAAAGAAAAGGAAGCCTCTCCAATGTCTGAACTATGATTTGTTTGATTATTTTGATTATACTGATTTTGAATTTCAGTATTTGAATTTCGGTTTTTGTAAAAATCAAATTTTTCACCGATTTGCAGATTCATTTCTTTATTCAGTGTTTGCAGCAACTCATCGCCCGACTGTTTATAATGCAGTTCGGCAAAGTCGAACGCATCACCGGCAGGAATAGCATTTTGCATATCTTCGTGACAGGAAACCTCGGAACTCATTACATTTGTCGGATATGTTTTGCTTATCCAAATATGCAATGTTTCTTTGTTGGAGTTGAAAGGATTGCGGCATAAGCCGCAATCTCTTCCTGTGATTGTCATTACTACTTCATCCAGGTAGTACTCTCGCAGAATATGGCTGTAAATGGTAGTGCCATAGTGCGTTTTGTTCAATATCGCCTCCTTACTTACGCTTCCCATAATCACGAATTTTGATCATTGTGTAGTTATTGGAAAGCAGTCTTTGAATATCGGAACGGCGGTAATACAGCTTGTTTCCGATACGGGAAAATGGCAGTATGCCATTGGAACGCAGTGTTTGTAATGTTCGAGGGCTGATATGCAGAATTTGCATAACATCCTGATTGTCGAGCCAATCTTCAAGGGGCGTATCTTCGCTTGGTCTTGAAGCTAACAAGGGGTTGCCTGTTCCTATAAAATGGTTGCGAAAGTCAACAGCCAAGGGCTCGTTGCTGTTCTGAAAATAGTCTTTCAGAATTTCGGCTAAAATTCGAGGCTCTCTCATCGTCTTGTCCTCCTTCCTTTACCGCTAATGTAGTCGGCTGCTTTTTGTTCCACTTCGGCAACGGAGGCAGAGCGAGTGCGAGTTAGCCACAAATCCAACTCCTGACGGCGGAAGTAAAGTTTCTTACCCTGCGGGCAATAACAGGGAATTGTATTGCTGCTTGTCAGCTTATACAAATGACTGCTGCTTAAATCGAGGTATAAGCAGGCTTCGGCAAAAGTGAAAATCTCCTTTTGGAGAAGGTTCTGTTCAATCAATCGTTTTTCGATTGAATCGAGTTTCAATAAAATATTCTCTTGCATTGCTTTTAAGAATATCGGCATTAGGCTTTAAGCGTGCCAATAGCAAAAAACCACTACTCCGAAATGGAATAGTGGTGCAAAAGAATTGGGTGATAAAACGGGGAGAAATAGGTGATTTTAAACCTCCGAAATCACCATTGTAAATTAAGTTATTTTGCTGATTATCAATAGTAAAAAAATAATGGTGATTCGTGCTTTTTCAACCCAAATCACCATTATCACCAAGAGAAAAAGAATAGTTTACATTTTCTTTTGCTTTCCTATCTCTCTAATGTCTTCATCGTAATACGAAGGCTTTGTACTAAATTTCTTTCTGGTTGTTTCTCTTTCAACGTCTTTGAACTGAACAAAAATGGCGTGTAATAAATCTATCCATTCGGGACGAATGGGACGAGTTGAGTATAATTCTTTATGAATTAGATAAAAAGTGTACCGTAAAAATTCATTCGTTGTCCCTGTTTGAGAAATTGGCTGTATGTTGTGAGGCATAATTCCAGTATCAATGAGTGAATAAATGGAGCTTACCAGTCTTGCAAAATCTTCATCGGACATTATTCTCTCGTTCTTGCGATTGTAACCCGATAAATATGCTATGTGTTTTTGAGCAATGCTTTTTTGTTTCTGAATGCTTATTTTTTGCTGTGCCGGTTTAGGTTTGGAGGTTCTTGTTCCATTGGTTGGAACTGTTGGGACAAAAATCTGTGCAGCATTGTTTTTATAAATTTCTTTTTGCTCTGTAAGCCAATTTTGTAACTGTCGGGCAACAGACGAAGCAAGCAGGGACGTTACAGGGGCTTTTGTTGCGAGAAAGTCGGGCAGGCTTTCAACGGTATCCTCAATAAAAGCAAGAGCCTCTCGGGCGTTTGAAATAGCATTTAATCGTTGATTAAACAACTGCTTTTTGTCTTTCAACAATGACTTTGCAAAGTTGCTATCGGCTATTTCAGAGAAACCGGGAATTGCAGAATTTTCTGTTTGAAGAAAAACAGCATTTTCGAGCGCGCAAATAACCACTATTAGGGTGTTGTCTGTCGGCGTTGCTTCGAGGTCTTCGTAAAGTTGCAAAAGTAAATTTGAAGCGGTAGTACTATCGGCGATTAGTTGTTGTGCCTGGTGAATATGTAAGGCTTTATGATAGGCAGCTATTTCTTGCTTATCAACCTGCCGGTTAAGGCGCAAGGAATAAAAATCGGAAAATGAAATAAAGTCCGTTTCAGACAAAAGCACATCAAAAATCAGTGTTATCTCAAAATAGAGTTTGACGATTTGAGAAAGCAAAAAGTCAAAGATTGGATTGGGCTGTGTGTGTTCCTGAATGTTTTTCGCATAACGGGAAAGCAATTTAAGTACATTCGTTATCTCTTGTTTGGCACATACATCATCTTTCAAAACCTCTACAGATTGCAATAAACGAAGTTTAATGCGTTTTGCCTCGGTGGTTATTATAAAGTAATAGAATCGCTGTACGGGTGTTTGTGGTGAGGGCATCAACAAGGCAATATCGGGCGGAAAATAATCCACTTCAATGCTTGTGTAGTTTGAATTGCTTAAAAATTGAGCGATATTTACAGGAGTGTCGGCATCGAAGTTTACTTGATTATTTTTTCCTAACACTTGCTTTAATTGTTTCTCAATTTCGGGCAATGTGTTGAGGTTGTTGTTCAATAAATGGGCTATCTCGGAATAATTAACCGGGATTTGTCCGTTTCGTGGACTGAGGTTGCCGTGAATAATGCTATTGTATATTGTGAGTTCCATATAGTTGATTTTTAGATTTTTATTTCAGGAAAACTGTCGATTGCTATGCGAGCTCCTTTATCGGTTATGTTTGCATAGTGTTTAATGGTTGTTTGAACGGATTTGTGGCCAAGTAACTTACTGACTTTGTAAATATCAACATCGCTTTCAAGTAGAATAACACCAAACGAATGGCGGGCAATATGGAAATGGAGCGTTTTTTTGAGTTCTAATTTCGATCCAACATTCTTCAGTGCTTTATCACACGCCTGTTGCGTGGGAACGCTGAAAACCTTGTAATCGTCAGCTTTGCGCTCTCCAAGCAAAGCGATTGCCTGAGGATTCATAGGCAAATAAGTTACACCTGTTTGCTTGCCGTTTTTGGTCTGGGTCTTTTGTTGTGAGAATTTCAGCCGGAAATCTTCGGTGATATTTCCCCAAGTGAGGTTTTTAATGTCGGAATAACGCATCCCACAAAAGCAAGAAAACAGGAATACTGTTTTCACTTTCGGATTGAGGTTGCTTTGCGCTATTCGGGCAATTTCATCGGTTGTAAGGAAACTTACAATCGTTTCTTGTTTCTCTGGAGCTTCTATATCCAACAGGGTATCGGAAGCAACAATGCTTTCGGTAATGGCTCTTTTGATAAACGAACGGAATTTGGAGAAATAGGCGTTAGCCGTGTTTCCGTGAAGATTGCTTGCCAGATAGTCGGCGAAGCCTTGGACAAACTCCCGCTTTACCTCCTGCATTTGGAGCGATTTGTTGGGCATATACTCTTTGAGGTGGTCAACAACCTGCATACTGACTTTGGTGGTTGCCTGAACTTCGCAATAGGCAAGAACTGACTGTTTGCGCTTGTGTGGAGGTGTGATTCCGTTGGGACTGGCAATAAGTTGATTTTCCCGCTGGTTGCGTATCTGCTGGGCAAGTTTCAGGGATTCCTTGTTGGCTTCCCGTTCTTCTTTGGTCGGGCGGTCGGATAGTACAGTATAGATTTTCAGGTATTCATAATGGCGTTTCCCATTCTGAAACCAATCCAGATAATAGCTTCCGTTTCCGTCAGCGAGTTTCTTAATTCGCAGTTTGACTGTTGTTTTCATATCCGTTTTCATAAATTCCTATCACTCGGAAAATTCAAACAAGTTTGATTTTCACTCGCTTAATCGGAATTTTCTTTGAAACAAAGATACAAAAAAGAAACGGTTTGAGAAACGGTTTTGTGCAAAAAAGAACAAATATGAGCAAAAAAGAAGAGTATTTCGGCAGGTAGTAAAATTTATAATTATCTAATATATAGACTATTATTAGTTTTTGTTTGCTCTTGTTTTTCGTGAAAAATGGCATTGTGATTCTGAAAGCAAATCACAACTGCTTTCGGTCGGTAATTTGATAACCGAGAGTTGTTTATCAGATCAAAGATACAATTTTTTGAAAGCAAATCACAACTAAATCATCTTTCTTCCGTTAAAAACAATTCCGTCGTCCCTTTGTTGTTTATTAATCACTAACACTCTTATTATGAGGC
>Ga0316605_10000588_pt1 | contig 24509 bp, 12 predicted proteins | sample OWC_soil_day20_n_FD_207666 | JGI IMG/M metagenome (GOLD analysis project Ga0316605, IMG submission 207666) | Wetland soil microbial communities from Old Woman Creek delta, Ohio, United States - OWC_soil_day20_noCT | ecosystem: Environmental > Terrestrial > Soil > Wetlands | place: USA: Ohio...
GATCATCCGGAACATTCCACGGCCACACCCGGGAGTAGATGATGTCGAACTTGTGCGCCGGGTTGACCCAGTCCTCCAGATCACTGATGGCGATCGCAAATTCGACGGCCTTCTTTGCATACCGTGCCTCTCCTGTCATCTGGTACAGAAATGACAGCGTAAATGCACCGGCTGTAATTTCCGATATATAGGCAGTCGCCCCATCGTCAGCAATGAAGTACCGCGAGTGTTCAGGTGACCGCGGGATGGACTCCCTCACCGGGACATACAGGAAGCGGTGTCCCTCTGCCAGCAAGCCCGCCATGATGGTGCTGCATTCCGGATCGGACGTGATCCTCTGGCGAAGCGCGGGCTTGTCCGACTCCGAGAAGAGCAGATACGGATGTTCCAGCTTGTCGATCTTCATGCTTTTCAGCAGATCATCGGTGTTGATTTGGGAGCGGGATGGACTGAAGGCGACGCAGACCATCGCACAGAGCAGCATGCTTGTGTTTCTCAGCGCACTACGCATTGTGGTTCCTCTCTGGGATTTCACGTGTCACGCAGTGAATGGTACCCCGCATCTGAACAATGATCGCACTTCGATGGCGCAACGGCATGTGGGCGCCTCAGCGTGGTTTCTGATCAGAGATCTTCCGGCTTACCGCAGCAGTGCCGAGGCACACCAGAGAATCGGCGCTTGCCCGTGCATGTCCCCCACATTCCGCTTGCGATCCAGATAATACTGCAGGTCGTTCTTCTTTCCGGTCCCCTCGCACACCTCGCGGACATCCGCATTCTCATCGAGATACCCGATTACGGCGAGCCAGCCTCTGCGCGCTGCGGGTCCATAGGTCTTCCCGTCGAGCCAGCCGTTCTTGACCCCGGTAATCATCGCGAAGGTGAACATCGCCGAGCACGAGGTTTCCGGCCAGGACTCCGGTTTGTCAATCAGTTGCCGCCACATGCCATCGTCGCCCTGGTACTTCAGCAGCGATGACATCATTGTTCTGTATCCTTCCATGATCCTTTCCCAGTCAGGATTGTGATCAGGGAGTGACCGGAGTAACTCGCTCATCCCCGCAGCCATCCAGCCATTTCCCCGGCCCCAGAAGAAGGGGACATCGGGCGCATGATAGAACAGTCCGTTCGGCTGCTGCAGAGAGTCCAGGTAGACGACCATTTCTCTTGCCGCCCTGTCGACATATTTCCGTTCGCCTGTTGCCCGATACGCCTGGGCCTGCACGGCGGTAATCATGAACATGTCGTCAATCCACATGCGGGTCTGCCAGGTGAGGCCTTTTCTGTAATACTGCCATGAATCTTCATTCGCCCGTGGACCGAACGGTTCACTCCACTGTTTATCGGCCATCTCCAAGCCCAGGTTGAGATATGGCAGGTCCTTCGTACGCATGAAGATCTCCAGGGGGACCGCAGCGAACACCGTATAATCCACGTGATCAGGAACGGGGATGAGGTCTTTCTGGTCACCGAAGAGCGGCATGAAGCGGTCAACGAGGCGCCTGCCCAGTTCGGTGTCACCGGCAAGCTCAGCAAACGTGAGCGCACCATACCACGTGCAGGTTTCGGGGTACGGTATATGGTTGATCGGCCGAGTTCTCACAAAGCCACCGTACGGACTGGCGAGGTAGCGCTCAGCAACCCGTTTCCCAATTTCCCCGGGGGAGGAGCCGGCGGGCCAGCTGGTAAAATGGTCACCGGGGGTCACGGTCGGTGCGGTGTGCGTGCACCCGATCACGAGGAAGAGCGCAATGATCACGGTTGCATACAGCCACGTTCGATCCTGTTGTGCCATGGCAATCGGCTCCTTTTTTACACGACGTTCAATCGCTTTGCGAGTCTCGAGACATCCAGCTGATACACTGCGTTCAGGAGACTCTATTGAAGCACGGTCCTTTGGAACTGGAGTGGTGAGGTACCCTGGCGGACGACGACCAGACGCTCACCCTTCCGCGTGGCAAACTGCAGCAGCGGACCGCTTAGCGTTTCGGCCTGATGGCCATCACGGTACAGGGAGGCCACTTCGCTGACCCAGGGATTTTCCAGCCGGCAGTTCTCGCCGAGGGTCGAGCGGACCTCCACAAACTCAATCTGACCGTTTCGTTGCGAAGCACAGATGCGAAACCCGCCATGGGCGAGGAGATCGAACACCACATCCCATTCCTTCGGCCAGGTTGCGAAAACGCGGATCAAGGATTCCCCGGTTTGCGCGGTGTCGATGCTCACGACGAGAGACCGGTGGATCCCCGAGGTCAGTCCCCCGATGTGTTCTGCATCGATGGCTCCCGGACCTTCGCGAAGGCGCATCCGGTTCCGGAAGATTTCCGCGCCGCCGATGCCGACGCTGTCGATGAATCCGCCAGTGCGGTTGAAATTCAGAAACATGCTCTTCAGTTCAGGCTCCGATCCGAGCGGCGCAATGGCACCCGGCCCGCCGTACACAAAAGCGCCATACCCCCCGCGGCTCGCGCCGGTGCGGCGGGGGCGGTCAGGCACCTGGACGAGGTTCTCGTTGATTTCCCGCCAGGAGGAACGAAGATCGGCATCAAGCCCGAGGATCTCGGAAGCACGGACGGCGAGCGGAAAGATCATGTGCATCGTGGAGACTTCATAGGGAGAGTCTGACGAATTCCAGCTCCCTTCACCATTGTTGACGTGATGGATGTGGTACTTCCCGTCCGCTTCCTTCCTGAGATTCGGGAAGTACCGGTAGAATTCTGCCGTTCCTTTGATCAATGGATACGCCCGATCCCGAAGCCACGCGATGTCACGTGTGTACTGATACCGCTGCCAATAGACCTGTGCGATGCGGGCTCCGGCGCCGAGAATGTGCGTGCAGTGGCCGAAGATTCCGTGGACCGCCTCCGGAGAGGAAAAGCGCTGGGGTTGGATCGACGCTTTCGTCGGCACAACGTAATGCCCATGATCCCAGACCCCATCTGCAAGGAAGTTCCAGCGGGCATGATGACGATTTTTCGTCTCGATGAACCACTGGAATTTCGCCGACCTCTTCTCATACGGCTTCCGCACCAGCATCAGATCCTGCAATTCCGCCGCGATGTCATCCGGCAGGGTTTCCAGTCCTTTGAACGTGACAATCTCAGGAATCCACAGACCCTGAGACCCCCATTGCTGCCGCGCGGCGATGCCGCATGATTCAAGCATGCCGCTGTACATGGAGTACAGTGGCTCCATCAATGCCAGGCGGTTGGCGGGCATCAGGTTGCTGTAGTAGGCATTCGTGTTCGCCCACCAGTACTGGGATCCCCAGCGACGCATATCTCCCGTGGTATTGAAGAGCAGGCCGGCAAACCGGGGTGGGTATGTGCCCAGAGACGTTGACCCCATCAGGTAGAGAAAATAGGCGTAGTGCTGTTCGACGAAGTCGGCCTGTCCGTCACTGCTGTGCATATGAACAAATCCCTTCGACCAGAAATCGTCCCACCAGGCTGTGTTGGATCGCAGAAGACCGTCGAACGTCTGGCCCGAGACACGTCCCAGTTCGCGTACCACACGCCCGGCAATGTCTTCCTTTGGATCGAATGTTGCTGCACTCGCTATGAGGACCACACACTTGCCCCGTCCCGGTCGCGCCGACAACTGGACTGTCGATTCGTTCAGGTACCGGGCCTTAGACGGCCTGCCCAGTACCTCAACAGCGACCGCGGTTGCGTTGTAGTATTGACGCTCCCGGTATTCCTGGGTGAGAAGGATTCGTCCATCCCGGATATGCAGCCGGGAGGTAGCAGTGTGTTCGGCAGTTCTGACCATCACCGCATGCGTGCTGGCCAACTCATAACTCCGATCATAGATGCACTGGATTGCATAACGTACCATCCTCAGGTCAATGTTGATTGCAGAAGGGGATTTCCGCTGGTCGTTGATTTCCACCGCGATGACATCCCGTTCGTGCGACGCGAAGACTCGCGCGGTTATCCCTTTTCCGAGAAGGGTCATCAGGCCGTCTGCAACCGACAAGTGCTGGCGAAACCGTGTTCCCGTGAATACATCCTCTCCTGCATCAGAACAGTGGATGTCGACGTAGCCGCAGCTGCTCCCGTAATCGCTGTCGGCCTGAGGAAAACTGACCGACGACGCATCGCAGGCAAACACATCGACCCGGTTGATTTGAAACCTGATGGATGACGGCGACGTCCACACCAGGCTCCCGGTACGTCCGTTTCCGATCGGCAGCCCCTCTTCACTCCTGCGTGCAGGCGAAGTGTATGTGATGTCGGCACGCGCCGCCAGGTTTCTGTAGTTCATACTGATCACGTGGCTGCCCAGCGAGTCCGTTCCACGCGATTCCGGCGCGGCAAGTGTGAGACTGACCAGTATCGGGAGGCATAACTGTAACCTGATCGTGTTCATCGTAGAGTCCTGTGACGTGGAATGTCAGACACTCACTTCACCTCCAGCTCACCGCACCGAACCTGAACGGGATGGTTGTACTCCCTGGCTGTTTTGCGAACGTATGCATGAAATGCTTCGGGCGTGTTGTACACAGCGCCTTCATTCCATGCTCCGGCGATCAGATATTCATACGTCAGGTCCTTCGTCACCGGTATCCGGAACATATGGTTCCCACCCAGGCCGGTGATGCGCTGGTAGGCCGGTTGATACTGATCCTTGACCACAAGCGCTGATCCGACGAAATCTACTTTGTGTGACTTCTGGCCCGTGTCATCGTCAGGATCGGCGACTTGCTCGCTTCCGGTCCGGATGGCGATCCCCGGTTCAACGATGTTCCCTCCCTGGTCCGCATTGGCTTTGATCCCGCACGCAAAACTGACACCGTTTCCGTGAGGAAAAAACGAGGTAAATGTAACCTTGCATGTGGAATAGCTCTGATTCGTGTATGCCGTGTAGTCCTGGATGCACTCATAGAAGCCATGGCCGGTATTCCAGTTCATCGTCCTTACCCGGATAATGCTTCTCACCGGTCCATTCACAACAACATCGAAAGAGTAGCGCGTATCGGTGATCTGGTCTTCGTTGAAGTTGCGCTCGGAGATCTTCTTGCCTTTGAATGGAGTGAACCGCGGCACGGAGACGGAATCCTGCTTGTCCGGAAGTTCGAACACGCCTATGCCCCCTGCGCCGAACGAGCTTCCCACTCCCATGATATCCGAGCCATAGTCGAAATTTGCCTTGGGGACTCCGTAGTAGCCGCAGAGGTTGTCGATGCACATCCTCTCCGACATCAGGACAGGTTTGCGTTTGCCGTACATGTCGACGCTGCTGGGAAACCAGAGCTTCCACCCGATGTTCGCCGATTCCCACCAGGGGATGATATGCCGGCAATAGCTCCCGATCGTGGCATGCGTTCCGTGCGGATTCCATCCCCGCCCCGAAAATCCGAAATATATAAAGAGCTGCTTCTGTTCGCGGGATTTGAGATTGGTCTGGAAATAGAGTTCATCCCAGATGCCGTCCTTGTCCAGATCGTCGAGCTGATAGAAAATCTGATGACCGTTTGTTTCCGCGCGCATGCCGTGGCCGCCAGCGAATGCGAGCTCTTCCTTGGTCGGTTCGGGCTTTGATGGCAGCGACGGATCGACCACGGTCACCCACATTTCGTGGAGTTTCTTCACAGGGAATTGTTCCCGCGTGATCACGATCGGGCAATCTGATCGATCGATATCGAGGGTATTGACGAGCGTGATCTCCAGACGCTGCGACGGCGCAAAGTCCCCTTCTGTGTACCAACCGGCTCTCTCCTGGGCTGCAGCGGCACACGGCAGAATGAAAGGAATCACAAGAAGCAGTACCCGCATGACGTTTCCTCCTCTATGCTTTCAGAGACAGCCTGATGTTCCGGCCACCCGACTTCTGTTTTCCTGCCCACCTCTTTGTGGATGTCGCCCCTGGTCATTCCAGGCCCGGGGAATTGCGAATCGCCAGTCCTCTTATCTGTTCAAACCTCGCCGGCGTCACGCCCCGGGCGGCCTGGACTGAGCAATGATCGATAGTGAGCCCGTCCACGTCAACGCACGCCAACCCCGGACGCAGGTCTTCCCGTTCCCATCTCAGGCGAATGTCAGAGAGCTCAAGTCCCTTCACATGTCGTGCGAACAATCCATAACCGGGCGTGGTGCCGATTCTCCGCGGTTCGGGATATCCACGGTCCAGTTCGGCCGGGACACGATCCGCGTCTGCCCGGCTGCCGCCCCCCTTGAAGGTGAGCCAGACATTCTGGAGCCGGACATCCTCAACGGGTTTACCCGGCAGGCCGGTGATGTGAATGCCGCTCATGGAGTCGATGCCTGTGGCAATGATATTGGCAATCAGGATGTTCCTGACCGTGCCGATCGTGGTGCTGTCCGGCCCGCGGTTCCGTCGGCCCAGGGTGATGTAGATGGGATAATCGTCCACATCCATCATCGTGAGATTCGTGATGCTTATGTTCTCCATGATCCCGCCATCGACTTCTTCCAGTGCAAGTCCGCGGCATCCCCGGAATGTGCAGCTGGCAATCGTGATGTTTCTGAATCCTCCGTTCGACTCCGTGCCGAACTTGATCCGTCCATTCTTGTTCTTGCTGGGCTTCATCGTGCCGTCGAGGAGGGTTCCTTCCTCAAAGCCGGATAGCTGGCAATTGACGATCGTGATGTCCTCCGTGATGACGGCCCTGCCGAGAGCGAAGGAGCTCTTGGGGCACAGCCCATCGTCATTGGGTGCGTTGATGCGGCAATTGGAGACTGTAACCGAGCGGCAGCAGTCCAGATTGATGCCGTCGCGGTCTGTGTCGATCACGACATTGTCGATCGTCATGTTCTGGCAGCCAGTCGCCAGAATGGCAAAATGACCTCCGTGGAAGATCGTGAGATCCTGGATAATCACCTGGCGGCACCGCTTGAGTGCAATCGTTTTGTCGCCGAGACCGATCGACCCCTCCCCCACTTCCTTGTCCTTCCGGGTGAGGCCTCCGCCGTTGATGCGCCCGGGGCCCGAGATGACGACATTGGTGAGGTCTTCCCCCCACAGCAGACTGTTGTGGAAGTACGTATGTCCGCCATCCTGATAGGCGATGCCGCCGAAGGGTTCTGGCAGATCATACGCATTCAGTTCCTGCGGTGCTCCCAAGATCACGGCGCCCATTGCCAGCCAGAGATGCAGGTTGCTCTTCAGCCGGATGCTTCCGCTCACATACGTCCCTGGCGGAAGATAGACCGTCCCACCACCAGCCTGTGCACATGCTTCGATCGTTCTGTTTATGGCGGGGCTGTCGAGAGTCTTGCCGTCTCCGATCGCGCCGAAATCCCGCACGTTGTAGCACACCGGCGGGGCGGACGGAACTGCCGGCTGTGCGCTAGTACACGAGCATGTGAGAACAAGGATCAATACCACTGTCAATCGTTTCATGGCGGTCCTTTCATCAGAACACTACGATTGCACTGTGATACGGCTGGGACTCTTTCCTCATTCGGCACCGATACCCCCGTCAGACCAGCATGAGTCCTTCATCTGAAGACCACAAACCCTGCGCTTTATCGCTCGATCTTGTCTCCTTCTATTTCGAGCACGAGAACGTAGGCGGTCGCATGCGGACCCGGGCGCGGGACACGCGCTACCCGCACGCCGTTGACCATCTCAATCGTGACCTCCTGCTTCTGAGGATCACCGAGCACATACGCCTTTCGGATCTGGTTCTTGAAGGGAGGAAGGTCGAGACCTTCGCGGGGGACATTGAATATGGTGATATAGACCTTCCCCGGTTTTGTAGTGCAGCGCCAGTCGTTCCGCACGAGGAACAGCGGCTTGCCGTTGCGGTCCTTCTGGGCAGCACTGAACTCGCCGAATTCCTCTCCGAAGGGCGAGCGCCCGGCGCCATACACTGCCTCGCCGTACACCTTGAGCCACCGGCCGACCGTCCGTAGGTTGTCGGCACTGGGCTTCGGGATGACCCCATCGGCGTCTGGACCGACATTCAGCAGGTAGTTTCCACCTTTGCTGACAATGTCCATCAACTTGAAGAGGATCTCCCCGGGCGACTTCCAGTCTTCGTCGTCCCTGCGGAACCCCCATGTATGATTGACCGTGGCAGGCGTCTCCCAGTCGTCGTCGCGGGCCAGATCGGGTATAAAGTTGTCTCCCGTCGTGAAGTAATCACCCTTCACACCGAGGCGTCCGTCAATCAGTGTCGCAGGCTGCAGCTTCTCGACGATCTCCACGAACCTCTGACTTCTCTCCGGGGTCATCATGCGCGGCGTATCGAACCAGACCAGACACACCGGGCCGTAGCCGGTGAGCAATTCCCGCACCTGGGGCTCCGCTTTTTCGCGGAGATACTTGTCAAAGTCCTTGTTCTCGTCCGGGCCAAAATCCCAGGTGTTTCCGGCACCGTTCGGATCATGCCAATCCTGGGCCTGAGAATAGTAGAAGCCCAGCTTCATTCCCCGCCGGGCACAGGCGGCGGCAAGTTCTTTCAGGACGTCCCTCCGGAAGGGAGTGGCATCGACGACGTTGTACGGGCTCGTTTTCGAACGATACAACGCGAAGCCGTCGTGGTGTTTGCTGGTGATGACGATGTACCGCATCCCCGCATCCTCGGCCATCTTCACCCATTCCTCAGCGTCAAACTTGAACGGATTGAACTGCTGCGCGAGCTGCTCATAGTCTTTCACTGGGATTTTCATGCGGTGCATGACCCATTCCCCTATGCCTGGCGAGCGCTTGCCTTTCCACTCTCCGGCGGGAATCGCATAGAGGCCCCAGTGAATGAACAGGCCGAACTTTGCCTCGCGGAACCAGGCCATTTTCTCGTCCTGTGACCGGGGCGCCGGCAGAACGTTTGAGGTCTGAGCGTTCACGGCGCACGTTGAAGCGACACAGAGGAGGAGAACGAAACCAAGAGAACACATCGCAGGAGTGTCCAGAGTTTTCATGTGCGACCTGATGTGGTTGTGGATCGTTAGCGGAATGTCACCCTGTATTCTTTTCCTTTCAGCAACGTCACTTGCAGCAAGCCTTCTGCAGTGGCCTGAGCGGGAACAGGCTTCCCTTTTTCGAGAATGTTCACCAGTCGCTGACCGCGCGGCGGTCTGAGTTTGTGTGGACCATCCACACCCGTGCGGAGAGCAATTGTCGTTGGACCTCCCGATGCCCATGCAATATCGATCTCCAGTGCACCGCGAGCCCGTAGTCCTGTTACAGAACCCTTACCCCATACAGAAGGAAGTGCCGGGAGGATCGCAATTTCTCCTGCGTGACTCTGGAGAAGCATTTCAGCAATGCCGGCCGTGCCTCCGAAGTTGCCGTCGATCTGAAACGGCGGGTGGGTATCAAGCAGATTGGGCAGTGTCGATTTGGCAAGCAGCGCAACAATATGCTCATGCGCGAGATTCCCTTCCCCGAGCCGGGCCCAGAAATTGACGATCCATGCGCGGCTCCACCCGGTGTGTCCGCTCCCGGCCTGCAGCCTCCGTTCGAGCGAAACGCGTGCTGCCTGTGCAAGTGCGGGTGTCCCGTGAAGAGTGATCTGATTCCCGGGATGGAGCGCGAAGAGGTGCGAGATATGGCGGTGGCCGGGATCCGGTTCGTCATAGTCTTCGAACCATTCCTGGAGTTGGCCGTGTTTTCCGATCCGCGGCGGGACAAGGTGATCGCGCTGCGCGGTCAGCCGCGCGCGGAATTCCGGATCGCGGTCCAGAATGACGCTTGCCTCAATAAGACGACTGAACAATGCGTATGCAATCTGAGTGTCCATCGATGGTCCCATGCAGAGCTTCACAGCCGACCCGTCGGGTGCACGGTACCGGTTTTCAGGCGAAAGTGACGGCCCCGTGACCAGGTACCCGTCGTGATCGACCATGTAGTCAAGAAGGAATTCTGCCGCTTCTTTCATCATGGGGTACGCACGCCGGCCGAGGAATTCGCGATCGCGCGTGAAGTCGTAATGATCCCACAAGTGGAGGCTGAGCCACGCGCCGCCCATGGGCCATATCCCCGAACCAACACCGTCGATCGGAACTGCATGTCCCCACAGGTCTGTATTGTGGTGCACAACAAAGCCACGCGCACCATAGAGCTGTTTTGCTACTCTGCGGCCATCGTCAAGGGCATTCTCAAGAAGATCAAAGAGCGGTTCGTGGAGCTCGCCGAGATTACACACCTCGGCAGGCCAGTAGTTCATCTCGGTGTTGATGTTGATCGTGAACTTGCTGTCCCACGACGGTTCGAGCTGGTCATTCCAGATCCCCTGGAGGTTGGCGGCCAGTGTACCCGGCCTGCTCGACGAAATCAGGAGGTACCGTCCGTAGTGGAAATAGAGCTCTTCCAGTCCGGGGTCGCTCTTCCCGCCCTGAAGACGCTTCAGCCGCTCGTCAGTGGGAAGGGTCGACTGTGCATGTGAGAGAGTGAACGAGACCCGGTCAAACAGGGTCCGGTAGTCGGACACATGGGCTGAGAGAAGCTGTTTGTACGGTTTCGATTCCACTCGCGCGAGGTATCCTTCACTTGCTTCGAGAGGGTCCCGGCTTCGATAGTCCGTCGCTGCTGCGAAGAAGACGGTAGCCGCATTGCTCCCTTCCAGACTGATCTCGTTCACGTCATACCTCATCTGTCCCCCTTCGGGGACGATCATCAAGCTGCCGTAGAAGCGCACTCCGACTTTACGCTCGTCTGCATGGCGAACTCCCCTGGCGATAGCCGCACCCTCGATTCCCGCACGTCCGGGTCCGAGGATCTGCGTCTCGGCATCCTGTTCGCGCTTCAGAGTCGCCGAAAAAGTAACACGTCCGGGACGACTCGCAGTCAGCCTGATGACAATAACCTGATCGACCGCCGATGAAAAGATCTCGCGTGTGTAGAGCACATCCCCGACACGGTATCTCACGCGCGCAAGGGCTGAATCGAGAGCAAGTTCCCGGCTATATTCTGTCACGCGCTCATGGCCGGGAAAATCCATCAGCAGGTCGGCGAGAGGCTGGTAGGGAGGCAGCCTCTTCGGGATTGCGATCATCGTCCTTTGTGCCAGGGACTCTGCTTCGAGCGGTCGTCCCGCGAAGAGCAGGCGGCGGATCTCCGCGAGGTTTTGTGCTCCTTCCGGATTGATCCTGTCGCGCTTTTCGCCGGCCCAGATGGTCTCCTCGTTGAGCTGAATGCGTTCACGCGCAACGCCGCCGAAGACCATTCCCCCCAGGCGCCCGTTGCCGACGGGAAGGGCCTCGTTCCACGTTGTGGCGGGCTGCCTGTACCATAAAAGAGGACGCTCCGACCCGGCCGGCGAGGCCGCCGCAATCGTCTGGACGAGCACAAGGCAGCATATCACGGTCATGCATTGCACACGGCAACTCGGGCGATGCACCATCATTCACCTTTGAATTGCTTCAACTGTGCCTTCTCCATGATCGCCGTGGCCCACAGAAATCCGGCGACCGCCTCCTTGGCATTGACGACTCTCGGCACGGAGACATATGTTTCGAAATCCTTCTTGATTGTGATACCGTCACCTGCACCGTGAATATCCACCAGCCCCTGTTCATTGATCCGCGCGAACGTGAGAAGACTCCGGTATGCTCTCCGTACAACAGGATCATATACCCCGCTGTCGAGCAGACCGAGTTCGATTCCGCGTTGCAGAGAGTAGACAAACATCGCTGTCCCGGAGGGGTCAATCCAGTTGCCCGGCTGATCGCCTTTGTCGATGATCATGTACCATCCGCCACTCGTTGGATCCTGTGTGCGTGCAAGAGCCTTAACAAGACGGCTGTAAATGTCTTCCACGGCTGACCGCTGAGGATGGCCCTGTGGGATTACCGCAAGAGCTTCGACAATGACAAGCGCGTACCATCCCAGGCCCTCGCTCCACACTTCTGGCGAAAGACCTGTCACGGGGTTGGCCCATCTGGCCTTCTCCGGTGCCGCAGTCCATGCGTGGAGGTACAGCCCGGAAGAGCCCTTCGCACAATGCTGCGCGAAAACGGTGATCTGGCGTGCAGCCTCGTCATAGCCATACGCCGCATCACCTATGGCTTTTCCATAGCGCAACAGGAACATCTGTCCCATGAAGATCCCGTCGATCCACATGTTCGGCGATTTGTTGCCGTGCCAGAATTGCCCATCGCTTCTCGGATACGTATCGAACACTTTCCGAAATTGACGGGCCGCTGCCCGGTAGCGTTCGTCGCGCGTGTACTCATACAGGGCCGCGATGCTTGTCCCCGTCATGAGATTATCCAGATTTGTCAGGCTGTCACCCGTGAAGTTTCCCCGATCATCGACGAAGTGATCGATATACTGTTTCATGTAGTCGAGGTATCTCTTGTCACCTGTGGCCTTGTACAGCATTTCAAAACCGCAGAACATGTAGCCCTGCACGTAGGTCCAGTCCTTCCAGTAAGCAATCCGGTAGTCAGGATATCGTTGCATAATGGTTTCGGCAGTCGCTTTCGACCAGAATTTGGGCGACTTGCCGGGAGGGTACTCCAAATGGGCTTCAGGCACTCCTGGCGAAGTGCCCCTGCGCGGTTTCACAGGTATTGCGGGGTGTGCGGTGTCGGGTGCAGCCGTCGGCTGGACCGAAAGAGCGTTGCCTATGGCTCCGAGCTGGTCTATGAATTCCTGTGCGATTGTCCCATTCGGCTGAATCGGGACATCCCAGGTGATCGCTCCTCCCTCCTTCGTGATGTTTCTGGACCACTCGATCGCCTGGTCCACGGAAAACCTGGGGGCACCTCTTCCCCAGCGTTCTCCCAGAAAGCTCAATACATGGATCTGTGTGCCATCGATTTTCCCGTTCGCAGCACGTCGGATAGAAATGCGTTCCGGGAGATCAATCTCGCCGGCAGTGTAGTCTTCCTCCGGGGTCACGGAGATGATGCGCGGAACGACGCCCGGGTTGAACGCCACAATGCTCTCCGGATTTCCAGCCCTCGCAGCGCTGGCAAAGCTGGCGAAATTCGGAGGCTCGGATGTGCGATACATGGTGTTTGGCCAGTAGCACCCGTCGAACCACCACCCCGCGATCTTTCTTCCCCATCGGATTGACCACTCCCGGATCACCTCTTCCCATTTGCGCTGAAATTCGATGTTCCGGAAAGGTCCGTTCTGCCAGTTCAATCTCGCCCGGGCGGCAGAATCTCCTGCGGGGGCGCCTGACGGAAGGTAGACGAGAAGCTTGATACCCCGCTTGTGTAAAGGTTCATACAGGTCGGCAACGAGGTCGCGACGCGAACACTTGCTCGGTTGAATTGCCACATACCGGTCATACGTCCCGTTGGGCGCCAGGTAGAACCCGGAGTTCTGTCCGATGGTGATGATATAATACCCTGCACCGGCCGACTTCAATTGTTCAGCCAGTGTCTCCACGTCGAACCGATCGATCATCCGATTCCATCGATCGACCGTCATCCGTTCGCCCGATTCCCGGGCCTTCCAATCCGCTAGGTAATGAGTCATCACTCCCCATCGGCTCTGCTGCATCCAGGCGGCTCTGTCGGGCAGCGTCTGTGGTAGTGCACTCGTTCCGCAGACAAGGATGAGCATTGAAATCAACTGCAGGAGAATCGTTGGGTGGAAGTACACACTTCGCGGCATCACATCAGTCTCCATGGCCATAGCGAAAGGATCAGACCGGACAGCTCGGGAGAGCTGGATCCGGGTCTGGAGATCGGTATGAGCATTCTGATGAGGAATGGTATTGAAAGAAACTCATCACTTCCAATTCCACGTACGAAGCCCTGCCCTGCAATCAGGCAGAGGTGAGCGGACAGATCCCTATTGCTGCAAGATCATCTTCTTTGTATCCGAGTAGTTCCCCGCGACGAGCCGGCAAAAATAGATGCCACTTGAAAACGCGTGCGCGTTCCATTCAACTGTGTGTTCGCCGGCGTCTTGCGTCCGGTCCACGAGCGTCGCAACAGTCCGCCCGGTCACATCAAAGATGCTGAGTCTTACCGGACTGCGGTCTGCGAGAACATACCGTATGCGGGTTGACGGGTTGAATGGGTTGGGATAGTTTTGCGCCAGCGCGAACGAGCCCGGATCGCTCTGACCGGCCGCGATGAGCCCAGTCGTGCTGTTCTTCACCCATACCAGTTCGATGCCATTCCCGGTTCCGAGATTCCGGGTATACTGCTTGTCCACAGGGTTGTTCCAGTGCTCGCACACGCCAAGGCTGCCGAGTCGTGTGCCGTCGTTCTCGGGATCGTACCGGATTGTGGCGGGCCAGTATGCAGAATCCGCGGCCTGCATGATATGGTCATCCGCGCCGGCGACCTGCGGGTATGAGCCATACGGGTTGCCGGAGGTAAACTCCGCCTTCAGGAAGTCGAAGCACACGGATTCCACGGCGACCTGATCCTGGGAGACAAACAGAGACGATGTCCAGTCCCCGCCGAATGGCGCCATCGAGAACTTCCGCGGAGGGTCATTGGCCTCGGAGCCCCCCCACAGGGCATCAACCAGAAAGAGGAGGGTCTTGCCTCCCAGATCCTTGTGTCCCATGAGATCTACCTGCACCCGGTAGAGCTCATAGCCTAGCCGCAGGGTCGATGTGTCCGTGACTTTGTTCGGTGCAATCAGACCGCCGTGCAGGTGCGTGGCACTGCCGACGAGGTTTGAACCAAAGTGCAGTTTGCCGCAGAGCGTGACACCGCCCCTGGCATGGGCCTTCATCGCGGGAATGATCACAAGGTACTTTGCCTCTGTGATCACCGTCGGGAGGTAGTCGGCGATAAACGGGTTGCCGGTCGTGCCGTTTTCTTTGAGGATGGTGCCCCGGTCAGAGTAATACACCGACGGCGCACTGCCAGCGACAGGTTTGGTCCTGCCGTACGTTCCTTTGTAGTCGAGATATGTGACGTTGGGGAACTCGCTGTGCAGGAGATCGTACATGTGCTTGTACATGTGCTTCATCGGATCGCCCAATGAAATACTCTCCTGCCTGACCCCGCACTCGTTGATGAGCTGTCTCAGCACAGCGAGCACAATTTGCGGCGACGTTTCGGCCATCCCGTAGCGGCTGGTGTTTTTTATCGTGTAGTCGACGTCAATGGTATTGTCGCTGGCACTCACCTGGTTTGTTCTGATGAAGATCTTTTCGCCGTCGGTGTATCCGACGTTGCCGTAGCCTCGGGACTGGTTGAAGTCGCGGAAGAGCGCTTCCCATGATTCGGCAACTGTGGATCTTCCGGTCAGTCTGGTCACCGCATCGGAAAGCATGCGCGCAACGACATCGATGCTGGTGTTTTTCGGCAGGAACCACCCATCACCGAAGACATTCGTGCAATTCTCATTTGTCGAGCTGGAGTCCCAGATCCAGACCACCCGCCCCGGGTAGATGCCTCGTGCCACGCCGATGGGCTGGTTTGCGCCGAGAAGCAGCTGGGAGTTCGCATAGACCGGCCGCTCGTCACGCGTGAGGCTCAATGAGCCCACAACGATCGCGGCCAGGACACACAGTGCCATGGCGAAAGGCCTGGCCTCGGCGAAACGAGCCCGTGCTGTTTTCAGGGCACATGCCGTGGCCACCAGGCCGAGCAGATAGGTGACAAACCCTGACATCAAGGGAGCAGCCGCTCTCATGCAGGGATAGGTCGCACGGCTCGGCTTCGGTATGACGCGAATCAGGAACCAGGCGGTGGACAGAAGGCCAACAACGGCGATCACGACCTTCGGTGGGATTCTGAACTTACAGATACGATTCACCAGAGTGTGCATGAGAGCTCTCACGAATTGTCCTTTCCCGAAGGTCCGCCGCCAGAACACGAGAGAGGGACCGGGCATCGGGCCCGGCCCCTCCCCGGTCGGTTCATTTGATCAACACCATCCTCTTCGAGGAGGAGTTGTTCCCTGAACTCAGCATATAAATGTAAACGCCCGAGGTCAGGCGGGATGCATCAAAGACCAGTTCGTGTCTGCCGGCCTCCATTCTTCCGTTCACAAGCGTCGCCACTTCCTGACCGATGATGTTGAACACCTTCAACACGACGTTGCCGCTCTGTGGAAGATCGAACGGAATAGTCGTTGAAGGGTTGAATGGATTCGGGTAATTCTGACCCAGGGCGAATGTGGACGGCATCGCCGGATTGTCCGGCCCTTCGACGCTTAACGGCACCAGCTTCCACCATCTGAGATCTCCGACGGGCTGGCCTCCGTCAGCGCCAGTATACGCCGGGGAAGACGTTTGATAGGTGAAATTGAGAGTATCCGTGAGGTACGCAGTTGTGACGCGTTGCCAGTCGTATTCCGGCTTGAAGGTTGCATTCTGCTTGATCTTCCCGGAACCGCCTGATGCGATCGGCAGGAAGAACCATTCGGCCATTGCGACCGCAGTCGGGGGAGCCTTTGTGAAGGCGATCGGAGTAGCGACCTTGGTAAATGCTTTCACCGAGTCCGCTCCCAGCTTTCCGCTGATATACCAGGTCAACGGAATGAGGTTCCCGACGCCGGCATCAGGGAGCCCATTCCGGCTGTCATAGAACGCTTGCAGAGACGGGCTCACCGAATAGTAGTTGTTCCGGATGAAATACGACGTCGACGTGACCGTGTCCTTCATCGTCCCCACGAACGTCATCCTGTATGCGCCGCTCGGGCCGCGTTCGTCGGTATCGCCAAACTCACCGAGACGTTCCGTGGCAGTGCTGTCGTTGCCGAAGATGAAGTTGTCAACGAACAGGTTGTTGGTTATGCGGATCACCCCGTCTACTTTGCCCAGGCCGATGCATCCGTGTTCGGCAAGTTCGTTGAAAATCGTATTGTGGTTGACGGTCAGGTTCTTCATCGGAACCTGTCCGGCTCCGAAGTGACGGAACACGCGGTCACTCATATTGAAGAACGAGCAGTTCTCGATGCGCGCCGAATCGATCGAGACGTTTCTGAAGTCGATTGCTCTGCCGTTCCCGAGGTTGTTAGCCCGGACGTTCCCCGCATTGGCGAATGTTGAATTCGTCACCTGCACGTAGCGGGCCGCAACGGATGTTTGGATGAGGGTTCCGGTGCTGCCGTTCAGCGTGCAGCTGTCGACGTAGACGGCGGAGCCGATGCGGTTGACGTTGATGATTCTGGACTGATAGATCGCAAAATCCTCACCCCCCTCATCCCAACCGTTCATGGAGAGGTTCTGGAGCCAGAGCAGAGTGTCGACCTGGAAGATCTGGGCAGCGTATGTGCCGGCTGAGCCTCTGAACGCATTGATAACAGGCTTCGGGCCGACTTTGTTTTCTGCCTTTACGCGCAGTGCGTAACCGGTGTTTTGAATAAACGCATTCGCAAAATACAGTCCGCCTCTCCTGAGGACGTAGACCCTTGCGGGATCCACCCTGGCTCCCGAAGCGGTCGTGTCGCCTTTGATAACGTCATTCAAGTACTTTGAGCTGACAGCATAGGGCTCCACGATGAGTTCGCTCTGTCCCAGAGAAAGAACCGGAAGGAACAGACTCAGCACAAGGACAATGGCAAAAGCTCTCATAATGACCTCCTTGGTATAAGTGATGGATGAGACATCTGATGCACTGTGCATCTGACCCTTCTCCTGTTTACCCGTGCTGGCTAGAGCTCAACGCGCACGCCGAAGTCCATTGTCGTGCCGTACCGATTGTCGGAATTTGTGAGAATCCAACCGGTCAGCCTGTTGGCAATTGTCGAGCCCTCATGCGTATTGGTGATGTTGTTGGCATTGAACATCAACGAGATGTTGTCCGTTACTTTCTGTCTCACTGCTATGTCCCATCGCGAATACGCATCGTTGACGACGTCCCCTCGTGAATCCCAGGAAAACGTCCGGTTGTATTCCCCCTGATAGAAATACGAGAGTCTGAAAGAAAAGCCTCCGAAGTCGTAGCCCAGGGACACATTAGCGAAGAATTCCGGCTGGTCTTCCAGTCTCTGCTTCTTCTCCACGATTGCACGGCTGATAACCCGCGGCCGGCCCGGGCGGCCTGGTGAACCCAGCGTATCCGCGGTCGTGAGCCACGTCTCGGAGCGAACGAGTGTGAAATTGTAGTTCAGCACGATATTCTTCAGAAGCCCGGGAAGGAATCGCAGGTCCGTCTGATGTTCCACCTCGAAACCCCACAGGCGGGTAGGCTGCGACGAGTTGTAGTGATACGTGAGTGTGTAGTCCGCATTGGGGAAGGGAAACGTGTTCGTATACTCCCGCCAGTTTACACCAAGCGCGTCGACGACCTGGCTCCGCGCCACTTTTGTCCCGTACACATACACGGAGTCGTAGGGGAAGGTCATGCCGGAGATGGAGTGATACATGTTCTTGATGTCTTTGTAGAAAGCCGAGACGCTGAACAACCCGATATTGTTGCCGTACACCTGCGTCTGGACTTCGTAGTTCCATGCGGTGGCGTTCTTCAGATCGGGATTGCCGATCGAGAGGGTATTGCCGCTTGCTGACCGAACGACGAATTTCGGCAGTCTCTGGTTGAAATCGGGTCTGGCCAGAGCCTCATACGCCGCCAGCCGCACATTCAGGAAATCCGTGGGCCGGACAATGGCCTGGATGTTCGGCAACACTGTTGTTTCCTTGTGCTTGCCCTCCTTGTCGAACGTGTAACCGGTTTGAGCAAAGACAAAACCGCTCAAGGGGAGCGGAGTATACGTTCCAAGATAGTCGTTGTTGTCCTGCTCCACTCTCACCCCCGTCATCAGCGTGAAGAACGATCCCACATTCAGTGTGTTCATCAGATATCCGGCCAGCATGCTTTCGGTGAGGCTGTACCGGTCTGCATCGATCACCGTGTTTCTGCGGTACTCCGCATCGTCGTTAAACTCGGTCACCCGTTGTGCCTTGTACCCATCGATGTTCAGAGTCCTCCAGAGTTGCAGCGCGTCTCTCGTGATGAGAGGATACAGCCTGTACTCGCCGTAGATGTCCCGCTCCGGGGGAATGGTCTCAAGGAAATTGGAGAGCGTAATTCCCGACGTGCCGATCAGGCCGTCAAAACGAGTGCCTGCAAAGCTTTTCGGTGCGAAAGATCCATCGGACAATCTGACGTAGGCGCCTACCGGATAGAGATAGATGAGGTGGATGTATTCATCGATGACGTAGTTGCGCGACTTGGATCTGTACTTTCCTCCGATCTTTACCTCACCCGAGATCGTCTCTGTCAGATTGTATTTCCTTGCGATGTTGAGTCCGGCGGTGCGCTCCTTGTCGTAGTTGCCGGACGAGCGGTCGTAGGCCCTGTTCATCGCCGCCGCACGGAAGTTGTTGAATGCGTACGGGATCCATTGCTCCACCGGTCCTTTGGCATATTGGATCGGGACATTCCTCATGCCCGAGCTGTCTCCCACGGTCGAAGAGGCTTCGGTGAATGTCACGTCGTAGTCGTCGGGAGTCTTCACCTTCGACTCCGAGAACGAGAGAGTCCAATCTACCAGGAAGTCGAAGAAATTGTTCTCCCCTCTGAGCGACGAACTGAAGGTCGTGATATCGGTCAGCCTGTCACGGAATTCGTACGTCACTTCGCCGGTCGGCGGATAGTTGCGATTGTGGGTGATGTAGTTGCGCGACGTCATATTGAAGACGTTGGACAATTTGATCGTGCCGCCATCCGGCGTGTTCAGGTCCAGCAGGAGACTCGCACCACCGCGCTTCCGCACTTCATCGAGATAGGTCACCAGGAACTCGGAGATCATGTAATCGGTATAGTTGCCCAGCGTCTGATCGTAGTTGCGATCGGTGGATTCGTTGCTCCTGATTTTCCGCTCGATATTGCCGACCACCTGAACACCCAGCAGGTTGTCAAAGAACCGTTCCCCGTAGCGGGCTCCAAAATCGTACTGTGAGGCAGATTTATCCAGGGCATTGTAATTCCCCCTGGCATCGACCCTGATCATCCTCTCCTCGGGGGCTTTCCTCGTCGCAAAGTTCACCGAGCCGGCAATGGCATCAGCATCTTTGTCTGGCGTCAGCGCCTTGTAGAGTTCAATACCGGCCAGGGATCCCTGTGCAATAGTGCTCAAGTCAACTCCCCTGTCGTTCGCCCCGGTGGGGGAAATCCTCACCCCATCGACGGTAACGGTGGAGAACTTTGAACTCAGTCCGCGCAGCACTACCTGTGACGCTTCCCCTCCGCTGCGCACCAGCGACACGCCCGTCAACCTCCCGATGGCGGCTGCCGCGTTGGCATCGGGCAGCTCCTGGATCTTTTCTTCCGAAACAACATTGACGATGGTGTTTGCAGTCAATTGCTGATTGATCGCTGCGATCTGACCACGCATCTGTGCAGTCACCACAACTTCCTCGCCTTCGACCATCCCCGGATTCAGCCGCACGTTCAGTACCCGCGTTTCTGTTCCCGCAAGCTGAACCGCAACTTCCTTGGGGTCGTAACCTACACACGAGACTTTGACTCTGTACGAACCTGCCGGGACACGCATGATTCTGAATTCCCCTTCCAAATCAGTTACGCCGCCTATCGAGGTTCCGGCCAGGAAGACATTGACCCCGACAAGAGTGCCGCCGCTGGCAGAATCCGTCACCGTGCCCTGCAGCGTGCATTGTGCGACTCCGGCCGTCGGAATCAGAAGAAGGATCAGCACAGGGAATACTACGAGCGCAAGATGTCGCATGGTCATTTCCCTTCCGTCAATAGGAATACATGGAGATAGAGAGAGTACGCCGATTGTGTGCCGGATCTGCCAACGGTTGGGCATTCTGCCGACAGATAGCACTTCAGATTTCATCGCGAGACCTCAGGAACCAGACAACACAAAGGCTTCCGGCCGCAGAGCACGCCGGGTCATGCTTACCGCCCGGATTGCGCCCTTAAAAAACCACTTCTTGTTCAGCCGCATTCCGAGAGAGACCTGAGCATTTTCGACAGGCACATACGGCACCTGTCCGCTCATCTCTTCGACTCCGTTGACGTAGTGTCTCGCCGTACCCTTCTCGTACACGAACGCCACGTGATACCACTCCTCCACGGGATGAGGGAAGTGATCCGCGAGGCAGGTCAGAGAAGAAGAATCGGCCCTGATATGTGTATCGATAAACCATTTATCGCTGTCCGTCAGCCGGAGCTCGACAAGCACGCGGCGCCTGTCGCGCTGCGGATGCTGGATATGCAGGAAGCGCTGTTCCACATTGGACGGAAACGCCGCGTAGGGCTTGAAGAGTATTTCGATCGTGAAGGACGCTGCGGTGTCCAGCGGGCACCCGTGCACAATCAATCCATCGTCGTTGCCGTCGAACACGATGGCCGTACCGATGTCAAGAGCCTTCACAACCGGCTCGCCGACAACGGTGACCGGGTGCCCCCCGATCGACGAGAGATTGTCCAGGATCCAAACAGTGGAAGTAGTCGTGTCACTCATGCTTGCCATGAGCGGGGAAGGAATGATGGCGCAAACGAAAAGGAGCACGAGCATCTCTAAGAGAATGTGCGCGCAGAAACCTGATGAACGTGTAGAAGTCCGCACAGCATGTGATTGGCCCCGGCCCATCGTCATCCGTGAAGTCCCTTCTCCATCAAAGTGCACGGAACATGGCCGACGGATCAGAACGCCGGATTCACCACATTCCAGGCATATGCTATTTCAGGTACAGACTGAACCGCTTGATTGCCAGAGGTTCCTTCATCTGCTGAACCGTGAATCGCACCTTCCACACCGTGGCCTTTGGAAAGTATCCTCTCGTGCATGAACCGATCGTGGTGCCCTGCCAGAGAAGTTTCCAGTCACTGTCGATCTGACCTTCGACGGTATACGCCTGCACGCGTCCCTCATAGCCATTCGCCTCACAGATTTCCAGGGCGGTGATGTCAAGAGGGCCTTCCGTGTCAACTTCAAATGTCGCTCGTGATGCAGTATCGTCGACAGCCCAGAACGTATCAGGGTCCCCGTCAAGCGCTTTCTCAGGGCCAAATGTCTGTGTCGTGCCGCGAGCATTGCTTGCATTCACCGGACGGTACATCGCAAGATCCCTGCCAAGCTCGGGATCGTTGTCGTATATCATTTCCGCTGGCGGTGCCGGTATCGCATCCTGGAATTCATCGTTGCTGTTGGCAGAGTAGCCGATATTCCTCAAGGCTTGCTGGCCGAGGCGCTCTTCAAGTTGTGCAAGGTACAGACTCTGAGGCGAAACCGGTTTCCCGAAGGAGTCGTACTCCCCTTCGGGCAACACAGGACCAGTGTCGAACAGCCGGGCCTGCTGCACCCGCGTGCCTCTGCAGCCTATCGCCCAATTGCATGACCCAGGGGGATTCTGGATGATGTAGGTCTTTGCCACGCAGTTCCACACCACACCCCACCCCATTGTCCAGCCATGCCCCGATCCCGCAACCCCACGGTTCATGTAGTCGATTCCCCCATCGGGGATCCAGCAGTTGTCAATGAGCAGGCCCGTGGACCAGCGCTGGTGCGGCTGGAGCCGGCTTCCGTACCCTCTGAAGGAGCTATTGAGCACCACATTGGGACCCGCCTGAAGACTGCCCGTCCAGACAAAATACGTGTTTCCGCCGGTGCCCCTGCAGCGATCGATGAGTATCTGGGAACCTCCGACGCTGAAATCCGCCGGCTTCGAAGCGCCGAGATTGGAATATGTATGACTGACGGCGACCTGCCGCATCGTGGTCCGCCTGCCGGTGATGAGCGTGCTGTTCATCGTCTCCTCGCAATACACGTCATCGACCCAGCAATCATCGCCTTTCACATGGATGGCAGAATAGGGAGCATCGGTGTATTTGGCCTCGAGCGGAGGACATTGGATATGAATCTTCTCGATACCACACTGTGAGAGGGCGAACGACTGACTCTTCTTGCTCACGACGGTTCCGGGAGGATTCAGATACGTCGCATCATAGGAATCAGAAAGCGGCACATCAATGGTCATCCGGCTCCCGCTGATTGCTGTGATTCTCCGCTCCGCATCATTGGTTCTGTTCAGCGAGAGAAATGTCTGGGGACGTCCATCCCGCCTCAGATCATCCATGCGCATCAACTTCAGCCACGCGGCGGTAGTCGGCCGTGTGACAACTATCGTGTCGCCGACGGCGAACCCTGAGATCTGTGTTACCGCAAATGTCGTGGCGCCGTTGGGAACGTACATGTCCGCCACAGTGGTCCGCACGGCGTTCGGCGTTTCATGCATTGTCGGAAATCCGCGTTCTCCTGCCGGGGGGCGACTTCTTGACCCCGCGTTAGTGTCTGGTTTCTCGCCAATCACGATGGCGCAATGCTTCGGTCCGACCATCGCAATGGTCGTCCCATGGGGACCGCTTCCGCTGCCGCGCAACACCACCCCGCTTGCCGGGATGAAAACAGTGCCCGAACAGATGAACTCGCCCGGCCCCAGCACCACGGCACCCCGGAATTTGCCCGTCAGGGGCATCGCCGATACCTCATCGATGGCCTCCTGTATCCGATCAGTATCATCGGGACCACCGGAGGGATTCACGGTCCTCCTCATAGGGACAACTGGCAGCGCAATGCCTCCACCCATGTACCCCGCGTGTGAGAAATCAAGAATTCTGTCCCCGCGTTGTGTCGTTGTGTAGATGAGCCTGCCGTTCTCCCCCGGATAGACCCAGCGGCTGAGTGGCCGGCTCGAATCCGGCATTGCCACCATGCCAGCCCGTTGACCAGAAGCGTTGCAGAAGACCAAAGCCGACAACGACATCGCTGTCACACGAAGCACAACTCTACTTCCGGCAATGGCTGACGCAGCTGTACTCATTGTGTTTCGTTATCCCCAAAAAGTCGAATACCGCGAGTCTGCTCCGACTGCCCCGGGCGGCGGCAAGGCGGAATCAATGGCACCCGGGCGGGCCGGTCTCAACGAGCATTCTGCGCCGCATCATGCGCCGTAAGCCTCCGGTGCCGGAGGAGCGACTCGATGTAGTAGTAGTCCCCGTAAATCAACGATACATCGACTTCGCCCCCGCCTGGCTTGTTTCCAACCGAGTGCTGGAGAATGCCGGGCACTGATGATTTTGCCATCAGATACGGTGGAGCAGACAGGCTCTCCAGGATTGTGATACCCGCCTGGAAGTAGCGTTCTCTGGCCGGCGCATCGTCGATGTAACCACACAATTCCAGCAACCCGGAAGCGGCGACAGCTCCCGCGGAAGCATCGCGAGGCTCGTCCGGGATGTCGGGCGCATTGAAATCCCAGTACGGCACATGATCCGGGGGCAGATGATCTAGAAAATAGTCCGCAGCCTTCCGGGCGGTCTCGAGAAAGCGCGGATCCCGTGTGAACCGGTAACTCATCGTGAATCCATAGAGTGCCCAGGCCTGCCCGCGGGCCCAGCATGAGTTGTCCGCATACCCCTGGTGCGTCACCCTGGAAATCACCCTGCCACTCCCGGTGTCATAGTCGAGAACGTGATAGGTGCTGCCATCCGGGCGGAAATGATTGCGCATGGTAGTCTCAGCATGCCGGACCGCAATAGCGTACATATCCTGCGTCCCGCCGTTTTGGGATGCCCAGAAGAGAAGCTCCAGATTCATCATATTGTCAATGATGACCGGGAAATCCCACTTCGGGTTATTCCACGACTTGATGCAGCCCACAGTCGGATTGAACCTGGTCGCCAGTGTCCTGGCCGCTT
>Ga0316605_10000589_pt1 | contig 24478 bp, 23 predicted proteins | sample OWC_soil_day20_n_FD_207666 | JGI IMG/M metagenome (GOLD analysis project Ga0316605, IMG submission 207666) | Wetland soil microbial communities from Old Woman Creek delta, Ohio, United States - OWC_soil_day20_noCT | ecosystem: Environmental > Terrestrial > Soil > Wetlands | place: USA: Ohio...
CCGGGGATCAGGCCCAGGCCCGGCGTGTCCTGTTCCTCGCTGTGGTCCAGCAGCATCTGCATGCCCACGCACACACCCATCATCGGCTTGCGGGCGGCGGCGTCGAGCACCGCGTCCTTGAGGCCGGAATCCTGCAGCTCGCGCATGCAGTCGCGCATCGCGCCCTGCCCCGGCAGCACCACGCGCTCGGCGGCCAACACCTCCTCGGGACGGCTGGTGACGCGCACCTCGAAGCCACTCCCCTGCGCGACGTGCATCACCGCCTGCGACACCGAGCGCAGGTTGCCCATGCCGTAGTCGACCACTGCCACCATGCGCGCCATCGCCGCGGTCCTACAGGCTGCCCTTGGTGGACGGGATGACGCCAGCCGAGCGCGGGTCGGGCGTCAACGCCATGCGCAGCGCGCGCGCGAAGGCCTTGAACACCGTCTCGCACTGATGGTGCGCGTTCTGGCCCTTCAGGTTGTCGATGTGCAGCGTGACCAGCGCGTGGTTGGCAAAACCCTGGAAGAACTCGAAGGCCAGCTGCGTGTCGAAGCCGCCCACCATGCCGGCCTTGAAGGGTACGTCCATGTGCAGGCCCGGACGGCCGGAGACGTCGACCACCACGCGCGACAGCGCCTCGTCCAGCGGCACATAAGACTGCCCGTAGCGTGTGATGCCCTTCTTGTCGCCGACCGCCTGCGCCACCGCCATGCCCAGCGTGATGCCCACGTCTTCCACCGTGTGGTGGCCGTCGATGTGCAGGTCGCCCCTGGCATCGACATCCAGGTCGATCAGCCCGTGGCGCGCGATCTGGTCGAGCATGTGGTCGAAGAAGCCGATGCCGGTGGCCAACGCGGCTTGGCCGCTGCCGTCGAGATCGACGCGCACGCGGATCTGCGTTTCCTTGGTGTCGCGGCGAACTTCCGCAATGCGGTTCATAAGCTGGCTTTCAATGCCTGGATCAGGGCGTCATTTTCTTCCGGGCTGCCGACGGTCAGCCGCAGGCAGTTCGCGAGCAGCGGGTGCAACCCAGCGATGTGCTTGACCAGCACGCCGCGCGACTTCATGCCCTCGAAGCATTGTTTCGAGTCCGGCACCCGCACCAGGATCATGTTGGCCTCGCTGGGAAACACGGTCACGCCACCGAGCGCGGCCAGCAACGCCGACACACGCGCGCGCTCGCTGCGCAGCACGGCCGCCTGGCGCGCATATTCGTCGGCATGCTGCAGCGCGAACAGCGTGGCCTCGGCATTGAGCACGCTGACGTTGTACGGCGGGCGCACCTTGTCGACCTCGTCGATCAGCGCTGCCGCTCCGCACAGGTAACCCAGGCGCACGCCAGCCAGGCCGAACTTGCTCAGCGTGCGCATCACCAGCACATGCTCGTGGCGGCCCAGGCGCGGCAGCCAAGTGCGCGACGAAAACGGCTGGTAGGCCTCGTCGAAGACCACAAGACCCTGCTGGCGGCCGACCGCCGCGACGATGCGCTCGACGATACCTTCGTCGAACAGATTCGCCGTGGGGTTGTTGGGGTAGGCGATGTAGGTCAGCGCCGGGCGGTGTTCCTCGATGGCGGCCAGCATCGCCAGTTCGTCCAGCTCGAAGTCCGGCGTGAGCGGCACACCGACGAAGTTCAGACCGCGCAACTGCGCCGACATCTGGTACATGACGAAGCCGGGCAGCGGCGCGATGAGGGTCGCGCCCGGCACGTCGCAGGCGACGCTGAGCATGTCGATCAGCTCGTCGGATCCATTGCCCAGGATCATCTTGCAGCCTGCAGGCAGTTCGACGAACTTCGACAGCGCCACCACCACGTCGGCGGTGCTCTGCGCCGGATAGCGGTTGATGGCCACGCGTCCCAGCCACTCGCCCAGCTCGCGCTGCAGCGTCTCGGGCAGGCGGAACGGGTTTTCCATCGCGTCCAGCTTGATCAGGCCGCGGCTGTCCTGGATGGCATAGGCATGCATCGACTTGACGTCCTGGCGGATCGTGTGCTGGATGCGCCGGGCCAAGCCGGTGGCGCCCTTGTCGATGTCCTCCATTCAGCCCTCGCTCAGTGTCAACAACATCTTGTGTTCGCCGTCCTTCACCACGCCGGTGTAGCGAAAGCCCAGTTTCTCGTAGAAGGGCCCGGCGTGGCCGGGCTGCATCACGTGCGACAACCCGACCTCGCGCAGTCCCAGGCGGCGTGCCTCGTCGACGACCCAGGCCATCGCCCGCCGGCCCAGGCCCAGGCGCTGGTAGCGCGCATCGACCATCAGCCGCCAGACGTAGAGCTGCTCGGCCGGCTCGTCCTTGTCCTGGCGCGCGTCGTACAGCAGCAGGAAGCCCACCGGCGTATCGCCGTCGTACAGGCCCAGCGGCCGGCCCGCCGGCTCGTAGGCGGCCTGCGCCAGCGAGCGCACCACCGGCGCGACGAAACGGCGCTGGCCGGCCGTGACGTCCAGCGCCATCAGCGCCTCGGCGTTGTCGGCATTGACCTCGCGCACGTTGAAGGCCGCGATCGAGCGTGCAGCAGCCGGCACGCCGCCAAGCCGCAGTTCGGCAGCACGGGCATGGGCCTGCAGGCCCTCGCCATAGGCCAGCTCGGCTGCGATCGGGCCCAGCACCTGCGCACCGCGCTCGCTGACCTCGATCAGGCTGCTGCGCTTGACGAAGTCGTACACACCCAGCGGCGAGCTGAAGCGCGCCGTGCCCGAAGTGGGCAGCACATGGTTCGGACCGGCGCAGTAGTCGCCCAGGCTCTCGCTGGTGAAGGCGCCCAGGAAGATGGCGCCGGCATGGCGCAGCAGCGGCTCCCACTGCCGCGGCTGCTGCAAGCTGATCTCCAAGTGCTCCGGGGCGATGCGGTTGCTGATCTCGCAGGCCTCTTCCATGCTGCGCGTGAGGATCAGCGCACCACGACCTTCGAGCGACGCGCGGATGACCTGCTGTCGCGGCATGTTGGGCAGCAGGCGCTGCAGCGCCTCGCGCACCGCATCGATGTAGGCGGCATCGGGGCACAGCAGGATGCTCTGCGCCAGTTCGTCGTGCTCGGCCTGGCTGAACAGATCCATCGCCACCCAGTCGGGCGGCGTGCTGCCGTCGGCCAGCACCAGGATCTCGCTGGGCCCGGCGATCATGTCGATGCCCACCTGGCCGAACACATGCTTCTTGGCGCTGGCCACATAGGCATTGCCCGGGCCGGTGATCTTGTCGACGCGCGGGATGCTCGCCGTGCCATAGGCCAGCGCCGCCACCGCCTGCGCACCGCCCATGGTGAAGACACGGTGCGCGCCGCCCACATGGGCGGCGGCCAGCACCAGCGGGTTCTTCACGCCCTGCGGCGTGGGCACGGCCATGACGATCTCGCCGACACCCGCCACCTGCGCCGGAATGGCGTTCATCAGCACGCTGGACGGATAGGCCGCCTTGCCGCCGGGCACGTAGATGCCCACACGGTCCAGCGGCGTGACCTTCTGGCCCAGGCGGTTGCCGTCGGCATCGACATAGTTCCAGCTGCGCGCGCTGGCATCGAGCTGGCGCTCGTGGTAGCTGCGCACGCGCTGCGCCGCCGCCTGCAGCGCGTTGCGCTGCGCGGCCGGCAGGGTGTCGAAGGCCTGCCGCAGTTCGTCGCGGCCCAGCTCCAGCGCAGTCACCGACGCCGCATTCACGCCGTCGAAACGCGCGGTGTATTCCAGTACCGCCGCATCGCCACGCGATTTGACGTCGGCCAGGATCTGCGCCACGCGCTGCTCGATCTCCAGGTCGGTCTCGGCCGACCAGTGCAGCAGGCGCTGGAACTCGGCCTCGAAGTCCTCGGCGTCAGTGCGCAGTTGGCGAATGTTCAGTGTCATCGGCGGTCGGCCACGGCCGCTTCGAGGGCGTCGATCAGCTGGCGCATCGGCTCGCGCTTGAGTTTCAGCGCCGCCTGGTTAACCACCAGCCGCGCCGAGATGTCCATGATGCGTTCCACCTCCACCAGGTGGTTGGCCTTGAGCGTGGCGCCGGTGGAGACCATGTCGACGATGGCGTCGGCCAGCCCCGTCAGCGGCGCCAGCTCCATCGAACCGTAGAGCTTGATCAGGTCCACATGCACGCCCTTGTCGGCAAAGTGCTGCCGTGCCGTGAGCGTGTACTTGGTGGCCACGCGCAGGCGCGAGCCCTGGCGCACGGCGGCGGCATAGTCGAAGTCGTCGCGCACCGCCACGCTCATGCGGCATTGCGCGATGCGCAGGTCCAGCGGCTGGTACAGGCCGTCGCCGCCATGTTCGATCAAAACATCCTTGCCGGCCACACCGAGATCGGCGCCGCCGTACTGCACGTAAGTGGGCACGTCGCTGGCGCGCACCAGCACCACGCGCAGGTCAGGCCGGCTGGTACCGATGATCAGCTTGCGGCTCTTCTCCGGATCCTCCGCCATGCGGATGCCGGCGGCCTCCAGCAGTGGCAGCGTCTCGTCGAAGATGCGTCCCTTGGACAGCGCCAGCGTGATCACTTGATTCTTTCTATGTCGGCGCCGATGCGGCGCAGCTTGGCTTCCATGCGGTCGTAGCCGCGGTCCAGGTGGTATATGCGGTCGACCACCGTGTCGCCCTCGGCCACCAGGCCGGCGATCACCAGGCTGGCCGAGGCGCGCAGGTCGGTGGCCATCACCGTGGCGCCGGACAGCCGTGGCACGCCGTGCACCACGGCCGTGTGGCCGTCGACCTCGATGCTGGCGCCCAGGCGCAGCATCTCATTGACGTGCATGAAGCGATTCTCGAAGATGGTCTCGGTGACTCGCGCCGTGCCCTCGGCGATGATGTTCACGGCCATGAACTGCGCCTGCATGTCGGTCGGGAACAGCGGGTACTCGCTGGTGCGGATGCTCACCGCACGCGGCCGGCCGGCAGCACGCACGCGGATCCAGTTCTCGCCGCATTCGATCTCGGTGCCGGCCTCGCGCAGCTTGTCGATGACCACCTCCAGGTGGTCGGCGCGCACGTCCTTGAGCAGCACCTCGCCGCCGGCCGCCGCCACCGCGCACAGGAAGGTGCCGGCCTCGATGCGGTCGGGAATGACGCGGTGCCCGCCTTCGGGTGCATGCAGCCGCTGCACGCCTTCGATGCGGATGCGGCTGCCGCCATGGCCTTCGATGCGTGCGCCCATGCGGATCAGCAGTTCCGCCAGGTCGACGACCTCGGGTTCCTGCGCCGCGTTTTCCAGCACCGTTTCGCCTTCGGCCAGGGTCGCCGCCATCAGCAGGTTCTCGGTGCCGGTGACGGTGATCATGTCGGTGCTGATGCGCGCGCCCTTCAGGCGCTGCGCACGGGCAACGATGTAGCCGTGTTCCACCGCGACGTCGGCGCCCATCAGCTGCAGGCCCTTGATGTGCTGGTCCACCGGCCGCGAGCCGATGGCACAGCCGCCGGGCAGCGACACGCGCGTGGCGCCAAAACGCGCCAGCAGCGGGCCCAACACCATGATGGTGGCGCGCATGGTCTTGACCAGATCGTAGGGCGCCTCGGGTGCGCCGATGTGCGCGGCATCGATGCGCAACTCGTTGGGCCGCTCGGCATGGCGTTCGGCCGACGCGCCCATGTGGCGCAGCAGCTTCAGCATCGTGGCCACGTCCTGCAACTGCGGCACGTTGTGCAGCGTCACCGGCTCGGCCGTCAGCAACGCGGCGCACAGCTGCGGCAGGGCGGCATTCTTCGCGCCGGAAATCTGCACCTCGCCCTTCAGGGGGCGGCCGCCGCGGATGAGAAGTTTGTCCATGATGGCTGTGGCTCAGGCTCGCCAGCGCACAGAGGGGGCCCTGGAAGCGTCGGCGCAGCGGCGACGGCTTGAGGCCACCCGCAGCGCACCGCGGGCCGTGTCAACGGGGGTGGTGGACGGGCGTCGACTGCCCGGCCGCGCCTGACGCGGCCCATTCGGCAGGGGTGAAGGTCTTCATCGACAGCGCGTGAATCTGCTCGCGCATTCTATCGCCCAGCGCCGTGTAGACCTGCTGGTGCCGCGCCACGCGCGAGCGCCCGTCGAAGGCCGTGGAGACGATGGTGGCGAAGAAATGCCGGCCGTCGCCCTCGACCTCGAGGTGTTCGCAGGGCAGGCCTGCGGCGATGAATTCGCGCACCTGGTGGGGGGTCGGATCCGACATGATGAACGCGATTATCGCCGAGCTTCAGCCCGGGCGCCTGTATCGCGCCCGATCCTTCGCCAGCCGACCTTCGCCTTCCGGCGAACGTCGTGCGGGCTCAGTGGCGCAGCTTGTAGCCGGTCTTCAGCAGCCGCAGCGCGACGGCCGACACGAGCAGGAAGCTGCCGCCGACCACGCCCAGGCTGAGCCAGGGCGAGACATCGCTGACGCCGAAGAAGCCGCGGCGGAAGCCGTCGATCATGTAGAAGAAGGGGTTCAGGTGGCTGATACGGTTCCAGAACTCGGGCAGCGAGTGCACCGAATAGAACACGCCGGACAGGAAGGTCATCGGCATGATGATGAAGTTCTGGAAGGCCGCCATCTGGTCGAACTTGTCGGCCCACAACCCGGCGATCAAGCCCAAGGCGCCGAGCATGCCAGCCCCGAGCAGCGCGAAGGCCAGGATCCACAGCGGCTGCGCCAGCCCCGGCGGCGAGAACCAGGCGGTGACCGCGAACACGCCCAGGCCCACGCTCAGCCCGCGCACCATCGACGCGCCCACGTAGGCCGTGAACCAGGCCCAGTGCGATAGCGGCGTGACCAGCAGGAACACCAGGTTGCCGGTGATCTTGCTCTGCACCAGCGAGCTGCTGCTGTTGGCAAAGCTGTTCTGCAGCACGCTCATCATCACCAGCCCGGGAATAAGGAAGCGGGTATAGCCGACGTTGTCGAAGACCTGCACCTTGTCCGACAGCACATGGCCGAAGATCAGCAGGTACATCACCGCGGTCAGCACCGGCGCGGCCACGGTCTGGAAGCCCACCTTCCAGAAGCGCAGCACTTCCTTGTAGAGCAGCGTGCGCACGCCGCGCAACGGGTGGCGCGCTGTCATGCCATGGCCTCGATGGCGGGCGCGCCCTGCATGATCTCCAGGAACACGTCTTCCAGGTCGGCACGGCCGATCTCCAGGTCCTCGATCTTCACGCCGGCAGCGCGCAGCGCGGCCAGCAGCGTCTCGACCTCGGCCGCGTCGTGCGCCTTCAGCTGCACGATGCGGCCGGTGACCCGCGCCTGCGCGGCCAGCGCCGCGGGCAGCGGCTGGTCGGTCTTGAAGCGCAGCATCGTGCTGGCCGTGCCGGCCAAAAGGTTGGCGGTGCGGTCCAGCGCGACCACGCGGCCCTGCTTGAGCATGGCGATGCGCGAGCACAGTGCCTCGGCCTCTTCCAGGTAGTGCGTGGTCAGCAGCACGGTGTGACCTTCGCGGTTGAGCCCGGCGATGAACTGCCACAGCGTCTGGCGCAGTTCCACGTCGACGCCGGCGGTGGGCTCGTCGAGCACGATCACCGGCGGGCGGTGCACCAGCGCCTGCGCCACCAGCACGCGCCGCTTCATGCCGCCGGACAGCTGGCGCATGTTCGCGCCGGCCTTGTCTGCCAGGCCGAGCTCGTCCAGCAGCTCGTCGATCCAGGCGTCGTTGTGACGCAGCCCGAAGTAGCCGCTCTGGATGCGCAGCGTCTCGCGCACGCTGAAGAAGGGGTCGAACACCAGCTCCTGCGGCACGATGCCCAAGGCCATGCGCGCGGCGGCATAGTCGGTCACCACGTCGTGGCCCATCACGCGCACCTGCCCGCTGCTGGCGCGCGCCAGCCCGGCCAGGATGCTGATCAGCGTGGTCTTGCCCGCGCCGTTGGGGCCGAGCAGGCCGAAGAACTCGCCCTGCCGGATGTCGAAATGCACCGCGTCCAACGCACGCAGCGGGCCACGCGGGCCCTGGAAGGTCTTGGAAACTTGCTCGAACGACACCGCAGGCATCGCCAAGATTGTAGGCAGGCGACGGGGCGGCCCCGACTTGGTGCTAGATTGCCGCCACCATGGCGACCAAGAAACCGCGGCGCACTGCCGAACGCATCCTCGAAGTGACGCTCGAGTTGTTCAACCGCTTCGGCGAGCCCAACGTCAGCACCACGCTGATCTCGGCCGAGCTGAACATCAGCCCCGGCAACCTGTACTACCACTACCCGGCCAAGGACGAGCTGATCAACTCGCTGTTCGACCGCTACGAACGCGCGCTGAACGAGTTGCTGCAGGCCGCCGAGGGCGTGCGCAACATCGAGGACGCGTGGCTGTTCTTCCACATGCTGTTCGAGCTGATCTGGCAATACCGATTTCTCTACCGCGACCTGAACGACCTGCTGTCCAAGAACCGCCGGCTGGAGACGCACTTCCAGTTCGTGCTGAAGAACAAGTCTCGCGCGGTGCAGCAGGTGCTGGATGCGCTGGCTGTCGGCAGCGCGGTACGCATCGACCGCCGCCAGGCCGAGCCCGCCGCCAACGCGATGGTCGTGGTGCTGACCTATTGGCTCAGTTACGAGTACGTGCGCGACCCGCGCAAGGCGCTGGAGCCCGAGAATGCCGCCGCTGCGCTGGCCCGCGGCGCCTTCCACGTGCTGTGCCTGCTCATGCCCTACCTGGACCCGGCCTCTCAGGAGCATCTGTATACATTGGCCGGCGAGTACGTCAGCGCCGGCTGATGCGTCGCACTATGCAGCCCAGGGCAGCATCAGAGTCACCCACAGTAGCTTCTCCAACTCCGGCGCAAAGCGGTCGATGATCTGCTGCGGCGCGGGGCACAGCTTGCAGTCGGTGATCAACGCGAACTGCACGCCGCCGCCATAGGAGAAGATGCTCACGCCCACCGCCACGTTGCCCGACTGCGGCACCCAGAAGATGCTCTGGCGCAGCGTCGACCCGCAGAACTCGAGCAGCTGCGTCGGGCCGGGCACGTTGGTCATCACCGCAGTGGCCTTCTTGGCGAACAGGTTGAGCAGCGCGTCTTGCCCGGCCTTGTTCAGCAACCCGGCCACGGCCAGCACGCCGAAGGCCAGCACCGGCTGGTAGCTGCCCTTCAGCTCGCTCATGCGCGCGCGCACCGCGTACACCCGCTCGATCGGGTTGTCGATGCCGATGGGCAGCACCAGCGGCGCGAGGCCGAAGCGGTTGCCCAGTTTGTAGGCCTCGTCCAGCGGGCGCAGGTTCACCGGCACCATGGCTCGGATGCCTTTGCCCGAAGGGTCATCGCCGATCTCGCGCAGGTAGTCACCGATGGCGCCGGCCACGCAGGACAGCAGCACGTCGTTGATCGATGCGTTGAGCGCCTTGCCGATGCACTTGACCACGTCCAGCGGGATCGGCTCGCCCCAGGCGACGATCTTGCGGCCCACCGGCTTGCCCTTCAGGCGGGTCGGCGAGTCGTCTTCCATCAGCGCCAGCGCGGCCAGGTCGGTGGCTACGCGGTAGCCCGTGCGCGCCAGCTCGCGTGTGCCGGCCTGCGGATGGGCCACCAGGTCCATGGACCGCGCCACGCCCTCGCCGGACAGGTCGATGGCCTTGACCGCCAGGTCGGTCAGCGGCCGGAGCAGCGTGGTCGTCAGCCAGTCGTCCTCATCGTGCACGGCATCGTGGCTGCGCTGCGGCGGCAGCGCGCCGCCATCGGTGATCGAAAGCACCACCGAGGTCAGCGCAATGCCGTCGCCGATGCAGTGGTGGATGCGCACCACGATCGCGCTGCCGCCTTCGTAGTGCTCGACCAGGTGGAACTGCCACAGCGGGTGCGCCGGGTCCAGCCGCGTCGTGGCCAGTTCGCCACAGCGCGCCTGCAGCGCGGCGCGCTCGTTCTGGCCGCGCTTGCGCGGCAGCGTCTCGCGCACCACGTGCCGTTTGATGTCGAAGTCTTCGTCGTCGACCCAGCTGGCGCCGAGCACGTCCTCCACCACCTTTTGTCGGAAGCGCGGGTACTGCAGCAGTTGCTGCCCGATGCGCTCGCACACCTGCTGGTAGCGCAGCGCCGGCTGCAGCAGCCACACACCGACGATCATCATCAAGTTGACGTCGTTGTCCATGCGCAGCCAAGCGTTGTCCACGCGGCTCATACGCTCGGCGGTGTCGGACATCGCATTGCTCCTTGCTTGGTTGTTCTTTGCCCGGCTCGGTAAGATGGCTGCGGTCCAGGACCATTTTCACCCACAGGAGACGCATTCATGGCCAGCCTGAAAGCCAAGTTCGAGAAAGCCGTTGCCGAGAGCAAGTCGCTGCCGGAAAAGCCCGACAACATGACCTTGCTGAAGATCTATGCGCTGTACAAGCAGGCCAGCAGCGGCGACGTCGAAGGCAAGCGCCCCGGCTTCACCGACCTGGTGGGCCGCGCCAAGTACGACGCCTGGGCGGGCATGAAGGGCAAGTCGGCCAACGAGGCGAAGCAGGAATACGTCGACCTGATCGAGTCGCTGAAGTAGCCGGAGCAAGGGCCGCTTCAGCCGCCGCGCCCGGACAGCGCGCTGCCGATCATCGCCAACGTCACCGGCGGCGGCGCATCCAGGTCGTCGCGCACCCAGGCCGCGCCGTCGAATTGGGCATCGGCAAAGTAGGCGCTGCGCGTCACTCCGCAGGCGATGCCGGCAGCGCGCGCCGCCATCAGGCCGTTGGGCGAATCCTCCAGCGCGAAGGCCTCGTGCGGCAGGACTCCCACGCGCTGCAACGCCAGCCGGTAGGCCTGCGGGTGCGGCTTCTTGTCCGGGGCGTCTTCGGCGCACACGACCGCGGCGAACCAGGTCTGCCAGTCACCGCCGAGCAGGCTGGCGAACAGCGCGTCCACGTTGACCCGGCTGGTGGTGGTGGCGATCGCCAGGGCCATGCCTTGGGCCCGGCACTCGTCCATCAGCCGCCGCACGCCCGGGCGTGCGGTAATGCCGCCTTGCGCCACCAACTCGGCATAGAAGGCGTTCTTGCGCGGGTGCAGCTGGCGCGCCAGGGCCTCGCGCTCGACCGCCCCGGCCGGCGCGTCGCCGCGGCGCTGCAGGTAGGCCAGGATGCGTTCGCGCCCGCCGGTCACTTCCAGCAGCTCGGCGTACTCGGCCACGTCCCAGGTCCAGGGCAGGCCGGCTTCGGCAAAGGCGCGGTTGAAGGCGACGCGGTGGCCGTCGCGCTCGGTCTCGGCCACCGTGCCGTCGACGTCCCAGATCAGCGCACGCAGCACCGGCGCACCTCGGCCGCCACATGCTCGGCGCCGATGCCGAAATGCTTGTACAGGTCGGCCGCCGGCGCCGACTCGCCGAAGCTGGCGATGCCGACCACACCGCCCTCGCGGCCGACGTACTTGCGCCAGAAGTCGGGCTGGGCGGCTTCCACCGCCACCGCCGGCAGCTTGGGCGGCAGCACATGGTCGCGATACTCCGCCGGCTGGCGGTCGAAGACATTGGTGCAGGGCATCGACACCACGCGCACCGGCAGCCCTTCGGCCGCCAGCAGCGACTGCGCCTGCAGCGCGAACTGCAGCTCCGAGCCCGTGCCGATGATCACCGCGCGCGCCGCTTGGCCGGCCGGCACGTCGGACAATACATAGCCGCCGCGGGCGATGGCGTCAGAGTGCGCCGACGTGGCCACCACCGGCAGCACTTGGCGCGACAGCGCCAGCGCGGCCGGGCCGTCGCGCCGCCGCAGTGCGCTGCCCCAGGCCACTGCGGTTTCGATCGTGTCGGCCGGGCGCCAGACATCCAGCTGCGGGATCAGCCGCAGCGACGGCACATGCTCCACCGCCTGGTGCGTGGGACCGTCCTCGCCCAGGCCGATGGAGTCGTGGGTGAAGACATGGATCACGCGCAGCTTCATCAGCGCGGCCATGCGCACCGCATTGCGGCTGTAGTCACTGAAGGTCAGGAAGGTGCCGCCGTAGGGGATATAGCCGGCATGCAGCGCGACGCCGTTCATGATCGCGGCCATGCCGAACTCGCGCACGCCGTAGCTCATGTGGCGATCGCCGCAGCCGGGGAAATCGGTCAGGTTCGAGCCGGTCAGGTCGGCGCTGCCGCCGAACATCTCCGGCACCTTGGGCGCCAGCGCAGCCAGCACCTTCTGCGAGGCCTTGCGCGAGGCCACGGCTTCGGGTGCTGCGCCGAAGGCGTCGATGGCCGCGGCCAGCGTGGTGTCGAAGTCGGCAGGCAGGTCGCCGCGCATGCGCCGCTCGAATTCGGCGGCCAGCGCCGGGTGCGCGGCCCGGTAGGCCGCCAGGCGCGCAGTCCATTCGGCCTCGCGCGTCTTGCCCAGTTCGCGCGCGTCCCAAAGTGCACGCAGGTTGTCGGGCACCTCGAAGGGCGCCGCGGCCCAGCCGAGCGCCTCGCGCGTCCGGGCGATCTCCTCGGTACCGAGCGGTTCGCCATGGGCCTTGGCGGTGCCGGCACGGCCGGGCGAGCCGCGGCCGATGGTGGTGTGGCAGACGATCAGCGTCGGCCTCTCGGCGCTGGCCTTGGCCATCGCGATGGCCTGGCCGACCGCCAACACATCGTGGCCGTCGATCGGTCCGATGACGTTCCATCCATAGGCACGAAAACGCGCGGGCGTGTCGTCGCGGAACCAGCCCTGCACCGCGCCGTCGATGCTGATGCCGTTGTCGTCGTAAAGCGCGATCAGCTTGTTCAGGCCCCACACGCCGGCCAGCGAGGCGGCCTCATGGCTGATGCCTTCCATCAGGCAGCCGTCGCCAAGGAAGACGAAGCTGCGGTGGTCGACGATGGTGTGGCCCGGGCGGTTGAACTCCTTGGCCAGCATCTTTTCGGCCAGCGCGAAGCCGACCGCGTTGCTGAAGCCCTGGCCGAGCGGGCCGGTGGTGGTCTCGACACCCGGCGTCAGGTCCGATTCCGGATGCCCCGGCGTCTTGCTGTGCAGCTTGCGGAAGCGCTTGATCTCCTCGATGGGCAGCTCGTAGCCGCTCAGGTGCAGCAACGCATAAAGCAGCATCGACGCATGGCCGTTGCTGAGCACGAAGCGGTCGCGGTCGGCCCACTGCGGGTTGGCCGGGTTGTGGCGCAGGTGGCCGGTCCACAGCGCCACAGCCATCTCGGCCATGCCCATCGGCGCGCCCGGGTGGCCGGAGTTGGCCTGCTGCACCGCGTCCATGGCCAGCGCGCGCAGCGCGTTGGCGCGTGCGTCGGTGGGCCCGCTGCCGCCGCGCAGAACCTTGTCGTTGGAGGTCGATGCCATCAGAGCGCTCCCTGGGCGCGCTTGCGCCGTTCCATCATGCGCCAGATGAAGGGCGTGAAGATCAGCTGCATCGACAGCTCCATCTTGCCGCCGGGCACGACGATGGTGTTGGCCCGCGACATGAACGAATCACCGATCATGTTCAGCAGGTAGGGGAAGTCGATGCCCTTGGGGTTGGCGAAGCGGATGACGACGAAGCTCTCGTCGGCGGCCGGGATCTCGCGCGCGATGAAGGGGTTGCTGGTGTCCACGCAGGGCACGCGCTGGAAGTTGACGTGCGTGTGCGCGAACTGCGGGGTGATGTAGTGCACGTAGTCGGGCATGCGGCGCAGGATGGTGTCGGTCACCGCCTCGGTGGAATAGCCGCGCTTGGACTTGTCGCGCCACAGCTTCTGGATCCATTCGAGGTTGATCACCGGCACCACGCCGATCAGCAGATCGGGGTGGCGCGCGACGTTGACCTCGGGCGTGATCACCGCGCCGTGCAGGCCTTCGTAGAACAGTAGGTCGGTATCTGCGGGCACGCCCTCCCAGGCGGTGAAGGTGCCGGGCTCCTGACCATAGGGCGCGGCCTCGTCGGCATCGTGCAGGTACTTGCGGCGCCGGCCGGTGCCACTTTCGCCATAGGTATGGAACAGCTGCTCGAGTTCGGCGAACAGGTTGTTCTCCGGCCCGAAGTGGCTGAAGTGCTTGTTGCCCGCGGCCTCGGCCTCGGCCTGCTTGAGCTTCATCTCCTTGCGGTCGTAGCGATGGAAGCTGTCGCCCTCGATGATCGCGGCCTTGACGTTCTCGCGCCTGAAGATGTTCTCGAAGGTGCGCGTCACCGAGGTGGTGCCCGCGCCCGACGAGCCGGTGATGGCAATGATGGGATGTCGCTCTGACATGGTGTCGTTCTTTCGTTCTTCAGTCGCGGAACAGGCCGCGTTCGGCAAACAGGGGATTCCGGGTCTCGTTGGCAGGCTCGCGGTGGTAGCGCTCGATGCGCTCGACCTCGTGGCGCGAGCCGAAGACCAGCGGCACACGCTGATGCAGCGAGCTCGGCGGCACGTTCAGGATCGGCTGACGGCCGGTGCTGGCGCGCCCACCCGCCTGCTCCATGATGAAGCCGATCGGGTTGCCTTCGTACAGCAGCCGCAACCGGCCGGGCTTGGACGCGTCCTTGGTATCGCGCGGGTACATGAACACACCGCCGCGCATCAGGATGCGGTGCGCCTCGGCCACCATGCTGGCGATCCAGCGCATGTTGAAGTCCTTGCCGCGTGGTCCGGTGCGCCCGGCCAGGCACTCGTCGACATAGCGCTTGACCGGCGGCTCCCAGAAGCGGCTGTTGGAGCTGTTGATGGCGAACTCCTGCGTGTCGTCTGGCACGCGGATGTTCGGATGCGTCAGCACGAACTCACCCAGGTTCGGGTTCAGCGTGAAGCCGCTGACGCCGTTGCCCACGCTCAGGATCAGCATCGTCGTCGGGCCGTACAGCGCGTAGCCGGCGGCCACCTGCTGTGCGCCCGGTTGCAGGAAATCGGCCTCGGTCAGGTCGCGGCCGCTGTCCACGGCCTCCTGCGGGGCACGCAGGATCGAGAAGATGCTGCCCACCGAGACGTTGACGTCGATGTTGGAGGAACCGTCGAGCGGGTCGAAGACCAGCAGGTACTTGCCGCGCGGGTACTGCGCCGGGATCTGCAGCGGCTGCTCCATCTCTTCGGAGGCCATGCCGCCGAGGTGCCCGTTCCACTCGTTCATGCGGATGAAGACCTCGTTGCTGAGCACGTCCAGTGGCTTCTGTACCTCGCCCTGGACGTTGGTCTCGCCGCCCTTGGGCACGCTGATGTTGCCGAAGGAATCCTGCAACTCGCCGAAGGCGACGATGCGGGCAATGGCCTTGCAGGCCAGCGCGATGTCCAGGATCAGCGCGTTCAGGTCGCCGCTGGCCTGCGGGAAGCGGCGCCGCTCCTCGATCAGGAAGCGGGTCAGGGTCCAGCGTTTCGAAAGGGGCATGGTGGTGTCCGGGTTCAGGAAGCAGCCGCGAACACGCGGCTGGCGCGCAGGTCGGCCACCTCGATGGTGCTCAGGTCGTCTTTGTTGAGCGCGCGGTCGCGGTCGGCGAACAGCCGGCTGGCCTGGCGCAGCCGCGCACGGTCGAGCGCGTTGCGCACGCTGCGCGCGTTGGCGAAGTGGGGTTGTTTCAGGCGCAGGCCCAGGTACTCGGCGAAGACCTCGCGCGCACCGGGGCCGAAGCGGTAGTGCATGCCGTCGAGCATGCGCTCGCCGATCTGCAGCAGCTCGTCGCCGGCGTAGTCGGGGAAGTCCAGGTGGTGGGCGATGCGCGAGCTCATGCCCGGGTTGCTCTTGAAGAAGGTGTCCATGCGGTCCTTGTAGCCGGCCAGGATCACCACCAGGTCGTCGCGCTGGTTCTCCATCACCTGCAGCAGGATCTCGATGGCCTCCTGGCCGTAGTCGCGCTCGTTCTCGGGGCGGTACAGGTAATAGGCCTCGTCGATGAAGAGCACGCCGCCCATGGCCTTCTTCAGCACTTCCTTGGTCTTCGGCGCGGTGTGGCCGATGTACTGACCCACCAGGTCGTCGCGCGTCACCGCCACCAGGTGGCCCTTACGCACATAACCCAGGCGATGAAGGATCTGCGCCATGCGCATCGCCACCGTCGTCTTGCCGGTGCCGGGGTTGCCGGTGAAGCTCATGTGCAGGCTCGGTGCCTGCGCTTCCAGGCCGAGGTTGCGGCGCAGCTTGTCGATGACCAGCAGCGCCGAGATGTCGCGGATGCGCTGCTTCACCGGCACCAGGCCGACCAGGTCGCGCTCCAGCTCGTCCATCACCGCCTCGACCTGGCTTTGCGCCAACACCTCGTTGACGGTGCGTGCATCGCCCGAGACGGCTTCGGGCGCCGGCGCAGCCGCGGCCTGGGCGCTGCCGGGGATGGAGTAAAGCGGCGCATTCATGTGAAGAGATCTCGGCTGTACGCGACTACCTTGAGCGCGGGCCGCGGAACCGGCTTCGCCGGGCCGCTGGCGCGGCCCCCTCGAGGGGGAGCGCCGCAGGCGCTGCGGGGGTGGGTGTCAATACCTTTCGCCTTCAGGCGTGTCGGTGGCATAGCTGTGCACCGTGTAGTGCATCGAACGGCCCTTGCCCTCCTGCCGCGACAGTCTGAAGCCCGGCTCCTTGGCCGGCCGGTTGACGATGAAGCTCATCGCAATCGACTCGGTGTTGCGTGTCGAGTCGAAGGCCATCATGCGGATGTAGTGGTTGGGGAAGGTCTTGCGGCAGGCATTCACTTCCAGCATCACGCCGGCAGCGTCCTTCAGGTCGAACATCGGGTTGCCGAACATCTCCCAGTAGGTGTTGCGCGGATGCGGGTCGTCGGTGTATTCGACGCTCCAGGCGTAGCCGCGCTGAAGGCCGTATTCAATCTGCATTGCGATCTCGGCGTCCGTCAGGTCGGGCAGGAAGCTGAACTGGCCTTGGGTCAGCCGGCCGGTGGGGTTGGTCATCATGGTCGGATCTCCTTAGGCCACTGAAGGCGTGACGGCGTAGTCGGAAGTGTCGGTGCTGGTGTAGTTGAAGCTGATCTCGCCCCAGGTGTCGAGCGCGGCCTTCAGCGGGCCGCAGCTGTCTGCCGCCTTCCTCAGGATCGACGGACCTTCTTCCAGGATGTTCTTGCCCTCGTTGCGCGCCTTCACCATGCACTCCAGGGCCACGCGGTTGGCCACAGCCCCGGCCTGGATGCCCTGCGGGTGGCCGATGGTGCCGCCGCCGAACTGCAGCACCACGTCGTCGCCGAACAGGTGAATCAGCTGGTGCATCTGGCCGGCATGGATGCCGCCCGAGGCCACCGGCATGACCTTCTTCATGTCGGCCCAGTCTTGGTCGAAGTACAGCCCGCGCGGCAAGTCCTGCTTGGTGTAACTGTCGCGGCAGACGTTGTAGTAGCCCTGCACCGTCATCGGGTCGCCTTCGAGCTTGCCCACGGCCGTGCCGGTGTGCAGGTGGTCGCAGCCGGCCAGGCGCAGCCACTTGGCGATGACGCGGAAGCTCACGCCGTGGTTCTTCTGCCTTGTGTAGGTGCCGTGGCCGGCCCGGTGCATGTGCATCAACATGTCGTTGGCGCGGCACCATTCGGCCATGCTCTGGATGGCGGTCCAGCCGATCACCAGGTCGACCATCACGATGACCGAGCCCAGTTCCTTGGCGAAGTCGGCGCGGCGGTACATCTCCTCCATCGTGCCGGCGGTGACGTTGAGGTAGCTGCCCTTGACCTCGCCGGTGGCGGCGCTGGCCTTGTTGACGGCGTCCATCACGTACAGGAAGCGGTCGCGCCAGTGCATGAAGGGCTGCGAGTTGATGTTCTCGTCGTCCTTCATGAAGTCCAGCCCGCCCTTCAGGCCTTCGTAGACCACACGCCCGTAGTTGCGGCCCGACAGGCCCAGCTTGGGCTTGGTGGTGGCGCCCAGCAGCGGACGGCCGAACTTGTCCAGGCGCTCGCGCTCGACCACCAGGCCGGTGGGCGGGCCCTTGAAGGTCTTGACGTAGGCCACCGGGATGCGGATGTCCTCCAGCCGGGCGGCCTTCAGCGGCTTGAAGCTGAACACATTGCCGATCAGGCTGGCCGTCATGTTGGCGATGGAGCCTTCCTCGAACAGGATCAGGTCGTAGGCCACGTAGGCGAAGTACTCGCCGGGACGGCCAGGCACCGGCTCGACCTTGTAGGCCTTGGCGCGGTAGCTGTCGCAGGCCGTCAGCCGGTCGGTCCAGACCACCGTCCAGGTGGCGGTGCTGGATTCGCCGGCTACCGCGGCGGCGGCCTCCACCGGGTCCACCCCCTCCTGCGGCGTGATGCGGAACAGGCACAGCGTGTCGGTCTCCTTGATCACATAGTCGGGCTGCCAGTAGCCCATCTGCCGGTACTTGAGCACGCCGGCGGAATAGCGCTTCTTGGCATCACCGGTGATGTCGGTGGACTCGGTCAGGAGTCCGCTGTCTACGGGCTTGTTCATGCGTTTCCTTGCTGCGGCGTACCGCGATTGACCTGGGGGTGCGGGCACTGTATGTTCGAGATCAGTTAAAGGAAAGTCAGACATTCTTTCCAATCAGATAAGGGAATGCTTAACAATGAATGTGAGCTTCCGGCAACTGCGGGTGTTTACGGAGGTGGCGCAGCACGGCAGCATGGCCCGCGCCGCCGAGGCGCTGCACCTGACGCCGCCGGCGGTGTCGATGCAGATCAAGGAGCTGGAGGCGCAGGTCGGCCTGCCGCTGTTCGACCGCGCCGGACGCAAGGTGTCGCTGTCCACCGCCGGCGAATACTTCCTGGTGCACACGCGGCGCATGCTGGCGGCGCTGAAGGATGCCGACGACGCCATGGCGCGCCTGAAGCGCCTGGAGCACGGCCTGCTGACCATCGGCCTGGTCAGCACCGCCAAGTACTTCGTGCCGCAGCTGCTGGCCCGCTTCCACGAGGAGCACCCGGGCGTGGACGTGCGGTTGCGCGTGGTCGGCAACCGCAGCGAGCTGGTGGAGCTGATGCAAAGCGGCGAGGTCGACCTGTCGGTGATGGGCCGCGCGCCGAAGGAGATCCACACGCGCTCGGAATCCTTTGCCGCACACCCTCTGGTCTTCGTCGCGCCACCGGGCCATCCGCTGCTGCGAGGCGGCCCGCACGCGGTGAGCGAGCTGGCGCCCTACCCGATCATCGCGCGCGAGCACGGCTCGGGCACGCGCACGGCGATGGAGAAGTTCTTCGCCGAGCACCGCTTCGACAAGCGCATTGCGATGGAGATGTCGAGCAACGAGACCATCAAGCAGGCGGTAATGGCCGGCCTGGGCCTGAGCTTCCTGTCACTGCACACCATGGGCCTGGAGCTGCGCAGCGGGCTGCTGCAGCTGCTGGACATCGATGATGCGCCGGTGATGCGCATGTGGAACATCGTGCACCTGAGCTCGAAGCTGCTGTCGCCGGCCGCCGAGGCTTTCCGCTACTTCATGCTCGAACAGGGCGAGGCCCACCTGCTGGCACACGACACGCCGCTGCTCGGCCCCAGCCGCGGCTGAAGCCTACTTGCGCGACTTGCGCGCGGCGGGCGTCTTCTTCGCCGCCGCGCTGCCGGCATCGAGCAGCTTGTCGAGGTTGCGCTCGATCTCGGTCTCGATGGTGCGGCTGAAGGCGCCGAGCAGGAAGCCGAGCTTGGCACTCAGGTCGAAGTGGTCGGCCGCCACGATCAGCGTGCCCTTGACGCCGGAACGGGTGAATTCGATCGTGTCGCTGAAATCGCCTTCGATCACGGTGCACTGCATGTCGAAATTCTTCTCCACGTCCTCGGCCCATTGCCAGGCCACCTTGCGTGCCTTGGGCAGGCCGAGCGCGTGCTCGCGATGAATGCGAATGTCCGCCACGAGGTCTCCTTGCAGGGTCTAGGGAACGGCGCGTAGTGTGGCGTGGCGCTGCGCCTTCGGCAAGGCGCCGATCTCCGCCACGCGGGCATAGAAGCGCTCGAAGTCGTTGCCCTGCTGCACGAACAGGCGCTCGAAGTCGCCGGCCAATTCCGTGTAGGCCGCCAGCACGCCCAGCGAGGCATTGTTGACGTGGGCGAACCACGGGTCGTAGCCGGCAAAGCCGCCCCAGCGCTGCTGCTTCGTCTGCACGTAGTCGGCGCGCAGTTGCGCCAGCAGCTCGGACTTGGCGGCGAGCTTGGCCTCATCGCTGCGGTCGCTGGCATACAGGCCTTCGAGCTGGTCGCGCCAGCGCGCCGTCAGCTCGCGGAAGTCCTGGCGGCGTTGCTGACCTTCGCGATATTGGGTACGCACCGCATCGCTGCCCTGTTGCTCCAGCCACAGCCGCGTGCCGATGCGTTCCACCGCGGTGGCGAAGGACTCGTTGAACATGGTGTCGTCGGCGACATAGAGCTTCTGGTGCGCCAGTTCGTGAAAGATCAGGCGCGCCAGTTCGCCTTCGGAGCGGTTGACGAAGGTGTTGAGCAGCGGGTCGCCGCCGATCCAGTTGCTCCAGCCCAGCGTCGAATAGGCCGGCACGCCGTAGACGCTGACGTCGTAGCCCTCGGCACGCAGAGCGGCAGCGAAGGCATCGGCCTCAGCACGGTCGAAGTAGCCGCGGTAGCCGACGCAGCCGGTGACCGGGTAGCACCAGGTCTTCAGGTTCAGCGACAGCGGCGGTGCCGCCACCACGTTCCACACCGCGGCCGCTCGTTGCAGATCGGCATAGGCGCGGTAGCTGGGGTTGTCGGGCAGCTTCAGCACCTGCACGGAAAAGTCGCGCATTTGCCTGGACAAGTCCAGCCGCTGCTTCAGCGTGGGCTGCGTGTCGCCCTGGGCCAGCCAGTCGTCCACCGGTTTGGCGCGCGACATCAGGTCGAGGTGGCCGCGAACCGACTGGCGGTAGTAGTCCAGGTCGCTACAGCCGCTGCCCAGGCACAGCGCGCCGGCGGCCAGCAACAAGGCGCCGCCCCCCCCCAGGCCGGCCATCAGCCAGCGGCGACGCGACACCGGATCATGGGAGAGCCGCCTCGACCTCGACCAGGCAGTCGTAGAACGACGGCGCGCGCCCGATGTCGGTGAGCCGCTGGTGCGTCAACTCGTTGACGTTGCGGCCGTCCAGCCCGAGCTTGCGCCACCAGATGCCCAGGCCGTTGACGACACCCGGCCGGGCGCGGATGCTGACGCGGCAGCTGCAGCGATAGCTGCCGCGGTCGTTGAAGACACGCACGACCGTCCCGTCGACAATGCCGCGTGCGGTGGCGTCCTCGGCATGGATTTCCAGCAGCGGTTCGCCTTCGATGTCGCGCAGGCTCTTCACGTTGACGAAGCTGGAGTTGAGAAAGTTGCGCGCCGGCGGCGAGATCATCGCCAGCGGATAGCGCTGCGCCAGTTCGGGCGCCGAGGCGCGGCTTTCGTAGCTGGGCACGTAGTCGGGCACACCCAGGCCCGGCGCGTCGGCCAGCACCTTGCCGCCCGGCGTGGGAAAGCCGCCCTCGGCAAAGGGAGCGTCGGGCAAGGCCAGCTTGACCCAGCCCCTGGCGCGCAGCGCATCGAAGTCCACCCATTCGGGCTTGAAGGCGGCACGGGCCAGCGCCTCGTCGCGGTCGGCAAAGCACGCGTCGGTGAAGCCCATGCGTGCGGCCAGTTCGCGGAAGATCTGCGTATTCGGCTTGGTCTGTCCCAGCGGAGCAATCGCCGGCTCGTTGATCAGCGCGTAGGTGTGGCCGTAGGAGGTGTGCACGTCCAGGTGCTCGAGTTGCGTGGTCGCCGGCAGCACGTAGTCGGCCATGTCGGCGGTGTCGGTCAGGAAATGCTCGAGCACCACGGTGAAAAGATCTTCGCGCGCGAAGCCTTCGACCACCTTGCGGCTTTGCGGCGCCACCGCCACCGGGTTGCTGTTGTAGACCACGACGGCCTCGATCCTGGGCCCGAAGTCAGGCGAGGCCTCGCGCAGCAGGTCGTCACCGATGGTGCTCATGTTGACGATGCGCGGTGAGCGCCCGGCCAGCAGGTCGGGGCGCTGCAGCGCGAACTCGTCGCGCACCGGGGCAAACCAGCCCGACGCCGACAGCAGCAGCCCGCCAGCGCGGTGCCGCCAGGCGCCCACCAGGCAGGGCAGCAGCGCAATCAGCCGCACTGCATTGCCGCCGCCGCGGGCGCGCTGCATGCCGTAGTTCAGGCGGATGGCGGCAGGCTGCGTCGTGCCGTAGTCGCGCGCCAGCGAAATCAGCTGCTCGACCGGCAGGCCGCACACCGCTGCCGCGCGCTCGGCCGGCCACTGCAGCGCGCGCTCGCGCAGCGCGGGCCAGCCCTGCACATGACGGTTCAGGTAGTCGTGGTCGAGCCAGTCGTTGCGGATCAGCTCGTGCATCAGGCCCAGAGCCAGCGCGCCATCGGTGCCGGGCAGCAGCGCCAGGTGCTCATGGCACTTGTCGGCGGTCTCGGTGCGGCGCGGATCGATGCACACCAGCTTGGCGCCGGCACGCTTGGCCGCTTGGGCAAAGGTCCAGAAGTGCAGGTTCGAGGCGATCGAGTTGCTGCCCCAGATCAGGATCAGCTTGCTGTCGGCATAGTGCTCGACATGCATGCCGACCTTGGCGCCATAGGTGGCGATCAGCGCCTCGCCACCGGCGCTGGCGCAGATGGTGCGGTCCAGCCGCGAGGAGCCCAGCTTGTGGAAGAAGCGCGCCGACATGCTCTCGCCCTGCAGCAGGCCCATCGTGCCGGCATAGCTGTAGGGCAACACGGCCTGGGGGTCGCGCGCGGCAATGGCCTTCAGCCGCGCAGCGATGTCGTTCAGCGCCTCGTCCCAACGCACCGGCTCGAAGCGGCCGGAGCCCTTGGGCCCGATACGCTTCAGGGGCTGCAGCACCCGCTCGGGGTGATAGGTGCGCTCGGCATAGCGCGACACCTTGGTGCACAGCGCGCCATGGGTCGTAGGGTGCGCTGCATCGCCCTGCACGCGCAGCACGCGGCCCGCCTGCACGGTGACCTGCATCGCGCAGGTGTCGGGGCAGTCGTGCGGGCAGGCCGCGCGCACCATGTGTCCGGGCTCGGGCGCGTTCATGTGCAGATGATGGCATAGCGGCCAGAGCCCGCGGCCCGTACGGGCACCGTCCAACCCAACCCGGGGTGACTACCTCGCGCCGCTTCGCGTCCGGCGAACGGCCGCGACGTCTGCGTGACAGCGGATCGGCTTGAGTTGCCGAAGCCAACGAGCACCGCAGGTCCGCAGGTCGCGTGAAGCGAACTGACCAAGGCTCCACCTCAGGTTTCGGGCATCGACTTGCGCCAGGGGCGACCGATCGATATCCAGACCTAGACCAAATAGTCCAATAAAGACCCTATAGTTCATATGAGGTAATGATCAGTATAAATTTCACCTCGTTCAGTCTGACCGAGCAACAGTTTCCCTATCCCCCACAACGCCCTATCGAGGAATTCCCATGAAAAGCTGGTTGAAACTCATGTTGGCGGCTTCGACCGCAATCTTGCTTACCGCCTGCGGTAGCGACGATGACGATCCTGCCCCGGTCACCCCACCCGGCACGCTGGCTGAAGTCGCGACGAGTGCCGGATTCAATGCTCTGGTAGCGGCAGCCGACAAGGCCGGGCTCGTGGACGAGCTTTCCGATCCGAACGCCGACCTGACGGTATTCGCCCCCACCGATGCGGCATTCACTGCGCTGGCCACGTCGTTGGGCTTCGCCGATGCGAACGCCATGGTCGCCGCTCTCGATGGTCCGACCTTGGCCAAGATCCTGACGTTCCACGTCTTGCCGACGAACGAAAGTGCTGCCGAACTGGTTGCCGGCGGCGCGTCCCAGGCCACGCTGTACAGCCTGACGCCCGGGACGCCGGCGACCTTGGCCGTCGACACCGCATCGGGCGTCAAGCTCACCGATGCCGCGTTGAACCAGGCCAGCGTGACCAGCGCCGACGTGGCGGCCAGCAACGGTGTGATCCATGTCATCGACAAGGTGCTCGTGCCGCCTGGCGTGCTCAACGTGGTGCAGATGGCGCAGTCGAACCCTGTGTTCTCGGTCCTGGTGGAAGCCGTGGTGGCGGCCGATCTGGCGGGTGCGCTGTCCGGCGCGGGACCGTTCACCGTGTTCGCTCCGACCAACGATGCTTTCGCGTCGGCGCTGGTCGAACTGTCCATCACCAAGGACCAGCTGCTGGCGAGCCCGGGCCTGTCAGGCATCCTGACTTACCACGTGGTCAACGGCGATGTGCGGGCCGCCGACGTCGTGGCGCTGCCGAAGCCTGCGGCAGTGACCACCTTGCAAGGTTCGACTTTCAGCGTCGACGCGAACCTCGCGATCACCGATGGCAACGCCCGTATAGCCATGCTCGTGGCCACCGACGTGATTGCCAGCAATGGGGTGATCCACGTCATCGACAAGGTGCTGCTGCCCGCACCCTGAACTTTCCATCTGTTCCGTGCTCTCGTCTTTCCAACCCAAGGAGTGTTCGTCATGAAAAAGTTCTTTGCCATTTCCGCCCTGTCGCTGGCCGCGCTTTCCGTCCAGGCCAAGGACATCGTCGACACGGCCGTGGCCGCCGGCAACTTCAAGACCCTGGCCACCGCGCTGACCGCCGCCGGTCTGGTGGACACCTTGAAGGGCAAGGGCCCCTACACGGTGTTCGCGCCGACCGATGCGGCCTTCGCCAAGATCCCCAAGGCCGACCTGGACGCGCTGCTGGCCGACAAATCCAAGCTGCAAGCCGTGCTGCTGGCACACGTGGTGCCCGGCAAGGTGATGTCGAAGGACGTCGCCGCCGGCAAGGTGAAGACAGCCCAGGGCTATGAGTTGACCGTCGGCACGACCGGCGGCGTCACCGTGGACGCGGCCAAGG
>Ga0316605_10000591_pt1 | contig 24405 bp, 22 predicted proteins | sample OWC_soil_day20_n_FD_207666 | JGI IMG/M metagenome (GOLD analysis project Ga0316605, IMG submission 207666) | Wetland soil microbial communities from Old Woman Creek delta, Ohio, United States - OWC_soil_day20_noCT | ecosystem: Environmental > Terrestrial > Soil > Wetlands | place: USA: Ohio...
CTGAGGAAAGGCACGGAGAAGGGCACTGAGAAAGGTGGCTTAGACAAGCACGGAGGGCTACAGGACTCGGCGGACGATGCCGTCTTTCATGATTGGAACATTGAAATTCAGCAGGAGGCCCACGCGCATCTTGGTCAATTTCAAGTAGGTCATCAGCTGGGCTTCATGAACGGGAAGAATGCCCTCCTGGCTTTTCAGCTCGACGATGATCTTGCCTTCGATCACGAGGTCCAGGCGGAAGGCTGCGCCGACGTGGAGGCCTTTGTATTCCAGGGGAAGGTGCACCTGCCGCTGGAACGAAAGCCCGCGGAGTGCGAATTCATGGCAGAGACAGGCTTCGTAGGTCGACTCAAGGAGGCCAGGGCCGAGGTGCTTGTGGACCTCGATGGCGGCCCCGAGCACTTTCTCCGTGATCTCTCCGTGAATCAGGTCTCCGTGCACTCCGTGTCTCCGTGGTGAATCGTTCAGAACAGCTTCTTGAATCGGCCCAGGAGTCCGTCGCTGCGGTCCTGCTTGCCGCGGGTTTCATTCATGTCGCGGGAGAGCGCCTTGACGGCGCCGAGCGCGTTCACGAAGAAGGGATTGCCGGTGGCCTGGGGCAGGCCCACCACGCCCTGAATGCGGCCCAGCACCACGCGGGGCCGGCCGAGCAGGGTCTGGGCGAGGATGGGCAGGTGGGTGAGCAGCGCGCCGCCGCCCACCAGGTGCACGCCGCCGTGGATCTCGTGCATGAGGCCCGTGCGGCCCATCTCGGCCAGCACCAGGTTCAGCAGCTCCGCGGCCCGGGCCTGCAGAACCTCGGCGATCTCGCGGCGCGACACCAGGCGGCCCTCTTCTTCGAGCTCGATGGATTCTTCGGCGGGCACGTGACTGGGCAGCACGGTGCCGAAGCGCATCTTGATGCGCTCAGAGGCGGCAATGCCGCCCAGGTGCTTGGTGATCTCCAGGTCGCGGGTGAAGTGCGCGCCGCCGATGGGGATCACGGCGGAATGGAACAGGGTGCCGTGCAGGAAGATGCCCAGATGGGTGAGCTGCTCGCCGATGTCCACCACCACCGCGCCGTTCTCGCGGTCCTCGCGGGAAAGCACCGCCTCGGCGCTGGCGAGCGGCGAGTACATCAGCTCTGCGCCGTGCAGGCCGGCGTTCTTCAGCGCCAGCTGGATGTTCATGATCACCGGGCTGGGCGCCACGATGATGCGGACCTCGGCCTCCAGCGTCTCGCCGAACATGGAGACGGGGTTGCGGATGTCGCGCTGGCCCTTGATGTGGAACATCTGCGGGATGCGGTGGAGGACCAGTTCCTCCTTGGCGAGCTTGCAGCCGTTGGTGGCCTGCTCCAGCACGCGGTCGCGGTCGGCGGCGGTGATGATCTTGTCGCCGCTGCTGATGGTGATGGAGTCGCGGAGGTTCTCGCCCTTGAACTGGATGCCGTCCACGGCCACGCGGATGCCGTCCACCTTGGCCTGGCCTGCGGTGTTCATGGCCTCCTCCACCGCCCGCACGATGGCGCGGGTGCTGAGGTCCATGTCGGTGATCTGGCCCTGGGTCATGCCGCCCTGGGGCGAGGCCTGGCCGGTGCCGGTCACGTTGAGGGTTCCGTCTTCCTCCTGGACGGCGACCACCGCCACCACTTTGCTTGCACCTAGGTCGAGTCCGAGGAGAACGGCGCGCTGCTGCATGAAAGTCCTTTTCCTTGCTCTAGGTTTATACCAGTTCCCCCCGCGAAATCGAGGATTCGTCGCGGCAAAAACATGGATTTCTTCCGGGTCAGGTCAGCGCGGCGGCTTTGCCGGAGCCGAGGCGTCCTCGGGTTCGCCCACGGCCACCTCGTCATCCCACCGGAGGTCGATGTACCGGAGCCGGGCCAGATCCGGTCGCTGGGAAAGCCGGTCGACGAAGAGTCCCTGAAAATTGGGCACGTTTTTCGTCACATCCTGGCGGGAAAGGTAGATGGGAGCCGGGAGGCCATCGATGTAGGCCACGGGCCCCTTCGGACTATCCCGGAGTTCGGTGATCCGGTCGTAAAAACCCTGCTGTTTCTCGCGGAGGATCCGAGCGGCGCTCACCAGGCGGGCCAGTCCATGGTCTGTCTGACTGGCAGGATCCACCACCACAGGAATGGGATTTAAATTGGCCTGATTGACCCGATCGAGCAGGACCCCGTCGTCGGAGACCAGGAACACGCCGTTGGGGCGGATGAGCCAGAGCACGGGCTGGCGCTCCTCGATGGCCAGGCTCAGGCGGTCGGGCGGGTCCTTGCGGATCTGCAGGCCCCGCACCCAGCGCTTGGCCTCCACCTGGGCCCTGAGCTCCTCCGCGTCCACCCAGAAGAGGGGCTTGCCCAGCACCAGCTGCTCGGCCAGCTTCTGGATCTCAGCCTGGCGCTGCCCCCGGCAGCCGCTCACGTTCACCTGCTCGATGATGAGCTTCTGGAGGCCCAGGTACCGGGTGCCCAGCTCCATGAGCCCCCAGCCCGCGAGGCCCAGCACCGCCAGGGTGATGCCAGCCCGGGCCCAGGGGAGCCAGGGTCGCTTGGGACGGGTGCGGGGAAGCATGGACACGGGGTCAGTCTACCGCCTGCGGGGGGGAGGCTGGCGGCTGCGATCCGAGTCTGGGCGCCAGACTCATCCGTGCCAGATCTCCACTTCCGGTTCCAGGTCCACGCCGGACTGCTCCAGGACCCGCGCCCGGACCGTGTCCATCAGCTCGGCGAATTCGGCGGCGGTGGCGTGGCCGTGGTTGATGAGGAAGTTGGCGTGCTCGGGGCTCACCTCCGCGTCGCCGACGCGCAGGCCTTTCAAACCCGCCTCGTCGATGAGCCGGCCGGCGCTTAGCCCGGGCGGGTTCTTGAAGATGCAGCCGGCATTGCGCTTCGAGAGGGGCTGGCTGGTGCCGCGCTTCGCCCGGTACTCGGCCACCTGCGCGCGGATGGCCTGTGGATCGCCCGGCGCCAGGGCGGCCGTGGCGGAGAGCACCACGCGGCCGCCGGTCAGAAAGCTCCAGCGGTAGCGGAATTCGCCGGGATCGGGGGCCTTCTCCACCAGGTCGCCCTCGGGGGTGAGGAAGCGGTAGCGGGCGAGCACGTCTACCCACTCGCGGCTATAGGCGCCGGCGTTCATGCGGATGGCCCCGCCGAGGGAACCGGGGATGCCGCTTGCGAATTCCAGCCCGCTGAGCCCCGCCGCCGCCGCCGCCTCGGCCAGGGCGATGTGGCCGTGGCTGGCGGGGGCCGAGAGGTGGTCGCCCTGCCGGGTGATCGTCTTGGGAAGGGCCAGGCGCAGCACGGGGCTGGCGAGGTCGCCGAGCACCACCAGGTTCGAGCCGCCCCCGAGCACACGCCACGGCAGGCCCTCCCGGGCGCAGGCCCGGACGAAGGCCTGGGCCTCCGCTTCCGTGGTGGGCTCAAAGAGCCAGCGGCAGAGGCCGCCCACGCCCAGGGTGGTGAGGCGGGCGAAGGGCACGTCCCGGCGATGCGGGACGCGCAGCAGATCATCGGGGAGCGGGCGCGTCATCGGCTCCAGTATGGACGAACGCGCCCTCAGGGCTTCGGGCCCGGCGCGAGGGACGCGAGCACCATGCTGAGCAGGCCGCCGATCATGGCGCGCAGCTCCTCCACGGAGGCGGCCGTCTGCTTGAAGCCGTGGACGGCCCGGGTGAGGATGCGGGCGATCTCGTCCGGTGGCGGCTGATTGACGGCCTCGGCGCAGAGCGGGGCCAGGATGGCCGCCACCTCGGCTTCGAAGGCCCGGGAGCCCTGGTCGATGGCCTCCCGGGCGAACTCGAAGCCGCAGTCGATGAGCTCCTTGGCGTCCGGGGTGGCGGTCAGTAGGCCGAAGGGGCGCACCGCCCAGATCTCGAAGGCGAAGCGCAGCTGGGCCTCCGGCGAGGTGTGGGCGGACAGGCCTTCCCGGAGGTCGCTCAAGGATTGGCCCGCGAAGGTCCGCAAGACCTCCTGGAAGAGGTTCTCCTTGTTGCAGAAGTGGAGGTACAGCGCGGGCCGGGAGATGCCGGCGGCAGTGGCGATGTCGCCCATGGTGACCCGCCGGAAGCCGTAGCGGAGGAACACCGCCTGGGCGGCTTCCAGAACTTTGGCCTTCTTTGCTTCCCGCATGGAAAGAGTATTGACAATATTCGTCAAAATGTCAATACTGGCCTTTTGACATTATTTGTAAAAACGTCAAATTCTTTGGAGTCTGATTCATGGCCATCAGCGGCCGCCGCCGGAAAGCCTTGATCCTGCTCCTCCTGACCGCCGTGGCAGGCGTCTGGTGGAGCGCCGAACCGACCTTCCATGACACAAGGAGGCTGCGCATGCAGCGATCACCCCAATGGCGCGACGGGCGCTTCCGCAACCCTCAGCCCCTGTGGAACGACTTCCTGGGCGCCTTCGCCAGCATCCTGAAGCGGGATGCGAACTCGACGCCCAAGGCGGCTCTGCCGGCGATCCGGCCCCAGGCCTCCGAGTTGGCTTCGGCCCCGGCCAGCGGCCTGCGCGCCACCTGGCTGGGCCATTCCACGGTGATGCTGGACGTGGATGGCGTCCGGATCCTGACCGATCCGGTGTGGGGCAAGCGTGCCTCCCCGCTCGGATGGGCGGGACCGCGCCGCTTCTACGCGCCTCTGATCCCCCTCGAGGCGGTTCCGATTCCCCAGGTGGTGGCCATCTCCCACGACCACTACGACCACCTGGACCGCGAGACGATCCGGCGCATCCGGGCCTGGGACACGCGCTTCATCGTGCCCCTGGGCGTCGGGGCCCGGCTCGAGGCCTGGGGCGTGCCGGCGGCGCGCATCACCGAGCTCGACTGGTGGGAGGCCACCCGCGTGGGCGACCTGGAGGTGACCCTCACGCCCGCCCGCCACGCCTCGGGCCGAAGCCTCTTCGACAAGGACCGGACGCTCTGGGGCGGCTTCGCCTTCCGGGGCCCCGCCCACCGGGTCTACTACTCGGGCGACACGGGCATGTTCCCCGGCCTCGCCGACATCGGGACCCGTCTGGGGCCCTTCGACCTCACCCTGATCGAGGCCGGCGCCTACGGCCAGGCCTGGCCGGACTGGCACCTGGGCCCCGAGCAGGCGGTGCAGGCCCACGGCATGGTGCAGGGCAAGGTGCTGCTGCCTGTCCATTGGGGCCTCTTCGACCTCGCCGCCCACGGCTGGACCGAACCCATGGAGCGGGTGCTGGTCGCGGCGGGTCGCGCCGGAATCACCGTGGCCACGCCCCGGCCCGGCGAGGGCTTCGAGCTGGAAACGCTGCCGACGCTCGCGCGTTGGTGGCCCTCGCTTCCCTGGAAATCGGAAGCGGAAGTCCCCATCCGCGCCACGGCCAATGGCCTCAAGCCCCAGACTGTTCCGGGAGGTGCGCGGTGAAGGTCGTTCTCTTCGGCGCCACGGGCATGATCGGTCAGGGCGTCCTGCGGGAATGCCTCCTGGATTCGCGGATCACCCAGGTGGTGACGGTCCTCCGCGGCCCGACGGGCCGGACGCATCCCAAGCTGCGGGAAGTGATTCACCAGGACTTTCTGGACTACGCCGCCATCGAGCATGAATTGACGGATCTGGACGCCTGCTTCTTCTGCCTGGGCGTGTCCTCGGCGGGTCTGGGCGAAGCGGAGTACCACCGCATCACCCACGACGTGACGCTGGCCGCGGCGACCACGCTCGCGCGGCTGAATCCGCAGATGACCTTCGCCTACATCTCGGGCGCGGGCGCCGACAGCACCGAGCGGGGCCGCATCATGTGGGCCCGGGTGAAGGGGCAGACCGAGAACGCCCTTCTGCGGGTGCCCTTCAAGGCCGTTTATCTCTTCCGCCCCGGCGCCATCCGGCCCCTGCACGGCATCACCTCGCGGACCCGCCTGTACCGGGTGCTCTACCGCGTGCTGGCGCCGCTCTTCCCCCTGCTGAAGGCCGTCTCCCCGGACAGCCTCACCACCACCGAGCAGCTTGGGAAAGCGATGATCCATGCGGCCCTGGAAGGCGCGCCCAAGGCCGTGCTGGAGATGCGGGACATCAACCGGATGTGAGGCCTTCCAGCGCCAGCAGCCGCGCCTTCCGCTCCGGCGATCCGAAGGCGCTCCAGCCGCCGGGCCCGTTCGCGGCCACCACGCGGTGGCAGGGCACGAGGATGAGGATGGGGTTGGCCTTCACGGCCTGGCCCACGGCCCGGGCCGCGCCGGGCCGGCCCGCGAGCAGGGCGAGCTCGCCATAGCTGAGGGTCTGGCCGGGGGCTGTGGCGCGCAGGAGGTCGGCCACCTGGCGCTGGAAGGGGGTGAGGCCGGACAGATCCAGCGGGATGCCCGCCAGGTTCTGGGGCTGGCCGCGGAGATGGACCATGAGGCGCCGGACGGCCTCCATCACCCAGGGCGGCGCCTGGCGGGCTTCCTCTGCATCCGGCCCCGCCGCGAACCGGAGGCCGCAGACGCCCCGGGCAGTCCAGGTCAGGCGGATCCGGCCCAGGGCGGTGGCGAAGGTCAGGTGCTGGGGGGCCATGCCGCTAGGATGGCAGGATGCGCTGGCTTGCCATCGACCACGGAACGAAGAAGATCGGCCTCGCCTTCTCGGACGAGCTTGAGATCCTCGCCTCGCCCTTCGAGGTCTGGCCCCAGGAGGAGGCGCGCACCCTCGACCGCCTGGCGCGGCTCTGCAAGGACGAGGGCGTGCAGGCCCTGGCGGTGGGGTTGCCCCGGCACAAGGATGGCGTCGAAAGCGCCACGGCCCCGGCGGCCCGGGCCTTTGGTGAAGCCTTGGCCGCCCGCGCCAACCTGCCCGTGCGCTTCGTGAACGAGCACCTGAGCAGTGCCGAGGCCGAGCGCCTGCTGCGCGAGCGGGGCGTGAAGCCCGAGAAGCGCAAGGCCATGCTGGACGCGGCGGCGGCGGCGGTGATCCTTTCAGAACTGTTGGAAGACCGACGGAGCAGGGGCCTGCGGCCCGGATCTCTGGATTGACTCCGGAGTCGCCGGGTTGGTCGTTCTCAAGCCGACCAGGGGCAGCGTTTGAAACCAGTTCTTCACGCGACGACATGACGGATCATCAGATCAGGTAAGGTACGGACAGGTTCACTCCCGCACGACCAAACCGTTCCGCGATGGGGATGCCCATGGTCCAGGCCCTGAGTCACCGTTTCCCGGTGGATCGCCACAGGAAGCCCTGCGGCCTGGAAAGCGGCCGACCATGAGCGGACCTGTTCCAGGCGATCGATTCAGGGGCGCGGCGGAGGCGGGAACAGGAATCTGGTTCGTGAACACGCCAGGGTGGGCCTCCCGTCTGTTCCGCTACGGACTGGCGCTGATCCTTCCGGCCACCACCCTGGCGCTTCGTCTGTATCTGGGCGATGCCTTCGGAGACCGCCCCCTGCTGGTGGCCTTCCTGTTGCCGATCATCATCTGCGCCTTCATCGGCGGGCAGGGCCCGGGGTTGCTCGCGACCATCGTCACGGCACTGGAGGTGAACCTCTTCCTGATGTCGCCCCGTTTGAAGCTTCAACTCAGCTCAGTCGATGCCGTCCACTGGCTCGTGCTTGTCCTGAACGGCGTGCTGGTGAGCCTTCTCGCCGGGGCCTTGCACCAGGCGCGGCGGAGCGGCGAGGGCACTGAACAGATGATCCTATCCCGCGCCCGGTCCCGCCGGCTCGGTCCGCTACCCCTGGAACTCAGCCGGACAGAGCGCATGCTGGTGGCCCTGACCATGCCCTTTCTGGCCTGCGCGGTGCAGTGGGTTTTCTGGGGGCAGCTCAAGCCGTTCATCTGGTTCCTCTTCTACCCGGCGGTGTTCCTGAGCGCATGGGTGGGGGGATTCGCCGGCGCGATGTCCTCCGGCCTCATCGCCTCGCTCCTGGCTATCGTGTGCTTCTACCTCCCCGCCATGTCCCCGGACAAGGGTTCCGTGGACTACCTGCCCTCGGTGCTGGTCTTCCTGGGGATGGCGGCGCTCTTCGGCCGGATCCACGACCGGCTGGCAGCCTCCGAACAGCGGGTGGTGGAACATCTGGAGACCGAGCGGCGTCTGAAGGAGGACGCGCTGAAATCCCAGGGGGAGCTCCTGGCCCGCATGAGCCGGGTGGCCAAGGTCGGCGGCTGGGCGTTCGATGTGATCAGTGGGGAGGGTGTCTGGACGGATGAGGCGGCGCGGATCTACGACCTCGATCCCGCTGTTCCGGTGAACGTGGGCATGGGCCTGGCCTACCTCCTGCCGGCCAGTCGCGCCCAGCTCGAGCAGGCCTTGGCGGACGCGGTGGCCCTGGCGCGGCCCTTCGATCTGGAGCTTGAGCTGGAGAGCGCCAAGGGCCTCCGCAAGTGGGTGCGGTCCCAGGGCTCTCCGGTGGTGGAGCAGGGCCGCGTGGTCCGCATCATCGGCGCCCTCCAGGATGTCACCGACCGGAAACGGGTCGAGGACCAGCTCCGGTCATCGGAAAAAATGTTCAACCTGGCCTTTGCCCAGAACCCCGCCGCCATCGCCCTGTCCCGGCTGGAGGACGGCATTTTTCTGGATGTGAACGCCACCTGGGAGACCCTGACCGGGCACAGCCGGGAGGATGCGATCGGACGGTCGGCGCGGACCATGGGGATCTGGCCCACGACGGAGGGCGGCCAGCGGTTCGTCCAGCAACTGAGGGACCATGGCGTGGTGCGGGGATGGGAGCAGGCCTTCCTGACGAAGAACGGCGATACCTTCGTGGCGGAACTGGCGGCACAGCTCCTCACCATCCGGGGCGAGGCCTACATCCTCTCGACCTTGGTGGACATCACCCAGCGCTGCCGGGCGGAAGCCGAGCTCCAGGCGAGCCGCGCGAAACTGGAAGCCGCCCTGGCCAGCATGACGGACGCGGTCTTCATCTCTGACCAGGAAGGCCGGTTCATCGAATTCAACGAGGCCTTTGCCACCTTCCACAAGTTCCGCAGCAAGGCGGACTGTGCCCGCACCCTCGCCGAGTACCCCGAGATCCTCGACGTGTTCCTGCCGGACGGATCGCCCGCGCCGTTCGACCAGTGGGCCGTGTCCCGGGCGCTCCGGGGCGAGACGGCGTCGAACGCGGAATACGCCCTGCGCCGGAAGGATACCGGCGAGAGCTGGGTGGGCAGCTACAGTTTCGCGCCCATCAGGGACGAGCACGGCGCCATCGTGGGCTCGGTGGTTGCCGGTCGCGACATCACCGAGCAGAAGCGCACCCAGGATGAGATCGAACGCCTGAACGCCAGCCTGGAACAGCGGGTCGCGGAGCGCACCGCCGAACTCACGGCCGCCAACGCGGAGCTCGATGCCTTCGCCTATGCCGTGTCCCACGACCTGCGGGCGCCCCTGCGGGCCATGAACGGGTTCAGCCAGGCCCTCATGGAGGACCATGGCGAGGATCTCCCCGCCCAGGCCGCCGCCTACCTGCGCCAGATCCAGGTGGGCAGCGAGCGGATGGGCGCCCTCATCGACGGCCTGCTGCATCTGTCGAGAAGCACCCAGGGGGCCATGGAGCGCCGGGGCGTCGATCTGTCGAGGATGGCCGAGGAAGTCCGGAAAGAGCTCGAGGAGAGCGAACCCGGGCGCGGGGTCAAGTGGCAGATCCAGCCGGGCCTGAAAGCTCGCGGCGACGCCCGCATGCTGCTGGTGGTGCTGCGGAACCTGCTGGGCAATGCCTGGAAGTACACCGCCCGGCAAACGGCGCCCGAGATCCGGCTGGACGTGATCCAGCATGACGGCCTGCGCTGTTTCCGAGTGGTCGACAATGGCGCGGGATTCGACATGGCCCATGCCACCAAATTGTTCCAGCCCTTCCAGCGGCTGCACCGTCAGGACGAGTTCCCGGGCATCGGCATCGGCCTGGCCACCGTCCAGCGCATCGTCCGGCGGCACGGCGGCGAGATCTCCGCCCATTCCGAGCCGGGGCGGGGCGCCACCTTCCTCTTCACGCTGTCCGGCGCCCACCCCAGGGAGGCGAACCCATGACCGTACGACGCATCCTGCTGGTTGAAGATAACCCGCAGGACGAGATGCTCACCCTGCGCGCCCTCGCCAAGGTGAACCTGGCCAATGAGGTGGAAGTGGTGCGGGACGGCCAGCAGGCCTTGGACTTCCTCCTGCACGAAGGTGAATTCGCCGATCGAGAGGGCCAGGAGCCTCCGGCCGTGGTGCTCCTCGACCTGGGGCTGCCGCGGGTCGGCGGTCTCGAGGTCCTGCAGCGTCTGCGCCAGGATCCGCGCACTCGGCTGCTTCCGGTGGTGATCCTGACATCGTCCGACGAGGATCAGGACCGCCTGAAGAGCTACGTGGGGGGCGCCAACAGCTTCGTGAGGAAGCCCGTGGACTTCGCCCAGTTTGCCGAGACCGTCGCGCGGCTGGGGGTCTACTGGATGGCCGTGAACGATCCGCCCAGCAAGGAGGCGCACCCGTGATGTCCCGGCTCAGGCTCCTGGCCATCGAGGATTCCGAGGCGGACTTCCTGCTCGTGCAGCGGAGCCTGAAGCTCCATGGCATCGAGGCGGATTTCCATCGGGTCGACAGCCAGGTCGCCCTCCTGCAGGCCCTGGAGGACACCACCTGGGACGCGGTCCTCTCGGACTACAACCTGCCGGGCCTGAACTTCCGAGACACCCTCACCCTGATCATCGGCCGGTTGCCGGACACGCCCGTCATCCTCGTGTCCGGAAGCATCGGCGAAGAGGAGGCCATGGACCTGCTCCGCAGCGGGCTCACGGACTTCGTCCTCAAGGATCGGCCCGCCCGATTGGCGGGGGCCCTCCGCCACAGCCTGGAGACGGCCCAGGTGACGAAGGCCCATCGCCTGGCCGAGGCTGCCCTGAAGGAGAGCCAGGCCCGGTTCGCCACCATCTTCCGCTCCAACCCGCTGGGCATCGCGGTGTCCCGGATGTCGGACACCCGGCTGGTGGAGGTGAACGACGCCCTCCTTGAGATCTTCTGCGTGAACCGGGAGGAGCTGCTCGGCCGGACGGCCGTGGAGGCGGGCTTCTACCTCTATCCGGAGGAACGCGAGCAGATCCTCGAAAAGGTGAGGCAGGAGGGGCGGATCCGGAATTTCCAGTTCCAGTGCCTGCGGAAGGATGGCGAGCTCCGGGACCTGCTCATGTCGGGAGAGTGCATCCGCCTCGGGGGGGAGGATCACCTGCTGAGCATGGTGTCCGACATCACGCCCCTGAAACGGGCCGAGCGGTCGCTCCAGGCCAGTGAGGGCCGCTACCGCTCGCTGTTCGAGAACATGTCGGAGGGCTTCGCCCACTGCCGGATGATCGAGGAGGCGGGGCAGCCCACCGACTGGGTGTACCTCGCGGTCAATCCGGCCTACGAGCAGGTGACGGGGCTGAAGGGCGTGGTGGGCCGCCGGGGAAGCGAGGTGCTTCCCGGGTTCGGGGAGGAGCTCGCCGGGCTGCCCGCCAGGGTCAGCGAGGTGGTGCGGACAGGTCAGCCAGCCAAGTTCGAAACCCACATCCCGGCCCTGGGCACCTGGTTGATGGTGTCCCTCTACCGGCCTGCACCGGGTGAATTCGTGGCGGTGCTCGACAACATCACGGACCGGAAAGAAGCCGAGGAGGCCCTGCGCGCCAGCCAGTCCCGGTTCATGGCAGTGTTCAAGGCCTCGCCCGCGGGCATCGTCCTCAGCCGGCCCGTGACGGGTCAGATCATCGACGCCAACCCCGCCTTCCTGCGCCTGGTGGGCTATGGCCTCGAGGAGGTGCATGGAAGGTCGAGCGTGGATCTGGGCATCTGGGTGCGGCCGCAGGACCGGATGGCCGCGCTCCAGCAGCTCGCGGAGGCCGGGCGAATCCAGGACCTGGAGGCTGAGTTGCGCACCCGGAGTGGCGAGGTGGTCTTCGTCCTCTGGTCCACCGAGCGGGTGCTGGTGGGCGACGAGTACGTGCTGGTGAACCTCATCAAGGACGAGACCGACCGTCGGCGGGCGGCGCTCGACCGGCAGCACCTGGAGGCCGAGGTCGCCCATGCTCAGAAGCTGGAGTCCCTCGGAGCCCTGGCGGGCGGGATCTCCCACGACATGAACAACGTGCTCGCGGCGGTGATGTCCCTGGGATCGATGCTGAAGGAGCAGCACCAGGACGACCCCGGGCTGTCGAGGTCCATGGACATCCTCCTGCACGCCGCGGGCCGGGGCCGGGACCTGGTGAAGGGCCTGACGGACTTCGCGAGGAAGGATGTCTCCGAGGCGAAGCCCATGGACCTCAACGAGGTGGTTCGGAAGGAGGCCGCGCTGCTCACGCGGACGACCTTGCAGAAGGTCGCCGTGGACCTCGACCTGCAGGAGGGCCTGCCGGTGGTGATCGGCGATGCGAGCTCCATTTCGAACGCGCTGATGAACCTCAGCGTGAACGCGCTGGATGCCATGCCCTCAGGCGGCCGGCTGAGCCTCTGCACCCGCCCGGGACCCGACGGCGAGGTCACCCTCACGGTGAGGGATACGGGCGTCGGCATGCCGCCGGAGGTCCTGCAACGGGCGATGGAGCCCTTCTTTACGACCAAGCCCGCAGGCAAGGGCACGGGGCTGGGCCTGGCCCTGGTCTACGGCGTTATGAAGGCCCACGGTGGGCGGGTGGAGATCCAGAGCGAACCCGGCCGGGGCACGGAGATCCGGCTCTGCTTCCGCGGGATGTTCCGGCCCTCATCCTCCTCCACTTCGCCGGCCCATGAAGTGGCCGCCCACCGGGGCCGGCGCCGCATCCTGCTGGTGGATGACGACGACCTGATCCGAGGGACGGTGCCGGGCATGCTGGAGGTCCTCGGCCATGAGGTGGTGGCCGTGAGCGGCGGTCTGGAGGCCATCCAGCGGGTGCAGGCCGGACTGATCCCGGACCTGGTGATCCTGGATCTCAGCATGCCGGGCATGGACGGAGAGGAGACGCTGAACCGCCTGCGCCTGCTGCACCCGGACCTGCCGGTGCTGATGGCGACGGGCTACCGGGACGAGCGCCAGGAGCGGATCCTGGCACGCTACTCGGACGTGAGCGTGGTCACGAAGCCTTTCAGCCTCATGGACCTTCGGCTGAAGCTGGCCCAGTTCGACTGATCGACGCGGGCCTTCAGCCCAGCCGCACGGTCCGCATGCAGCGCTCGGCGAGCCCCAGGTTGTGGGTGACGAGCAAGGTGGTGGGGCGCAGGTCGGCGTGGAGGCCCAGGAGGAAGCCGAACACCTCCTCGGCGGTGGCGGGGTCGAGGTTGCCGGTGGGCTCGTCCAGCAGCCAGAGGGCGGGCTTGCGCACCAGGGCGCGGGCCAGGCCCGCCCGGGCGGCCTGGCCGCCCGAGAGCTGTCCGGGCAGGCGCTCGCCGAGCTCGCCGAGGCCCACGGTGGACAGCAGCTGTCCGATCCAGGCCTCGGCTTCGGGGCTCACGTCGCCGTCGATGATGAGCGGCATGCGGAGGTTCTCCCGAACGGTGAACTCCGGCAGCAGGTGCGGCTGCTGGAAGGCGAGCCCCACCCGGCGGCGGCGGTTGAGGGCGCGGGCCTCGGCGCCTTCGGGAACTTCCGCGCCCCCGATGAGGATGCGGCCCGACTCCCAGTGGTCCAGGCCCGCCACGCAGTTGAGGAGGGTGGTCTTGCCCACGCCCGACACGCCCACGATGGCGCAGAGGCTGCCCGCCTCGACCTCGAGGGAGAAGCCGTCGAAGACCGGATGGGCGTTGCCGGGATAGGTCTTGTGCAGCCCCTGGATGGAAAGCGGTTGTCCGATCATTCCGCCCTCAACGCGTCGACGGGATCCAAGGCGGCGGCCTTCCGGGCCGGGTAGCGCGCCGCCAACCAGGACACCACCAGGGGGAAGAGGCCCGCCACCACGATGTCGAGCACCTTGAACCGGAAGGGCATGTAGGTGAGGAAGTCGTAGGCGGCGGCCGGCAGCTTCAGGAGCCTGTAGCGGTCGAGGATGAAGCACAGGGGCACGCTGGTGCCCAGCCCCCAGGCCGTGCCCACGGCGCCGATGCGCAAGCCCTGCAACTCGAAGAGCCGCTGGATCTGGCGCGGCGTGGCGCCCAGGGCCAGCAGCACACCCAGGTCGCGGCGCTTCTCGGTCACGAGCAGCACGAGGGAGGACACGATGTTGAAGGCCGCCACCAGCACGATGAGGCCGAGGATGGAGGCGAAGGCCCACTTTTGCAGCGTCAGCGCGGCGAAGAGCGCCTTGTTGGATTCGCGCAGGTCCGTGGCCTGGAAGGCGGGCCCGAGGGCCTCGATGACGCGGGGCTTCACCTCGGCGATGGCGTCGATGCCCTTGGCGCGGACCTCGATCATCTCGGCGCGGCCCTCGGTCTTGGCGATTCGCATCGCGTCCCCAAGGTGGATGAAGGCCCAGTTCTTGTCGTATTCGGAGCTGTGGCTGTGGAAGATGCCCGCCACGCGGAAGGCGGCGACCTTGGGCTGCTGGCCGCCGAGGCCCAGCTCCAGCTTGAAGAAGGCCAGCGCCACCGTGTCGCCCACCTTGATGTCGAGCTTCTGGGCCAGTTCCTTGCCCAGGGCGATCTCGCCCTCCTTCAGCTGCTCGATCGGCGCGGGCTGCATGGAGTCGAAGATGCTGGATGTGCTGTGGGCCGTGGGCGGATCCACGGCCTTCACCACCACGGCCTCCGGCGGCAGGTCGCTGTCGGTGCGACGCAGCAGGCCCTTCTCGAGCCGGATGGGCGAGGCCGCCTGGACGCCGGGGACCGCGCGGATGGCCTTGAGGGCGCCTTCGGTATCCGGGATGTCCCCCACGAGGTTGAACACCGTGAAGTGAGCGGTGGCGCTGAAGAGCGTGGCCTGGATCTCTTCGAGAAAGCCGTTCATGAGGGCCAGCGACACCACCATGGCGAACACGCCAAGGGCCGTTCCGCCGCGGGCGAAGCGCACCATGGTGCGCACGAAGGCCCCCTTGCGGTGGGTCTTCAGGTACCGCTCGGCGACAGTGCGTTCGAACAAGGCCATGACACAAGACTAGCCGATGCCGCCTGACCGGGGCTCTAGCTGAGGCGCTAGGCGAGGCCCAGGTGCGCTTCGATCATGTGCCGGAAATCGTGGTCGAGGTCGTAGGGCTTCACGAGGATCTGCGCCACGCCGGTCTCCTGGGCGCCCATCACCAGCTCGGCGTCCACGGACGCCTCGGCGAGCACCACGGGCGGCATCTCGTCTTCCAGGCGGTGCCGCAGGAGGGAGGCCAGGGCCAGGCCCTGCAATTCGACCACGCCGCCGTCCACCAGGATGAGGTGGATGCCGGGGCGCTCCACGTGCTCAAGCAGGTCTGTCAGGGTGTCGGCACACAGCACGCGGCCGTAGCCATCCTCGCCGAGGAATTCCGCCAGGGCCTCGCGGTCGGGCCCGCCGGGCATGGCGAGGAGGATGCCTCGAGTCCGCTTCTTGACCCGCAGCAGGGCCAAGGCCCGCTCGTCCACGGGGGTCGGGTCCTCTGGGGACGCGGCAGGCTCAGGATTGGGCGCAGGGTTGGGCGCAGCGGCTGGCGGCGGCGCGGCCGCCGCGAGGATCGGCGCCGGCTCGGGGTCCTTCCGGGGCGCCGGGCGGTGCAGGGGGACCTCGTCCTCCTCCGAAGGCTCTTCGATCTGGCGGCGGGCCTTGGGGGGCACCCCGACGGGGATGGCGCCGGCCCGGCTGGCCACGAGGCTGCGGACCGGCCCCAGGAGACCCTCCTTGCCCGGTTCGAAGGCGATGCCGATCACCAGGCCGTGGCTGGCGTCCACCCAGGCCACGGTGCCGGCCAGCTCCAGCGGGGGGCACTTGGGGATCTTGGAGAGCTTGATGAGCATGAAGGCCTGGCCCACCTCGAGGATGTTGGCGCCCATGTGCATCTTCCGCTGGGTCTTCACGTCCATGGCCCGGTCGACCCGGATGCAGACGCCGCCCTCGGAGATGTTCTCGACGGTGCCGTTGAGCCCCACCCCGTCGAAGAGGCCGGTGAGCGCGGTGGCGGTGACGGCCTCCCGGGCGTTCAAGCGGGCGCGGGGTTTCCGGCGGCGCTCCGCCAGGCTGATGGCCGCGGGCAGGTCCATGGTGGCGGAGCCCGGCTTGACCTCGAGGAGCCGGCCGACCGCCTTGAAGCGCAGGCCGTCCAGGATGAACAGCAGGCTCAGGTCCTGGCCCTTCTCGGCGAGCAGGGGCCCCTGGGTGGTCAGGGTGACCTTGTCCTCCATGACGGCCCCGAGGGTGGCGGACGTCTCCCGGTTGCGGCCGTCCACGAGGGTGATCGTGGCCCTCACCCGCTGGGCCTCTTCCAGGTAGGCCAGCACCAGGTCGGATCCCTCCGAAGGCTTGGCTTTTTTCTGTCCGAACATGGCCATGGAGACAGGTACCTCGCCCATCGCATCGACTCGCGCGGCTGGGGCTTGATTATTGCCCTCGGGGCAGGCAGCTTGACCGTATGGATGATTCGCCCCTCCGCTGCCTGCTCATCGCCCGCCAAGGCCCCGACGACCGGGAGGACCGCATCCAGGACCATCTGCTGGAGCTGGCGGAGCTGGCCCGCAGCTGCGGCTTCGAAGTGCAGACAAGGCGGATCTTGAAGCGCCCCCAGATCGCCCCGCGAACCTTCTACGGCTCGGGCCAGCTGGAGGCCCTCGCCGAGGAGGCCGCGCGCCAGGGCACGCGCCACCTCATCTGCGACGACGAGCTCAGCGGCAGCCAGGTGAACGCCATCGAGAAGCTCACGGGGCTCATCTGCCTCGATCGCACCGGCCTCATCCTCAGCATCTTCGAGCAGCGGGCCCAGACCCGGGAGGCCAAGGCCCAGGTGGAGCTGGCCCGCTGCGAGTATGAGCTGCCCCGCCTGAAGGGCGCCTGGACGCACCTGGAGCGCCAGGGCGGCGGTGTGGGCCTCCGCGGCGGACCGGGCGAAACCCAGATCGAGGTGGACCGCCGCATGATCCGCACCCGCATCAGCCAGCTCAAGCGGGAGCTCACCCACCTGGAGCAGGTGCGGGAGACCCAGCGGCAGGGCCGGCCCAAGGGTCTGCCCCGGGTGGCGCTGGTGGGCTATACCAATGCCGGCAAGACCAGCCTCCTGAAGGCCCTCACGGGCGAAGGCGAGCCCCGCGACCTCCTCTTCGCCACCCTCGACACCACCACCCGCAAGGCCTGGCTGGGCCAGGATTTCGACCCCGAGACCGGGGAGGGCAGCCTCGAGCCCAAGCACTGCCTGGTGGCCGACACCGTGGGCTTCATCCGCAAGCTGCCCCATCAGCTGGTGGCGGCCTTCCGCAGCACCCTGGGCGAGGTGCGCACGGCGGACGCCCTGCTGGTGGTGGCCGACGCCGCCCACCCGGACCTGGAGGATCACCTCAAGGTGGTGGGCACCACGCTGCGCGAGATCGGCTGCGAGCCTGAAGGGGTGGAGGCGCAGCCCAGGCTCCTGGTGCTGAACCAGGTGGACCGCCTGCACCGGCCCCAGAAGCTGGATTTGAAAAAGCGCCACCCGGGCGCCGTTCAGGCCTGCGCCCTCCAGGGCGCCGGGGTGGCGGAGATCCGGCTCTGGCTGCGGGACCTGATTCCCGGCCCGGCGAAGCCCCGGGAGCTGGAGGCCTGGGAGCTGCCGGAACCGGAGCCGCAGGCGCCCTAGGTCCCTGCCGCCGACGGCGTTAGGCGGTTTCCGCCTCAGGCGGGGCGGAGGGCCGGCCCGTCCGGGGCAGGAGGCCGACGGTGGCCGCCAGGCCCACGGCCAGCAGGATGCGCAGGATGAACAGGTTGCGGCTCAGGGCGTGGGCCCGGTTGTAGGCCACGCGGTCGGCGTGGTCCGGGGCCAGGGTCTCGATGGGGGCGCCGATGCGGGCGCGGATCGCGTGCACCTTCGGCGTCACGATGAAGCTGCTGGCCAGGCACATGAGCAGCGCCACCAGCCAGCCCGCGCTCCAGAGGCGGATGGGGCCGATGAGATCCTCCTTCACCTCGGTGGCCCAGCGCCCGCCCCAGCTGAGGCCGGCGAGGCCGAAGGCGATCCAGGCCGCCCAGTCCAGGCGGCCGATGATCAGGCCCGCGATGCGGCCGGCCAGGTCCCGGCTGGGCAGCTCGCTGAAGAGGATCGGGGCGGAGAAGATCCCGAAGCCGAGGGCCGCGCCGGCCCAGATGAGCAGGAGGACCTTGGCGAGCTGGTCGAGGCGGTGCAGGGTGGAGGGGCTCATGGCAGGCCGGCAGGTTGGGGGCGGAAGGGGCGGGGGCCCCTAGAGCCACTCGTTGTAAGGGAGGCCGTTCGAACCCACCTCGGTGGAGCCGCTGCGCACGCGGAATACCCCCAGTTCGGCGTCCGGGTTGTCGGGGTCGGGGGGTTCCAGCTCCGTCTGCCACATGTCCTTCGACTGGGTCATGGGGTCGTAGGGGATGTCGCGGAGGTACCCGAACTCCCGCAGGGGCCCCAGGCTCGCGGGGTACTTGCCCCGGTCGGCCCGGAACTGCTCCAGGGCGTGGTTGATCTGGAACAGGTTCTCCTTGAGCACGGCCTCCTTGGCCGTCCTCACCTTCTGGCGATAGCCCGCGATGCCCACCGTGGTCAGCAGGGCCAGGATGGTCATGACCACGATCAGCTCGATGAGCGTGAAGCCGCGCTGGCGGGAGGAGGAGAGGCGCATGGAATCACCTTACCGCAAGGGATGCGGGGCCGCCGCCCCCAGGTTCCGGGCTGGCATGCTGAGCGTGACATCCGGAGCGCCCATGTCCCGCGAAACCGATCTGCTGCTCCTGGCCCTCGATCAGGCCTTCGACCGGAAATCCTGGCACGGCACCAACCTGAAAGGGGCCCTCAGGGGCCTGGGGGTCGATGCCGCGGCCCAACGGCCCGCCGCGGGACGCCCCTCCATCCATGAGCTTGTCGTGCATGTGGCCTACTGGAAGTACGCGGTGCTCCGCCAGCTCGTCGACCTGCCGAGGGGCGCCTTCCCGCTGAAGGGCTCCAACTGGTTCCCCCGCCAGGCCGCCAGCGCGGCCCAGTGGAAGGCCGACCTCGCGCTCCTGGAGCGGATGCACCGCGACCTGCGCGCCGCCGTCTCCGGGCTGAACGGCAACGATCTGGAGCGCCCTTCCGCCAAGGGCCGGCACACGTTCAGGGACCTCATCCTGGGCGCGGCCGCGCATGACCTTCACCACGGCGGCCAGATCCAGCTCATTAAGCGATTGGGGGTCAGGGGCTGAACCAGCTCAGCGCACGCCGCGCTTTTTCTGATCCAGTTCGATGGTCGCGACCGACCGGGTGGCAGAGCAGGCTCCGGGGGAGCCTGCGGAGCCGGGACCCGGCGAGGAGCGAATCACGAAGGGAGGCTACAGGACGCCGCGCTTTTTCTGATCCAGTTCGATGGAGTCGTACAGCGCCTGGAAATTGCCCTCGCCAAAGCCCATGTTCCCCCGCCGCTGGATGATCTCGAAGAACAGCGGCCCGATCTGGTCCTCCGTGAAGATCTGGAGCAGGTAGCCGGTGCCGTCGCCGTCGATCTGGACGCCCAACTCCTTCACGGTGGCGAGGTCCTCCTGCACGGTGTACCCGCTGCGGGCGATGCGGCCGGGCAGCAGTTCGTAGTAGGTGTCGGGCACCCGCAGGAACCGGAAGCCCTGCTCGTTCAGGGTTCTCAGGGTGTGGAAGATGTCGTTGGTGGACATGGCGATGTGCTGGACGCCCTGCCCCTTGTGCCGGTTCACGTACTCCTGCACCTGACTCTTCTCGTCGGTGGGCTGGTTGATGGGGATGATCACCTGGTTGTTGGCGCTCTGCACCACCTTCGAATCCAGGCCCGTACCCAGCGCGCCGCGGATGTGGAACTCGCGGGTGACTCCGAAACCGTAGACCTGCTCGTAGAAGTCCACCAGGGCGTCCATCTCGGCGGGCCCGACGTTGTTGGTGAGGTGGTCCACGCGCACCAGGCCGGGATCGCAGAAGGCGGGGGCGGGATCCGGGGTGAGGCCGGGCCAGAAGGCGCCCGGAGTGCCCTTGCGCTCCACCAGGAAGTTCCAGACGTCGCCCACGCCCTGGATGGCCGCGAAGCTCACGGTGCCCTCGCCCAGGGCGTGGGTCTGGGGTTCGAGCATGATGCGGGCACCCTTGGCCCGGGCCCAGTCCACGGCCGTCTCCAGGTGGTCGACCAGGAAGTTCAGGGCGCAGACGCCCTCGCCGTGGGCATGCAGGTACCGACCGGCCGGATGGGTGGCGTCCGCCTCGAAGATGAGGATGTCCATGCGCTGCTGGCGCAGGTGGACGACGCGGCCCCAGGCAAGGGTGCCGCTGGCGACTCGGGCGAAGCCGAGCTTGCGGTAGAGCGGTTCCAGGCCTGCGATGGAGCCGGTCAGCTGGAAGTGGTCGATGCGGCTGAGGCCCAGCGGATTGCTGGCGGGTTTTTGGCCGGTGGGTGCGGTGAGGGCGAAGCTGGGCTGGCTCATGGGTGATCCTGGGTTGGGAAGGTCCAGTGTGGGGAACTCGGACCGTGACCTGGATCACACAGTGATGGTTACTTCAATGTAATCAATATTTGAACACCATTGAGTCAATAATGGAACGCAATGGGCGCTACCCGCTCCCGGATCTCAGGAAGCCGCTTCGATCCTGGCTCGGAGCACCCGGCAGGCGAGGCCCAGCAGCACCCCGACGAAGGGCGGCACCAGGCACGCCGCCAGCCGGGTGCCGAGCCTGGGGAGGTCAGGGGACAACTGGGAGAAGGTGACCATCCAGCCCATGAGGGCCCCGAGGAGGGCGCCGGTGTAGATGAAGGACTCGAAGCGGCGCCACAACCCGGCGGAGGCGGTGCCTGAAGGGGAGGCGGCCGAGGGGTGGCCCGCGTCGCGGACCGCCTGGCGCAGGGTCGCCCACGGGTGGATGGACAGGAGGGCCGCCAGGGGCGCGGCCAGGACCACCACCAGGGCCCAGGGCAGGGGATGGAGCCAGGTGGCGGCCTGCCCGCCGATCATGGCGATGGCGAGGACCACCAGGAGGAGAAGGACCAGTTGACCCAGGGCGTACCGCGGCATGAACACCTCCCGACCCCGCCCCTTCGGAATGGAAGGAGCCGCCCATGAGCTTCATGAGCGCGGGGATCAGGTCACCCGCCCATCGCCAGACGCCTCGCCACGAACACAAGGGGCCCGCGATGCGGGCCCCTTGCTGCATGCAGTGCGCGGGTCAGTTCAGCGAGGTGGCGATCACCTTCTCCTTGCTGAAGAACTCGAGGATGTCGCCTTCCTTCAGGTCGTCGAAGCCATCCAGGGAGATGCCGCAATCGAGGCCGTTCTTCACCTCGGTCACGTCTTCCTTGAATCGCTTGAGGTTCTTGAGGCCGCCTTCGAAGAGGACCGCCTCGCCGCGCTTCACGCGGACCTTGAAGGACTTCTGGACCTTGCCTTCGGTGACGAAGGAGCCGGCGATGACCGTGCGGCCAATCTTGAAGAGCTGACGGATCTCGGCCTGGCCGTGGATCGTCTCCTTCTCGGTGGCGTCGAGCATGCCGACCATGGCCTGTTCGATCTCTTCCGTGACCTTGTAGATGATGTCGTGGAAGCGCAGGTCCACGCCCTCTTCGCGGGCGAGTTCCTCGGTCTTCTTCTCGGCCTTGGTGTGGAAGCCGATGATGGTGGCCTTGGAGGCCTCGGCGAGCAGCACGTCGTTCTCGGTGACGGTGCCGGCGGCGCTGTGGATGATGCGCACCCGGACCTTGTCGGTGCTGAGCCGTTCGAGCTGGCCTACCAGCGATTCCACCGAGCCCTGGGTGTCGGCCTTGATGATGAGCGCGAGCTCCTTGACCTGGCCGTCCTTGATGGTGCTGAACAGGGTCTCCAGGGTGGCGCGTTGCTTGAGGTGCGCGGCCTGCTTGGCCTTCTCCTGGCGGAAGGTGACGATGGTGCGGGCCTTGCCCTCGTCCTCCACCACCTGGAAGTTGTCGCCGGCGCTGGGCACTTCCTCAAAGCCGAGGATCATCACCGCGCTGGAGGGACCGGCCTCGGTGACCTTCTTGCCCATGTCGTCGAACATGGCGCGGACGCGGCCCATGGTGGCGCCGGCCACGAAGATGTCGCCGGCCCGGAGGGTGCCGTTCTGCACGAGCACCGTGGCCACGGGGCCACGGCCGCGGTCGAGCCGGCCCTCGATGATGGAACCGGCGGCGGGGCAGTCGTAGACGGCCTTCAGCTCCTTCAGGTCGGCCACGAGCAGGATGGTCTCGAGCAGTTCGTCGAGGCCCTGCTGGGTCTTGGCGCTCACGAGGACCGCCGGCACGTCGCCGCCGTAGGCTTCCGTCTGGACGCTGTGCTGGAGCAGGCCCTGCTGGACCTTGTCCGGGTTGGCGCCGGGCTTGTCGATCTTGTTGACGGCCACCACCAGGGGGACATCCGCGGCCTTGGCGTGGTTGATGGATTCCACGGTCTGGGGCATGACGCCGTCGTCGGCGGCCACCACCAGGATGGCGATGTCCGTGACCTTGGCGCCGCGGGCGCGCATCTTGGTGAAGGCTTCGTGACCGGGCGTGTCGAGGAAGACCACCTGGCGCATCTCGCCGGTGTTCGGGTCCTTCACGTCCACGTGGTAGGCGCCCACGTGCTGGGTGATGCCGCCGGCCTCGCCCGCGGCCACCTTGGTCTTGCGGATGGCGTCGAGCAGCGAGGTCTTGCCATGGTCGACGTGGCCCATGATGGTGACGACGGGAGGCCGGGGCAGCTTCTCGCCCTGCACCTCGCCGGATTCGTCGGCCGTGATCTGAACGTCCTCCTCGAAGGAGACGATGTCGGCCAGGAACCCGAACTCGCGGGCGACCTCCTTGGCCATCTCGGTGTCGAGGGGCTGGTTGATGGTGGCGAAGATGCCGCGGTGAAGCAGCTTGGCGACCACGTCCTTGGCGGGGCGGTTGCACTTCTCGGCCAGTTCCTTGACCGTCACGCCTTCAGACAGCATGACGATGCCGATCTCGTCCTCGATGTACTCGGTGGCCACCTGCTGGGCGCGGGAACGGGGCTGGCGGAGCTTGAGGTCGAGTTCCTCTTCCTTGCTCCGGACGTAGCCGCCCTTCTTCTTCTTGCCGCCCTGGTGGACGCCGCGGCCGGGGCCCTTCTGGCTGTTGGGATCGATGGGACCGGTGGCGGGGATGGAGGGGCCGCGGCCGGGGCCGCCGGGGCGGGAGCCCATGCCAGGACGGCCGGGGCCGCCGGGTCGACCGGGGCCACCAGGGCCGCGGCCGGGACCGCCGGGTCCACGGCTGGGACCGCCGGGTCCGCCGGGACGACCACCGGGGCCGCTGGGCCGGGAGCCGGGCGCAGGGCGGGCCTGGGGCAGCTGGATGTACCGGGCCGGTTCCGTGGACCGGGGCGCGGGCGCCGGGGTGTCGGAGGTCTTGATCCGGCTGAAGCCCTGGTCCGGCCGCATCTCGGTGATGGCGGGCGGAATGTAGGGGCGTCGCGCGGGGGAGACGGGCGGGATGGGTTCGTGGCGCACTTCGCCGCGGCCCGTGTTGGTGGCCATCTGCAGGACCGCCTTCTCCTTCTGGGGCATGCCGGAGCGCTGCACGTTGGTGGGCACGGGGGCCTGGCCGGGCCGCTGGACGATGGGACGGGCCCCGGCCTCGGGCCTGGGGCCGGAACCGGCGGCGGGCGTCTGGGGCGGGCGGGGCGCGCCGCCCGTGGGCCGCGCGGGCGGCAGCTGGATGTACCGGGCGGGCTTGTCCTCGCGAGGCGGGGTGGCCGGGGCGCCGCTGGAGACCTTCAGGCGGGAGAAGGTCTCCTGCACGGGCTCGGGCGCCTCGGGACGGGCCGGGGCGGCGGGTTCGGCAACTTCCGGCGCCGCGGCTTTCACGGGCTCGGGCCGGGCCTCAGGCCTGGCTTCAGACTTGGGCTCGGGCCTGTTTTCGGCCACGGCTTCAGGCTTCGGTTCCGGCTTGGGCTCGGCGGCCTTGGCCTCTTCCCGGGCCACGGGCGCGGGGTCAGCCGCGGGCCGGGTCTCGGGCTCGGCCTTGACCTCGGGCTTCGGCTCAGTCCGCTTCACGAGTACGGCGGGCGCCGGCTTGGGAGGCTCGGGCAGGGGCTCGGCCTTGGGGGCCGGGGCGTGCGCGGGGGCCTTGACCACCTTCACGGTGGCGGAGGGCTTGTGCAGGGCCAGGGGTGGGGCTTCGTTCTCCCCCTTGTGCTTGCCCTGGAAGGACCGGCGAAGCTGGTCCGCCTGGTCATCGGTGAGGTTGGAGCTATGGCTCTTCCCTTGGAGGCCCAGACGCTTCTCGCAGGCCTCGATGACCTCCTGATTGGCGACTCCGAGCTCTTTGGCGAGTTGGTTGATACGCAGCATGTAAGCGGACTACCTCGGCCTGGGGGTGGGGAACGGGAAGGGCTGCAGGACTACAGCCTACTCCCCGAAGTGAGCCTGCACGGCGTCAATGAGACGGAAGGCCAGATCCTGATCCATGCCATCCACCTGCATGAGCTGTTCGGCAGTGACAGTGTAAAGGGATTTGGCATCGGGGTAGCCGGCG
>Ga0316605_10000592_pt1 | contig 24355 bp, 21 predicted proteins | sample OWC_soil_day20_n_FD_207666 | JGI IMG/M metagenome (GOLD analysis project Ga0316605, IMG submission 207666) | Wetland soil microbial communities from Old Woman Creek delta, Ohio, United States - OWC_soil_day20_noCT | ecosystem: Environmental > Terrestrial > Soil > Wetlands | place: USA: Ohio...
ACGTAATGCGCAATACGCAATACGCAATACGCAATACGTGTACCCTATCCATTTATGATTACCCTTTTTTACAAACTATCTACTAAAACGTTACAGGTTGCCCGTCACAGGATCAATTTGTAATCACCATGATCTGCCTTTCATGAGACCGCAGGAAATGCAAAAAATTTCCCCCAAAAAGTATTTTTGAGCATACCGGGGTTGGGGAGCCATAACAAAGGGCCCGTTTAAAAAAAGCAGGACTTTTATATCATCATTATCTTGCCTCTGATTCAGGGATACGATATAAACACCCATCAAAAATTTTGGATGTTCAATGATTAAAAAGTCAGGCAGTCAGACTGAACTGAAAAAAAGCGTACTGGAACAAAGCCTTTGCACCGGCTGCGGGGCCTGTGTAGGACTTTGTCCCTATCAGGTCATTTATGCCGACCGGACTGTGCAACTTTTTAACTGTGACCTGCCCGACGGCAAGTGTTACGCTTTTTGCCCGAGAACACCTGCCGATTATGACCATATTATAAAAAGCCTTTTTAATATCAATGATTTGACGCCGGAAATCGGTGCAGTAAAGGGTTATTACTTATCACGGTCTTCTGACCCCCGACTGCGTGTGAACGTCCAGCATGGCGGCACGGTCACGGCGCTTCTGGAGCTGGCCATGGGTGAGGGGATGATCGATTCCGCCATTGTTTCTTCACGCAACAATGAATTTGAACAACATGGCCTGCTGGTTACGGATCAAAACCGCTTGCGCGGTTATTCAAAAAGCTGGTTTACGGTATCTCCTACGGTGGCTGCTTTCAACCGGATACCGGACGATCGTAAAAAAAGGACGGGTGTTGTGGCAACACCTTGTCAGGCGATGGCTCTGGCAAAAATGAAAACGGCGGAAATACCCGGTTACAACGGATCCGACTTGCCGGGACTGGTCATAGGCCTCTTTTGCGGCTGGACGCTTTCCATGGAGAAATTTAAGAATCTTCTCGATCGATATGGTGTATCTATAGCAGATCTGACCGGAATGGACATACCGGCAGGGAAAAATATTCTGGAGATTTTTACAGGGAGCGGCTTAATATCTGTGCCAATGGCCGAGGTGGATCACTGTGTGCGGACCGCCTGCCGCTATTGCATGGACAGCACGGCGGAATTTGCCGACCTTTCTGTCGGAGCGGCACGCTTCGGTACTGACTGCGAAGAAATGCGGGGCTGGAACCAGATCATTGTGCGCTCTGATCGCGGCAAACAGCTTCTCGAACTGGCCATTGCAAAACATGCGCTGGAAATCCGTGAGGCTCCGGCCTCAGCGTTGCAGGAACTGAAAAACGCGGCAGTGGGAAAGAAGAAAAAAGCGTTAAAAAATATTGTAGAAAAAAGTCATTCGACGAAAAATCTTCTGTATTTAAAAAGTGACGATCAGGCCGTGCGGAAGTATTTGAGAGCCGATAAGAAACGAAAAGGGAAATCATGAGCAAGCTGTTGTCACCGGACAGATCCACGGTTTTATTTCTGGGCAATGAGGCGATCGCAAGGGGTGCGCTGGAAGCCGGCATTCAGGTTGCCACGGGGTATCCGGGAACACCGTCTTCGGAAGTGATCGAGTCTCTGGCCGATGTTGCCCGGGAACGAAATCTTTACGTCGAGTGGTCAGTCAACGAAAAGGTGGCGCTGGAAGTTGCGGCGGCCGCTTCATTTGCCGGTTTGCGTTCGATGGCTGTCATGAAGCAAAACGGCGTCAACGTGGCTTCGGATTTCCTTTTGCACCTGACCGCATCGGGAACGCGCGGGGGGATAGTACTGGTGTCCTGCGAAGATCCGGGCGCTCTCTCAAGCGTCAACGAGGGGGAATCACGCTACTTCGCAAGCATGCTGGAAATGCCGCTTCTGGAACCGGCAGACTTTCAGGAAGCCAAGGATATTACGAAATGGGCGTTTGAACTATCTGAAGCAATCGGCAATGTCGTCATGCTGCGTTCCGTTACGCGCATGTCGCATGCGAGCGGCAATGTGACTTGCGGGAAGCTGCCGACAAAAAGCAGAAAAGCCGGGTTTGAATATGACGGGCCGGCGATGGATTCGCAAACCGGGCCGATGATCAGCACGCCTGTTGTGGCGAAACATCTGCTTCGTCAGCAAAAGCTCAAAGACGTTCAAAGGATGTTCGATAACAGTCCTTTTAACCGTTATACCGGCCCCGCAACGCCGGAACTCCTGATCATCACCAGCAGCGCCTGTTTTCTATATTCCTGTGAAGCCGTTGAAATGCTTGGGCTGCAAAAGAAAGCAGGGATTCTGAAACTGGCCACAACCTGGCCTCTGCCTCCGAAGCTTCTTGAAAAATACCTGCGCAAAGCAAAGAAGATTCTGATCGTCGAAGAAGTCATGCCGTTTCTGGAAGAAAACGTGAAGGTCCTGGCCTCAGGCATAGCGGGCCGGATCGGCATTAAAACGTTCTTCGGCAAATATGATGGAACATTGCCGTTTGCCGGGGAACTCAATCCCGATGTTGTGGCCGATGCGTTGGGCAGAATTCTGAAGGTAAAGCGCAAATCCCTGCCGGCAGATTATCTTAAAGATATACAAAAAACAGCGGCCATGATTCCAGCGCGGGAACAGACATTTTGCGCCGGATGTCCCCACCGTGCATCGTTCTGGAATATCCACAACGCCATTGCTCTTGACGGCAGGAAAGGATTTGTCTGCGGCGATATCGGATGCTATTCGATGGCTGCGCTCTCGCCTGCAACCGGTTATCACACCATGCCGACGCTTCATTCCATGGGGTCCGGAACGGGACTGGCCAGCGGTTTTGCCAAACTGGCCCAATTCGGTCTGGATAAACCGATTCTGACCGTCTGCGGCGATTCCACATTTTATCACGCGGTGATTCCGGCGCTGATTAACGCGCAGCACAACCGGGCGGATATCACTTTTATTGTTCTGGACAATGCGGGAACTGCCATGACGGGTTTTCAGCCGCATCCGGGGCTGGCGGTAAGTGCACTCAAAGATGTGGTTCCTGCGGTTGACATCGCTGCAATCTGCAAGGCGATCGGAGCAAAAGTGGCCGTCAGCGATCCATTTGATCTTGCAGCAACCGGCAGAATACTGACATCCTTTCTTGCGGACAAAGGATCGCTCAAGGTGCTGATCCTTCGTCAGGCCTGTGCCCTGAGTCCCGAGAAAAAAGGGAAGAAGACATTTGATGTCAGAGTGGAGGAGTCCTTGTGTCTGGGTGAGACTTGCGGATGCAACCGGCTGTGCACACGGATTTTCCGCTGCCCGGCCCTTACCTGGGACCGCGATAAAAAGAAAGCCGTGGTTGATGAAGTCATCTGTGCCGGTTGCGGTGTATGCGCGTCGATCTGTCCGCAGCAGGCGATTGTTAAAACGGAGGTCAGCGGGCCGGGATGAAAGAAAAGACGTTTACGAAAACAAGGAATGTCATCTTAACCGGTGTCGGAGGTCAGGGTAATGTGATGGCATCGAGAACACTGGCCCACATGCTTGTCGATGCGGGGTATGTCGTCACAATCGGTGAGACATTCGGCATGTCTCAGCGGGGCGGTTCTGTGATGAGTCATCTGCGCATTTCACACGATTCAGTCAAAAGCCCGCAGATTCCGCGCGGCGGGGCCGACGTGATTATTGGTCTTGAACCCCTTGAAGCCCTTCGCGTTTTGACGGTTTACGGCAATCCGCAGGTGTGCGTCTTATACAATTCGCGTCCCGTGTATCCCATCGGTGTGATTACGGGCGAACTTTCTTATCCGGCCGGGGAAACCATCAGGAACGCTTTTGAACGATTATCCGCCGCGTTCTGGGAGATTGACGCGACGTCCGCAGGCCTTAAGCTCGGGAATCCGGTTTTAAGCAATATTGTCATGATAGGTGCGCTGGCCAAAACAGGTCTTCTCCCATTTGACCGGCGAAGGTTTGAAAAAGAAATTAAAAAAACACTTTCGGCGGATAAATATAACGTAAATATGAAAGCTTTTGATGCAGGCGCCGCTATGATTAAATAGGACGGCCTCGAAAAAAAGACCAGATGCTGCGTTGAGCTGCACCCCTAATCACTACTGCCAACAGCATGTAGGTCTCATTCTTCGGGATTTGCCCGCCTCGCCTGCGGCTTTTTTTCGAACTCGCCACATAGCGCATAATATTTTAGTTGCTGGAGTTTATAAATAAGGGTTGACGACACGTAATCGAAACTTATATTACCATTTCAGAACTTTAATTCTCAGGAGACGGTTTCATGGAAGACATTTATTCCGCAATTCAAATCAGTGAGCACGTGTACTGGGTGGGCGCCATCGACTGGACCATCCGGGACTTTCACGGCTATACAACACCTCACGGCAGCACCTATAACGCCTATCTGGTCATGTCGGATAAGATAACGCTGATCGATACGGTAAAGGCACCTTTTATGGACGAGATGCTCTCGAGGATTGCGTCCGTCGTTGATCCGTCAAAGATCGATTACATTGTTTCCAATCATTCCGAGCAGGATCATTCCGGGTGCCTGTTACAGGTTATTGACCTTATTAAACCTGAAAAAGTAGTTGCCTCGACGCTGGGGGTTAAAACCCTCAAGGATATCTTCCACGACCAGCACGATATTCAGCCGGTCAAGGACGGCGAATCGCTCAACCTGGGGAATATGGATTTAAAGTTTATGGAAACCCGGATGATTCACTGGCCTGATTCCATGTTCTCATATCTGGAAAAAGACGGGGTCCTGTTTTCGCAGGACGCTTTCGGAATGCATCTGGCAACATTCGAGCGTTTTGCCGATCAACTGCCCGATGATATGATGGAATATGAAGCCGCAACTTATTACGCCAATATTGTTCTGCCTTTTTCGCCGATTGTCCTCAAGGCTCTGGACAAGGTTGCCGCCACCGGCTGGGCGTTTAAAGTATTTGCGCCGGATCATGGCCCTGTGTGGCGGCAAAATTTAGGCTTTATTCTTGACCTGTACAAAAAGTGGGCACTGCAGAAACCAGCCAATAAAGCTGTTGTGGTTTACGCGACCATGTGGCATTCAACGGAAATGATGGCCAGAGCGATTGCCGAATCGTTGGCGCGTGAAGGAGTCCGCGTCAAACTTTTATCCATGAACGAGGTACACCGCAGTGAAGTGATTTATGAAGTACTGGAGGCAGGCGCATTGATCGTTGGTTCGCCGACGCTCAACAATAACATTTTGCCGCAGATGGCGGATGTGATGACCTATATGAAGGGATTGAAGCCGGCTCATCTGATTGGTGCGGTCTTTGGTTCATTCGGCTGGAGCGGAGAATCCGTCAAGGATCTGGAGGCTATTCTCAAAGAAATGAAAGTGGAGATCGTAGCCGAATCGGTTTCCGTCAAGCATGTTCCGGGTCAGGATGTTCTTGAAAGATGTTCAGAGATGGGCCGGACAGTTGCGGCTGAACTTAAAAAAAGAATTGCTGATTGAAAAAATTTCGGGAATGAAGGAGGAAACCCATGAAAAAGTATGTTTGTGGAGTATGCGGTTATGAATACGATCCGGCGAACGGTGATCCGGAAAACGGCGTGGCGAAGGGTACGGAGTTTAAGGATCTGCCGGAGGACTGGACCTGTCCGGTTTGCGGAGCCGACAAGAGCGAGTTTTCTCCCGCCTGATTTATACATTATAAAATATACAGGAGCTGACTTATGGACGAAAAAATTCGTGAGGCCCTCCAGCAGGCTTATGTGGGAGAAGCAAAGGCCGCACTAAGACTCAAGGTCTATGCGCAGAAAGCGGAAGATGAGGGATTTAAACAGATTGCCCGCCTGTTCCGCGTCATCGCTTTTTCAGAAGAGATTCACGGGGCACGAGCGCTCAGGGTTCTCAAGGAAATCAAAACGACGGAAGAAAATCTGGCTGCAAGTTTCGAGTCGGAAAAAACCGTTGCGGAAATTGCCTATGACCGTTTTGTGAAAATGGCAGAGCAGGTAGGGGACAAACCCTCGCTTCTGCATTTCAGCCAGAGCCGTGACGTGGAAGAAACACATGCCAAACTCTATAAGCAGGCGATGAATCACTTCATGGAAGAACGCGATACCGTTTATCACGTCTGCAAAGTCTGTGGCTATGTGGCGGACGGCGTATTGCCGGATGAATGCCCTGTCTGCGGGGCGAAGAAAGATCAGTTTACAACGTTTGACCAGTAAGCAATTGAGTGAAAGGAGAATGGTCATGGCCGCGCTCCGTATCATCATGGGGATGTTGATTCTTGTTGCCCTGGTGTTGCCGCAAAGGACGTTTGCCGTGGAAAAACCGCTGTGGGAACTCGGGGTTGGCGGCGGATTTCTGCTCATGCCGGATTACCGCGGATCTGATGAAACACGCGCTTATCTTCTTCCGTTTCCCTATGCGATATATCGGGGAGGGGTATTCAGGCTTGAAGACAAGCGAGTTGCAGCCAGGATATTTAAGACCGACCGGATCACCCTTGACGCAAGCGGGTATGGAGCGGTGCCTGTCCGCAGCGGCAATAATGATGCCAGACTCTGGATGCCGGACCTGGATGCCACGTTTGAGTTGGGGCCGGCGTTGCGCATCAAGCTTCTGGAATCCAAAGAAAACAGATATCTTTTGAGCCTGGCACTTCCGGTCCGGGCGGTATTTTCGACCGATTTTAGTACGGTGCGTTATGAAGGATTTGTCTTCAGTCCCCGGTTGAATTTCGAAAAGGGCGATGTGATTCCCGGAACGGGCATTTATGCGGGCATATCGACGGGGCCGATGTTTGCCGATCGCGGCTACCACAATTATTTTTATGAAGTCGAGCCCCAATACGCCATGCTTTCGCGTCGGGCTTATACGCCGGACGGGGGCTACAGCGGTTCGGCGTTCACGCTTGGCGTGGGGAAAGATTACAAACAATTTAAATTTCAAGCTTTTGCCAGTATAGATTTTTTGCAGGGAGCTGCGTTTGAGGAAAGCCCTCTCGTGAAGAGAAAGATGTCCTGGATGGGCGGATTCAGCATTACCTGGGTCTTTATGAAATCGGAGAAGACCGTGGAGGACGAAAGCCCGTATTAAATATAATGCAATTTGCGGAAAAAGGACAATTCATGCTGTTTCTTCTGACCAGATGGCTGGTGATAACCGTAGCCATTTTAGTGGCCGCCACCATCCTTCGCAAGGGGATTCACGTGGATTCTCTGACCACGGCCATTATTGCAGCCGCAATTCTGGGAATCATCAACGCTTTTTTGCGTCCCGTTCTGCTGATCCTGACGCTGCCGCTGACCATTCTGACGCTGGGCGTTTTTACGTTTGTTCTCAATGCATTTATGCTGCTCCTGGTCGCTTATTTTGTTCCGGGACTGGAGATTGACAGCTTTTCCTGGGCCTTTCTGGGCGCCCTGATCATCAGCATCGTCAGTTGGATTGCCAACCGCTTTATCAACAAATCAGCGCCGGATGCCGGCAATCGCCAAAAACCGGACTTCATCGATATGAAGCGGGGGGATGACGGGAAATGGCAGTAGACGCAACGCTCAATCTCACCCCCGCGATGAAGCAGTATGTCGAAATCAAGAAAAAGTATCCCGATTGCATCTTATTGTACCGGATGGGTGATTTCTACGAGATGTTTTTTGAAGATGCCCTGACGGCGGCTCCCGTCTTGGAGATCACACTCACCTCCCGCAACAAATCCAAAGAGGACGCGGTTCCGCTTTGCGGGTTTCCCTACCACGCCGCATCCGCGTATATTACAAAACTGGTGGAGAAGGGTTTCAAGGTCGCTGTCTGCGAACAGGTCGAAGACCCTAAAAATGCCAGGGGGATCGTCAAACGGGATGTCATCCGGGTCATCACACCCGGCCTGGTTCTGGATGAGGAGAACCTCAAATCCGGCGAAAACAATTACCTGGCCTGCGTTGCACTGGCAAGGGATACACTGGGATTGGCTTTTCTCGATTTGTCCACGGGTGAATTTCAAATCGGCGAGTTTGCCGGCCGCGACCGGCTTCTGGCTGCCGTTGGCGTTCTGGATTTCAAAGAGCTGCTGGTCAGCCGTTCATTCTCTGACCCGGTATTGATCAAAATGCTGGAGGCGCAAATGCCCGCCGGCCGCGTCAATGCGATTGACGAAACCTCTTTTGAACCGGGATGGTCTGATGAAATTCTGGACCGGGAACTAACCTCCCAGGTTTTGGATCAATCCAAAATAAAAAGCAGGCCGGCGGCCAAAATTGCCGCCGCCGTCATTTTACATTATGTCAATGCGACGCAAATGGTTCGTGCCGCTCACATTTCCGAGATCCGGTGGTACTCGCCGGAAAATTATCTGGTCCTGGACGATGCCGCCCGCCGGAATCTGGAAATATTTTCGACCATCCAGGACAATGCCCGTGCCGGTTCTCTTTTTTCCATGATCAATGAAACGCTTACACCGATGGGCGCCAGACGTTTGCGCTGGTGGATGGGGTACCCGCTGGTGGATTGCGAAAAAATCCGTGCCCGGCTCGCGGCGGTGGCTGAAATCAAAGACAATCACATCGTGCGGTCCGATTTGCGGAAAGCGCTTTCACAGGTTTATGACCTGGAAAGACTGGCCGGACGTGTCGCGCTCAAGGTGGCAACACCGCGCGATCTGATTGCGCTGAAAGTGTCGCTTGCCGTTTTGCCCGGGCTGCAATCCATGCTGAATGATTTTACCGCGCCCGCTTTGTTGTCGATCCGCAGGGAGATCAGCGATATGTCCTCTCTGGTGGATCTGCTTTCCCGGGCCATTTCCCCTGATCCGCCGTCGCGCATTCAGGAGGGGGGATATATCGCTCATGGTTTCGATGACGAGCTCGATCATCTGCGTTCGATCAGCCGCGACGGAAAGAAGTGGATTGCGTCGCTTGAGGCAAAAGAACGACAGGCCACGGGCATCAATACACTGAAGATCGGGTTTAACAATGTTTTCGGATACTACATTGAAGTAACCAGAGCCAACGCCGGTTTGGTGCCGGATTCTTACGTGCGCAAGCAGACACTGGTCAATGCCGAGCGCTATATCAACCAGGAATTGAAAGAATTTGAACAGACGGTTCTTAATGCCGAAGAAAAAATACGTGAACGCGAAAATGAAATCTTCAATCAGCTGCGTGATGATTTAATGCCGTATATTGTGGAGATTCAGTATAACGCTTTTCGGGTGGCCGAGCTTGATGCGTTTTGCGCGCTCTCAGAAGTGGCTGAAAAATATTCCTATGTCTCTCCGGAAGTCGATGAAGATGACCTGATCGACATTAAAGATGGACGCCATCCGGTTGTAGAAGCGGCTTTGAAAAAAGAAGGCTTTGTACCCAACGATACGCTGCTGGACCTGCAAGGCAACCGCCTGCTGGTGATAACCGGTCCCAATATGGCAGGCAAATCAACCTATATCCGCCAGGTGGCTTTAATTGTGCTTCTGGCGCAGATGGGCAGCTTTGTCCCGGCATCGCATGCCCGGATCGGCGTGGTGGATAAAATCTTCACGCGCATCGGTGCGTCGGACAACCTGATGAAAGGGCAGAGTACTTTTATGGTTGAAATGATGGAAACGGCCCGGATTCTGACGGACGCGACGTCCCGCAGCCTGGTGATTCTTGATGAAGTAGGCAGGGGCACTTCAACGTTTGACGGGTTGAGCATTGCCTGGGCGGTGGCCGAATACCTTCACGATTTTGGCGGCCGCGGCATGCGGACGCTTTTTGCAACGCATTATCACCAGTTGACGGATCTGGCCGCGTCAAAGGAAGGTGTGAAAAATTATAATATCGCTGTGAAGGAATGGGGTGAAAAAATCATTTTTCTGCGTAAGATCATGGAAGGCGGGACGAGCCGAAGCTACGGCATTGAAGTGGCACGGATCGCAGGGGTTCCGTCCGACGTGATTTTACGTGCCAAAGAAATCCTGTGCAATCTGGAAAAGGGGGAGTTCGATGAGATCGGCATGCCGCGCATTGCGCGTGGGAAAGGCGCCGCGAAATGCGGAAACCCGCAGTTGAATCTTTTTGCACAAAGCGAGGATTCCGTTCTTGACGAGCTTCGGCAAATGGATACTTCTTCCATGACGCCGCTTGATGCGCTCAACACCCTCCATCATCTCAAAAGCAGATTAGCATAATCTTGTCGGTGTTCTAAACGTTGTTCCTCACGCAGGTCAGTTTTACCTGCTTTTGATCGCTGAGCCCAAGCAGAACCTTGGAAATGCCGTCCTGCAAAAGAGTGGTCATGCCATTGGCAACAGCTGCCTGATAGATGGATTCTATGTTTTCATCGCGCCGGATCATACGTTTGATGTCCCGGGTGAAGATAAAAATCTCTGAGACGCATAAACGGCCGCCGTATCCGGTTTGACCGCACGCGTCGCACCCCCTGGGACGGAAAAGATGAAAATGATTCGTGTAGGGAATGTTGAGCTTTTCGAAAGCTTCTTTCCCATACATTTGAGCAAGTTCTTCATATTCTTCCCGGCCGGGATGGTATTTTTCCTTGCATTTCGGGCAGAGCGTTTTCATCAGCCTCTGTTCCAAAATGGACAGCATGGCATCGGCAAGAACAAGACGGTTGATGCCCATGTCCAAACACGTTTCCATGGCATCGATGATATGATCAGTCCGCAGCGTGCTGATCACGAGGTGTCTTTTCAGGGAGGCTTCCATGCATATTCCGGCTGTTTCCGCGTCAACAATCCGACTTGCCGCTATGACGTCCGGATCGGCGTTCAAAAATGAACGCAGCACGGAAGGGAATTCAAAACCTTTACGCGGATCAACGTGAACCTGCCTCAGGCCGTTCTGTGTGATCTCGATAGATTCTTCCGCCGTCCAGATTTTCTTCTCCGGCGTATTCAGATTGTCAAGGCAGGCATGAAGAGTGGTGTTCATGCCTGCTCCGGCCGGTCCTGCAATTAAAATCATTCCTCGCGGCTGCTGCAGAATATTCACCAGTTCTTTATAATTGTTCTCCGACAGCCCGAGCAGTTCGAGTGGGATTTTTTTAGCTTTGGCCGAGATATGGATCACCATGTCTTCGAGGCCGGCGTGTGTCGGAATAAAGGTCACCCTCATGTGGATGGCGTTTCCCGAAGGTCTTGTTAATGTCAGGTTCCCATGCTGAATGGGGGGTTGTCTTGTTCCGCTGAGATTGGCTAATTGCTTCACCTGATCTACTATCATTTCATATTCTTCAATGGTTATTGTCTTGTTTTTCAAACACTGGCCGTCAACACGGATGCGTAAGTGAATTGTTTTGCCCGCAGCATCCGGTTCAAAATGAATATCGGAACCACGACGGTTGTATGCATCATAAATAATATCGGTGAATAAGGGGAGAATATGGGGTTGGGGCACCGACGCAGTAGCTTCAGCGGACGCAGCAGCAGTGGGTTCATCCAGGGTTTCATGATCCACATCCTTTGGAAATATATCCCGAAGGAATATGGCTGCGGCTTGCAATGACTCCTCGGACCGTTTTACTTCCGTGCGATAATGTTTTTGCACAGCGGTTTCAGGGGCTGGTTCAGGTGCCAGAGCCTCAGCCTGTGTGATGCCGGACAAAAAAGTGACGTTTGTTCGGGACGCGTCTTCGGCCTCGGGAACGATCACGCTTTCCGGCTCAATCTGGATAGCCGGCTTCGCGATCGTTTCAGGACGAGTCAAAACTCTTTGATCGGGTACGGGCGGATGCTCTGAAAAAAGTTGTTGGACTGCCGGTTCTGCCTGCATTTCTTCGTCATTTTCTGAATAGTAACGATTAATCAGCCTCAGGATGTCACTGGACAGGGCAACCTCGTAAATAACGGAATCCGTTTCCAGCATTTTTTCGATTTCTCGCCGTTTGGTAAGGTTTGAAGGGTCTTCCACAAGCACATGGATTTTACCCTTCACCACGTTTAGAGGAAACCAGAGCATATCGACCAGTGATGACTTGTCAAGGCTGGAAAGGAGATCTCTGATGACAGGCAAGTCGTCGCTATAGGCTCGAAAGGGAAATGAGAAGTGATCCGACAGTGCCGCGCCTATTTCATCTTTCGAAATATTGTACCGCTGCATTAGAATCGTTGCCAGATCTTCTTTTGTTGTAAAAGATGCCTTTACCGCGTAATTCATTTGCTCGGGAGTGATGATTCCGTCGTGAATCAGCTTTTCATATCTTTCGCTACGTTTGTGACCGGCCTGGTCAAAGTCCAGCAGCATAAAGAATGCTTTGGCCAGACAGCTTTCGATTTCATCCAGAAAGATGTGAGAGTAATCATCAATGGTATCGCCGTTTTTTTTGTTCATGATTTCCATGACGCCCAGGATGATGCCGTCATACAGGATTGGGCTGGCGATAATCTGACCGGTCAGGATTCCCGTTTTTTCATCCAGTGAATCGTCAAAACGTAACGCGTCGTTGATTTTCCTGATTTCCCGGGCATTGTAAGCATCTGAAACATGGAGCATTTTTTTCTTTTTTGCAACATAGCCCGCAAATGTTGTGTTATCAATGGGGAGGCGGATTTCTTTTGTTTTTATGCCGTCGCTCTGCAGGGTGAAAATTTCTTTTTTCCCTTTGTCAATCACATAAATTGTGAGGACGTAAATATTAAACAGTTTTCGGATGTCTTCCTTGATGTCAACAAGAATTTCCCGAATATTTTCAGAAGAGTTGATGCGGCTGGTAATGCGCTGGATCGACTTGTGAAATTCAAGATTTTTTAACAGTTCCTCAACCTGAGGCGCTTCGGATATTTCTTCCTTCAGCGATTTTTTTATAAATGTGCCTGTTTTAGACATCAAGCGGTTCCTTGCCGTCAACTTTAACAATGATCTCTTTTGTTATTTAGCAAGGGATGTGCCGAAACAAAATAAATATATAATGTTTATTGATAATAGGTAGTTACGGTGATAAAAAAGGTTGCAGACATAAAAGGCAAGTCAGGCTGAATGATTCATTTTGACCCCGGAATCTGTTTTGAGATGAATTAAAGGTTATAGGATTTAACTTTTCTTTTCAGCGTGGAAAGGGAGATGCCCAGCGCTTTAGCGGATTGCGAATAATTGCCATTAAATTTCTTCAGCGCCCGGCTGATGCAGTTTATTTCAGTGGTTTCAAGCGGACATATTTCATCATCATCCGGAACGGCTGGAGCAGCGTGCGAATAAGAGGTCATGTTGTTTCTTAAAAGCAGCGACGGCTTGAGAGGCTGACCTCGCTGTATAATCAGGGATCGCTCAATGACATTTTTCAATTCACGCACATTGCCCGGCCATTCATATTCCATCAGCTTTCCCAGTTCCAAATCGCTCAGACGGATACTGGCATCCCGGGACATCTTTCCAATGAAATATTCACAAAGCTTGGGAATGTCATATTTTCTTTCGCGAAGCGGCGGGATATGGATTCGAATGACGCTTAGACGGTAGTAGAGATCGTTGCGAAACGTTTTTTCCTTTATGGCTGCTTCCAGGTCATTGTTGGCGGCTGCGATAATGCGTACGTTGATTGGTTTCACAGTTTCGCTGCCGATGCGCCTGATTTTCTTCTCTTCCAGGACACCCAGCAGCTTCGATTGAAGATGGATCGGCATGGAGCCGATTTCATCCAGCATCAGGGTCCCTCCCTCAGCCAGTTCGAAAATACCCTTGCGCGTGGAACTTGCCCCTGTAAAGGCGCCTTTTTCGGAGCCGAATAATTCCGCCTCAATGAGATTCTCGGGAAAGGCGGCGCAATTGGCTGTGAGGAAAAGTTTCGTCGGCAGGTCGCTTTTAAAATGAATGGCGCGTGCCACAACATTTTTGCCCGTTCCGGTTTCTCCGGTGATGAGAACAGGCGCGTCGGTGTCCGCCGCAAGATCAATGGTACGGATAATTTCATCAAAAATACCGTGACCGGCGATCAGTTCATATTCTACAGTGTCTTTCGTATTCTGGTAGTCCTGGATTTGCTCTGTTTTCTCCAGCTCCTGTGTGCGGAAAGCCTGTTTAATGGTCAGCTCCAGCTCAGCCATTTCAAAGGGCTTGGAAAGATAGTCATGAGCGCCAACCTTGATGGCTTCGATGGCATTATTGAAGCTCGGGTAGGCTGTGACGAAGATGATTTTCGTCTGCTCATTTTGCTTCAGAATGGCGGGACAAAGCGTTATACCTTCCGTATCGGGAAGTTTTTGATCGAGAATAACCACATCAATTTTGGTTTCTGTACAGAGCTTCAGGCCGTCTTTGCCTGTATTGGCCATCAGCACATCCGTTTTTTCATCGGTCAGCAGATCGTGCACGGACTCACAGAAAATATCATTGTCATCAATAATCAGGATTCTTCTTTTGACTTTCATCATGCGTTACGGGCACCTTCGGGAATAACGATGGTCACGCTGGTCCCTTTATCTTTGGTGCTTTTGATTTCCATGTTTCCCTTCATCAGCGTTACCATTTTCAATGTAATCATCAAACCCAGACCCGTGCCGCGGGTTTTTGTCGTATAGAAGGGTTTGAAAAGATTGGCCTGCGCCTCTTTTGACATACCGCAGCCGTTGTCTTCGACAATAATTGCAACCAGTTTATCCTGTTTCATCACCCGAACATTAATTTTCTTATTCGTTTGGTCTTCAAGAGCATCCGATGCGTTGGTGATCAAATTCAGCAAAACCTGGTGGAGTAGGCGAGGGTCGGCCCTGACGCTTGTTACATTCGAATCAACGATTTTACTGATTTCGATGCCGGATTGATAAAGATCATTGCGAACCAGCGCAATAAATCGCACCAGGAAATCATCGATATGTATATCTTGAATTTCAGGCTTTTCAAAGATGCTGAAGCTCTTGAGCGCCCTGAGGAGAAACTCGACACGGGATATTTCCGTCATGGCACGGTCGACATATTTTTCGACAGTTTCGGGAGAGTATTCGACGAGATTCCTTTTCAAGACACTTAACGTCATTTTGATGGAATTGATCGGATTGCCCAGTTCATGACGTATGCCGGAAAACACAAAGCTGATGTTATCCATTGAATTGACCGCTTCAGCGATGGACTCCAGGCGGCTTCTTTCGGTGATATCGCGGATGATGATCCAGATGAAGTTGTCTGCAATCATGTATGGCGTATAGCCCAGCAGACGGTTTTTAAAACGCAACGTATAATTTTTTCCGAAAATTTCTTTTTCGGGTTTGCTGCCGTAGTCTGTTAAAAGCAAAGACAGGAGATTACGATAGTCCAATAAATTCTGATTTTGCTGGAAAATCTCTACAGCAAATTTGTTTTTGAAAATGAGTTCTCTTGTTTTCACATCCAGAATGACGATGCCCAGATCAATCGTCTCCATAATACTGGCATATAAAGAGTTCTCCAAATGATTTTCCGAATGGGCCATATTAAAATTTTCTATTGCGGCGTCATGCATAATATGAATATAATCTCTATAAATGAAAAGATATTAAAACATAGAATCATTATAATACTTTTCAAGCTTTGATATAAATAATTACCTGTATTGTCAAGGATATTTTCGTGCAGACATTGAAGCGAATGATGCTGATTTTACTGATAGCCGCGGTTGTACTTGCTGCCGGAATATTTTTTGCTCCGAGATTCTTAGCTTATTCGACAAACTACACAAAAGCGGATGCCGTCGTAATTTTACTGGGGCCCGTATTTAACGATCGTGAGAGGCATGCGCGGGATCTGATTGAAAAGGGGATGGCGGATTATCTCATCATTCCGGCTTACAATAAAACATTGCATCTGGATCAGAAAATGTTGAAACCCCTTTCGGACAATCCGGACAAAAAAAATATCAACTCAAATAGCAAACCGGTCATGCCGGAATATTACGAAGACACTCATCTTGAACTGATTGAAGCCAAAAAGACAATGAAGCGGCATGGACTGAAGTCAGCAATTTTTGTCAGCTCTCCCTATCACATGCGCCGCATTCAAATTATGGTCAATAAAGAATTTAACCATTCCGCCGAATATTATTTTTCACCGACACCTTTCGAAAAAGCCCCGACAAACGCCTGGGAATTAAAGGCATCCGACTGGAAAAAAGTGCGCAGAGAATACGTCAAGATTCTATGGTTTGTGATCTATTCCCCCTGGACACGGGATGAAACAGCCGGTTAGCGTTTAATGGTCCGGCTTAAGGTAGGGCAGGGCCAGCTGCACTTTTTTCAGGGCCTGCTTTTCAATCTGGCGGGCGCGTTCGCGGGTGATGTTGTATTTATCGCCGATTTCCTGAAGCGTCAGCGGGTCATCCGCCATGATTCGGTGCTGGATGATAAAGCTTTCCCTTTCATTGAGGTTGGCCAGCGCACCGGCGATATCACGCTTGACCAGGCTTCTTTCCTCATTCTTAATCAGGGATACTTCCTGATTATCACCGTCGTGTGTAAGAAAATCAAGATGCGACGTTTCACCGTCATCATTGATGAATTCGTTTAGTGACAAGTCGCGCGAGCCCATACGCAAATCCATCTCGGCGACCTCCGAACCCTTCACACCCAGTGATTCCGCGATTTCACTGAATTCGGGGTTCTTTTTTGAAATGGTTTCCAGTTCTTTTTTTGCCTGGCTTAATTTGAAGAAGAGTTTTCTTTGCGCCTGGGTCGTGCCGATTTTCACGATGCTCCAGGATTTGATCAGGTAATTCTGGATATAGGCGCGAATCCACCATACCGCGTAGGAGATCAGGCGGTAGCCTTTATAGGGGTCGAATTTTTTTACGGCATGAATCAGACCAATGTTGCCTTCCTGGATCAAATCGGCCAGTTTGAAACCGTAATTCCGGTATTCATGGGCTATTTTGACAACAAAACGCAGATTGGAGACGATCAATTTTTCCGCGGCCTCCATATCATTGTATTTCTTGAGCTGCACGGCGAGTTTGAATTCTTCTTCGGGAGACAGGAGCGGAAAACGGTTGATCTCGGTAATATAGATGTCAAGAGTGCCTGTAACGATCGGTAACTTCAACGTCTGGGCCTCCTCAATGAATTTATCATTTCATGTATCTATCGAAGAGTGTTTTTCCGGTCAAGAAAATTATTCAAATAACAGGTGTCTTGACAGGCAAACCAGGAATGTTTATTGTATGAAAAAGCAACCTAAGGAATTGAAATGAAATCAGTTAACAGGGTGATGATCGAATCGGCTGTTAAAATGGCCAGGGATGTCGAAGCCGGCATTGTTCTGCTTTGCGCTGATGTGAAACGGGAATTCATGGAACTGCCGGAAGACGTAAAAAAATCCATCCATTTTATTCTGGTTACGCAGGGGAATGAAAAACTGCCGGAACCGCTGGCAAAATATGTGAGAAAGCTGGATGTTCCCAATGTGAATCTAACACGCACGGGAAAAATCAAGATCGCGATAGCCAAAGGCATTGTATCCGGTCTGCTCAAGAAAAATGACAAAATCATCTGTCTTTCCGGCGTGCCGAAATTCGGTTATGCAGACAGCATTTTCTTTATAGACGTTGGAAAAGAGTTTGAAATCCTGACATATGATTTTATCAGCGATGTTGTGGAAGCTGTTGAGCCTGAAGTTTTTAATGCGGTTTTGAATATTGCCTGTGAACTGGCCGCGCAGGGCAGGGAAAGCCGGAAGGTCGGCACAATCTTTGTCCTCGGTGATGATGAAAAAGTCATGCAGTTATCGAGGCAGATGATTATGAATCCGTTTCAGGGATACCCGGAAGATGATCGCAATATTCTCAATCCGGATCTGGAAGAAACCATCAAGGAATATGCTTCCATCGACGGCGCCTTTGTGATCAAGTTCAACGGTGTCATCGTTACGGCGGGCCGGCATTTGAATGCAGCGCTCGAAAGCAAGGATTTCCCGTCCGGGCTGGGCAGCCGTCATATTGCCGCGGCGGGCATCACCAACGTGACCAAAGCCGCGGCCATCGTTGTTTCACAATCCACGGGTGACGTCAGCGTATTCAAAAACGGCAGATTTTTTGTGACGATTGAAAAACCGGTAGAGTAGGGAGAGAAAAATATGAGATTTGATAAATTCACTTTGAAAGTACAGGAAGCGCTTCAAGAAGCACAGTCGCTGGCGGGGTCGCTGGGGCACCAGGCGATCGAGCCGGAGCATCTGCTGGTCTGTTTTCTTCAGCAGGAAGAAAGTATCACCGCCGCCATCCTGAACAAATTAAATGCATCGCCGCAAAAGATAGAGCAGGAGCTCAATCATTATCTGAAAAAACAGCCGAGTGTTCATGGTGCGGGCTCAGGTCAGGCTTATCTGGGCGGCAGGCTCAACAAGCTGTTTGATAAGGCGACGACCGAGGCGGCGCAGCTCAAGGACGAATATGTCAGCGCAGAGCATGTGCTGGTTGTCATTGCTGAAGAAAAAGAGGGCCAGGCAGGTAAAATCCTGCGCCAGGCGGGGATTACCAGAGACAGTATTTTCAAAGTTCTTGTCGATATCCGCGGTAACCAGCGCGTCACCGATCCGAATCCGGAAGGCAAGTATCAGGCCCTCGAGCGGTATGCCCGGGACTTCAATGAACTGGCACGCAAAGGTTCCTTTGATCCGGTCATCGGCCGGGACGAAGAAATACGCCGCGTCATGCAGGTTCTTTCACGGCGTACGAAGAACAATCCCGTGCTCATCGGCGAACCGGGTGTCGGCAAGACGGCCATTGTTGAAGGTCTCGCCCAGCGCATTGTGAACGGGGACGTGCCGGAAAGCCTGAAAAACAAACGCGTTATCGGTCTGGACATCGGTGCTTTGATTGCAGGGGCGAAATATCGCGGCGAATTCGAAGAAAGGCTCAAAGCGGTCCTGAAGGAGGTCACCAGCGCGGAAGGAGAGATCATTCTTTTTATCGACGAACTTCATACGATGGTCGGTGCCGGTGCGTCGGAAGGTTCGATGGATGCCTCCAACATGCTCAAACCGGCGCTGGCCAGAGGTGAATTGCGCTGTGTGGGTGCGACGACGCTTAATGAATACCGCAAATACATTGAAAAGGATGCTGCGCTGGAGAGGCGTTTCCAACCGATTCTGGTCAAGGAACCGACCGTTGAGGATACAATTGCCATTTTGCGCGGCCTGAAGGAACGGTATGAAGTGCATCACGGGGTCCGTGTCAAGGATTCCGCCATTGTGGCCGCCGCCACATTGTCGCACCGGTACATCTCCGACCGGTTTTTGCCGGACAAGGCGGTGGACCTGATTGATGAAGCCGCCTCCCGTTTGAGGATCGAACTTGACTCCATGCCGTCGGAAATCGATACGATTGACCGGAAAATCATACAGCTGGAAATTGAAAAGCAGTCCCTGAAAAAAGATACGGACAAGGCCGCGAAAGAGAGGCGCGACAAGATCGAAAAGGAACTGGCCGAACTCAAATCCAGTATGGATCAGATGAAGATGCACTGGTCGGCGGAGAAGGATGTCATCAAAAAGATTCAACAGATCAAGAGCCAGGTGGAAACGCTGAAAATTGAGGAAGCGAACGCGCAGCGGGAAGGTAATCTTGCCCGCGCTGCGGAAATCCGCTATGGCAAACTGGTAGAACTCGATCGCGAACTTCAGGAACATCAGAATAAACTTGAGGCTGTCCAGAAAAACAACCAGATGCTGAAAGAAGAAGTGGATGCCGAAGATGTGGCGGAAGTGGTTTCCAACTGGACGGGCATTCCGCTTTCGCGCATGATGGAAAGCGATGTGCAGAAACTGATCCACATGGATGAACGCTTGAAGATGCGTGTTATCGGGCAGGATGACGGGATTCAGGCCGTGTCCTCCGCGCTGAGAAGGGCACGCTCGGGTTTGCAGGATCCGAATCGCCCGATCGGATCGTTCATTTTCCTGGGACCCACCGGTGTCGGCAAAACCGAACTGGCCCGTGCTCTGGCGGAGTTCATGTTCGACAATGAACAGGCGATGATCCGCATTGATATGTCCGAGTATATGGAAAAACACGCGGTGGCCCGTCTGATCGGTGCTCCCCCGGGCTATGTCGGATATGATGAGGGTGGTTACCTGACCGAATCCGTCAGGCGAAAACCTTATTCTGTTCTGCTTTTTGATGAAATTGAGAAAGCGCATCCGGATGTTTTCAACATTCTGTTGCAGATTCTCGATGACGGCAGGCTAACCGACGGGCACGGTCGTACGGTGGATTTCAAGAACACCGTCGTTATCATGACGTCCAATGTAGGCAGCCAGTGGATTCAGGATCCGTCTCTTGACGACGCGGAAAAACAAAACCGTTCCATGGAAGTGCTGCGTGCGACATTTAAACCTGAATTTTTAAACCGCATCGATGATATCATTATGTTCCATGCATTGAAGCTGGAAGACATTCATAGAATCGTCGACATTCAGCTGGGGTTGATCGACAGGCGGCTTAAAGAGCGTAAACTCAGCATCGAATTGACAGACGCGGCCAAAAAATATATAGCCGAACAAGGTTACAGCCCGGTTTACGGAGCGAGGCCGCTCAAGCGTTCTTTGCAGAAGCTGATCTTGGATCCTTTGGCGCTGGATATCCTGTCCGGAAAGTTTTCCGAAGGAGATCACATTGTCATCGGGGTTTCCAAGGGGGCAATCACGTTTAGTAAAAAGTAAAAAATAATGAGTAGGGATGAGTGCTCCAGACGCCTCACTCCTGACACCTAACATTATATGGAGGGATTTATGGCGGAAGAAAAAAAAGGCGAAGGATTTGTAATTAAAGACAGGCGTTTCTCCGACGAACCGGAAAAGAAGAAAGAAGCTGCATCGGCAAGTGAAGCACCTGTGCAAGACGATGTAAAAACCGCGACAGATGAACATTTTGACTATCCGCCGGTAAATTTTACAAACTTTGTCATATCGCTCAGCACGTCCGCGCTGTTTCATTTTGGCGATTTTCCTGAAAGTGAAGGGGGCAAAGCAGAAAAAAACCTGCCGGCAGTGAAGCAGACCATTGATATTCTGGATATGCTAAATGAAAAAACCAAAGGCAATCTTGACCAGAATGAAGATAATTTAATTAAAGGCGTCTTATATGAGCTGAAAATGCGCTATGTTAAAGAAAAAGCCTGAAATATTCAGGAAAGCGCCTGCCAAGATCAACCTTTCATTGCGTGTTCTGCGGAAGCGTCCGGACGGTTATCATGATCTGGCTTCTGTGATGCAGAAGATATCCATCTATGATGAGTTAACTTTTTCTCTGTGCACCGGGGGGATAACGCTTGATTGTCCGGGCACCGATCTCCCGACCGATGAGAAGAATCTCGTTTACCGTGCCGCCCGTGCCATATTTCAGCATACCGGTTATACGGGCGGTATTGAAATCGGTTTGAAGAAAAATATCCCTTCCGCTGCCGGTCTTGGAGGAGGGAGTTCGGATGCCGCCACTACACTGACGGCTTTAAATGACTTATGTTCACTGAACGTGAGTCAGTCCGACCTGATGAAAATCGGGGCAAAACTGGGTGCGGATGTTCCTTTTTTTGTTTTCGGGCACCGGGCGTTTGCCACCGGCATTGGAGACGAGCTTCAAATCCTGCCCGATTTTCCTCCTTTGCACATCGTTTTGATCAATCCTGCCTTTGAGCTTTCCACAAAAAAGGTTTACGAAAACCTTAATTTAGCATTGACAAAGAAAAAAAATAATTATAGTATTCCGCGGTTTTACGCACTAGGTGACATAATTCGGGAATTGCATAATGATTTAGAAGCAGTATCGTTTCGGATGCATCCCCAATTGAATACATTCAAGCAATTGCTGTTGGATGAAGGCGCCCTCGGTGCATTGATGTCGGGCAGTGGTCCTACACTTTTTGGCATTTTTGCCGATGAAAGATCGGCGAAACAAGCGCAGGATGCTATTTTGAAAAGAGTTTCCGGAGAATGTCTGGTTTTCTTTGCCCAATCACTGTAGTAGCTGTTTTCATTCGGAATTACATTTAATAGAGAGACGATGGGGCGTCGTCAAGCGGTAAGACACAGGACTTTGATTCCTGCATTCGGAGGTTCGATCCCTCCCGCCCCAGCCAGTTCAAGATTGCGGAGAATAATTAAATGTTAGAAAGAATCAGGGTTTTTTCCGGCAACGCCAATGTTCCTCTGGCGCAAAAAATATGTCAGAAATTAGGCGTGTCCCTGGGGCAGGCCAACGTCACAACCTTCAGCGATGGGGAAACGCGTGTCGAGATTAATGAAAATGTCCGCGGGATGGACGTTTTCATCATTCAATCCACCTGCACACCGGTGAATGTCACCTTGATGGAACTGCTGATCATGATCGACGCCATGAAGAGGGCGTCGGCTGACCGGATTACGGCCGTTGTGCCTTATTACGGATATGCCAGGCAGGACAGAAAAGTTGCTCCCCGCGCTCCGATTTCCGCAAAACTGGTGGCTGATCTGATAACGACCGCAGGCGCCCAACGCCTTTTATCCATGGATCTCCATGCGGGTCAGATTCAGGGATTCTTCAACATTCCCGTGGACAATCTTTTCGCCACGCCGGTTTTGATTGATTACATGAAAAAAAATTATCAGGATGACACGGTGGTTGTTTCGCCGGATACGGGCGGCGTGGAAAGGGCCCGGGCTTTCGGCAAAAGGCTGGGAGCATCCCTGGCGATAATAGATAAAAGAAGGGAAGGACCGAACGAAGCCCAGGTGATGAACATTATCGGTAATATTAAGGGGAAGAGGGTCATCATTCTGGATGATATGGTCGATACGGCGGGAACCGTTGTTCAGGCGGCAAATGCTCTTACCGAAGCCGGTGCTCTCGAAGTATCCGTCTGCTGTACGCATCCGGTTTTATCCGGTCCGGCTGTTGATCGCATCGAAAGTTCCAACATCAAGGAATTTATTGTTACCGATACAATTCCGTTGAGCGAAAAGGCGGCCAGTTGCAAAAGAATGAAAATATTGTCGGTGTCCGGCCTGTTATCCGAAGCTGTGCGCCGTATATACTACAACGATTCAGTAAGCTCATTATTTATTTAGGAGGAGAGGGGTAAATGGAAATAACCGATTTGACGGCACAAGTCCGTGGAGAACAGAAGAAAGGTCCAGCCCGACGGTTCAGGCAGCAGGGATTAGTGCCGGCTATTTTTTATGGCGGCAACACAGATAATATACAGTTGACCGTGAAAAGCGCTGACCTGGTGAAACTGCATAAGGAAAAGAAAGATCACGCCTTTATCAAGCTGATTATCGATGACGGCGGCAAGAAAATAGAGAAGCTTTCCCTGATCAAGGAATTGCAGATTCAGCCCTTGACCGGGAAATTATTTCATGCGGATTTCTATGAAGTGGACATGAAAAAGAAACTCGTGTTCGACGTATCCCTGAACTTTGTCGGCAAGGCGATTGGCGTCGAGAATGGCGGTGAATTGCAGCACATCAAGCGTGAAGTCAAGGTTTTATGTCTGCCGTCGGATCTACCCGATCATATCGATGTGGACATTACAGCCATCGAGATCGGTCATTCTATTAAAGTTAAGGATATTCAGATTCCTGAAAACCTGACCCATATGGATCCTCCGGAGGCCGCGGTTGTATCGGTCGCCGCTGTCAAGGTTGTGAAGGTTGAAGCCGCCGTTGAAGAAGCTGCGGCGGAAGGTGCAGCGGCTGCCGCGACTGAACCGGCCAAGGATGAGAAGAAAGAAAAGGAAAAATAAAGCTAAGCCAGATCCGGGCGGTAGATCATGCTTCCCTCTGCTTTGAAAAAATTATTTTTTCGGGATCGAAAAGAGGGGAAGCAGATGGCGAATCTGATTATCGGCCTGGGAAATCCGGGTAAACGCTTTGAGGCGACAAGGCACAATATCGGTTTCATGGTGCTGGACAAACTCGCCGCAGAGTGGGAAGTAGAGTTAAAGCATAAAAGTTTCAATGCATTATGGGGCAAAAGAACCATCGCCGGAAATAATCTTCTTTTGGCCAAGCCTCAAACATTCATGAATTTGAGTGGTACTGCGGTCAGGCAGTTGCAGTCGTTCTTTAAAACGGATATCAGCAATCTCATCGTTATTCACGATGATCTCGACCTGCCTTTCGGGGCGATCCGCCTCAAGTCCGGCGGGGGGACTGCCGGTCATAAAGGGCTGGCATCTATCGAGTCTAACTTGGGAACTGCCGGTTTCATGAGGGTGAGACTGGGTATTGGCAAACCAGTTGACAAATCCCGAATAGAGGGTTATGTGTTGGAACCCTTCCGGAAGGAAGAACAGGAAGTGTTGCCGGAATTGCTCCAATGGGCAGCCGACGCGAGCGCTGAAATCGTATTGAATGGTCTGCAGAAAGCGATAAGCAAGTACCAGACAAAAAATATAAATATTTTGAAAAAGGAGGAATAGTTAATGTTTAGAAACAGATCGGAAAGCACCGTCTG
>Ga0316605_10000593_pt1 | contig 24353 bp, 24 predicted proteins | sample OWC_soil_day20_n_FD_207666 | JGI IMG/M metagenome (GOLD analysis project Ga0316605, IMG submission 207666) | Wetland soil microbial communities from Old Woman Creek delta, Ohio, United States - OWC_soil_day20_noCT | ecosystem: Environmental > Terrestrial > Soil > Wetlands | place: USA: Ohio...
ATTCTTTCATTTTTTATTAGAATAATACGAAACAAATCACTCAAAGAATACAACTCAATTTTAAAAAGTGTAAACTATGTCATGCTACGAAAAAAAGTGTAAACAATGTTGTGCTATTTATCACTTAGTTATTAAAAAAGTTGTATTTTTGAAAACTAAAAAATTATTTATATTTTATAAAAAATGGAAAAATTAATCATTAAAAAGTTTCAAAAGGGACAAGAAGAATCTATTTTTAAATTGATTAAAAAGGTCTATGATGAATTCGTAGCTAAAGACTATTCAGAAGAAGGAAATCAATTTTTTTATGATTGGATAAATCCTGATAAAATTTTAGAACGACAAAAAAGTCAAGTAAATTTATTAGTTGCACTCCAAGATTCCCAAATAATTGGAATGATTGAGATTCGGGAGAATATAAATATTTCTCTACTTTTTGTTGACCAAGAGTTTCATGGACAAGGTATTGCAAAAAGACTTTTTAAAGAAGCATTACAAATGGTGATCCAAAGAGATTCAACTATTAAAAAATTATATGTGCATGCTTCTCCATATTCGATTCCAATATACGAAAAACTGGGATTTGTCGAGACTGATACTCTTCAGGAAAACAATGGCATTAAATATTTGCCTATGGAAATGAGAGTCAGGAACTAAGTTATTTTCAAAATTTCTTTTTTTATTTCCTTTATAAACTCTTCACTTCTTTTCTACAGTGCTCTCCATTTTCTATTCTAATAAAAGATTGGTACTGTTTCGATTTAAAAAATGAAATTTTTTAACAGTTTGAATATAAATAAATTACAAAAATTTTACCAACCATTTAATAGAAAAGGGTCCAAGAGCTTCGCCGAACGAGCATTCAAGCACTCAAGCACTCGAATTTACTTTCTTCCAAAATCTGCCGGAATTTCACCCCATTTTTTGGTGTTCCACTTGATGATCGGGGTGGTAAATGTATTGTTGTTCAACCAAAATTCTGCACGAGCCAAAAGATCAAATATAACATCATTAGCATCTGTAGGTAATACTATCGATTTGTGCTTTTTATGCCTCACCCAAGCAATTGCCGTGATACTGTCGGAATATAATGGTAATGGAGAGTTCATCTGCTTGAGTAAAGCTAATCCATGAACTAATGCTAAAAATTCCCCAATGTTGTTGCTTGCCCCCTGAAATGGTCCCTGATGAAACCATAACTCTTTTGTGGCTGAATAAACCCCTCTGTATTCCATCTGTCCTGTAGTCATATTACAGGCAGCATCTACAGCTAAACTGTTTAGAATCGGCTGCTCATTATTGCCAGTAATAGAATAGGCGGATTTTGAATTTACTGATGGATTTTTTTTATAATATTTGGCATACCCATCCAGAAACGCCTTGTCTGCCTCCATTTTGGATTCAAAAGATTTGTATTTTGCACCATCAAATCCAAAAACCTGATCTTTACAAGAATTCCAATTATCAAAGACGCCACAAACGCGTCCACTCCAAACTACATAGTATTTTTGCTTAGTTGTCATATGAGATTTATTTGTTATTTTTGCAGAATAAAACGTGCAAAAATAGAAAATTATAATTAGTAATTGAATAACAATAATAACAATTTATAAACAAATGATGTCGAAAAAAATTATTTTACTGGGAATGAGTGTGTTAATGATTGCTTTTTATTCTTGTAATCAAGATAAACCACTTTTAGATGAAACGAAGACCTTTCCAGGAAACAACTGGAGTTTTGATCAAAAATTTGTCGTTTTTCAAAAACAGATAGAAGCCTCTGAACAACCTTATGAGATCTATCTGGATTTAGATCTTGAAAAAGATTTGGATGTGGATGAGTTTCCTGTAACTGTTTCCATCTATTCCGATAAAGGAGAAGAATCTCATAAACAAGTGATCTATTATTTCCCCGTTGTGGCCGATAACAATTTAAGTACGCCAAATTCACCTAAAATTTTAACAAAACTGGTGTATAGTGAGAAATATTTTAACACTTCCGGAAATTATACCTTTAAATTGCTCAGAAAGTCCTCAAAATATGATCTTTACGGAATAAAAGGAATCCGTTTTAGAGTAGTTGAGAAAAAAGTAAATAATTAATAATCAAGATTATATAATTTTAGTTTTTTAATAAAATAAGTAGCAAAAAGGTGCAAAATCTTTTTGCTACTTTTGTTTTGAAAATTTATAAAAAACTAAAAAATGCTAATAAGAACTTATAGTTGTGCCTTGATGGGATGTGCTGCCATTCCCATAACAATAGAAGTGAGTGTGGAATTAGGTGTTAATTTTTGTTTGGTAGGTTTGCCGGATAGTGCGGTAAAAGAGAGCCAACAAAGAATTGATACTGCTTTAAAATGTTATGGATATAAAATCCCTGGTAAAAAAATTGTGATCAATATGGCTCCTGCAGATATTAGAAAAGAGGGATCTGCATTTGATTTAACATTAGCTGTCGGAATTTTAATTGCCTCTGAACAGATCTCCGGAGCAGAAATAGTGGAAGATTATTATATTATGGGTGAACTCTCCTTAGATGGTACGTTGCAACCTGTTAAAGGCGCTTTACCTGTAGCGATAGAAGCCCGCAAAAAAGGAAAAAAAGGGGTGATTTTACCGATTCAGAATGCCCGGGAAGCTGCTATTGTATCTGATATTGAAGTATTAGGCGTTGAAAATATCAAGCAAGTGATCGATTTTTTTCATCATAACTATCCCATACCCAAAGTGGAAGTGAATACCCGTAAAGAGTTTCAGGAGAGCTTGAACGAGTATGAATTTGACTTTGCAGATGTGAAAGGTCAGGTGAATATAAAAAGAGCTTTGGAGATTGCTGCAGGAGGCGGACATAATGTGATTTTAATCGGGCCTCCAGGATCAGGTAAAACAATGTTAGCCAAACGATTACCTTCTATATTACCTCCACTTACACTGAACGAATCTTTGGAAACTACCAAAATTCATTCGGTCGCCGGAAAATTAAGCCGATACGCTTCATTGATCTCCGTTCGACCTTTTCGTGCCCCTCATCATACGATTTCCGATGTGGCCCTAGTTGGTGGTGGAACACATCCACAACCGGGTGAGATCTCTATGGCTCACAATGGAGTGCTTTTTTTAGATGAACTGCCCGAATTTAAACGAACTGTTCTGGAAGTGATGCGCCAACCTTTAGAGGATCGTTTTGTTACTATTTCCAGATCCAAGTATTCAGTTGAATTTCCGGCCTCTTTTATGTTTGTGGCTGCTATGAACCCTTGTCCCTGCGGGAATTATAACCATCCAACCATTGAGTGTTCCTGTGGACCGGGTGTGGTTCAGAAATACCTTAATAAAGTTTCAGGTCCTCTCATGGACAGGATTGATATTCATGTTGAGGTAGTTCCTGTTTCTCATGAAGAACTGGCTTCAACAGCTGAAGTGGAAAAAAGTGAAATGATCAGAAATAGGGTAGTGAAAGCCAGAGAGATGCAAAAGGAACGTTTTAAAGGGTATCCCAATGTTTTTTCTAATGCTCAAATGAGCAGTAAGTTAGTGCGAAAATTTTGTACCATTTCGGAAGCAGGACATCAATTGCTGAAAACGGCAATGGAAAGACTGGGATTATCAGCGCGCGCTTACGACCGGATTTTAAGAGTTGCAAGAACAATAGCAGATTTGGATCAATCGAAAGAGATTGAAATAGAACATCTTTCTGAAGCAATCCATTTCAGAAGTCTGGACAGGGATAGCTGGGGAAAATAGAGGAAATTACAAATTGTAACCTGCTCCTAATGAGACGAATCCTTTATATCCAACCCCTAATTCTAAATCACCAAACCAATTTTTGCCTCCCACTTTAACTCCTAATGCGGTAATTTGGAATGTAGTGAAATAGTTATTAAAAGGAACTAATCCAGATGATGTTATACTAAACACATAAGGATAATATCCACCTCCTAATCCAATACCTATTCCTGAATATAATGTTATATTTTTTCTATTAAGATATGAAAAACGTAAATTAGCAATAAAGCTTAAATACTCTTCATTAGTTCCACCCCATTCACTGTTGTAAAAATGAGAATAATTCACAGAACAACCTACCCAAAACCATTTGGCCATTCTGTAATGGTAGGAAAAGGAAAAAGTAGGATAAAAAATAGAAAAATTATCCAAGGTATTCCAAATATTGATTAAATAGGAATCTCCGATTGATAACATCAGTTCATGTTTAGGAAAATCCTGATTCCAGTTTGGCTTGCTGTAAAGCTTCTCTTTTGCTCTTTTAAAATTGTGAATGTAGGATAATTGAATATCAAAATGGGTATCATGAGAGATAATCGTTCCAAATGAATTTTTAGTAGGGTAGTTATAATATCCTTCTGTTATCCTATTGAGTCCAATATTTGCACCAATCCCTACTCTGATTAAATCGGCATAAGGAAGTTTATAATAGAAACCAAAATCAAATAATAGGTCTGTTTTAATGATATTAGGTTCGTAGTTATATTCCATTTTATAGTTGAGTTCACTATTCTCTAAATCATCATCAACGTAAACTTCAATCCAATTGTTTGACCAATAGCGTTCAAAAAATGGACTCATTTCTATCCCTATACTAAAAGCAGTTAAACGAACTCCAAAATCTGAATAGATCCAAAAATTTGGACTTACAGGAACATGTGTTTCAAACTTAACCGGTATAGATAAATTTTGTATACGATCTGAAAAATTATTATCCTCGTTAAAATTTGGAATTTTATAATCCACGTTCATAACCATACTGGGTCCAACATTAAGACCAAGAGAAACCCCAAAATATTTTCCAAAATGGTAGGAAGCTTCAACACCATATTGCCAACTCAATCCGGGCTTACTAACCGGAATCTCAAAGTTGGTTACAATGGGAATAATCTCTATCGGTTTTGTAATTCCAATCTGCCCGGTATAACCAAAATGAAAGCCATTGAATGGATCAAATACTCTGGTTTGTGCCTGAATGGATACAGTAAAACCCAAAATGGACAATAAAAGCAATAGTTTTTTGGTTGATTTCTTCATACTTTTATAAAGTTAATAGATTTATTTCCTGATGATTATTAAATAATTACGTTGCAAATATACAACATTATTTGTATAATGCAAATTTTTATTAAAAAAAACGAAAATAAATGGTATGAACTTAAAAAAGTTACAATTAATCAACAGTAGAAACAGAAATAATATTGCTATAACCGGTTCCGGCATTGGTTTTTACGAAAGCACGTAAATAATAGGTGACATCCTCCAATGGAAGTTTGGTTTCATATTTATAAACCATTTCTTTGGTGTTCGTTTCAAATACCTCAACTACAGAATATTGGTCTAAATGGGATGGAGTGCTGTTTAAACTGAAAATACCCCCTTGCTCTGTAAAGTTGGTGCATCCTCCATTGTCAATAATCGTTACAGTACAGGTAACGGTTTTAAAAAAAGGATCATAATTGGCTTTCAAAGTCAATATAGGTGGTTCAAATTTTTCACATCCAACGAACAATACTGCAATAAGTACAAACAAAATAACAACGTTTCTTCTCATTTTGATAATTTTAAATTAAGATTACAAAAATAGAATTTTTTTTTATACATCCATCCAAATAAATGGCATTTTTATATATTTTTGTAAATTACAAAATTAACAGTATGTCATTAGTCAATATTATTAAAACCAAATACCTAAATAACTATCTTAAAAGTCATAAAATACTAAGAAATAAAGAGATAGTATCTTTGGATGGGGCTAAGACGATAGGGATAATTTCAGAAATCACAGATGAGGATTCTTATAAACACATTTTTTCCCTTTTTACCAAGCTTCAAAATCTTCAAAAAACAGTTTGGTTGATGTGTTATGTTGATCAAAAAGAGGTTCCTTATTACTGTTTACAACAACTAACTGCAGATTATTTTTCAAAAAAAAATCTAAACTGGTTTGGAAAACCCGATTTTGTTCAGATGAAAGATTTTTTATTGAGGGATTTTGATGTACTGATTGATTTAAACCAAAATAGTTTTTCCAGTATCACTTTTATGTTGGCTCAAACCCATGCCAAATTTATTGTGGGATCTGTTCCCGAACACCAACCATTTTATGATTTGTATATCAAAAGTGATGAAAGAAGTGATAAATTAGAATTGTTAAAAAATATCCACATTTATTCGAAAAAACTTACCGGCGAATGATAACAACCGACAAACTAAAAGGATTAGGAGTTGCCATGATCACTCCATTTACTCAAGAAGGCGCTATTGATGAAAATGCGTTGATTCGTTTAACTCATGATTTAATCGAAAATGGAGTTGATTATTTGGTGTTATTGGGAACAACAGCTGAAACTCCTACATTAAACCATCAGGAACGCGATTTTGTTATAAAAACTGTGGTCAGAGAAGCTCAAAAAAGAGTTCCTGTTATTGTTGGTATCGCCAGTTATTCTACACAAGAAGTGATCGATACGATTCATTCTACAAATTTTGATGGAATTGATGCTATTTTATCTGTAACTCCTTACTATAACAAACCTTCACAAGAGGGTTTGTATCAACATTTTAAAGTTATTTCAGAAACATCACCTGTTCCGGTTATTCTCTATACCATTAAATCAAGAACGATGGTTAATATGGAACCCGAAACTACACTTCGATTAGCTCAGTTACCTAATATTATCGGTGTTAAGGAAGCATCCGGAAACCTGAATCAAATTATGAAAATTATCAAACATAAACCGGAAGATTTTGTGGTTATTTCGGGTGATGATGCAATTACACTTCCTTTATTGGCTGTAGGAATCGATGGATTGATTTCAGTAGTAGCTAATGCTTATCCCAAACAGATGGCTGAAATGGTTCATAATGCCATGAATAACCAGTTTGATCAAGCAAAAGTGATTCATAATCAAGTGCTTGATATCACTCAAGCCTGTTTTAAAGAGGGAAGCCCTTCAGGAATTAAAGCTTTAATGTCTATACAAAACAAAATTGAAAATGTGTTAAGGTTACCTTTAATGCCCGTTTCCGATTCTCTATATCAGTTTTTTAAAGAAAACCAACTATAACCATGAAAAAAATAGTTTTTTTTACTATTATAATCTTTTCTTTTTTAACCATTTTTGCTCAGACCAATCATTCTGAATTACTTCGAATAATTGAAAATAATCCTGGTGTTTATGTAGATGTTGTTGTAAATTCAAAAGAGGAAGTTCAAAAACTAATGTCTCATTTTTCAATTGAAAAAAGTGATGTTAAAAAAGTGGACGATCAATTTTATGTAAAAATCTGGTTGACAAATATTTATATTGATCAATTTATTGAAACAGCAATACCTTATCAAATTGATTATAAATCTATGGTAAGCGATAATAATACAAAAGTTGTGAATATGGCCACTACAGTGGATCAGATGGCATCATGGAACAGATATCCTACCTATTCTGTTTATTTGCAAATGATGAGTAATTTCCAAACGAACTTTCCCTATTTATGTTCTATTGATACTATTTTAGCTAATACAACCCGAAATCATGCCATTTTAGCGGCTCATATCACTAATCCAAACAGTGAAAACCAGGTTAAACCTGCATTTTTGTATTCAGCTTGTATGCATGGAGATGAAATATGCGGATATACCAATATGTTGCGATTAATCGACTATATTTTAAATAATCCTAACGATTCAGTGGTTCAAAAAATATTTAATAATGTGGAATTATATATTTGTCCATTAGAAAATCCGGATGGAACATTTCCATTCAATAACAATTCTGTAAATAATTCTGTTCGTTCCAACGCTGCCGGTTATGATTTAAACAGAAGTTATCCTGAGGCTGGAAATGCTACTGAACCTACAGTAAATATTGCTGAAATCAATGCTATGATCGCTTTTGTTGAAGCTAAGTCGATTATGATGTCAGCCAATTTCCATGGTGGGGCTGAATTGTATAATTATGCATGGGATTCATGGACTTCTTCACAAAGAGAGCATCCTGATACTCCCTGGTGGATTTATATTGGTGATCATTTTGTAGATACACTTAGAGTTTATTCTCCATCTACCTATTTCACCGGAGAAGGTAGCGTTGGTAGTGTTACCAACGGGGGCGACTGGTATGTTGTAACAGGTTCAAAACTGGATTGCTTAAACTATTACCATCAATGTCGGGATGTGACCATTGAGATTGCATCTGTTAAAAAAACGGATACAAATCAATTGCCCAATTATTGGAACTATCTACACAGATCCTTGATGCACTATATCGTTGAATCAACTAATGGTTTTGCAGGAATTGTAACCGATACGGTATCTCATGAACCAATTCAAAGTTTGATTTTTGTAAATTCGCATGATAATAATCAGACTTCTGTTTTTTCTCATGCAGAAACTGGAAAATACTTCAGACCCATAAAAGGCGGAAATTACTCAGTTACTTTCAGTGCGGTAGGTTATAAATCCAAAACGATCAATATAAATTGTATGGATGGTGCGTTGTTTAATCTGAATGTTGAATTGGTACCCAATAATTTTTCAGTTGCTGAATCGAACTTAGATCAACAAATAACTATATTTCCAAATCCTGTTTCAGAATTTATTAAAATTCAATTTGATGACCAGATTCAGGGAATCAAAAATATTGCTTTATTTTCCATAAACGGAAATCTTATTCAATCTCAGCATACGTTAGATTCTGAATTGATTTTCGACGTAAAATCTTTAGCTAAAGGAGTTTATTTTATTAAAATTGATATCGGAACTGAGACTATTTTGAAAAAAGTAGTGATCTCAAAGTAGATTGAAATTGTAGATATAATCTGTTAGTTAACCTGAAGATTTTTTTACACAGTGTCTCACGGTGTTATAATGTGTTTCACAGTGTTTAGAAGTGCTTGTTTTTAAAATTCAAAACACTGTGGTACACATTAGTACACTATGGGACTCTGTGAAATAACAAAAATGATATTTTAAAAATGAACCAAAAAATAATCGAATATGTAACACAAGGTACTAATACCCAAAACCCAAAACCTAAACCTAAAACCCAAAACCTAAAACCTAAAACCTGAAACCTGAAACCTGAAACCTAATCTCTTACTTCCCCGAACCCTTCAATACAATCAAAGCAGTGTAAATCAGGATTTTAAAGTCCATTTGAAGAGACATGTTATCTAAGTATAAAATATCCCATTTCAACCGTTCTACCATTTCATCGACATTTTCTGCGTAACCAAATTTCACTTGTCCCCAGGAGGTCATTCCCGGTTTAATGGTCATCAGCAGTTTATAGTAGGGGGCAACTTTAACAATTTGATCAATATAATATTGTCGCTCTGGACGAGGTCCCACTAATGACATATCCCCTTTTAAAACATTAAAAAACTGAGGAATCTCATCCAAACGGGATTTTCTCATGAATTTTCCGAAATTGGTAATTCTGGAATCCGTCTTGCTCGATAATTGAGGAGTCCCCACTTCAGCATTAACCACCATTGATCTGAATTTGATGATTTTGAAAGGTTTTCCCATCAATCCAATTCGCTCCTGAGTATAAAAAATGGGTCCTTTGGAAGTGATTTTTACACCAATAATTAAAAATAGGTACAATGGGGATAGTATGATAATAGCTAATAAAGATAAAAGGATATCTGTGACCCTTTTCAGTTGTTGTTGAAATGGGGTTAGTTTTTCATGTGAAATTAAAATTAAAGGTTCTTGTAAAACATTAGAAGTCTTAATATTACCTAATATATAATCTTGAGTTTGTGGAATAATTTTTAATACTAAATTGCGGGTATATCCAACAGTAGAAATGATTGTTTCAATATGTTTCCTTTTTCCATTTTGAACGGCGATAATTAACTCATCCACCTGATATTGCTGAATCAGATCTGTAAGATCCTCCATTGTTCCCAAATAAGGGATTTTTTCAGAAATAATCTGGTCAGTTTCATCCGGAACTGTCACATATCCTACAATATATTTGGCAGCAGATTTATCTTGTTTTATGATATTTAAATAGGTATTTAAAGCATTTTGATCACTCCCTACAATAATGGTATTAAATCCAATTTTTCCGTTAGAAATTCTAGTATTGATGATCGTTGTGATAGTGACTTTTGGAATATAGGTCAAAATAAATTGAAGAGAAAAATAGAGTAGAAAATATTTAACTAATTCAAATTGTCTAATATTTTCATTGGTTACCTGATCATCAAGTATAAATAAAAAGAAAAAGATAATGGAGCCTAAAAGAGAGATCCAAAATGTGAGTCCAAATTCCTGAATCCTTGATTTTTTGTAAAGTTTAGTGTAGTATCCCGATAAAGCGTAGAAAAAAAGCCAAACAGGAACAACAAACATGGTCCCATAATATAGGTTAGGATCTAAAAGAACAGAATCTGTAAAATTGGGATAGAAAAAAGGATTAATGTTATATTTTCTATAAATAAAAAATAGAAACCAGGCAATGACAGAGCCTATAAAATCAAAGAATATGTAAGAAAAAAAGAGTTTATTTCTATTCATGTTTATTCAAAAGTGATCAATTTGATATTGTCAAAACAGAAATTGGTAACACTACTATTATACCGATTTCCTGTCATTACCAATTCAACTCCAATATAAGCTGCAGATGAAGTATAATCCGTTAAAGTACTGGTCAGATTGATATAGATTTTCTTCCATTCCCCATTGGTAGATCTAAGGGAAACCAATGGAACAGGGGTTATTGCTCCTGTAGCAGTGTAAACAAATAATTGGATATCAATGTTGTTTTCACATTTGTATTCCATTTCCCAAAAAGTAAAATTACCACTCCCTTTTAAATAATACTTAGGACTTTTGATGTCAAAATAGGTTGAATCCACAAGCGTGATTTTTCCGATGGTTCTGTTATCTTCTTCTGTAATAATCATGTTGACACCCTCTGCATCAATACTTGTAAATTCCGTGCTTTGTTCAAATGTTTCTAATAATGGGAATTTAATACCTGAAGCATATTTGAATTTGATATTGCGTTCAGATAATAGGTAGTTTTGTTCACGATTCATGTAATAGGTCGTTTTGAATGGTTCCAGAAATGGATACACCGGAATCATCGTTGAAACACCGTTTAAACGAATCCCGGGAACAATTTGCACAAAATTGGAATCGGTATAATTGGGAAGAACAGGAATTTTACAAGGAAGCTCCCAACACCCTAAGTTCTTACCATTAAAATAAACCCATACATCTTTAAAATTCTGCGATGCAATCGCTTCCAATTCAAATTCACCATATGCTTCATCCTGATCACTGTTAAATTGACTCACATCCACACAGTTTTGTAAATCTTCTTTTGTAATAATTAAATAAGCCGGAGTTAAATCCTGATCATCACATGATGCAAAAAATAGTGAAATGATCGTAAATAAAATTAATATGTATCTTTTTTTCATACTATTGGAACGATGGTAGTGATATTATTATTTTAGAATGTTGATATTGTTGATAAATAAATTTTGAATTTTTAATAGCGTACAAAAGTATGAAAAAAAACCGTATTTCTCTAGTCTGTTTTTTTATGTATATTTGCAAAAAAAATAATAGTATGGATTATTTACAAGGAGCCAAAAAGGGTTTGATTGACATTCTTAAAAAAAAAGGAATTCATGATAGTTGTGTTTTGAATGCTTTCGATAAAGTGGATAGACATCTTTTTGTGGAGTCATTCCTTTGGCCTCATGTTTATGAAGATATTGCATTACAGATACATTGTGATCAAACAATATCACAACCATATACAGTAGCGTTTCAAAGTGAACTGTTACAAGTACAAAAAGGGGATAAAATATTGGAAATCGGCACAGGCTCAGGGTTTCAAGCGGCTATCCTAAGTGCAATGGGAGCTAAAGTGTATTCGGTGGAACGTCAATTTGATTTATATAAAAAGACTAAAAAACTTTTGGAAACTATTGATTATAAAATTATTACAGTTTTTGGAGATGGCTTTGAAGGATTGCCCAAATATGCCCCTTATGATAAAATGATTGTGACATGTGGTGCTCCTAATGTCCCGACAACACTTCTAAATCAATTGAAAATTGGAGGAGTCATCGTGATCCCTGTTGGTGATGAAAGTCAAATTATGAAAAGAATCACTAAAGTGGATGAAAATACCTATCAGGAGGAGCAGTTCGGTGATTTTGTTTTTGTTCCGATGTTACAAAACAAAACAGGATCAGAAAGTTTTTAATCTCTTCCTACTTCCAATGGATTTTTTTCCTTTTCCTCCTTTTGAAATAGTTGCATAAGCAGGATTGGAAGCGATTTATCCAATGCAGGCGGATACCTCATGTATAAAGTACCATCCGGAGAGAATAACAGATATTCCGGCAAGGAATAAATCTCCATCTGTTTTAACCACATATAGTTGTTGTTGAAATGGACAAATTCCCAATCAAACTGTTTGTATTTTTTCTTAAACTGTATAAATTTTGTGGGGTCTGCATCCACAGAAACACTTACAAAAACAATATCATCCTTATACGCTTTCTGTAATTCTTCAATGATCAACATCTCTTTGATACAATCCACACATTGAGTAGTGAAAAATTGATAAAAAACCCATTTTCCTTTTAAATCGTTCGGATTGAACTTTGCCCCATTGGCGTATTTGAAATCAAATTTATCCACCTTAATTCCGGGCTCAAACTTGGTTACTTTATTCAATGCATTTTCTGCAATCTTTTTGTGCTCCGCAAATTTGGTGTTTTTAATGATGTACTGCAATAATCTGACTACATTTAACTGATCAAAATCTTGATTTCCAATAAATTGACTTAAATTCTTGATAATCACCAACTCCCTTAAACGTTCATTAACTAATGAATAATCTTTACCTATTTCATTAAAAAGAGTTAAATAATCACATTTTATATTGATGGCATCATCTAAGACAGTTTTCGAAATTTTAGGTGATAAATACAAATAATTGTCAAAGTAATAGTTAAATAACGACATATAAGCCGGATTATCATATAGAATATAATCGTTATTGAAATATTTCTCAAAAGTCTTTTTTTGATTTTTGGTATTTACAATCACTTCGATTTGTCCCAAAGTATAATAAATAAACGACAAATAAAAATTGGTTGGGTTGTACTCAATAGGAAAGTATTGACTCACTTCTAATTGTAAGGAATCAAAGTAATTATAAGTTTTATTATTGATGATATTTTTGATATGATTTTGAAGAATAGCTTCATATAAATAGGAGAATTTCTGAATTTTAAAATTGAGATCATTGGTATCCAAAGGATTAGGTTTGATTTCAATGTAGGCATTTTCATCCAATGGATTAAAAAGCGAAAACAACTCTTTATCCATATTTAAATCAAAGTTGTATTGATAACCTGGTACTAAAAAAAGTTCAGATGAGGATGTATTAATCTCAATTTTAGTAAGTTGCACTCCTGATGCTTTGTATGAAAGTTGAAATTTACCGTTTGCATCAATCTTTGTACTGGCAACCACAAGAGGAGTGAAAGTGATATAATCAGAGTAATTGATGATCCTGATCTCATAGTTGGCTGCAAATGGAGCATTTCCGTTAATCGTGATCTCTTTTGGCTTCTGTGCCCAAACCATGGAAAAACAAAAAAGAGCCAATATTAGTATAAATCGAGATTTCCGGTTTAGTATCATAAAGAGATATTTAAATGATCAGGAATTAAATGTTGAACAGATCCGTTGTTTTTTAAAAGATCTCTTACAATGGTGGAAGAAATGTGAGAAAATTCAGGTTTGGACATTAAAAAAACAGTTTCAATACCAAAAAGCTGCGCATTATTTTGTGCAATATCCTTTTCATACTCAAAATCGATACTGTTTCTGATTCCTCTTATGATAAACTGCGCTTGTTTTTCGATGCAATATTTTCCGGTTAATCCTGTATAAGAATCGATCTCAATTTTGGGATCGTTAAAAACTTGAGCAATATGGTTTTTCCGGGTTTCCAAATTGAAAAAGGGTTGTTTTTCGTGGTGAATTCCTATGGCAATGATGATTTTATCAAATAATGGAAGCGCACGATGAATGATATCAACATGTCCTTTCGTGATAGGGTCAAAAGACCCGGGAAAAACTGCAACTTTCATCATTTTTTTTATTCTCTGACAACTACAAAATTGTAATCATCAATAAATTTAATTAATCTGGAAGGTTTAAGGTCTTTAGCTTCATCAAATTGTTCTGGCACAATATAATCAACACGCTCTTTAATCTCCTGAGAAATATCATGAAAAGTCTGAGGAGACGGCATCTCAGTAATATTGGCAGAAGTGGAAATAATTGGTTTTCCGAATTGTTTGATTAGCTTTTGACAAAATCTGTTTTTAACAATTCTTATGGCAATAGTTCCATCAGCAGGGATCAATTGTGCCGGTAAGTTTTTGGCAGTTGGGTAAATGTAAGTTGTTGGTCTGTATGTATGTGCAAGTAAATCCCATGCAATCAGAGGGATTTTTGAAACATATAATGGTAGTTTATTTTCATTATCAAGTAAAATGATTAGACTTTTACGTTCATGTCTTTCCTTGATTTTGAATATTTTGTCAATAGCTTCAGGATTAGTTGCATCACACCCTAGTCCCCAAATTGTATCGGTCGGGTATAAGATCACTTTTCCCTGCTCTAAATATTCAATACATTTTTTAATTTCGGAGTCCATTTTTCTTTAACTTTTAGAATATCTTTAGTTTTGCAAAAATACTAAAAAAGATTAGTTGTTTTATTCTACTTTTTATATTATTTTTTCGATTATTTTTGCACTTTTAATACTATATATTATGATCACTTACCAAAACAATAATTTTTTCCTAATTGCAGGACCTTGCGTAGTTGAAAACGAAGAGATTACCTATTCTATTGCACAAACATTGAATGATCTATGCAGAAAATATGAAATCCATTTTTTCTTCAAAGCATCCTATAAAAAAGCAAACCGCTCTTCATTGTTTTCATTTACCGGAATTGGAGATCAGAAAGCTTTAGCCATTTTACAAAAAATTAAAACCGATTTAGAAGTGCCTATTGTTACCGATGTTCATTCTGTTGAGGAAGTTGAACTAGCTGCTACAGTTGCTGATGTACTTCAAATTCCGGCTTTTTTGTCGAGACAAACCGATTTAATTCAAGCAGCTGCGAAAACAGGAAAAATCGTAAATATTAAAAAAGGTCAATTTTTATCACCGGATCAAATGAAGTTTACCGTTGAAAAAGTGAGAAGTATGGGTAATCCTCAAGTGATGATTACCGAAAGAGGAACCTCTTTTGGCTACCATGATCTAATTGTGGATTATAGAGGAATTAAAGAACTAAAAACGAACGAATGTCCTGTTGTTCTGGATTGTACTCATTCTCTTCAAATACCAAATCAACCTGCAGGTGTTACCGGAGGAAGACCCGATTTGATTGAAACTATTGCAAAAGCCGGAATCGCTGTCGGTTTTGATGGGTTGTTCATTGAAACGCATCCTGATCCTAAAAATGCCCTTTCTGATGGCGCTAATATGTTGCCATTACACGAATTGGAACCCCTTCTCATCCAATTGTTGAAAATTAGATATGCAGTAACCAATTAATAAAATGAATATGAAAAGAGTATATTTGAGATACCTGTTTTTATTTTTGATCACATTCTTTTCATACTCCAACTCTCTGACCTTAAACTATGCTTTGGATGACCGTTTGGTCATTTTTGAAAACGATTATACTTTAAAGGGTTTTCAAGGTGTAAAAGATATATTTACTAAAGATTCCTTTTCCGGATATTTTGGACATTCCAAAAATTTAGTTTCCGGTGGCCGTTACAGACCTTTTTCTCAACTTACCTTTGTCGCTGAATATGAGTTGTTTGGAGGTGATCTTAAAAATCAGGTTGGCTACAATAAGGATCCAAAAAATGAAAAACTATTTGTTGATTCTAATTTACCATGGATCAGTCATTTGGTGAATATTTTATTGTTTTTTATATTGCTGGTTTTTGTGTATAAAGTACTGGAAGTGGTTTTTAAAAAATATGAAAATCAGAAATGGTATTTGTCTATTCCTTTTTTGGCAACACTGCTTTTTGCTTTGCATCCCATTCATACGGAAGCAGTTACCAATATAAAAGGGAGAGATGAGATCTTAAGTATGTTGGGAGCTGTGCTTTCTGTTTGGTTTTCTTTACAATATATTAAATCACACAAAATTGCACCTCTGCTTTTTTCATTTTTATCTTTTACGATTGCGATTTTTTCTAAGGAAAATGCCATAACGTTTATTGCTGTTTTACCTTTACTGTTTTATGTTGGTTCACTAACAAACCATAAAAAAGATTATATCATCACATTAATACCTCTATTCATAGGTACAGTTCTGTTTCTGTATTTCAGATATCAAGCATTAGGTGCTTTTATGGCGTCTGAAACCGATCCGAATATTCTGAACAATCCATTTGTTAATGCTACTTTTTTTGAAAAACTGGCTACCATTTTGATTACCTGGGGAATTTATCTCAAATTGATGATTTTTCCACATCCATTAACCCACGATTACTATCCCAAACAAATTGCAATCACTGATTTTTCAAACCCTTTGGTATGGCTTATTTTAGCGATTGTGCTATTTCTTTTGTATTGGGGTATTAAAAATCTAAAGAAAAAAAATATTCTTTCTTTTTCAATTCTCTTTTTTGTGATTACTTTCTCCATCACTTCCAACCTTTTTTTCTCCGTTGGAACTTTAATGAACGAACGTTTCGTCTTTGTTCCAATACTTGGATTTACAATTGCCTTTGCTTACCTAATAAAATTAGTGGGAGAATCTAAAATGGCTAAAGTGAAACAATGGATTCCGTTTATTGTTCTCATTCCTGTTTTATCTTTTTATTCCATCAAGACTTTCGCCCGTAATTTTGACTGGAAAGATGATATTACCTTGTTTACCAACGATGTTAATATATCAACTGAAAGTATCAAATGTAATATTTCTGCTGGTGGAAGTTATTTGAAATTGTACAAGGAATCCCATAAAGCAAAAGATCTAAAATTAGCTAAAAAACATCTGGATCAGGCTTTGCAATTGGATCCAACTGCCTATAACGCGAATTTATTAATGGGCGAATACTATTTTATGGCCGAAGATTACCAGACTTCTTACAATATTTATAATCAATTAGCCCAAAATAACCCTCAGGATGAGCTTGCAAAACAGAATGTCCAAATTGTATTGACCAAAATGGGCAGTGATCAATTGGATAAAATAGCGGATATGATTGTAAAACAAGATATTACAAATGCTTTTAAAGAGATTAATTCTATTTTGGTTCAAAATCCAAACAATCCCGATGCCTTAAGTTTAAAAGGAAAAATTTTTGGACAAGGGATGAATCAAATGGATAGTGCCCGATTCTATTTTCATAAAGCTCTGAAAATAGATCCAAACCATGTTTCTGCATTGGAAAATATGGGAGTGAGCTATGCGATTCAGGGAAAATTGGATCAAGCACTGGAATATTTGTTAAAAGCTCAAAAATTGAACCCATCCAGTGAGTCGATCAATAAAAATATCGAGATGGTTCAAAAGAATAAAAACAAATAATTTTTTTTACAATTGCCAGTTTATGGGCTCTTTCCCTGCTTGAGAGAGTATTTCATTGACCCGATTAAAGTGATTGCATCCAAAAAAACCGTTGTATGCAGAAAAAGGGGAGGGGTGTGCCGCTTCTAAAATATGATGCTTTTCTGTATTTATTAACGTTTTTTTGGCTTTTGCATAATTGCCCCAAAGTAAAAAAATGATCCCGCTTTTCTCTTCTGATATTTTGGTGATTACACTATCGGTGAAAATTTCCCACCCTTTATTTTGGTGAGAACCCGGCTGATGTGCCCGAACAGTTAGGATCGCATTGAGCAGAAGAACACCTTGCCGCGCCCATTTTTCTAAGTTTCCACTTTGGGGAATCTCAAATGGGAGCTCCTCCTTGAGCTCTTTAAAGATGTTTTGTAATGATTTGGGAATTGGTGTTCCATCGGTCACTGAAAAACATAACCCATGCGCTTGCCCTGCGTTATGATACGGATCCTGCCCGATAATCACCACTTTAACCTGATCAAAAGGAGTCAAATTAAAGGCGTTAAAAATATGGGAACCCGGAGGATATATGATGTGCTCTTTTTTCTCTTCTAAAAGAAAATTTTTAAGTTCTAAAAAATAAGGTGCATGAAATTGATCCAATAAGACCTCTTTCCAGGAGTTTTCAATAGTGGGATTAATCATAAATAGCAATTTTGAATTACAAAATTACACATTTTTTTAATTGAATATGTATTTTTAAGTCTCAAAAAATCGTAATTTTGCAACCTAATTTTAAAATATGGCTTTACTTACAGAATATTCTATTTGGTATACCTTCCTCTGTCTCCTGTTAGGTGCCGCTTTTGCTCTGGTTTTGTATTATAAAAACAGGGATATTGACTTTGGAAAAAGAAACCAAATCATTTTATATATTCTCAGAGGCTTATCCATTAGTTTAATAGCTTTTCTTTTTTTAGGGCCACTCACTAAAATGAAACTCAAAAAAAAGGAGAAACCAATCCTTGTTTTTGCTATAGATAACTCTGAATCTCTCATCGCTGCGGGAAATGCAGTATTTAATAAAGATCAGTTTTTGAAACAATATGAACAATTAAAATCAAAATTTGGTCAAAAATACGAAGTGGTTCAATACTCTATTGGGGATGAAGCCAAACCTGTGATGGAAAATAAATTTGATTTTACCGATAAATCCACTCAGTTTTCTGATTTTTTTGAAGAGTTAAATACAATCTATACGAATCGAAATGTGGGTGCTGTTGTTTTTTTTAGTGATGGAATCTATAACAAAGGATCTAATCCCATCTATCTGCTAAAAGGTGCTAAATATCCTATTTATTCTGTTGGTTTAGGAAATACAAACCAGGCTACTGATCTTCTTATTTCCGACATAATCCATAACAAACAAACCTTTAAAGGAAACGATTTTCCTGTTGAGATCAAAATTGCAGCTCATAAATTAAAAGGAAAAAATTATATCATCTCTCTTTTTGATGGGAATAATGAAATATATAAATCGACTAATTCAATAAATTCCAATCAATATTTTGAGACTTTTAAAATAACCATCAAGGCACAATCAATGGGGATGAAGAAGTATAAGGTTGTTTTAACGCAATTAGAAGGGGAGATAACCTATAAAAATAATGTGGCTTCCTTTTTTATTGAAGTGATAGATCAAAAAGAGAAAATTGCGATTATCTATAATGGTCCACATCCAGATATTGCAGCGATAAAATCAGCTTTGGATTTATCTGATAAGTATGTTGTTGAGGAATTCCCCGTGGATCAGTTTAAGGGTTCGACTCAACCCTATTCGTTGGTTATCCTACATCAGTTGCCTTCTGTAACAAACCCTGCACAAGCCATTTTTAACGAAATTCAAAAGAATAAAACAAGTACTCTTTTCATTTTAGGACCCAAAATAAACTACCCTCTTTTCAACAATTTTAAATTTGGAGTTGCGATCAATAAAAATAAGGAGTTAACCAATGAGTCATTACCTTTATATAATGAAAATTTTGTAACTTTTTCATTTTCTGAAAGTTCTAAAAAGATGATTCCCAAATTTCCTCCCATTAATACTCCTTTTGGCGATTATAATATGTCTATTGGAACCAATGTTTTTATGTATCAAAAGATTTCCGGGGTGAATACCAATTACCCCTTGATTCTGTTTGGAGAAACTAATGGAATTAAAACAGGGGTAATCGCAGGTTCAGGAATATGGCAATGGAAGGTTTATAACCATTTGTATGAGAATAACTTTGATGTTTTTAATGAAATTGTGAATAAAATTGTTTTGTTTTTATCTGTTAAAAATGACAAGAGTTTTTTTAGAGTTTTATCTAAAAATGTATACAATGAGAATGAATCAATTCAAATGGATGCAGAGTTGTATAATGAAAGTTATGAGTTGATCAATAGTTCAGATCTCAATATGACATTAAAATCTGCTGATGGAAAATCTTACACATCTCAGTTCTCTAAAGAAAATAATGCTTATCATTTGAATTTAGGAGAATTACCACCTAATGATTATACATGGATTGCTACCACACAATTAGGTCAAAACAAGTATTCCAAAACCGGAGCCTTTTCAGTTCGGGAGTTAGTGACAGAAACTCAAAATTTAGTTGCCAATCATGGACTTTTAAAATCGTTATCTGAAAACACAAACGGACAGTTTTTCCTTCAAAAGGATATGGATCAGATTGAAGATGTTATTAAAAAGAACCAAAATATTAAAACCATTGCCGTTTATGATTCATCTTACCATTTTTTATTGAATTCATATTTATATTTTATATGTATCATAGTATTATTAGCGATTGAATGGTTTATCAGAAAATGGAATGGGGGATATTAATAGAAAAATGAAGATGAAAAAATATATAATAGGTTTGTTTTTAACAAGTTTGTGCTTTTTGGGATCAACACAAACGATTGCATTGTTGAAATATAATGGGGGAGGGGACTGGTATGCCAATCCAACTTCATTGACCAATTTAATTGCTTTTTGCAATAAAAATCTGGAAATGACTTTAACCCCCAAGTATGAAACCGTAGAAGTGGGTAGTGTTGAATTATATAAATATCCTTTTTTACATTTAACAGGTCATGGAAATGTAACATTCAGTGCTGAAGAAACCACTAATCTAAGAAACTATTTGATTTCCGGTGGGTTTTTGCATGTGGATGATAATTATGGAATAGACAAATTTATTAGAGCGCAGATGAAAGTGGTATTTCCGGAACTCGAATGGGTGGAGTTACCCTATAATCATCCCATTTTTAGTTCCAAATATAGTTTTCCGAATGGCCTTCCCAAAATTCATGAACACGACAATAAACCCCCTCAGGCATTTGGCTTGTATTGGGAAGGGCGTTTGATTTGTTTATACACTTATGAATGTGATTTAGGGGATGGTTGGGAAAATCAGGAAGTACATCATGACTCAGAGGCAATTCGTTTAAAAGCATTACAGATGGGGGCAAATATTTTAAAATATGTGTTTACACAATAAATAATTTTCTTATATTTGCAGGCCCAATTATTGGACATAAAAAAACCTAAAGTTCTTCAATTTTATAGTTCTAACTCATTCATTATTATGAATAATCGTTTATTACAAATTTCCGGCTCCCCTCACGTACATAGCGGCGAATCGGTAAAAAAAATTATGTGGGCTGTCATTTTTGCATTAGTTCCTGCATTTTTAGTATCGATTTACTTCTTTGGATTACCGGTAATCATGATTACTGCTGTTTCTATCGGTAGTTGTATGTTGTTTGAATATCTGATTCAACGCTTTTTACTCAAAGGTGAATCAACAATTGGCAACGCCTCCGCTATTCTAACCGGTTTATTGTTAGCTTTTAACTTACCCTCTTCATTACCTTTACATTGGGTCGTTATTGGCTCACTTTTTGCTATTGGTGTTGGTAAAATGGCTTTTGGAGGTTTAGGTAACAATCCTTTTAATCCTGCTTTATTAGGTCGTGTATTTTTATTGATCTCCAGACCGGTTGATATGACCACCTGGCCTAAAGCTTCTCCAATTTGGAATTTAGGTGCTGATATGGTTTCAGGTCCAACTCCACTTGGGATTTTAAAAGAAGCTGCAAGTACTGCACATAAACCCGGAATGCTTACTGATAACGTTTTAGATCATGCAACGACTACATTACCCAAATATGCTGATATGCTTTTTGGAAATATGGGTGGTTCTTTCGGTGAAGTATCTGCCATTGCGCTATTAATTGGTGCGGGATTTTTATTCTATAAGAAAATTTTAACCTGGCATGTTCCGGTATCTTTTATACTTTCTGCATTCGTTTTCGCATGGATTTTAAATATGGTGAATCCCGGATACTATGTAAACCCATTTTTCCATTTGGTTACCGGAGGTTTGATCTTAGGTGCATTTTATATGGCGACAGATATGGTCACTTCTCCAGTCTCTCCCGTTGGAATGATCATCTTTGGTGTTGGTTGTGGTATTCTGACTATCCTGATTCGTGTTTTTGGTTCGTATCCGGAAGGAGTTTCCTTTGCCATTCTACTCATGAATGCCGTTACTCCACTTATTAATAAAGGGTTCAAACCCAAAAGATTTGGTAATTAATTGTCTAATCGACTAAATATTTAGATCATGGCTAAAAAAGAAACGTCATTTTTAAAATTGGTTCTCTCTTTAACACTCATTACAGTGGTTGCAGCTGCTGCATTAGCAGCCGTTTATACTGTAACCAAAGAACCAATAGCACAATCAATCATAGATAAAAAGAATAAAGCCATTCAATTGGTTCTCCCCGGTTTTGATTCCAAAAAGGGAACCATTGAAGAGCAAAAAGTCCTACTAAAAGATCTGCCAGATTCACTGACTTTGTACATTGCAAAAATGGATAATAAATTGTTTGGTATGGCAGTTGAAACATATACAAAGAAAGCTTTCTCCGGCAGATTCGATATTATGGTCGGATTTGATACCCAAGGTAAAATCTTAGGATCTGAAGTCCTTAAAGCTAACGAAACTCCTGGACTTGGAGATAAAATTGATAAAAAGAAAAACCCAAAATTTGCATTACAATTTAATGGAAAAGTATTACCAGACTTTAAACTAAAAGTTAAAAGAGATAAGGGTGATGTTGATGCTATTACCGCAGCAACTATCTCATCAAGAGCTTATTGTAATGCCATTGAAAATGCTTTTGAAGCATACAAAATGGTAATGACACAATATAATACTCCCAATTCCATTGATTCAACACAAACAACTAAATAGGAGGAATTTAAAATGAGTAAATTAAAAGTTTTAACCAACGGTTTCTTAAAAGAAAATCCTGTTTTTGTTCTTGTTCTAGGAACTTGTCCTACCTTAGCCGTAACTACCTCCGCCAATAATGCTGTTGGTATGGGATTAGCTGCAGCTTTTGTTATCATTATGTCTAACGTGATCATCTCCTTACTTAGACCTGTTACTCCTAATGAAGTTCGGATTCCCATCTATATTGTTGTTATTGCAACTTTCGTATCCATTGTTGATTATGTCCTTCAGGCTTACGTTCCTGCTCTTGCTGAAAGTTTGGGTATCTTTATCCCTCTGATCGTTGTAAACTGTATCGTTTTAGGACGTGCAGAAGCTTTTGCAGGTAAAAATAATGTATTTGATTCATTTTTAGATGGTGTTGGCATGGGAATTGGATTTACATTGGCTTTACTAATCATCAGTACCGTTCGTGAAATAATTGGAAATGCATCATACTTTGGTCATCCTATTAAAGCATTAGTTGGAAATGAAATGTTGATTTTCGTACTTGCTCCCGGTGCATTTATCGTTTTTGGGTTTATTATCGCCCTTGTTAGAGCTCTTCAAAAAAAATAATTGAAAATATTTGAATTATGTATTATATTATAATGATTATTAGTGCTATTCTTGTTAATAACATTCTATTAGCACAATTTCTTGGAACTTGCCCTTTTATCGGTGTTTCTAATAAAATTTCTACTGCATTAGGTATGGCCATTGCTGTAATTTTTGTAATGACTTTGGCTACTTTAGTAACATCTGTCATTAATAAATATTTTTTAGTACAACTCGATATTACCTTTTTGCAAACCATAACTTATATTTTAGTTATTGCAGCTTTAGTACAAATGGTTGAGATGATTTTGAAAAAAATCAGTCCTCCCTTATATCAGGCGTTAGGTGTATATTTACCATTAATTACAACCAACTGTGCTGTATTAGGCGTTGCTCTATTGGTTACAAAAAATAATATGTCAATTATTGACGGAACCTTATATACCATGTTTACTGCGATAGGTTTTGGGGTTGCTATCCTGATTTTTGCAGGAATTAGAGAACAACTTAATCTTGTAAAAATCCCAAAAGGGATGCAGGGAGTTCCCCTTGCATTGGTGCTTGCCGGAATTTTGGCCATGGCCTTTATGGGTTTTGCCAATATGGTGAAAATGTAAAAATCAAAAGCTCCTTTTTTAGGAGCTTTTTTTATGTTTTTTTTTTGGCATTCCCCTTTGGCTGCGCTCAATCGAATCTACCTCAAAATAAACAATCAGCCGCGTCGCTAGCCAAAGGGTCGGTCTCCGGCCTGTACTCCTCGTTTCGCTGCAAGGGTCTGAGCGGCCGGGCAGTAGCTCCTTCGTCGCTCTGCCCGATCCGTCATCCCCTAAGCAGCTCAACTTGCGGGGTACCTG
>Ga0316605_10000594_pt1 | contig 24340 bp, 17 predicted proteins | sample OWC_soil_day20_n_FD_207666 | JGI IMG/M metagenome (GOLD analysis project Ga0316605, IMG submission 207666) | Wetland soil microbial communities from Old Woman Creek delta, Ohio, United States - OWC_soil_day20_noCT | ecosystem: Environmental > Terrestrial > Soil > Wetlands | place: USA: Ohio...
GAGGATGGCCGGACGCTCTACCGCCAGACCCTGCTGAGCCCGCGCCTGGGCCTCGCCTGGGATCCCGCGGCCGATGGCCGCACGCGGCTCTTCGCGTATGCCGGGCGCATCTACAGCCCGCCCACCCCGGGCAACCTCGCCGCCGCCGGCGCCACCACCGGGGGGCCCGCCACGGCCAGGCAGGTGTGGATCCCCAGCCTGAACGACTGGCGCACCTGGCAGGCCACGGGCGTGCAGGGGGTGGCGAACGTGGCCGTGGCGGACCTCAAGGCCCCGCGCACGGACCTCTACCAGCTGGGTGCCGAGCGCCTCCAGGAGCTGCCCTGGGTCGGGGCGTGGACGCTGGAAGCCACGCTCACCTTCAAGGCCGTCCGCGATCTCGTGGACACCTACAGCGCCACCTACGGCTACCTGCCGGAGCTGGACGCCCAGGCGAACAGCTCGTCCACCCGCAAGGTCATCGCGAACCTGCCGGGGCTGAAGCGGGACTACCGCGGCCTCGACCTGGTGGCCCGGCGCAGCTTCGAAGGTGGCCACCACCTGCAGGTGAGCTACAGCCAGGGTGACTTGAACGGCAACACCGAGGTGGGCAACGTGAACACCGCCACGGGCAAGAACACGGGCTTCGCCTCCATCCCGAGCCTGCGCCAGGACTACCGCCTGCCCCAGTACGACGGCAGCCTCAACGAAGAGGTCAAGCACGCCTGGAAGGCCTTCGGCAGCGCCGCGCTGCCCTGGAACCTGGAGACCTCCTTCGCCTTCCTCTGGCGCTCGGGCCTGCGGTACAGCCGGCTGGTGAAGGTCTCGGGCGACAACGTGCTGGCGCCCGGCGCCGAGCGCGGCGACCAGGAGCTGCCCCACGTCATGAGTCTGGACCTCGGCCTCGCCTGGCGCACGCGGGTGAAGGCCTGCGACCTCCGCGCCGCCGTGGACATCCTCAACGCCACCAACCGCCAGCCCATGACCTGGGTGAACAACGTGGGCGGCGCCTTCACGCCGGGCAACTTCCAGCAGCCCCGCGTGTGGCAGTTCAGCCTGCGCGCCGCTTTCTGACGCTTCCGAACCCCGGAGAATCCGCATGACGTCTCGTTCCAGCCACCACCTGGCCGCTCGTCGGGCCCTCACCCTGCTGCCTTGCCTGCTCGTGGCCGGAACCAGCCTTTGCGCCCAGGCCCCGAAGGCCGACGGCGCCGCCACCGTGGAAGTGACCGCCACCCGGTTCCCCGAGGATCCGGCGAAGGTGCCCGCCTCCATCACGGTGATCTCCGCCCGTGAGCTGGCTGACCGCGGCGCCACGGATCTGCGCAGCGCCCTGGCCCTGGCGGCGGGGGTCTTCATCGCGCCCGGCGGCGACGGCGGTCCGGCCAGCAGCGTGCCGGAGTTCTGGGGCCTGAAGGAATTCGACGCCTTCCTGCTGGTGGTGGACGGCGTGCCCTGGGGCGGCGCCTTCAATCCGGCGCTCTCCACCCTCAGCCTGGAGGGCGTGGAGCGCATCGAGGTGCAGCGCGGCGCGGCGCCGGTGATGTACGGCGCCACCTCCTTCGTGGGCGTGATCCAGATCATCCGCAGCCTCCCGGGCGACACCCCGAACACGGCGCGGCTCTCTCTGGGCACCCACGGCAGCGGTGGTGCCGCCGTGACCTTCCGCCTGCCCTCCTGGGCTGGCGTGGATTCGGGCCTGATCGTGGATCACGACCGGCAGGGCTTCGAGGATGCCCGCGCCGACTTCAAACGCAGCCACCTGCTCTGGCGCAACCGCCTCCAGGCGGCCGACGGCGTCTTCCGCTTTGACCTGGAGGGTACGGCCGTGGATCAGCAGCCGGCCAGCCCCTTCCCGCGGGTGGGCCGGGCCCTCACCACCCTGGTGCCCGTGGACGCCAACCACAACCCGGTGGACGCCTTCCTCAACGACCGGCGCTTCACCTTCAGCACCGGCTACGATCGCACCCTGAGTCCGGCGACGCTGTGGTCGAGCACCCTGTCCGTCTCCCGGGCCCGCCAGGATGTGTTCCGCGGCTTCCTGGTGGACGTGAGCGCCACGGATCCCAACGCCCACGGCTTCCGGGAACGGGTGGACCTCACGGACGTTTATTTTGATACGCACCTGACCTGGGCCGTGGCGTCCGGGCTGAAGGTCGTGGCGGGACTGGATCACCTGCACGGCCAGGGCAGCGGCCGCGGCGGCGACTTCGACTACGCGGTGAACCTCGACGGCTCCCAGGCGCCCGGGGCCGCTGCGTTGCCGAACCAGGCCGACATCCGGGTGGACGACCGGCGCGATTTCTCCGGCCTCTACGCCTTTGCCCAGTGGCAGGCGGCGCCGCGGCTGGTGCTGGAAGCGGGCCTGCGGCTCACGCGGGCCGATGAGTCGCGTCGCACCGCCACCCTGGATTTCGGCAGCGGAACCCTGGACGCGGGTCAGGACAATCGCACCACCACCCGCCTCTCGGGCAGCGCAGGCGCCACCTGGACCGCCTGGCAGTCGGGCACGGACCGCATCAGCCTCTTCGCCGGCGTCCGCAGCACCTTCAAGCCGGCGGCCACGGATTTCGGCCTGGACAGCGCGCCGCAGATCCTCAAACCCGAAACCGCCACCAGCTACGAGCTGGGCGTCAAAGCCGAGCTGCTGGACCGGCGGCTCGCCTTCGAGCTGAGCACCTTTCTCATGGACTTCGAGAACCTGGTGGTGCCGCAGTCCGTGGCGGGTTCGCCCGTGCTGGTGAACGCCGGCACCGAGCGGTTCCAGGGGGCGGAAGCCAGTGCCTCCTACCGCTTCGACCACGACCTCACCGTGCGGCTGGCCTACAGCTACCACGACGCGCGGTTCAAGGACTACGCGAAGGATTTCGGCGACGGCACCCTCACCCAGCTGGCCGGCAAGCGCCTGGAGATGTCTCCCTACCACCTGGGGGCCCTGGGGCTGGCCTATGCTCCCGCCCAGGGAGTGACGGCCACGGCCGAGATGCACTACACCGGCGCCGTGCTGCTCAACCAGCGGAACACCGCCCCCAGCGGCGGCTACGCCACCTTCGCGGCCAGCCTGGGCTGGCGGGAGAAGGCCTGGGACCTGCGCCTCAGCGGCCAGAACCTCACGGACCGCCGCAAGCCGGTCTCCGAGAGCGAGCTGGGGGACGCCCAGTACTACCTGCTGCCCGGCCGGCAGGTGACCCTGGGCCTCCGATTCCGGTTCTGAGGGAAGGCGTTTCAACAGGGATCCAGTACAATCGAGGGTTTTGGGTCCCTCCATGAAGTTCCACATCCAGACCTGGGGCTGCCAGAACGGGGCCCCCTCCGCGAACCGGCGCAGCCGGGGCGCGGGAGCACCGTGCGGGGCACGGTGCGATCGGGGGGTTGTCCCCTTCATCCAGCAGCCCCAGGGTCGAGGCCGGCGATGAAGTTCCACATCCAAACCTGGGGCTGCCAGATGAACGACCACGACGGCGAGAAGCTGTCGGGGTTGCTGTCGGCGGACGGCTTCGAGGAAGTGGGCTCGGCGGAGCAGGCCGACCTGGTGCTGCTCAACACCTGCTCCATCCGCGAAAAGGCGGTGCACAAGGTCTATTCGGAGCTGGGCCGCCTGCGCGAGGAGAAGCAGCGGCGGCCGCTGCTGGTGGGCGTCACGGGCTGCCTGGCCCAGCAGGAGCAGGCTTCGCTCTTCAAGCGGGCGCCGCACATTGACTTCGTGCTGGGCACCATGGCCCTGAAGCAGCTGCCCCGGCTGGTGGCTGAAGCCCAGGCGGGCAAGGCCCGGGTGATGGATACAGGCGAATACCCCGACAACCACCTCTTCCCGCCGTCCGTGACGCGTCGCCGCGACACCGCCAAGGCCCTGGTCACCATCACCGAGGGTTGTAACCACGCCTGCACCTACTGCATCGTGCCCACGACCCGGGGCGCCGAGCGGCATCGCCCGTTCGAAGACGTGCTGGCGGAGGTGCGCGGCCTGGTGGACCGGGGCTACCGCGAGGTGGAGCTGCTGGGCCAGAACGTGAACAGCTACGCGGGTGGCTGCACCTTCGCCGACCTGCTGGAGCGCGTCTCCGAGGTGGCGGGCCTGGAGTGGATCCGCTTCACCACCAGCCATCCCATGAACTTCACGAAGGACCTGGCCCGGGTGCTGGTGACCAACCCCAAGGTGGCCCCCTTCCTCCACCTGCCCCTGCAGAGCGGCAGCGACCGCGTGCTGAAGCGGATGCTGCGCGAGTACACCGTGGCCGAGTACCTGGAGCGCCTGGGCTACCTGGGCGAGGGCCGGCGGCGCCTGGCCCTCAGCACGGATTTCATCGTGGGCTTCCCCGGCGAGACCGACGAGGATTTCGAGGCCACCATGCGGGTGCTGGACTCGGTGGCCTTCGATTCCTCCTTCAGCTTCATCTATTCGCCGCGGCCGGGCACGCCTTCGCTGCGACTGAAGGACGACCTGCCCCTGGCGGTGAAATCCGAACGCCTGACCCGCCTGCAGCAGCGGCAGGCCGAGCTCACCCGGGCCAGCAACGAGCGGTTCCTGGGCCGGGAGATCCCCGTGCGCGTCGAGACCCATGGCCCCAACGAGCACGGCTGGTGGCTGGCCCGCAGCGGCGAGTGGAAGACCATCCACCTCTCCGCGGGCCCCGGCCGGATGCTGCCCTTCGGCGAGCTCGTGCAGGCCCGGGTCACTTTCGCCAGCCCGCACTTCCTGGGGGCGGAGCTGATCTAGGCCGGATTCAGCGCCACCTCGAGGGACCACCTCCGGTCCGCCCCGGGGGCCAGGGTGAAGGCGCCGGGCTTGTCGCGGAAGTCGCCCCGCCAGTCCGAGGGATCGGCGTAGCCCTCCCAGGGCTCGATGCAGAGGAAGGCCGGGCCGGGGTCCGGCTTGGACCACACGCCCAGGTGCGGGAAACCCTCCCAGCGCAGGGACAGGGAGGGGCCGCCCTCCGCCTCGTAGCGCAGGCCGCGGCTCCGGGGTTCGAGGAACAGGAGGGCGTCCTCCGCGAACAGGTCCTCCCCCAGGGCCAGTTCGCGGTGGCGGATCGGCGTGGGGCGGGCGTGCGGCGCCAGCAGGCCCTGGGCGTCCAGGCGCCGCAGGGGGCCGGGTTCCTCGGCGTCGAAGACCAGCCGGTGCGCGGCCTTGGCCAGGCCGGGGGCCAGGGGCCAGCGGAACGCCGGATGCAGGCCGAGGCTGGCGGGCAGGGGGAGGTCGCCGGGGTTGTTGAGGGTCACGTCCATGCGGAGCCCGGAAGCCGCCAGGGTGTAGGCCACCATGAGGCGGAAGGCGAAGGGGAAGACCTCCCGGGTGGCCGCGTCGTCCTCCAACGCCAGGGCGCAGCTGGTCTCGTCGCGGCGGAGCCAGGTGAAGGCCCGGTCCCGGGCGAAGCCATGCTTGGGCATGGGCAGGGCGGCGTCCCCGTGATGCAGCACGCCGCCCTGCAGGCTTCCAATGACGGGGAACAGGAGGGGCGCGTGGCGCGGCCAGAGGGGGCCCGCCGCCCAGAGCAGCTCCGTGCCCTGGAGGCGCAGGCCCTGAAGCTCGGCGCCCCGGGGCGAGATCGCCGCTTCCGAATGATCCGAGCGCAGGAGGTGGTTGGCCATGCCCCAGCTTACCGGGCCGTGTCCCCCTCTTGAGGTCGTGGTAGATTTGGCCCGCCCCGTCCCTTTCGCACGCAGCCTTCCCTCCGGGAGCCAGCCATGCACTTCAAGGCGGATGTCATCGCGACCCTGCTCCACGCGCCTCTGGCGAACGTGGAGACGCACTGGCCGCTGATCGTGGACGCGCTGGCCTCCCTGAAGATCCTCGATCCGGCGGTGGAGGTGGCCGCCATCGCGAGCATCGGCGCCGAGAGCTACCTGTTCGCCCCGGAGCGGGAACCGGGCAGCGACGCCTATTTCCGTCGCATGTACGAGTTCGACCGGAGCCTCGGCAATGTCGAGGCGGGCGATGGCGCGAAGTACTGCGGGCGCGGCTTCACGCCGCTGCTGGGTCGCTCGGGGTACGCGCGGTTCGGCAAGCTGGTGGACGCCGACCTGGTGGAGCAGCCGGACCTGGCCCTGGACCCGGCGGTGGCCGCCCGCATCCTCGCCTACGACTTCATGCTCAAGGGCGTGCCCAAGGCGGCGGCCGAGGGGGACTGGGTCAAGGTGCGGCGCGTGGTGCACGGCGACCTGTCCGGCTGGAAGCGGTTCAACGGCATTCTCATCCCGCTGCTGAAGCTCCTGCCCTGAGCGCGGTCCCGCACGGATCCGGGTGCCCGCACGGATCTGAGCGTTGGTGCGCCCGGGGGGACTCGAACCCCCACGCCTTCCGGCAAGCGATTTTAAGTCGCTGGCGTCTGCCATTCCGCCACGGGCGCGCGGCTCCAGCCTAACGACAGTCCGCGCGCCGTGGTAGCTTCGACCCATGGTTCCGCGTTCCGCCGCGCTGCTGCTGGTGATCCTCACCGCCCCCCTGTCCGCCGAGGTCCGGGATCTGAAGGCCTTCTACCAGGAACGCTGCGCGGCCTGCCATGGGACGGATGGCTCGGGGCGCGGACCCGGCGGCGCCCGCCTGGGCGGCCGGAACCTGGCGGATGGCCGCTGGCTCGCCCGGCAGGAGGAGAAGGATCTGGTCACGGCGATCCTGAAGGGCCGGGGCGCCATGCCAGGGTTCCGCCGGCAGATCCATGAAGCCGAGGCGAAGCGCCTGCTGGCGGAGGTCATCCGGCCCCTCGCCGCGCGGCGGCGGCCGACCCCCGAGGCGGAATAGGCAAAGCCGTCCCCTCGGAACCGGGACCGGGCCGATAGGATGAAGGGATGCCCGGCGCCCCTCCCGACCCTTCGACCCACCCCCTGCTGCAACGCCTGAACGCCCCCCAGCGGGAGGCGGTCCAGCACGCGCACGGCCCGCTGCTCATCCTCGCCGGGGCAGGATCGGGCAAGACCACGGTGATCACCCGGCGCATCGCCTGGCTCATCGAGGAGGAGGGCGTCCACCCGGGTTCCATCCTGGCCATGACCTTCACCAACAAGGCCGCCGAGGAGATGCGGGAGCGGGTCCAGCGCCTGGTCTCCGTGCCCGCGGCCCAGATGTGGGTGAGCACCTTCCACAGCTTCTGCACCCGCATCCTGCGCCGGGAGGGCGACCGCACGCCCGTGGGCCGCGATTTCGTCATCTTCGACCCCGCCGACCAGAAGAGCCTCGTCAAGCAGGTGCTCGCCGAGCTGAAGCTGCCCGAGAAGCAGTTCCACCCGAAGAAGGTGCTGGAGCTCATCAGCGACTTCAAGAACCGCTGCCTGCTGCCGGAGGAAGCGAAGGAGGAGGCCCTGGACCCCTGGACCCGGAAAGTACTGGACGCCTACGACCTCTACCAGAAGGGCCTGAAGAACCACCGCGCCTGCGACTTCGACGACCTGCTGCTGTGGACGGAACGGCTCTTCCGCGACCCGGTGATGCAGGCCACCTACGGCGAGCGGTTCAAGTTCATCCTCGTGGACGAGTACCAGGACACCAACCGCGCCCAGTACCTGCTGGTGCAGCACCTGGCACGGCGCCACCACAACCTGTGCGTGGTGGGTGATGAAGACCAGTGCCTGGCCACGGGAACCCGCGTGCTCATGGCCGATGGCCGGGAACAGCCCATCGAGCGGGTGGCCCCGGGAGATCTGGTCAGCGCCGCCCACGGCAGCGGGGATTTCCGGGCGGCCAAAGTCCTGAAGGCGGCCGCTCGGATGCGCGAGGGTTCGGGCATCCGCATCACCACGGCCTCCGGGCGGATGCTCACGAGCACCCCTGAACACATCCACATCGCCGGCTACCGGCTGGGCGTCTCGCCCCAGCTTCACTTCGTCTACCTCATGCGCAAGCGGGGCATCGGCTGGCGCCTGGGCACCAGCCAGACCCACACCCGGGGGCAGGTGAAGCCTGTGGTCGGCTTCCTTCAGCGCGCGCGGCAGGAACATGCCGACGAGCTGTGGGTGCTCTCCACCCACGGCAGCGAACCGGAGGCCCGGCTCCAGGAGGAGGTGTGGTCGCTGCAATACCAGCTGCCGACCCTCCCCTTCGTGCCGCGCAAGGGCGGCTCCACCCGGGGGCTGGTCCACGATGCAGAGGCCATCCGGCACGTGTTCGCCGCCGTGGATTCCGCGTCCGGCGCCGAGCGCCTGCTGTCTGACCTGGGCATGGCCGTGGAGGCCCCGCACCACCGCGCCCAGGCCAGCACGGGCCACCGTCGGCAGGTGACCGTGACCCTCTGCGGCGACCGCCGCGGAAAGCGGCCCATGCACCGCATCTCCATGGTGGGCCGCAGCGCGGAAGACCGCCGCGTGCTGGAAGGCCTGGGCCTTTCGGTGCGCCCGGCCAAGGCGGGTTCGGCGAGCTGGCGCATGGAGACCTGCGGCGCCTCATTCGAGGACATCCGCCGCACCGCCGACCGCATCCGCCAGCACCTGGATGCGGACCTGCACCTGCAGGCCCGCCTGGGTGCGAATCCGTCGCGGGAATCCAACAGCCTGCCCTTCCTCCCGGCCTGCAACCTGAAACCCGGCATGGTCCTGTTCGACGGCCAGGGCGGGCTGGACGTGGTGGATCGCGTGGAACGGGTGCCGCTGGCATCGCAGATCCACGACCTGGATGTGGAAGGGGTGCACACGTTCGTGGCCAATGGGCTCGTCACCCACAACTCCATCTATGGCTGGCGTGGCGCGGACATCCGCAACATCCTCGACTTCCAGCAGGACTTCCCCGAGGCCGTGCGCATCGAGCTGCTGCAGAACTACCGCTCGACGAAGAAGATCCTCGACGCGGCCTCGGAGGTGATCGCCAACAACGCCCAGCGCGTGGAGGGCAAGGGCGCGCTGCAGACCGACCTGGGGGAGGGCGAGTCGATCCAATTCAAGCTGGCCGACGAGGGCCGCCTCGAGGCCGAGTGGGTGGTGCAGCGCATCCAGGAGCTGCGGTACCTCGACCACGATGCCAAGGTCGCCGTGCTCTACCGGGCCAACTGGCAGTCGCGGCAGATGGAAGAGGCGCTGCGGTCCCAGAACCTGCCCTACCGCCTGGTGGGCGGCGTGAAGTTCTACGAGCGCCAGGAAGTGAAGGACCTCATCTCGTACCTGCGGCTCATCTCGAATCCCTTCGACCTGGTGAGCTTCCGCCGCTGCGTGAACGCCCCCACCCGCGGCGTGGGGCCCACCACGCTCGGCAAAATCGAGGCGGCCATCCCCGAGGGCGGCACGGCCCTCGAGGGGCTGGCCCTGCTGCTGCGGTCCGGCGAGCTGAAGGGACGGGCGCAGCGCGAGCTGGCGAAGTTCCTGGATCTGTTCCACCGCGCCGGGGCCGAGCGGGAGGCCCAGGGCCTCACGGGCATGGTGAAGTGGGTGCTGCAGGAGAGCGGCTACCTCCAGAGCCTCGAGGACGAGGCCACCCTGGAGGCCGAGGGCCGCATCCGCAACCTGGAGGAGTTCCTCAGCGCCGCCGCCGAATCCGAATCGCTCGGGCTGCGCCTGTCGGAATTCCTGGACCGCATTACGCTGGCGGCGGACGCAGACCAGATCGAGGAGGCGGCCCAGCTCAGCCTGATGACCATCCACTGCGCCAAGGGGCTGGAGTTCCCCTATGTCTTCGTCATCGGCATGGAAGAGGACGTCTTCCCCAACCGCAACGCCCGGGAGACGCCCGACGGCCTCGAGGAGGAACGGCGCCTCTTCTATGTGGCCATCACCCGCGCCCAGCGCCGGTTGACGCTCAGCGCCGCCCGCCGCCGGCGCGTCATGGGCACCGAGATGCTCTCCATGCCCAGCCGCTTCCTGCGGGAGCTGCCGGCGGAGGCCCTCACCACGCCCATCCGCTGGGGCACTGAGCTCTACCAGGCCGGCGAGGGCGTGCGCCCGGGCAGCTCGTTCAGCCGGGGCGGGGGCGGCGTGTCCGTGGCCACGGAGCTGCAGCGCATCCGCAGCTTCTTCGACAAGGTGCGCGATCCGGGTGCCCCGCTGCCGGATTCAGGCGCGACGCCGGACCCCGCGCCGACGGAACCCGCCGAACCCCACGACGCCAGCGCCTTCCCGGTGGGCACCCGGGTGCGGAGCCCCCGCTTCGGGCAGGGCACCGTGCTCGCCGCCACGGGCCGGGGCGACGGCCTCACCTACACCGTGCGCTTCGACCAGGGCGGGGACCGGCGGATCATGGCGCGGTTCGGGGGCCTGCAGCGGCTGTGACCACCGCCGGGAACCGCGCCGCCAGGGCCTGTTTCCGGTACTCGAAGATGCGGGCGATGTCCCGGCGCACCCACAGGGCGGTGACGATCCGGCCCAGGAAACCCCAGCCCACGCGGTAGCGCACCCGGTCGGTCATGCGGGTGCCGCCCTGGGGCAGGTCGGGCGAGGCCGGCAGGTCCTCGAACGCGTGGGTGTGGTGCCACAGGGCGTAGGGCCCGGCGAGCTGCGTGTCCACGAACCGCGTGCCGGGCTCGAAGGTTTCGATGAGGGTGCGCCAGCGGAGCGGCAGGCCCCGCACCCGGATCCGGTAGTCGAAGCGGGCGCCTTCGCCGCGGGGCAGGGGGCGCGGGGTGAGCACCTCGAAGCGCAGCCAGGGCGGGGTGAGGGCTTCGAGGTTGGCGGGGTCCGCGAAGAAGGCGAACACCTCCCCGCGCGGCGCGGGCAGATCCTGAACCGCGGTGAACACCTCTTCGCTCACAGGAGGTCCTCCAGGGCGGCCTGGGCCGTGGGAAAGCGGAAGGCGAAGCCCAGAGCCTGGGCCCGTGCGGGCAGCACGTAGGCCCCCTGCAGCAGGAGGGCGTCCGCCAGCTCTCCCAGCAGGAGGCGGAGGGCCCCCGCGGTGAGGAAGGCCGGGATGGGCAGGACCGGTCGGTGGAGGCGCCGCGCCAGCGCCCGCGTGAAGGCCTCCTGGCTGAGCGGCTCGGGGGCGGTGCCGTTGAAGGGCCCTTCCCAGGCCGGATTCCGGGTGGCCTCGACCAGCATGGCCACCAGGTCGTCCAGGTGGATCCAGCTCAGACCCTGGGTGCCGGAGCCCAGCTTGGAACCCTGGAAGAGCCGGACGGGAAGGGCCATCTTCGGCAGGGCGCCGCCCTCCCGGGCCAGCACCACGCCGATGCGGATCCGCGCGACGCGGGTGCCGAAGGCGGCGGCCGCCATCGCTTCCGCCTCCCAGGCCCGGCACACCTCGGCGAGAAAGCCCCGGCCCGGCGCCGCGGCCTCGTCCAGGGATCCATCCCCGGGCCCGCCGTTGATGGGGAGGTAGAACCCGATGGCCGAGGCGTTCACCAGGGCCCCGGGCGGCCGCGTACAGGCCCCCATGGCCTCGACGATCCGGCGGGTGGCCTGGATTCGGCTGTCGCGGATGACCGCCTTGCGGGCCGCGCTCCAGCGCCGATCCGCGATGCCTTCCCCGGCCAGGTTGATGACCGCTCCCGCTCCTTCCAGAACCGCCGGGAGGGTCGTCCAGGCCTGGGCCTCGGCGCCGGCGGGGAGGCGCAGCGCCGACGGGTTGCGCGTGAGCACGGTGACGGGGTGGCCCTGGTCGAGCAGGGCCTGGACCAGGGGGCGGCCCACCAGCCCGGTGCCCCCGGCGACCACCACGCGGCTGGGACGTGACTGGTCCATGGCGACCCTCCTGTGGCCTCGAGTCTCCTCCCATCTCGCAGGCAGCGCCTTCATGGAATTCTCGACTCCGGTCGATGGAGAGGAAGGCCGCCGGCTGGTCCCGCCTCCGGATCCACGGCCTTGACGCGGGTGCTGTCCCCAACCTGGGAGTCCCATGGTTCCGCTCCGGCGGCTCCTCCAGAGCGAACTGCTGGTCCTGATCGGCCTGCTCGCGGGGCTGTCGGCGCTGCTGGGCTGGGTGGGCATGGGCCGAAGCCTGGAACAGCAGATCCAGGCCCGGGCGAAGGAAAGCCTGGCGCGCCTGTCCAGCGACCTGACGGGGGACCTCGCCCAGGTGGAGCGCATCGGCGGCACCGTGGGGCGGTGGTGGCAGGAGGAGCGCCTCTCGTTCCAGGACATCCCCGCCGCGGAGGCTCAGGTGGCCCCGCTGCTGGAGGAATTCCCCCTGGTGGCGAACCTGGTCTTCGTCTCCGTCGAGGGCTGGGGCCTATCCATGAGCCGCCTGGGAGACGGCCTGTCCAGCTACCACCTGGACGCGCGGCAACGGCAGGGGCTGAAGCGCTACTTCCGGAAGGGCGGGCATGCGATCCGCGGCGCCAGCTGGGAACCGACGCCGTACCGGGTGTTCGAGCGCCCCTGGTGGAAGGTGGTCCGCGAGGCGAAGGCCCCCGAGTGGGTGAGGGCGTACCGCTTTGTGGATCTTCCGACGCACGGCATCTCGTACGTGCTGCCCCTCCGGAACGCGGCGGGCGAGCTGCAGGGGGCGGTGTGCGTGGACATCTTCCTGCACACGCTGAGCGAGCGGGCCTGGGCCGCCCAGCCCACCCCGGGCTCCCAGGTGCTCGTCAGCGATGCCGAAGGCACCGCCCTCATCCTGCCGAAAGGGGCCTTCCCCGAATCGGCGCCGCGCGGGAGCCTCCCCTTCCTGCGCCGGCTGGGGCCGGACTTCCTGCCCCACTTCCAGGCGCTGCTCCGGCGCTGGGAGGCGAGCCCGGCCAAGGGTGACCCGTTCCCACTCACCTTCGGCAGGGCACGCTACACCTGCATCACCCAGCCCCTGGTCACCCGCGGCGTGGACTGGCGGCTGAGCCTGGCGGTGCCGGATCGCGATTTCCGGGGGCCGGCCCAGCGCCTGTCCCTGCTGCTGCTGGCGGCGGGCCTCCTCATGATGGGACTGGCCACCTGGCGGGTGGTGCTCCTCGCGCGGCGGTTCAGCGCACCGCTGGAGCAGCTCGCGGCCCAGGCGCGGTCCCTGGGCGAAGGGGAGGTCCCGGGCCCGGTGCGGACGCGCATCCAGGAGTTCCAGACCCTCGGGGAGGCGCTCCAGCGCGCGGGCAGGGCCATCCACGACGAGGCCACCCTCCAGGGCCAGCTGCTCCAGAGTCAGCGCGTCCAGGTCGTGGGCACCCTTTCCGGGGGCATCGCCCACGACGTGAACAACCAGCTGGCGGCCATCGTCGGACAGCTGGACCTGGGCCGCATGCACCTCCCCCCGGATCACCCCTCGCGGATTCGGATGGACCGGGCCGAGGAGGCGGCCCACCGCTGCTCGGCCATGGTGCGGTCCCTCCTGCGGTTCACCCACCAGACCCGTCATGAGTTCCAGACGCTGGATGTGAACGCGCTCGTGAGGGACACGGCCCAGCTGCTCACCCGGGTGCTCGGCAGCCAGATCCTGCTCGACCTGGACCTGGACCCCGCCATCGCCCCCATCCAGGGCGATCCCGTGGGCCTCGAGCAGGTGATCATGAACCTGGCCGTGAACGCCCGGGACGCCATGCCTGGCGGGGGCAGACTCACCATCGCGACGGCGCGGGGCGAACGCGGCGCCGTCATCCTCCGGGTGCAGGACACCGGCACGGGCATCCCCGAGGCGATCCAGTCCCGCATCTTCGAGCCCTTCTTCAGCACCAAGGCGCCGGAGCAGGGGCACGGCCTGGGCCTCGCCATGGTCGCGGGCATCGTGCGGGCCCATGGGGGGCAGGTCGAGGTGGAGAGCGCGGCGGGCCGCGGCACCACCGTGCGGATTCAGCTGCCTTGCGGCGTCCAGGAGCCCGGCAAGCAGGTGCCTCCGCCGCTGGAGCTGGGACGGCCACCCTCCCTCGTGGGCTGCCACATCCTCGTGGTGGAGGACGATGCCGTGTTGAGCGATGTGCTGGTGGAGCTGTTCACCCTGCGCGGGGCCCGGGTCGCGGTGGCCACGGACGGCGCGGAGGGCTGGCGGAAACTGCGGGAGGAAGCCTTCGACCTGGTGATCTGCGATCAGCAGATGCCCCACATGACCGGGCTGGAACTGCTCGCCGAGCTGCGCAAGGTGAACCGGGAGCTGCCCGTGATCCTCGTTTCGGGACACGGCCTCGAAGGGGTGGACGAGGGCCGGGATCCCCGGATCCGGATCCTCGCCAAGCCCTTCGGCATCGACCGCCTGCTGCATCTGATCGGCGAGGTGCTCTGAGCCCTGGCTTCGCCCGGTTATCATCAACGCTGGCCTTGGGTCCCGTGGACCCCCTCCGCCGAGGTGTTCATGCGCTACCTCCTTTCGAACCTGCCCCTGAACCTTGGCGAGGAGGCGTTGGACCTGGCGAAGCCCCTGGCCCACGCCTTGGGCGGCGCGCCGCGGGAGTACCGGGCCGTCCTTCTCGAGCGCCGCAGCCTGGACGCCCGGCACAAGGGCGCCATACGGTTTCTCGCGGCCCTCAGCTTCGACACCGACCGGCCTCTGGTCCCAGGTCCGCTGCCCGGCGGGCTGAAGCTGGAGCCGGCCCCGACCCCCGCGCCCTACGCCGTGGCGCCGCCCCCGCGCCGCCCCCGGGTGGTGGTGGTGGGCAGCGGGCCGGCAGGCACCTTCTGTGCCCTGCGGCTGCTGGACTACGGCATCGAGCCCGTGGTGCTCGAGCGCGGACCCGCCATGGGCGAGCGGGTGCAGGCCATCGCGGGCCTGTGGAAGGACGCGGTGCTGGATCCCGAGGCCAACGCCCAGTTCGGCGAAGGCGGCGCCGGCACCTTCAGTGACGGGAAGCTCACCACGCGCATCGGCCACCCCGCCACCCGCTACGTGCTGGAGGCCTTCGTGCGCTTCGGCGCGAACCCCCGGATCCTCTACCTCGCGAAGCCCCACGTGGGCACGGACGTCATCCGCCGCTGCGCGGTGCTGATCCGCAAGGAGGCCCAACACCGGGGCGCCGAGTACCGGTTCCGGGCAAGGCTGGCGGACGTGCGCTTCGACACGGCGGGCCGGGTCCGCGCGGCGGTGCTGGCCAGCGGCGAGGAGATCCCCTGCGAGGCCCTGGTGCTGGCCCCGGGCCACAGTGCCCGCGACACCTTCGAGATGCTGCACGGCCACGGCGTGGCCATGCGCCAGAAGCCCTTCGCCATGGGCGTGCGCGTGGAACATCCCCAGGATCTCATCGACCGCTCCCAGTACGGGCCAAGCGCGGGCCATCCGTCGCTGCCCGCCGCGGACTACAAGCTGGTGTGCAACTTCGGCCTCAACCGCGCGGCCTACAGCTTCTGCATGTGCCCGGGCGGCGAGGTCATCCAGTGCAGCAGCGAGGCGGGCGGCGTCGTGGTGAACGGCATGAGCAACGAGAAGCGCGATTCGGGCTTCGCCAACTCGGGGCTGGTGGCCAAGGTGAACACGGCGGATTTCGGCAGCGACCACCTGCTGGGCGGCATGTATTTCCAGCGGAAGTGGGAACAGGCCGCGTTCCGCGCCGCCGGGGAGACCTACGGCGCGCCGGCCATGTCGGTGCAGGATTTCCTCCGGGAACGGGCCACCGGCCACCTGCCGCGGACGAGCTTCAAGCCCTTCGCCGTGGCGGCGGACCTGCGCACCTGCCTGCCTGATTTCGTCCGCGAGCAGCTGGCCGGGGCGCTTCCGGCCTTCGACCGGAAGATCCACGGCTTCGCGAGCCGCGAGGCCATCCTGCTGGCCATCGAGAGCCGCACCAGCAGTCCCATCCAGCTGCTTCGCGGCGAAGACGGCCAGTCCCTGTCCCATCCGGGTCTCTATCCCTGCGGGGAAGGCGCGGGCTTCGCCGGGGGCATCACGTCGGCGGCGGTGGACGGCATCCGCGTGGCGGAGTGGATCGCGCAATCCGCCGGGGCGCCGGTCTTCCAGGCTTTCGAAAAGCAGGTCCGGGCCGGGGACCTGGCCAACGAGTACTGAGTCAGGCCGCCGGCTCCGGAGCCTGGATGATCCGCCAGTCCTCGCCGAACTGGGCCAGGAAGGTCAAGCCGTAGGCGCGGAAGAAGACGAAGATGGGCAGGAACACCACGGAGCTGAGGTAGGGGATCGCGGCCAGGCAGCAGGTGAGGCAGACCCCCGCGAGGATGAGCAGCAGCGCGGGAATCCAGAGCAGCAGGTTCATCAGGAAGAATCCCACGAACCGCCAGCCGTTCCCGGGCAGCAGCTCCCGCCGCAGCACCCGCCAGGCCGCGGCGATATCCAGGTTTCTGTGGTACATCACGGGCACCACGAAACCCACCAGCAGCAGGCGGACGGCGGTGAGGATCAGCAATCCCAGCGCCAGCAGGCCGCCGGCGGCCAGGAGGGCCGTGAGGGCCTGGGCGCCGAAGGTCCTGGCGTGGATGTCGGGCAGGGCGATGAGCGTGCCGAGCCCGCCGCAGATCGCGAGGAGAGCCACGGTGGCGAGAAAGAGCAGGAGGCGGAAGCGAAACAGCTGATCGGCCAGGGCCCTGAACCGGGCCCAGGGCTCCACGATGCCGGGCTGATCGCGGGCCACGCCATCCAGGAACAGGAACTGGCCCCGGCTGCTCAGCCACAGGAAGAGAACCACGAGGCCCATGAAGAGGACGAACAGGATGGCGCCCAGGGCGATCACCAGGGGCAGGTGGGCGGACATCCACGAGGTCACGGGGCTGAAGTCCGGGACGCTCTGGGCGTGGTCGAAGGGGTTCCCATTGACGTTGAAGGCGCCACCCTCGCCCAGCTGGGCCAGGAAGGCCGCGAAGCCCAGCACGAACCACTTCCGCCAGGAGAAGGGCCGGAAGAGGATGCGCCGGGTGTGGTCCAGGGCCGGCTGGATGGGATCGGTGATCGAGATCATGCCGTCATCATTCCACCTTGCCGGCCCGCCGGAAATCAGCCTTCGCCATCCGTAGGCCGAAAAAGCGGCACATCCATCCCGGAGGAACCATGTTCGAATCCGCGGAGCTCGGGCACAAGGTCTCGAAGGAAACCTGGGATCAGGAGGTACCGGCGCTCCGGGAGGCGCTCCTGGACGCGCAGTACGACCTGGCCGGGGCCAAATTCCCCGTGATCCTCCTCGTGGCGGGCGTGGACGGCTCGGGCAAGAGCGAGACCGTGAACACCCTCAACGAGTGGATGGATCCCCGGCACATCCAGACCCACGGCCTGGACGAGCCCACCGACGAGGAACGGGAGCGTCCCCACATGTGGCGCTACTGGCGCATGCTGCCGCCCAAGGGCAAGATCGGGATCTTCGACGGGTCCTGGTACACCTGGCCCATCCTCGAGCGGGCCTACGGCCGGATCAAGACCTCGGACCTGGACCAGGACATGGCGCGGGTCGCGCGCTTCGAGCAGATGCTCATCCACGAAGGGGCGCTGGTGCTGAAGTTCTGGATGCACCTCGGCAAGGACGCCCAGAAGAAGCGCTTGAAGAGCCTCGAGAAGGACCCGAAGACCCGGTGGCGGGTGACGCCCCGGGACTGGCGGCACTTCGAGATGTACGACACCTTCCGCCAAGTGGCCGAGCGGGCCCTGCGCTCCACCAGCACGGCGGATTCGCCCTGGATCGTGGTGGAGGCCACCGACCCCCGCTACCAGCGGCTCAGCGTGGGGAAGATCCTCCTGGAGCGGATCCGGGCCCGCCTGGATCAGCCGGCCCCGAAGGCCGCGCCGGTGGCGCCCCGGATCTCGGCGAAGCTCGATGAGGTGAACATCCTCAAGGCGCTGGATCTCACGAAACGCCTGGACAAGAAGGACTACGAGGAGGAGCTGCTGCTCCTCCAGGGCAAGCTGAACCTCCTCACCCGCCACAAGAATTTCCAGAAGCATTCGGCCGTGCTGGTCTTCGAAGGCGTGGACGCGGCCGGGAAGGGGGGCGGCATCCGGCGCATCACCGGCGCGCTGGACGCCCGCACCTACCGCATCCAGCCCGTGGCTGCCCCCACAGAGGAGGAGCGGGCGCAACCCTACCTCTGGCGGTTCTGGCGGAACCTGCCGCCGCGGGGGAAGGTCATGATCTTCGACCGCAGCTGGTACGGCCGGGTGCTGGTGGAACGCGTGGAGGGCTTCTGCGCGGAACCCGACTGGCAGCGGGCCTACAGCGAGATCAACGACTTCGAGGATCAGCTGGTGCGCAGCCGCAGCATCCTGCTGAAGTTCTGGCTCTCCATCAGCCAGGCGGAGCAGCTGCGCCGCTTCGAGGAACGCCAGGCGACGCCCTTCAAGCGGTTCAAGATCACCGAGGAAGACTGGCGCAACCGCGAGAAGTGGCCGGAATACGAGGCCGCCATCTGCGACATGCTCGAGCGGACCAGCACGGAGATCGCGCCCTGGACGCTCATCGAAAGCGAGGACAAGCGCTACGGGCGCATCAAGATCCTGAAGACGCTGGTGCAGCGGCTGGAGGATGAGTTGTAGGGGAATTCCGGCCCCTAGACCGCCCGCTCCTTGCCGAACACGCGGTCCAGCACCAGGCCCGCCGTCTCCTCGATGCTGCGTCCCGTCACGTCCAGCACGGGCCAGCGCCGGTGCTGCTTGAAGATCTCATCGGCATAGGCCAGCTCGTCGAGGATTCGGCCCATGTCGCTGTAGCTGTCAGCGCTGCCGGTGGCGCCCAGGCGCTTCAGGCGGTAGGCGCGGATTTCCTGCAGGCGGTCGGCCTCGATGGTGAGGCCTACGATGCGGCCCTGGGGGATGCTGTCGAGCTCCGATGGCAGAGGCACGCCGGGCACCAGGGGCACGTTCATCACCTTGTAGCCTTCCATGGCGAGATACATCGAAAGAGGCGTCTTGCTGGTGCGGCTGATGCCCACCAGCACGATGTCGGCGTCCACGAGGCCGCCCATGTCGATGCCGTCGTCGAATTTCAGGGCGAACTCGATGGCCTCGATCCGGCGGAAGTACTTGTCGCCCACCGCATGGAAGCTGCCCGCCCGTTCCTCGGGCCGCTCCCGCAGGTAGAGGGCCAGGGTGTCGAGCAGGTTGCCGAAGAGGTCCACCTGGGTGAGGCGCAGTTCCGCGCAGCGGTCGGCCAGGTAGTCCCGCATCTCCCGCGAGACGGTGGTGTGGATGATGACGGCGCGCTTGTCCGCGGCCACGTGCAGCACCCGGTCCAGGTCCTCCCGGGACCGCACGTTCTGGAAGCGGCGGACCAGGGCCGAGCTCTCGCCCTTGGCGAACTGGGTGAGCGCCGCCTGCACCATGCGGTGCGCGGTCTCGCCGGAACCACCGGACACGACGTAGATGGGCTGTCTCTCCATGGGTTTCAGCATACCCTGGGGGCATGAGCGCGGAGCAGCAGCGGAGTGCCCCTTGGCCCGGATCGATGCCCGGGACCGGCGCCGCCCTGCATGATCCCGGGGGGGCCGCGTGAATCCCCACGCCCTCGCCTGGCTGGCCCTGGCCCTGCCCATCGGCACCGTCCTCGGGGGGCTGGTGGTGCTCCTGTTCCGCTGGGCCCGGTTGCGCCGGCGGACGGCGGCGGATCCGGAAGCCCTGCTGCTTACGGCCGTCTCCGGCAGCCTGCGGGAGCGCGGCGAACTGGCCGCATCCCTGGGCGAGCTGCGCACGGTCCACGAACGGCTGGTGGACGCGCTTCCGACCGGCCTGCTCTGGGTGGACCAGCGCCAACGGCTGGCGGCGTTGAACCGCCGGGGCCAGGAGCTGCTGGGCGTGAAGCCCGGCGTGGTGGGGCTGGAGGCGGCCTTCGTGCTGGAACCCTTCCCCTGGCTGCGGGAGGCCCTGGCGCACGAGCCGGGTCCCGCCCGGAGCCTGGGGGCGGGAGGCCGGCGCTGGCGGATCCAGCGGATCGAAGCGCCGGATCGCATCGGGGCGCTGGTTCAATTCGAGGATGTGACGGAAGCCGAGTTGGCGGAGCGCCGCGGCCAGCTGCGGGAGCGCTTCGCGGAGCTGGGGGAGATGACCGCCGGGGTCGCCCACCAGCTGAAAAATGGACTGGCCGTGTTGAAAGCTCAGGGCCAGCTCCTGCAGCGAACCGGCCATGTCGCGCCCGCCGAGGCGGTGTTGGAGGAGACCGAGGACCTCGAGCGCCTGGTGCACCGCTTCCTCCAATGGGCGAAGCCGCTGGAGCCGAACGCCGAGTCGCTGCGCCTCGAGGAAGTCGTGGCCCAGGCCGTGGGCGAGCTGAAGCGAAGGCCCGTGAGCCAGGGACGGACGATTCTCTGCGAGGGCGGGGGCGGGGCCATCGGCGATCCCGTGCTGCTGCACCAGGCCCTGGTCAACCTGCTGGAAAATGCCTGCCAGGCCACGGGCATCGGTGGGCGGGTGCAGGTTCGGGTCTTCGAAGGACGGCTCGAGATCCTGGATGACGGACCAGGCCTGTCCGAGGACACGGCGATCCGCATGCTGCGGCCCTTCGAGAGCGGCCGGCCCGATGGCACCGGCCTCGGCCTGCCCCTGGCGCTGAAGTGGCTCAATGCCCAGGGCGCGGACCTGCGGCTCGCCCCCCGGCCTGAGGGTGGCACCTGTGCGGACATCCGCTGGTAGGATGGCCGGATGAAGATCGCGCTCCTTCAGCTCAACCCCCGCCTCGGGGATCCCGAAGGAAACGGTCGCAGGATCGAGCTGGCCTACGCCGAAGCCGTGGCCGGTGGCGCCGACCTGGTGCTGGCGCCGGAACTGGCCGTCCCTGGCTACCCGCTGGAGGACCGGCTGTGGGAAGCCGGCGTCCGGCGCCGCATCGAGGCCGAGTCCCATCGCCTCGCGGCCCTGACAGGACCCGTGCCGCTGCTCTTCGGCACCGCGCGGCCTGCGCCGACGGGGCGGCTCTGGAACGAACTCTGGTGGTGCGAAGGCGGCAGCCTGCGCCACTGCGCCCACAAGCGGGTGCTGCCCAGCTACGACATCTTCGACGAGCACCGGTATTTCGAGCCGGACCCCTCGCCCGAGCCGCTGGTGTCCTACCTCGGCCACCGGGTCGGCCTGTCCGTCTGCGAGGACCTCTGGGCCGATCCGCAGCTGGGGAATCTGCCGGTGGGCTACGGCGTGGACCCCATCGCGGACCTGGCTGAAGCCGGAGCCACCCTCATCGTCAATGCCAGCGCCAGCCCCACCGCCTTGGGCAGCTGGCTGCCCCCTGGCCGCAACGCCCCCTGGGCCATTCCGTCAAAGGATGCCCAGCGCCAGCGCCTGCTGCCCGGCCTTGCGCAGAAACACGGCATCCCCATCGCCTTCGCCAGCCGCGTCGGCGCCGACAGCTGGCTGCTCTTCGATGGCGGATCGGGGCTGGCCTTCCCCGACGGCCGCTGGCAGGGCGGCGAGCTCTTTCATGAGGGCACCATCCTGGTGGACACCGGGGCGCCGGGCGGGACCTGGCCTGCGGTGGAGGACGGGCCCTGGCTGCACCGCGCCCTGGTGACCGGCATCCGGGACAACGCGGCCAAGCAGGGCCTGCAGGCGGTGGTGCTGGGCCTCTCGGGCGGCATCGACAGCGCCGTGCTCGCGGCCCTGGCGGTGGAGGCGCTGGGCCCCGACCGGGTGCTGGGCGTGACCCTGCCCACGCGGTTCAGCAGTGCGGAAAGTTCCACCTTCGCCCTGGGCCAGGCTCAGCGCCTGGGGATGGGCTGCCTCGCCCTCGACGCCGACGCGCCCTTCGCAGGGTTCGCCGAAGCACTGGCGAAGGCCCTGCCGGGCCGCGCCTTCGGGCTTACCGACGAGAATCTGCAGAGCCGCTGCCGCGGGAGCCTGCTGATGGCGCTCACGTCCGAGCCGGAGATCCATCGGCGCCTGGGCACCGACCGGGTGGCGGTGGTGAACACCGGCAACAAGAGCGAGGCGGCCACGGGCTATTTCACGCTGTACGGTGACGGCATCGGGGCTTTCTCCCCCCTGGGTGACTGCCTCAAGGCGCGGGTCTACGCGCTGGCCCACGACTTGGGCGAGGCCGTGCCCCGGGCGGTCATCGACCGCCCGCCGACCGCCGAGCTTCGGCCCGGGCAGACGGACGAGGCGAGCCTCCTGCCCTATGCCCAGCTCGACGCGATCCTCGGCGCGGTGCTCGAGGCCCAGCGCCCCGAGGAGGGGCTGGGTGAGGACTTGGCGCTCCTCCTCGAGGGCGACACCCTGGCCCAGGCCCGGGCCGCGCTCCCCCGCATCCTCGGCCTGTTGCGCCGCACCGAGTTCAAGCGGCGGCAACTGCCCTTCGCCTTCAAAGTCAGTCCCAAGGCCTTCGGGGCGGGGCGCCGGATCCCCCTCACCGCGCCCTGACCCCGCGCCACCGCACTTGGTGGAGCCGCCAAGCCGCGCTATGCTTAGCGTTCCAGCCGGTGTGGCGAAATGGCAGACGCGACGGACTCAAAATCCGTTTCCCTCTAAAGGAGTGTCGGTTCGAGTCCGACCACCGGTACCAATCAAGGGCCCCGCAAGGGGCCATCCGCAGGGTGGGCGGACTCGAAGTCGCGAATGGCGGCCAGGTAGGCGCCGGCAGGGAGGCCACTGAATATGGCGTCCCTGCCGATCAGCGCCGTGGCCAGCCAGTCGCGCGGCGGGAACCGGAGTCCGACCACCGGTACCAATCAAGGGCCCCGCAAGGGGCCATCCGCAGGGTGGGCGGACTCGAAGTCGCGAATGGGCGGCCAGGTCGGCGTTGAAGGAACCCCGGCTTGTTATTTCCGGGCAGCGCTGGGCGAAGGCCATCAGGGGAAACTGCGCGTCTAGGCGAATTTCACTTGATCGGAAGGTCGATAAAAATTACATTCGATTGCAGGAATCAGCGTCAGGACAGCCAATCTGGCGGAGCCTCGAAGCCATGTGCCTCGAGGAATCGATCAGGCCCGACGGGAACGGGAGCCCGGAACCATGGAAGCCATCTGGAACGAGCGCTACAACACCGGCATCCAGGTTGTCGATGCGCAGCACCAGGAACTCTTCCAGATCGTGGAGCGGTTGCGCCGGATGGTGCAGGGCCAGGCGGACCGGACGGCGATCGAGGAACAGCTCCAGACCCTGGTGGTCTGCTCCGAGCGACACTTCGCCACGGAGGAAGGTTACATGGAGCGGGTCGGCTACCCCGACCTGACGCAGCACCTGGCCGAGCACGCCTCCATGTTGAGCAGCCTGCATGAATTGCTGGCCAAGTTCCGGGAGAGCGACCAGGCCATGGCCCTGATGGTGCCAACCTTCATGGAAGGCTGGCTCAAGCACCACATCAGCGATGGGGATTTCGGCTTCGTGACCTACCTGAAATCCAGGCATATGACCTAAGTCCATGGGTGTCACGACAGGTCAGTGACAATTCTGCGAAAACGGACGGATTTTTCGGGAAACTTTCCACGCAAAAAAGGCACTTGAGCCGCCTGGCCTGGATCGGGGATGCTGGATCACCCCCCTGCGATGGACCACCGGGACGCACCCCTGCCCCCGGGAACCGTGCAGCACCATGACGGCCGCCCCCGGCCCAGGAGAGACGCATGAATCGAAGGTTGACCACCCTCACGTTGACGGCACTGGCTTGTGCCACCGTCGCCTCGGCCCAGACCTCTTCCACCGCTGGCGCCGTGCGCGGCGCGATCAAGGACAAGGCCGGCAAGATCGTGAGCGGCGCGACCCTCACGCTTCGCAACCGGGAGACGGGCCTGGCCCGTACCGCCACTTCGAATGTCCAGGGCGAGTACCACATCGGCCTGCTGCCGGTGGGCAACTACGAGCTGACCGTGACTGCCACGGGCATGCGCACCCTGAAGGATGCCAACATCCAGGTTTCCCTGGGCCAGAGCACTGTTGCGAACTTCAGCCTCGACAAGGCCGAAGCCTCGGCCATGGTCGAGATCGTGGCTTCCGCTTCGTCCCTGGACACCGCCCAGGTCAACAGCGTCACCGCCGTGGACAGCAAGCTGGTGGAAGTGCTGCCCCTGGCCGGCGGCCGCGACTTCACCGCGCTGGTGCAGCTCACCCCCGGCTCGGTCTACGACTCTGACAACAACCGCGTGTCCGTCGAGGGCGCCCGCGGCATCCAGAACAACCTCACCATCGACGGCGCCTCCTACCAGTCGAACTTCTTCGGCGAGCAGCGCGGCTCCACGCGCATCCCCTTCGCCTTCGGCGCGGACACCATCAAGGAACTACAGGTCATCACCAACGCCTTCGATGCCCAGTACGGCAATGCGGCCGGCGCGGTGATCAACGCCGTGTCCAAGAGCGGCACCAACGACTTCGGCGGCTCGGCCCTGTTCCAGATCCGGCCCGAATCGCTGGTGGCCAAGATCAGGCCCGTGCCCCCGCGCGTGGTGGGCGGCGTGGACCTGAACGCCTCCACCAACACCGAGCAGGCCCGGACGAAGAAGTTCTCCCAGAAGCAGTTCAACTTCAATGTGGGCGGTCCCATCATCAAGGACAAGCTGCACTACTTCGTGGGCGTGGAAACCTACAAGTACACCGAGGACTTCACCCCGAACTTCGGCCTCTCGGCCTCCGGCGGCAATAGTCTCGCCAACTTCACCCCCTTCCTTTCCACCTTCGGCGGCCTGGTGATGGGCAACGACGGCCGGACCCTGGCCCAGGAGGGTGGCCGCAGCTACTCCAACGACCGCACCAACACGGTGT
>Ga0316605_10000595_pt1 | contig 24279 bp, 12 predicted proteins | sample OWC_soil_day20_n_FD_207666 | JGI IMG/M metagenome (GOLD analysis project Ga0316605, IMG submission 207666) | Wetland soil microbial communities from Old Woman Creek delta, Ohio, United States - OWC_soil_day20_noCT | ecosystem: Environmental > Terrestrial > Soil > Wetlands | place: USA: Ohio...
GAAATTCGCAAAAGAGTGTGAGCACGCTTCAAACTATTACACAAGCTAAAACAATCAAAGGAAAAGTCGTTGATGAGAAAACAGGGGAAACACTTACAGGAGTTTCTGTATTAGTAAAAGGTACTACTATAGGTGCTATTACAGATATCGATGGAAACTTCACCTTGAACTTACCCTCAGGCAAAAATCTTTTAGCTTTAACCTACATTGGTTATAAAGCTCAGACTGTTACTGTTGGTAACGGTAAAGATTTAGAGATTAAGATGGAGCCGGTTACACTAAATCTAGATGAAGTTGTGGTAATTGGTTATGGAACAATGAAAAAGCGTGATTTAACCGGAGCTATTACTTCCATAAAGTCGGCTGATATTGCAGCTGCTCCAACAAGTAATGCAATGGAAGCATTACAAGGTAAGGTTGCCGGTTTGGATATTGTTAAGTCATCTGGTCAGGCAGGTGCCGATGTAAATATCCAGTTGCGTGGTACCCGTTCAATTTATGGAGATAACTCTCCCTTATTTATTATTGACGGTATTGCAGGAAGTTACAATCAGTTAAATCCATCAGATATTGAATCTATTGAGGTGCTAAAAGATGCATCATCAACAGCTATTTATGGTTCTGCAGGTGCCAATGGTGTTGTTATAATCACTACAAAGAAAGGTGTTCAGGGCAAAACTACAGTAAACCTTGATGCTTATGTCGGAGTATCCGGTTTTGCAAAATACCCATCTGGAATGACTGGTGATGAATATATGAATCTTAAGAGAGAAGCATATAGAGGCGCGCATGGTTCTTATCCTGAATTTACCTCATCCATTTTTACAGATCCTAAGGTACAGAGTGCTTATGATAACGGACAATGGATTGATTTTGTAGACGAAGTGATAGGTAAAGCATCAATCAATCAGAATTATAATTTATCAATAACCGGAGGTACTGATAAAACTCAGGTATTTGCATCTATAAACTATAATGATGAGCAAGGCTTGCTTAAAGGTGATGATCGTTTACGTTATGGCTTGAGACTTAACTTAGATCAAAAGCTTTCTAGCTGGGCAAAGGCAGGATTCAACACAAACATTACATATACAGACCAGAATAAACGTAACCAAAGTGTGTTTGTCAATGCTTTGACTTTTGTTCCACTTGGAGAGGCATATAAAGAAGACGGCTCAATCAACCCGGAATATCTTACAGGTCAGCAGAACCCTATGTCGGATGAAATTAACGGTCAATATGTAAATAATACCAGAGGTACAAACATTACTGCAAACGGAACTTTGGAGCTTACTCCTGTAAAAGGCGTTTCTTTTAAATCAGTATTGGGAACAACTGTTAATAACTCACGTACAGGAATGTTCTTTGGTCCGCTGTCTATAGCTAATATTACAGCCGGATATAACAAACCTTTGGCTTCTATTGCCAACAATGCTACTTACGGTTATAAATGGGAAAACATCTTAAACTATAACTTTAAAATAGCAACCGATCATGAATTTGGATTAACAGGTGTTACTTCCTGGTCTAAAAATCAAACAGAATATACTTATGCTGCAGCTCAGGGACAACAATTAACCAGTCAGTCTTTCTGGAAACTGTCAGCAGGAACACAGAAACAAAGTCTGGATTCCGATTTCAAACAAACACAGTCCATGTCTTATGCTGCCCGTCTGAACTACAACTTCAAAGGACGTTATATCGTTACTTTGTCTAATCGTTGGGATGGAGTATCTCATTTAGCAGTTGGCAGTAAATGGGATTCATTCCCTGCAGCAGCTTTCGCATGGCGCATCAGCGACGAGTCTTTCATGGAAAAAAGCCAGGACTGGTTGTCTAACCTGAAGTTAAGAGTAGGTTATGGTATTACAGGTAACTCTGGTGGTATGGGAGCTTATTCATCTAACACAGCAGTATATACATTTCTTAATCCGGTAGTATTTGGATCTAAGGCAGCTCCTGTTGTACAGTTTAGCGCACCTTATGGAAATCCATCAATTGGCTGGGAAAAATCATATAATACAAATATTGGTGTTGATGCAAGTTTCCTGAATGGACGTATTAATCTTGCCGTTGACTTGTCTAACACAAATACAAAAGGTTTGTTGTTTAAACGTACTTTGCCTATTACCGCAGGTGTTACAATGTGGGGTTCTCCAATCAATACATGGCAGAATATTGGTGAAACCAATAACAAGAACCTTGAAGTGATGCTTAATACACAGAATATCGTTACAAAGGATTTCACATGGTCTACTGTTACTACTTTAACATTTAACAAAGAAAAGATTGTGAAGTTACCTGACGGAGATATTATTGCAGAATCATTATTCAAAGGAAAACCAATCAGAGCATTCTATAATTATAAGTACTTAGGAATATGGTCTGAAGCAGAAACCGATGAGGCTAAATTGTATGGTTGTGTTCCGGGAGATATTAAACTGGCTACCAATCCTATTATAACTAAAGATGCTGAAGGAAACGATGTTAGTGATAATGGCGTTCATAAATACAGCGAAAAAGATAAGATGTATTTAGGTTCAAAGAATCCTGACTGGTACTTAGGTTTCCAGAATAACTTTACATACCGTAATTTCGACGCTAGCATTTTTGTGATGGCTCGTTGCGGACAGATGTTACAGAGTGATTTGATAACAAGATACAATCCAACTACCAGTCTTGAAAATTCTCCTTCAGGCATTAGCTACTGGACTCCTGAGAACCAGGGTGCATATTTGCCTCGTCCGGGAATTCACAGTTCAACATCACAGTATTATGGCTGGGGTTCTTTAGCTCTAAGAGATGGTTCTTTTATCAAGATCAAGAATATTACATTAGGTTATACTTTACCAAAATCTTTATTAAAGAGTGCACACATGGAGAAACTTCGCGTATATGCAACAGCATATAACCCATTTATTTTTGCATTCGACAAACAAATGAAAGGACAGGATCCTGAACGTGAAGGATCTGATAACTTCCCTTTGACAAAAGAATTTGTATTTGGTGTAAATGTAACATTCTAAAATTAAGTAAAACATGAAATTCAATAAGCTTAATAAATATAATAAAATCTTGCTGTCAACTATCTTTGCGGCAAGTGTGGGGGTATCATCTTGTTCTCTAGATGAAGTAAATCCTTCAGGTTCTACCATGAATATTCTTATATCTCAGAAAGATGGTTACCAAAAAGCTATCAATAACTGTTATTTCAGTCTTCAACGCTATTTCTACGGTAAAAATAGTATGATGTTCCTTACTGAAGCAGGAACCGACCTCTGGACTTCCCGCCAGAATGCAAAAACCTACGAAGGTTATTTCAAATATGGTCAGGGAGCTCAGATCTCATTAAATAATGCAAAAGATCAGTGGAATGGTGCTTATGATGGTATTGGAGCATGTAATCTGTGTATTGAAAACGTAGAAAACGTAACAGACTTTGCAAGTGCTGACGAAAAGAATGCCTTAGTGGCTGAAGCTCATTACATGAGAGCGCTTTACTACTATTTTTTGGTAGAACAGTTTGGTGCTGTAACTTTGAACACAACATTACCTAGCGGGGTAGATTTATCTCCAACAAAAACAGAGCCTCTTGTAATTTATAAAACCTGCATTATCCCTGATCTTGAGTTTGCTGCTAAGTGGCTTCCAATATCTCGTCCGGGCGAAGAAGGTAGAGCATTGCGTAAATCTGCAATGGGACTTTTGGCAAAAGCTTGCTTGCAGACAAAAGAATATGGTACAACTGAGTATCTTCAGGAAGCACTTGAAACGAGTAAAGCATTGATAGCCGACTGTGAATCTGGTGGTGCAAAGTATGCTACTTATATGTATCCTACCATTAATCAGGTATTTGCAAATGCAAACAACCTGGAGAATAAGGAATCATTATATTCTGTAGCTTTCTCACAGGCTGGTGGTAGTACAAACTTGTGGCAACACAATCAGGATTACCAGTTATTCTATGGAAATGTAGCCAAATTCCCTGCTATTCTTTACAAAGGACATGAAACAGAAATAGGACGTTATTCTGATGGTTTGTTTATGCCTTCTAAATATTTGCTGGATGTCTTTGTTAATAAGGATAATACTCTAGATCCTCGTTATGCTGTATTCTTCCAGACAGAATGGACTGCAAACAATGCATATCAATGGTCGGCAGATAACCTGAAGATGTACGACCGCACATCCAGTGTTACTTCTTCATCAAAAGTGAACGTAGGCGACGTGGCTATTAAAATTGTTCGTCCTCAGGAAGCTGCATACAGTGATCTTGCATCAAAGAAACTAACTGTTCCTTACCTGATTATTGATTACAAAGATTTGTATAACGATGATAATACTGTGAAGATGACATATACTCGTCTGAATGATGGAACAACAGTTGAGAATCCGTTCTACTTCTTCTATCCGTCACTCAATAAATTCAACTCAAGCAACTTTACTGTAATCAGTGCGGCAAAGAACCGTTTTGCATGTGATGCTTCAGCAATAACAATGCGTATGGCTGAAATATACCTGATAGCAGCCGAAGCTGATTTGTATCTTAATGGAGGTTCGGGAGCTGCAGCATATATCAATAAAGTTCGTAAAAGAGCTGGTGCTGCCGATATTCAAGGTAGTGTTACTATTCAGACAATCCTTGATGAACGTGCCAGAGAGTTAGCCGGAGAGTACACTCGTTTCTATGACTTGAAACGTACCGGTAAGTTGAGCAAGACTTATCTTACTGAGACAAATCCTGATGTTGGAGCCTACTTCAATGACGATTACTATAAAGTTCGTCCAATTCCACAATCATTTACTGATGTAATAAAGAATGGTGCTGAATATCAGAATCCAGGATACTAGGATTATCTGAGAATTTAATTTAAAAAGTCCGGGTCTTGTGGATTAGACCTGGGCTTTTTTTATTTCATTGCACAAATAAGAACTTTTTAATGCGCGGGCAACTATGCCATTTTTTTGTTTTCTTACGGGGTGGTATAAAATAGCCCGCGCCTAATAATCAATATGTTATCTGTAAAAGTAAAATAGTAAGACGGAAAACTATTCCGCTTTTTACTGTTTTGAGACTGATTTTGAAGTTAAAAAGTGTTTAATACCTCTTTTTCAGTAGCTTAATTTTGTCTAAACCATGCCCACGGATCGTTTCTATGTCATACCAACGCTTTATTTCTGTACTCGATATAGATTTATTAACAAATAACCCTTTTCGCTTATAAGTCTGAGTAAGAATGGCACTTATTTCACCTTTCGAATAAAGTGTACTTTCATCAAACATCCTGTGGATAGACTTTCTCATAGGGCCGGAGTTCTTGATTATATTATCGTTCACCTTGTCGATAGAGCGTTCCATTGCTTTCAGGTTAAAATCAATTTTCTCACGGATATAACTGCCACCCATTTTCTCGTAACATTCGTAGAGAGTTCTGTCCTCCTTGCTGGAGATTAATCTTGATAGTAAATGCTGGTACTTTTTCTGTGATTTCTCTGCCGGATTCATTCTTAGCTTTTCAAGCGCTTCGAAACGCATAAGCAGCACAGCAAAACGTCCTTTGCGGGTACGTTGACGATGCAAAGCAAGTCGGTCGTCATCACTGAACAGATGTTGTTCCTGAGCAAGATCCACATCAAAGAAATGAGAACTTTTATAAGCCTCGTAAAGATTAGAGGGGTAGATGTAGAGTGACTTCACCTTCTCTGCCTCATAAAGATTGGCAATCAGAAAAGGATCGGGATTTCCCTTGTCGTCCAAATAAGGAAGATAACTGTTATTGAGCATTGCCTCTCTTAGCAAAGTGCGCTCACCATCATTGGAAGCCGTTTCAAGATTCTTCTTCCAGCTGTTGTACACTTTCCCGGCACCTTCAAGCCAACTGTCAATCTCTTTTTCGCTCTTGTAATCAAGACTGGGACGAATACTGCAGATATGAGTAAAACTCCGAACCCCTTTCCTGAATCTTCCGTATATCTGTATTGCTTCAGTTTTTGGATCGATGGCCGATTGTGGAGCACCGTACATATCCGAAATCATAATCACATGCGGGGCAACGTCCGACATAATATCAACAGCCGAGAAGAAACGACTTGTAAAGAAGTTAAACGGCATCAGTTCATCAATCATGGTCGACTTCTTTCTCTTACCAGCCTTCCACAGCTTAAACGTTCCTTCCTCACTGCAGAAAGTATAAGAATTCTGAATATCGGGAATATCAATGAACAGTGAATCGATAGTATCAATAGAATTCACGAAGATACATACCCGCGATTTATTGTTCAGCCTCAGTCGGCCCAGTAACTCAGAAAGCGACTCACAGATATTGTTTGTTGTGATAAGCTGCATCTTCTTTTTGTACTGGTAAGCAGGCTCAATGCGTAGCATCCTGAAACCATGATTCACAAATCGTTCATCATTGGCAACAATTGGAGTGGCCGAAACCATCGCCTTCGATTCGAAAAGGAAGAAATCATTCATCGGTTCGCGTATTGTATCGCGGTAATCAACATCCTGCACCAGTTTCTCACACTCATCAAACAGCATAAAGCATTCGCTGTACATATCAATTTGCAGCGCCTCCATAGCCTCCTTCACCTTCTGGAAACTCTCCGGAGTGGTGAGAATCTTGTAATGTTGCTTCCCGTTCTTTTCAAGGAAATCTGTTATATGTTGCACCATTACCCCTTTGTGAACAGCCAGCGTATGTTTGTGCTTCTTTGCTTTATCCACAATAACCGGCACATTTGGTTCAATGATGATAGACTTTCGTGGTGAGGTAAGTTCGCAGTAAGTAGCCCCCAATCCCGGAAGCACCTTGTTAATCACACAATTAGTAGGAAGAGCCGCAAAACCTTCGCGCTTCAACGCATCAGATAGATACTCCTTTTCGTGTATCTTGATAGTTCTTTCTCGTAGCATTAAATTTATTTTGATTAATAAAGGGCGCAAAGGTAACTTTATTTCTCAAAGTTTATACTATATGTTTTGAAAATATATAAGGTTGTCTTGGTTGGTTTGTCTAGTTGTTTTTTTATTTATTGGCGGGAGATTTTTGCAGGGTGGGGGTTGTTTCGCTCGGGGGGTAACATATTTAAAACTTTGTAATTTATTTAAACAAGAAGTATAAACTATATTACCCACACGATCCGTCATAGAGTCACCTTTTAGCTTAACTTAATGTTCCCTCAAAGTTCGCTATTCCATTTCATATTGCCCGGTTATCTTTTACACATGAATAGTAGACACAGTTTTCATATCTTTTTTTTGGTCTTTAATATCAAAATAAATATGAGCCAGCATATACAAGTTTACTCTTTAGTAAAGAAGTCGGCCATCAATTCAGCTTGCTTTAATACCGTTTCTATTGCCTTAGCTTGTTTGTCGGGTGGATAGCCCCATCTTGTGAGTGTCCGTTTCACCAATACCATTAGTTTAGCTCTTGCACTCTCTCTAATTGTCCAGTCTATTGTTGCGTTTGCTCTGACTTTGTCGGTAATCTCTCTTGCAATTTGTTTTAATTGGTCATCACCCAGAACCATTACAGCACTGTCGTTTACTTCCAGCGCATTGTAAAAAGCAACTTCATCTTTGGTTAGTCCTAGTCGTTCACCTTCTTTGTCGGCTTCTTTAATTTCCTTGGCTATATTGATAAGTTCCTGAATTATTTCAGCTGTTGTAAGTAGATTATTTTGATATCGTTTGATAGCACCTTCCAACATGTCCAATAGCTTCCTACTTTTTATGAGATTGGTCTTCGAACGTGTTTTTATTTCGTCATTCAACAATTTCTTCAACAATTCCAACGCCAGGTTTTGGTGTTTCATTCCTTGTACTTCCAGAAGGAATTCCTCTGAAAGTACTTCTAATCCTGATATTTCGGGTTTATCTATTCCTGCTGCCTCAAAAATATCAATTACTTTGTCGGAACTTAACGCTTCATCAACAATCTGTTTGATGGCTGTCTCAATTTCAATGTCCGATTTTCCTGTTCTGCTTCCAGTTACTTCAAATTTTACAAGTCTGGCTTTTACCGCTTGAAAGAAAGCAATATCATCTTTGATTTTCATTGCTTTTTCATCTGGAATTGATAATGCAAAGGCTTGACTCAACAAAGTTACTTCCCTAATAAAACGAGTTTTGCCATCTTCTAAACCTAAAATATGTTCTTCAGTTTGCAATATGATAGATAACTTCTCTTTCGCATCAACGTGAAAAAAACGCTTGTAGTTGAACTTAAAACTATTGGCATAATAGGCTTGGGGTTCTTCGGCTACTATATCACGCTGTGTTTTTGCTTTCTCATTAAAAAATTGCTGAACGACTTCATATTTCTCATCCATCAATTCAATTGCTTTTTCAATATCCAATGTTGGTTGACCTTTTCCCCCAGCATCAGAATAAAAAGAAAGTGCCTTTTTTAAGTCATTTGCTATTCCCAAATAGTCAACGATTAACCCTCCCGGCTTGTCTTTGTAAACACGGTTAACCCTTGCAATTGCTTGCATTAGGTTATGTCCTTTCATTGGTTTATCAATGTATAAAGTATTTAAACAAGGTGCATCAAATCCTGTGAGCCACATATCGCAGACTATGACCAGCTTTAGTGCATCGTTTTCATCTTTCATTCTGTCAGAAAGTATTTTTCTTTCCGATTTTGTAGTTCGCATATTCTTTGGAATAACCAAAGCAGTTGGATCTTCCTCATCAAATTCTATTTTATCTGACGATGAAGAAGTCATAACTACTTTCAGTACCCCTTTATTGAAATCGTCATCATGCCATTCGGGTCTTAATGCAATAATTTCTTTATATAATTCGGATGCAATTCTACGACTCATAGCCACAATCATAGCCTTGCCTTCAAATACTTTCTGTCGTTGCTCAAAATGACTTACAATGTCGTTGGCTAAATTCCGTAACCGTCTGTTACTTCCAACTATGGATTCTAAGGTTGTCCATTTTGCTTTCGCTTTTTGTTGGTCTGAAACTTCAATATCTTCTTCTAAACTATCTTCAAATTCTTTTATTAATCGTTTACCTTCTTCATCTAAATTCACCTTTGCCAAACGACTTTCGTAATAAATCCGAACCGTTGCACCATCGGCAACTGCTTGTGAAATATCATACACATCCACATACTGTCCAAAAACCTGTGGCGTATTTATGTCTGTTCCTTCAATAGGCGTTCCTGTAAAACCAATATAAGTAGCATTGGGTAAAGCATCGCGCATATATTTGGCAAAACCATAGGCAATACGTTCACCAATTTTCTCTTTGGTTTCTTTGTCTTTTACTTCTTTGATGGATGCTTCAAAGCCATATTGTGTACGGTGGGCTTCGTCCGCAATAACCACTATATTTCTTCGGTCTGAAAGCTGGTCGTAAACTGATTTTTGGTCTTCGGGTAAGAACTTCTGAATGGTTGCAAATACAATTCCACCACTTGCTACCTTTAATAATTCTTTTAAATGTTCACGATCTTTTGCCTGAACAGGTTCTTGCCGTAATAATTGTTTAGAGTTGGCAAAAGTGTCGAAAAGCTGATCGTCCAAATCATTACGGTCGGTAATGACTAAAATGGTAGGATTTTGCATTTCGGGTGCAGTTATTAGTTTGCCCGAATAAAAAACCATGCTTAAACTTTTGCCCGAACCCTGTGTGTGCCAAACCACACCGCCTCGTTTATCTCCCTTTACACCTGAAGCGATGATGGATGATTGAACGGCTTTATTTACAGCATAATATTGATGATATGCAGCTAATTTCTTAACGGTTTCTATTTGTGTAATGCCTGTTTTTGCATCTTCTTTTTTATTCTTTTCAAAAACAATAAAATTGCGAACTAAATCCAATAGGGTAGCAGGGTTCAACATCCCTTTGATAAGTATATCAAGTTGTGGAGCGAAACGTGAAGCTTCCTTTTTACCGTCTGTCGATTTCCAATTCATGTAACGGCTGAAACCTGCCGATAAACTACCTGCTTTACATTCGTGACCATCTGATATGACACACAAGGCATTGTAGGTAAATAAACTTGGGATAGTAGATTTGTAAGTTTGCAATTGGTCAAACGCTTTGCGTATGGTGGCGTTTTCGTCGGTTGCATTTTTTAGCTCTATGACTACCAACGGAATACCGTTTACAAATAATAGGATGTCAGGACGTTTGTTTTGGTTTTTCTCAACGATAATGTATTGATTCACGCATAGAAACGCATTGTTCATTGGATCCTCAAAATCAACCAATGCTACTTCGTAACTGCGTTCAAAACCATTTTGCTGATAAGGAATCTTTACTTTCTCAACCAATAGCTGATGAAATGTTTCGTTGTTGTGCAATAATTCGGGCGAATAAATGCGCAATACCTTTTGTATAGCTTGCTCTTGCGCATCTTGTGGAATATCGGGATTTAAAATAGCAACCGATTTACGTAAGCGGTCTATAAGAATAATTTGCTCAAAGTTTTCTCTTTCGGCTTGTTCTGCTCTGGGAGCAATAGCCAAACCATGCACATACTCCCAACCAATAGATTGAAGTTCTTCTATGGCAAAAGTTTCTATTTTATCTTCGGTGATTGGTTTCATTAGTTATTTTTTGATTAATTCAGCCCAATTATTGTTCATATACAAAGAAATTCCCCGTCCAGGATTGAAATACGGATATAGTTTTTGGAAACCCTTAACTGCATTTAAATAGGTATCGTTCGGAATTGCTTCTATTCGTGCAAGATAGAGCAGCACAATAGATGGAGAGCGTGACATTCCCTGATTACAATGTACTAATATCTTTCGTTCGCCGATATGTTTATCAATAAAAGCGATAGCTGCTTTCATAATTGGATGAGTATAAATCGGGCTTAATTCTCTTTCCATATCTACCATATTCAAAAACAAATTCTGCCCATTCTCCATAACCAAATAATAAGGATGATTCGATGGTAGAGAACCTCTATAACCGACTGCTCCTGCATGGCATGGATTTTTACAAGCATGTATTATCACAAAATCCGAAGGTGGATTGAAGCTACATTCTTGGTCAGTACCTATAAATATGTTTTTAAAAATTTCAACCATTATATTGCACTTATTAATGATTCATAATGAGTTGGGTCTTTTTTAAGTAATGATATTAAGTCCGATGTTAAATCAGGTAATTTCATTATTAATTCATCATGTTTCGATATTTTTTCAAAGCTTGTAAAATGTGAGAAATGATGTAAAACTTTTAATTCATTTGGCTCACCAATTAACTCTTTCACCCTGTTGTCAACTTCATCTGTCGATCCAGGGATTTTCAATAAAGTATATATTTCCAAAAAGCGGCGAATGGCATTTGGCATTAATATTAGATTCTCATTGTCCTCATTACAACCAGATAGATAAAAATTATATATAATTGAAAATAAGTAAACATATTCAGATTTGAAACTCTTTATGCTTTTAGGCATACATGTTATTACTGAATTATTATTATCTATTTTTCTTATTAAATAAGAACTTAACATAGTATTCCTGTCATTTTTATCTTTTTTAGTCATTTGTCTTGCATCGCGAATAAATGAATAAAAATCAAAATTATGAGTAGATATAAAAAGTTGACTAAAACAGTGGCTTACTTTGTCTGGGCTTTCGGGTATTAATCCCTTTCTAAAAAAGAAAGTGTTAATTAGAGAACATACTTGAGCTGTATGATTTGAATCTAAACTTGAAATTGGATCATCAATAAATATTACTGTGTTGATCAATTTGTTATCCTTGTGTAAACTTTCAAGCATTACAAGAAAATGCGAGAATGAAATTGCTGTTTTTTCACCTTCACTTAAATGTTTTGCAATTTTTTCTCCTCGTTTTAAAAAGAACTTTTCATTTTGTGATAACCCAATTTGTATATCATTTCTATTTAGAAATTTTTTAATAAAATTTTCTAACTCTTCACGACCCAAATCAACGCTTTTCAATTTGGATGTTAATTCAATATTCTTTTTTCTATAGAAACTTACAATACGATTACATTGTTCTAACTTTTCAAGTGAAGTGCTGTATGATTTTTCTTTCTGCTTAAATCGATTAACTATTAGAAATTCTGCAACATAGTGATTAATTATTTTACTTCTTGCATTTGTTTGAATTTTTTCAAAACCAAGCCTTAGTTCGTTGTGAGCATTTATTAGTTTCTGACATTCTTTCAGTACTTCATTTAAGTTTGACTGGATTTTATTATCATAGGTTTTTATTGATAAAGAGTTAAATATATTACCTGCTTCTTTTCTATCAAGGCATTTTAAAAGGTAATTTAGTTCATCTTTGTACTTTCTTGCAAATTCATTGTAGAGTAACGTCTTTTTCTGATATTCTTCTTTAAAACTATCCGCAAAATCATTTGTACTTTTAGGAAGATTGATTTGTTCAATTAAACTTAATTCAATTTTAATATTTTCCTTGAATTCGTTAATTTTATTTTTAAGAATAGATTCTGCACTGGAGAAATATCTATTTAAATTTTCAAAACGATTTTCTTGAATATCATTTCCACAAAACAAACATTTCTTCGAGTTTATTTCTTTATGTATTTTCAAACCACCTTGAACCCAATCATATTCAACTTTGCTATTATAAAGTATTTCAATTAAATCAGACTTAGTTGGTTGTGAAATCATCAATTTTTTGACCGAATCATATAAATCATTTAGATTTAGCGAGTATTTCGGACTGACTAACTCATCTTTATCATTTTTTGCAATAGAAATAGTAGTTAACCTTTTTAGTTCATCTTTATCACTAATTTTATAATCTGCTAATTTTGAAGATTTAAAAGCATCTGTCTTTTTAAAGTCTCCTTTGTTGAATTTAATTAAACTATTAAAGACTTTATTTTGAATATCACGAGAGATGTCAGTAAACAATGTATTCTCAAATTCATTATAAGTGTCAATAGATGGTTGATATTTTTCTCTTACTCCTTTTGTGGTGCCATCTCCATCTATTGATAAAATCCTGCGTTCATTTTTTGCAATGTCAATTGATATATGCGCAACCTCACCAACGGCAAATGAAATTCCATTTATTTCATTGTCAGTTTCCCAATGTAGATTTTCTTTGATGTAATCTGAATTGAAAACTTTAACATCTAATGGTATTGTTGAGATGTTATCTTGAGTGTACTCATTTCCATCTTTAAGTTTTATCTTAAATTTTATGTCTTTAAATTCAATAGGGATTGATTTATCTCTTATAAAAGAAAAAATTCTTGATAATGTAGTTTTACCTGAATAGTTCCAACCGTACAAAATATTCTTCTCAGTGAATTCTTGTAAGTTTGGGTCTGATGTCCAAGAAAAATTATTGAATACACCAAAATCTTTTATACTGATAAATCTTTTAATCATCTCAATTCTCTTTTTACATTTCCACCCTCACTTCACCGCTCATCAGCCTTGGTAGTAGCGTATTGCGGGTTTGGATTAAAGTGCGGATTTGGGTTTGGTTGTTATGAATCTTTGTCCAGTAATTTGCGGCTAAATTTCCAAATTTAATAATACGTGACATCGGCGGTTTTGAGAATTCGATTTTCTCAATATCAGACGGTTTTAATGAAGGATAAGTTGAGGTTGAACCTTCAGCAATTGAATGCAAATACTGTGTCATTTCATTACTTGTCAATAACAAATAAATAAAATACGGATTTATTTTTGTACAAGTAATCACACAGAAACCAGTAGATACAACAAGATTTTTAGCTGGATTATTGATTATTCCATAATGTTTTTGGTCTGGTCGCACGGTTGAAATTAATATATCATTGTTTTGGACAAGTCTTTTAGCTCTACTTGGAGCATCTTTTAAAAATATTTTTTTTGTTTCAGTAATAATTCCTTCAGTCAAAGAACTAGTATCGAGATATTCAATTTCTTGAAATGAATATTCTTTAGTAATAGTTTTTATATTTGTTTTTACAAAAGATCCAACCGCAACCGTTTCCCAACTCTCTTCCGCTTCTTCCACAAACCATTGCCTAAAAAGCGTTTCAGCCAATTGTTCCAGTGTTTTGTTTTGGCGGTTTAGTAGGTCTATTTTATCATCTAAACTGCTAAGAATAGAGGCAATGGCAGCTTGTTCTTGAATTGATTTTGGCAACCAAATTGGAATAGACAACAAATTTTCTTTAGAGAGTTTTGGTTGAACTGCTCCAGTTATATATGGGGTTAAATCTAGTCCAGCAAAAAAGTAAATTATAAGGTCATTCAAATGATCATCTTTTCCTCTAACTATATGTGCATGATTGTTAACCCAAAATTTGCCTGTTGCTTTAAATGCTATTGGAGTTTGACGACTACTTAGATTTTCCCCATCCTCAGAAATCAAAACATATTCTCCATCGAATAAATAATCATTAATATTATCGATAATTCCTGATGCCCCATAGTAAGGAAAACAGCCTTTTCTCGTTTCCCTTTGCATAGAGCTTAATGGTTTTCTTTTGGCATTATGTATTTCAGCAATCTCATCTAACTTATATTCCTTCCACCTACTATAAAACTCAATCCCCACTCTGTCGATATGTTCTTTCAGGGCAGGTTCTTTAATGCTGTTATAATCTATTATGTCAAATTTATGTGTAATGCCTATGGTTTCGATAGCTACGCTTATGGCAATAATATCATCGGTGGTTATTTCGTTGCCTTTAATGGCAATATCAATATCGGAATCGGGACGGTAATTGCCTTTGGCCCGACTGCCAAACACAAAAGCTTTGTCCACTTTTGGATGTTGCTCCAAAACGGAAATTATGTTTTCAATAACTTGTATTTCTAATCCAAACTTCATCGGTTCTTTTCTTGATTTATTTTTTCTAATTGCAGGCGTGTTTCTAGTAGAATAAACAAACCGTGATACTGATCTACAATTTTATCGGCAATGTCATCCGCTGTTTCTTCGTCGTAACTGTGTGAAGTTAAGTCGCGTGATTTTTTCATCGCTTTCCACCCTTCATAATCTTTGATATATCCATTTTCAAGCGAGTAGTTAATAATCGCATTTGGTCCGCCATTGGCATCGGGATTGTTTCTTTCTCTCAAAATGTCTTGCAAGGTTTTCCAAGCCAAATCAAAAGTAAATTCGAATCCTTGTATCAATCCTTGTTGCTCCAAGTCTGAAAGTTTACGTTCTTCGGTTAAAGCCACTGCATAGGCAAGTCTTGCCAACGCTTTGCGGTAATTGCTGAACCGCTGTATCCAGCGTATATCTTCGTTAGGCATTTGTTGGTAGTTTTATTTTTGATAAATTGTCAGCTATTTTTTTATTCAAATCTGCTTCTTCGGCAATTTGTTTTTCAAGTTCCGTTTTCAGGCTTGTAAAGCGTTCAACAAAATTAAAATCATCTTCTTCGTCTGCTAATCCAACGTATCTGCCGGGTGTTAATACATAATTGAGTTCAGCAACTTGTTCAATGGTTGCAACTTTGCAGAATCCTGCTATATCCTCATAATTCCCATCAGGATTGCGCCAATTGTGATAAGTTCCTGCTATCAGGTCTGTATCTTCGGGTGATAAATCCCTGTTTTTACGGTTAATCAAAAAGCCCATGTTTCGGGCATCTATAAAGAGTATCTCGTTTTCGCGTCCTTTGCGGTTACGCGACAAGAACCATAAACAAGCAGGGATTTGTGTATTTAAAAACAGTTTGGTGGGTAAGTTTACAATACAATCTACCAAACCTTTTTCTATCAATGCTTTTCGAATCTCGCCTTCGCCAGTTGTGTTAGTGGTTAATGCACCTTTCGAAAGTACAAAACCGGCTTGTCCGGTTGGTGCTAAATGATAAAGGAAATGCTGAATCCAAGCATAGTTTGCATTTCCGGCTGGTGGTGTTAGTTGTTCACCCAATACTTTCCATCGTGCATCATCACGCAGTAGTTCACCGCTCCAGTCACTGTCGTTAAACGGTGGGTTGGCTATAATATAATCGGCTTTTAAGTCTTTGTGCAAGTCATTCAGAAATGAACCTTCATTGTTCCATTTCACATTGCTGCTGTCAATTCCACGGATAGATAAGTTCATCTTTGCCAAACGCCAAGTTGTTTGGTTGCTCTCTTGTCCGTAAATTGAAATACGATCTGTTGGGTTGAGTTGTGATGCAATACCTTGTGTTCCTACGCCTTTTTTCTTGTAATAATCTTGATGCTTTTTGATAAACTTTTCGCTTTGCACAAACATTCCACCACTACCACAACAAGGGTCAAATACTCGTCCTTCGTAAGGTTCCAGCATTTCAACCAATAATTTAACTACGCTCTGAGGCGTGTAGAATTGACCACCTTTTTTTCCTTCGGATAAAGCAAATTCGCCTAAGAAATATTCAAAAACCTGTCCTAATAAATCTTTACTCTGTGCTTCCTTTGTTCCCAATGTAGCTGAACCAATTAAATTAACCAGACCACCTAAACTTGCTTTGTCTAATTTCTCTTGTGCAAATACTTTTGGTAAAACACCACGCAATGAAGGATTATCTTTTTCAATGGCATCCATTGCATCGTCAATGTCTTTACCTATGGTTGGTTGTGTTGCTCTGCCTTGTATGTAACTCCAACGAGCGGTGGCAGGAACAAAGAATACTTTCTCTGCAAGATATTCATTTTTATCTTCGGGGTCAGCTCCATCACTTTTCTGAGCCAATAAATTTTGATATTGTTCTTCGAAAGCGTCGGATATGTATTTCAGGAAAATTAGACCCAAAGCAACATGTTTGTATTCAGCTGCATCCATATTTTTGCGGAGTTTATCAGCTGCTTTCCAAAGTTTTACTTTCAACGGTTCTTCTTGTTCTGTTTTTGCTCTTTTAGCCATTTCGTATTTTGTGTTTTATCTTTTTAATTTTCAACCCCAAAGTTACATATTTCATTTAAATAAGCTCATATGTTTATTTAACAATTTATCAACAGAATTAAATAAAAAAGAAGAGTTAATTATTTAGCTCTTCTATTTTATTCTCTTTATTTCAGCAATGGCTGCATTCGGTATTTAGATTTTATGGAGTGATTAATTGCCTATATTGCAGATAATGTGGGGAGTCTGTTTTCTGCTTCGAGTATCAGTAAATATACACGTTGGCGGAATTAAATTAACACATATTTAATTTGTCCAATTGGTTTGTTATTAATCTTGTTTATATATTGAAGTATTTTAAGTGTACTAATTTTTGCCTTCTTGAAACGGAATGGTCTGGCGGAAGAAAAACTATCAATTGTTAGTTATAATAAATTAATGCCTTTTCCTATTAATGAAATAAGTTTAAATCCAAATATGGTCCAGACCCTAGGCTATTAGTCTGGTATAGTTTTCTATTAGTTATATCTAATAAAACAATAAAAATAAAGTATTTTGTGATTTATATCTAATAAAATTATATATTTGCATAAATCCATTAGATATAAATCATGAAAGAAGGTATTATAGAAAGATCCTATTATACGGAAAAGATACGTCCCTATATAGGACAGCCGATTATTAAGATATTAACCGGGCAAAGACGTATTGGGAAAAGCTGTATTCTAAAACAGCTGATGGATATTATCCGTGGTATGGATAGCGATGCTAATATAATTTATATAAATAAGGAGTTAAAAGAGTTTAGTGAAATCCTTACTGATAATGATTTATATAAGTCTATTACTTCTCAGCTGGATAAAAACAAAAATAACTATGTGTTTGTAGATGAGATTCAGGAAGTGCCTTCTTTTCAGCATACATTAAGAAGTTTGCTTGCGGAAGGAAGCTGTGATATTTATTGCACCGGGAGTAATGCAAATATGCTGTCGGGTGAATTGGCTACTTTCATGGCTGGCAGATACATGGAATTTCCTATTCATTCTCTTTCGTACAAAGAGTTTTTGCTATTCCACCAATTGGAAGATAATAACCAAAGCCTGATAAAATATCTCAGAATAGGAGGAATGCCTTATCTTATTCACTTTAAAGGAGAAGAGCAATTGTGCTTCGATTATTTGCAAAACCTCTATTCAACTATCTTATTGAAAGATGTTATAGCAAGAAAGCAAATCCGTAATGTGGATTTTATGGAGCGATTGATTGCTTATATTGCAGATAATGTGGGAAGTCTGTTTTCTGCTTCGAGTATCAGTAAATATATAAAGTCTCAACGGCAGCAATTGCCTACTCAGATGGTGATAGATTATTCTTTGGCTTTGGCTCAGGCTTATTTTATTCATAAAGTACAGCGGGCAGATGTTCAGGGATTAAAAATATTCGAGATAGGAGAGAAGTATTATTTTGAAGATTTAGGCATACGTAATGCCATCCGTGGTTTCGATCCTTTGACTGAAATTCAGAAGTGGATGGAGAACGTTGTTTATCTGCAACTAATCAGGCAAGGTTATACTGTCTTTGTAGGAAAAGTGGATAATCTGGAAATTGATTTTGTTGGTCAGAAACTTCACGAACGTATCTATGTACAAGTATCTTACAGGTTGGATGGTGAAAAGACCAAAGATAGGGAAGTTGCCAGCTTATTAAAGACGATGGATAGTTTTCCGAAATATATTGTTACGCTTGATGAATTTGCACTTGGCACAACTACCGAAGGTATTCAGATTGTTCATCTGCGCGACTTCCTGATGAAAGAATAGTTCTGCTTTTATTTAAGCTCTATCTATACTATATTGACGAATAAACCTCCTTTTTTAAGATTTATATGTATAAATTCGGAATTTTTATTTAATTTTGTATCGCATTTAAAGCAAAAAATAAATTCTCTTATCTAACAAAAAATCACTTTGAGATTAATGAATATTCACGAAGTTGAAAAAGAACAGATTATCTCGCTGGTGAAGCGCGAGGTTGTTCCGGCAATTGGTTGCACAGAGCCTATTTCGGTAGCGCTTTGTGTGGCTAAAGCCGCCGAAATATTGGGTACGCTTCCGGTTAGTATTGAAGCCCATCTTAGCGCAAACATTTTAAAGAATGCGATGGGCGTGGGAATTCCAGGTACAGGAATGATTGGTTTGCCAATAGCAATTGCACTTGGTGCGTTGATTGGTAAGTCTTCCTATGAACTGGAAGTCCTGAAGGATTGCACCCCCGATGATGTGGAGCGAGGCAAACAGCTGATAGAACAGCAAGCCATCCACATCTCTCTAAAGGAAAACATTGAAGAAAAACTCTATATTGAAGTTGTTTGCGAAGCTGATGGTAAGCGCTCAACTGCCATTATCTCCGGTGGACATAAAGATTTTGTCTACCTGGCTGCTGATGATAATGTTCTTCTGGATAAACGCACGGCTTCAGTTGCTGAGAAAGCGGAACAAGATCCGGAACTGAACTTGCGTAAAGTCTATGATTTTGCCATGGAAACTCCTTTGGAAGATATCGCCTTTATTCTTGAAACCAAACGACTGAATATGGCTGCTGCCGAACTTGCTCTGAATGGCGATTACGGACACGGACTGGGGAAAACTCTGCAAAGTAAGGCGGAACGTCATATTATGGGCGATAACACATTTTCTCATATTTTATCATACACTTCTGCAGCTTGCGATGCTCGTATGGCAGGGGCGATGATTCCTGTAATGAGTAATTCCGGTAGTGGTAACCAGGGAATCTCGGCAACGCTTCCGGTGGCGGTTTTTGCTGAGGAAAATAAAAATTCGGAAGAAGAACTGATTCGTGCTTTGATGCTAAGCCACTTGACTGCAATTTATATCAAACAAAGTTTAGGCAGACTGTCTGCTCTTTGCGGGTGTGTAGTAGCGGCTACCGGTTCCAGTTGTGGTATTACTTATCTGATGGGTGGTGGTTACGAGCAAGTATCTTTTGCCGTAAAGAATATGATTGCCAATCTTACCGGAATGATTTGCGACGGTGCTAAACCTAGTTGTGCACTAAAAGTGAGTAGTGGTGTTTCAACAGCAGTACTGTCTGCCATGCTTGCCATGCAACAGAAATGTGTTACTTCCGTAGAAGGAATTATTGACGATGATGTGGATCGCAGTATCCGCAACCTGACAAGAATTGGTTCCGAGGCTATGAATGAAACCGACCAGATGGTTTTGGACATTATGACTAGTAAATGCTGAAAATCCATTTTATAAATGTGATTATATAAGCATGACCTGCTTTTATATCCTGTATCAGGTCTGTAAATAATTAGATTGATCAGACACTTTTAACTCTTCTTCCTAAAAAGGTATAATGAAATAATTTATTGCAGAATAAGACCAACTTATTCTGCAATAATCTTACCTACTTATATATTTCCCAAGTTTTTGTTTATTATACCAAACTTACGCTATACGTTCTCTCCCTAAAATGCCATGTATATGGTATTGCCCCTTAATGCGACTTAAAATACCTTTGCAAAATCAAAATATAAACAAGAAGGTATGAAGTATTTGATTAGAAAAAACGAAATTATTCCTTTAGTCATGGGAATGCGATGTTGCAAGTGATTTTTGACGTATGGTTTAATAATTAAGGTGTTTTATAGTTTAAATTTTTAGGGTATGAAGAATTTCAGGATACATTTATTAGTATTGGCTTTAATAGCTACAGTTCACTTGCATGCACAGAAAAATACTTCCGAAATTTATATAAAAGGTTCAAGATTTACCACTCCTTTAGTACAAAAGTGGATTAACGAGTATGAGAAGCAGAATCCCGGAGTAAAAATTGTATGGGCAGACAAAAACGCAGATAACGGTTCGGTAGACTTGAGTGTGCTGACTTATAATGACTCTTTGCAATCAGACAAACAAGTTATTTATGTGGGTAGATATGCACTGCTTCCCATTGCCGGGAAAAATAGTTTATCCTTGGCTGAGTTGAGCAAGAAGAATCTTAATAAGAATAAATTAAAGGAACTCTTTTTCAGAGAAGATGTTTTTGCTGACGATCAGAAAGATGCAAAATCTGCAAGTAAAGCAACTGTCTATTCGGGAAATGGAAAATCATCGGCAACAATAACTTTTGCTGCATATTTCGGTTATAAAACAGCGGATATAAAAGGACGAAAAATATCTGGTGATGATCAGTTCCTGATTAATGCGGTTGAGAAAGACCAGACGGGAGTAACCTTCAATAGTCTGAACTACATTTATGATACAAATTCCCGTAAATTAAAAGATAATATAGCTCTGCTTCCTCTTGATGTGAAGAAAGAACAACGCAAGGTTCTTGCTTCTGAGGATATTGATCAGGTTATAGATTTACTCGAAAATCAAAATGTAGATATTATACCAGTGCAGGATTTTGGATTTCTTTATTCAAAGAATGCAAATCCGGAAGTCGGACGATTCGTTAGCTGGGTACTGAATAACGGATTGATTCATAATCACAATTACGGCTTTCTGAAGCCAACTGTAGATGTACTTGTTTCTCAGAAAAAACAAGTGGAGGGTAGTGGTTACCTATCATCTATAAAAACAAAATAATTCCTTTATAAAGCATTACTTATGATAAATATATTTTTTAGAGTCGGGGATAGACTTACATTCCCGACAGGGAGAACTATACTCTCTATTATCGCACTTCTTTTGTTTACTTCTTCGGGATTTATAAATGCACAGACTTTGATAAAAGGACATGTTGTTGATGAGCGTACTAAGGAACCTATAATAGGGGCTATTGTACTTATCAAGTCTACAACAACAGGTGCTTCTACTGATGTAAAAGGAGAATTTGAAATAAAAGCTTCAAAAAAACTTCCGCTTACTTTATCTGTTAGTCTGGTAGGTTATCGCACTCAGGAAATTGATGTGTACGACACTGAAGAGCCTGTTTATGTTACGTTATCAGAAGATCTGAACCGCCTTAATGAAGTGGTGGTTGTAGGTTATGGTACTCAGTCGAAGAAAGTATTTTCTGGAGCGGCTGCACGTGTTAATGGTGATGTGATAAAGGAATTACCCGTTCAGAGTTTTGATCAGGCATTGTCTGGAAGAGCGGCTGGTGTTAGTATATCACAGCCTAACGGCTTGCTGAACAATCCTCCTGTAATCAGAATTCGTGGAGTGAACTCTATCTCTTTAAGTTCATATCCCTTGGTGGTTATTGATGGGATTCCTGTGAACACTGGTAATATTTCAACTACAACAGATGTGCCTAATAACCCCTTAGCAGATATAAATCCTTCGGATATTGAGTCTATTGATGTATTAAAAGATGCAGCTTCTACCTCAATTTATGGTTCGCGTGCTGCAGCCGGTGTGTTATTGATTACTACCAAAAGTGGAAAGACTGGTAGGCTGAAGACTACTTATGAAGGATGGGTAGGTGTTACAAATGCTACCCGCCTGCCGAAGCTACTCAACGCTCAGCAATATATAGATATTAAAAACGAAGCGGTGCTTAATTCAAAGATATTGAGCGGAAATGCAAACAATGATAATGTAAGCTCAAAATTGTTTTTCCCGTCGTATAATGCAGATGGATCACTTGTTGATACAAACTGGTATGATTATATCTATCGCACAGCTGTGTCACACAATCATGTTGTAACTTTATCGGGAGGAACAGAAAAGACAAATTATTATTTCTCGGCCAATTATTCAAATCAGGAAGGTTTCCTTGTGAATAATGACTTTGAACGAAAAGGTATTCGTTTCAATATAGATCATGAAGTAAATAAATGGTTAAAGATTAAAGGTAATGGTTCATACAATACCAGCTATAACAGAGCGTATAGCTCAGGTTCATTGCCGGGTTCATCACAATTCCTTATTGGTGCGGCGCGTATGGCTATTGCAACGGCTCCTAACGTGAGTCCTTATAATGCTGATGGAAGTTATAACCTGAGCAGCACAGGAAAGATGGGGAATGATAAAAATCTTGTATCTTCTGCATTGTATAATCCTTTGGCTTTGTTTGAATATAGTCGCAGCACATCAGATAATGATCGCTTTATAGGTGGCATTAGTGCCAATGTAAAATTACTCAGGAATCTTGAGTTTAATACATCCTATTCTTTGGATCGTCTGAAAACAGAAACGGTAACTTATCTGAGTCCAAAGATTGGTTCTTCGGGTTATGCGGATGGTGGTTCGGTAACTAATGTTTCAGCATTGAGAGATAACCAGAACTTTACGAATACACTTAATTATGATCAGTTTTTTGCCAATAAACACCACGTTTCAGTTCTGCTAGGAACAGATTTGCAGAAGTATAAGACAAACGTGTGGGGAGTTAATGCTTCAAAAGCTTCTGATGATTTCTTTGAAAACTATCAGGGAGGATGGACAAATTATTCTGCATCTAATAATTCTTTGGGTGAACGTGCTTTCTTCTCTTATTTCTCTCGTTTGAGTTATGACTTTACCGGCAAGTATCTTTTCACGTTGAATTTCAGACGTGATGGTAATTCCGCTTTGGCTGTTGGTCATAAATATGGAAACTTTGGCGGTATATCCGGAGGATGGGTTATTTCTCAGGAAAAATTCTTTAAAAGATCTGCTTTGGGACGTGTGTTTGATGAACTGAAACTAAACGCCAGTTGGGGACGTGTGGGTAATGGTAACCTTACAAACGATTATGGTTCGTATGACTTGTTCTCTTCTTCACTTTATGGAACTGCATCAACATGGGCAATCAGTCAGTCAGGAAATCCTGAACTAAGCTGGGAAACCAGTGATCAGACAAATATTGGTATTAATGCCGAACTGCTGAAAAAACGTTTGTCTGTTGAAGTTGCGTATTTTAATAACAATGTCAACGGGTTGATTCTTGATACGCCACAATCACCTTCAAAAGGTATTCCCGGTAACTCAATTCTTACCAATGTAGGATCGATGTATAATAGGGGAGTGGAACTTACTCTGAATGCTTCTTTGATTAAGAAAAAACAATTCTCATGGGATGTTTCGCTTAACTTTACGGGTATAAAGAACGAAGTGACACAACTTACCGGTAATAATGCAGATATTATTGGTTATACACACACTTCTGCCAATGCAAATAATGTAACTCGTGTAGGTCATTCTGTGGGTAGTCTTTTCGGAGCAAAGACTGCTGGTGTGAATCCCGAGAACGGTCGAAGAATCTTTATCAATGCCAAAGGCGAAAAAGTGCAATACAGTGCTGTTGTTGCACCAGGAGAGAACAACTGGACATATCTTGATGGTTCAAAAGCTCCGGCAATTGGAGTGTCTGACTATTATGTACTGGGTAGTGCACTTCCCAAATGGTACGGTGGTTTAGTGAGTAACCTGAAATACAAAAACTGGGATCTTACGCTGAACTTCACTTATGCAGGAGGAAACTATGTGATGAATGGCA
>Ga0316605_10000596_pt1 | contig 24276 bp, 25 predicted proteins | sample OWC_soil_day20_n_FD_207666 | JGI IMG/M metagenome (GOLD analysis project Ga0316605, IMG submission 207666) | Wetland soil microbial communities from Old Woman Creek delta, Ohio, United States - OWC_soil_day20_noCT | ecosystem: Environmental > Terrestrial > Soil > Wetlands | place: USA: Ohio...
GCTTGCCCGAGTCATTGAGCCAGTAACCGTACTTGTTGGCCACCGGCGGATTGACGATGCCGGCAATGTGGCCGGAGCCGCCGAGGACAAAGCGCACCGGGCCGGAGAACAGCTTGGCGCCGAGGAAGGTGCTCTTCCACGGCGCGATGTGGTCTTCGATGGTGGAGATGAAGTAGGCAGGAACCTTGATCTTGGTGAGGTCGATCGGCACACCGTCGAGAGTCACGCCGCCCGGTTCCTTGAGCAGGTTGTTCATGTACATGTTGCGCAGGTAGAAACTGTGCATCTTGTACGGCATGCGGGTGGAATCGGAGTTCCAGAACAGCAGGTCGAAGGGGAAGGGATCCTTGCCCATCAGGTAGTTGTTCACCACGAAGGACCAGATCAGGTCGTTGGAACGCATCATGTTGAAGGTGCCGGCCATCTCGGAACCTTCCAGGTAGCCGCGGGTTTCCATCTTCTTTTCCAGGCTCGACACTTGTTGCTCGTCGATGAACACGCCCAGTTCGCCGGGGAAGGAGAAGTCGAGCATGGTGGTGAAGAAGGTGGCGGAGGCGATGCGCTTGTCCTTCTTGACCGCCATGTAGGCCAGGGTGGAAGCGAGCAGGGTGCCGCCGAGGCAGTAGCCGGCCGCATTCACTTCCTTCTCGCCAGTGACTTCACAGACCTTGTCCAGGGCGGTCAGGGCGCCTTCGAGCATGTAGTCCTCGAAGCTGCGGTCGGCCAGGGTGCCGTCCGGGTTCACCCAGGAGATGCAATACACGCTGTGGCCCTGATCGGTGGCCCACTTGATGTAGGAGTTCTTCTCGCGCAGGTCGAGGATGTAGTACTTGTTGATCCAGGGCGGCACGATCAGCAGCGGGCGCTTCAACTGCTTGTCGGTGGTGGGGTTGAAGTGCAGCAGCTGGATCAGGTCGTTCTGGAAAATCACCTTGCCCGGTGTGGTGGCGACGTTCTTGCCCAGCTCAAAGGCCGTGGTGTCGGTCATCTTGATGCGCAGTTGGCCGTCGCCGTCTTCCATGTCGCGCAGCAGGTTGTTGAAGCCCTTGACCAGGTTCTGGCCGTGGCTCTTCACCGTCTCGCGAAACACTTCCGGGTTGGTGTGGGCGAAGTTGGAGGGAGAGAGGGCGTCGATGAACTGACGGGTGAAGAAGTTCACCTTCTGCTTGTCGTGCTCGGCCATGCCTTCCACGTTGCTTACCGAGTCATGGACGTGGCGTGCGGTGATGAGGTAGGACTGCTTGATGAAGTCGAACAGGAAGTGCTCTTCCCAGGCTTCGCTCTTGAAGCGGTTGTCGCCCTTCACCGGTGAGGCGACAGGGGCGGCGTTCATGCCCATGAAGCGCATGGTGGAGTGCTGCCAGAGGGAGAAGTAGTCCCACACCAGGTTCATCTGCGCCTGGGCCAGCTTGTAGGGATTGGCCAGCATCTTCGCCATCATGTCCATGAAGGCCTGGGCCAGGCCCAGTTCGTCGGCGGGGGCGGAAACGCCCTTCTGCACCTGGCGATGAATGTGCTCAGTGAGCAGCTTGGAGGCGCGCTGGGCGACCTCGGCGTAGGTCTTGGCGATCTCTTTCGGATCGGGGAGCTGGCGATTCTCTTCGGCAGCGGGCTTGGACTTGTCGGACATGTTGTTCTTCCTCTCTTTATAACGGGGGGTCAGCGACAGCTTATGAAACGGATGGTGTCATTCTTCACCACGCGGCGCAGACGGCCCGCGTGTTCAAGATGGAACAGATGGGCGATGGCCTCGCCCATGGCGAACATGGTCTGGTGCGGATCGGCGATGTCGCGGTCGAACAGCACCGGAATCAGCTCGGCGGCGCTTTGCGCCTGGACGCAGGCGGCTTCGAGCTTCTGGCAACGCTCGGCGTGGTGGGCTTCGAGTACCGCGACGCGGTCATGGATGCCGACGAAGGGGCGGCCATGGGAGGGCAGCACCAGAGTGTCCGCCGGCAGGGTCTTGAAGGCTTGCAGGGAATGCAGGAATTCCGCCAGGGGGTCGCCATCCGGGTTGCTGGAGAAGGCGCTGATGTTGGTGGTGATGCGCGGCAGCAGCATGTCGCCGGAGATCAGTACCTTCTGCTTCTCGCAATAGAGGCTGGCGTGTTCGGCGGCGTGGCCGTGGCCAATCAGCACCTGCCAGGACTGGCCGCCGATGACGATTTCTTCGCCGGCGAAAATGCGCCGGTAGGCGGCGGGAATCTCCGGCACACCGCGCGCATAGGCGTTGCCGCGTCGGGCGAGGGCATCGCAGCGCGCCGTGTCGAGGCCGTGGGCGCGGAAGAACTCCAGCATGGCGGCGATGGAATACCCGGCCACCTGCTGGTGTATCAGTTGCGCCGTGGCGTATTCCCCGAGGGTCATCCACAGCGGCGCGTCGGTCCTGACTTGAAGCCAGGCGGCGAGGCCGAGGTGATCCGGGTGGAAGTGGGTAACGATCACCCGGCGCAGGGGGTGGGCCGTCAGCAGACGGTCCCAGGCCTCTTTCACTACGTCGAGGGCATAGCCGGTGTCGACGCCGGTCCAGCCCTCACCGTCCGCCAGCAGCCACAGATTGATGTGGTCGAGGGCGAAGGGCAGCGGCATGCGCACCCAATGGATGCCGGGCGCGACCTCAAGGGTGGCACCGTTTTCCGGCAGTTGGGCAAAGGGATAGTGTGGTTCCAAACGGATCGGTGCAGAAGTGGGCGGGAGGCCGTCGGTAGGGGCCGGCTTGACCCCAGGATGGCTAAAGTTAATCATTGTATCGAATCCTTATATCATCCCCATCTTGCATTGCTCTTACAAAAAACCAAAAATATGGCCGAGGAAACCACTTTCACCATCACCGAACTGGCGCGCGAATTCGGCCTGACCGCCCGCGCGATCCGGCATTACGAGGATCAAGGCCTGATTTCCCCCCGTCGCGAGGGCCAGCAACGTGTCTATTCCAAGCGCGACCGCACCCGCCTGCGCCTCACCCTGCGCGGCAAGCGCCTCGGCTTCTCCCTGGCCGAGATCAAGGAACTCATCAACATGTACGACACGGCGCCCGAGTCGTCGCAGCTGGAGCGCCTGCTGGCTGGCCTGACTCAGCGCCGGGCCGCGCTGGAGCAGCAGCGCGAGGACATTGAGGCGGTGCTGGGCGAAATCGACGCCTATGAATGCCAGTGCCGGGAGATTCTTGCTGCCGCCGCCGATACGCCGAAATCGTAGTTGACGTTAACGTCAACGTCAACTTAGAATCGCCCCATAAACAAGGGAAGCCGCTGCCCTGGCAAGCCTGGAGGAGGAGAAATGGAGTTACCCCAGCCAGTTGTACCCCGCTTCGATCCCCGTGATCCCGACTGGGAACGCAAAGTGCGCGAGAGCTTCGCCGCCCAGAAGGTGATGGCCACCCTCGGCGCGACTTTGGGCAAGGTGGCGCCCGGCTATTGCGAGATCAGTCTGCCCTGCCGCGACGACCTGACCCAGCAGCACGGCTTCATTCAGGCCGGCATTGTTTCTTCGATCGCCGATAACGCTGGCGGCTATGCTGGCTTCTCCCTGATGCCAGTGGATGCTTCGGTGCTGGCGGTGGAATTCAAGATCAACTTCCTCGCCCCCGCCGATGGCGACTATCTGCTCGCCATCGGTCAGGTGCTGAAACCCGGTAAGACCCTGTTCATCACCCGCGCCGAGGTCTATGCGTTCCGCGAAGGCAAGGCGCCGGTCCATTGCGCCGCCATGCAGCAGACGCTGATGAACGTGGCCGGCAAGTAATACCCACCCAAACCAAAAACAATCAGGAGACTCCCATGCTGCAAGGCCTCGACTTTGACCTCGGCGAAACCATTTCCATGCTGCGCGATACGGTGAAAGATTTTTCCGACAAGGAAATCGCCCCCCGCGCCGCCGAGATCGACCGCGTCAATGAATTCCCCGCAGACCTGTGGAAGAAACTCGGCGACCTGGGCCTGCATGGCATGACGGTGAGCGAGGAATACGGCGGCACTGCCATGGGCTACCTGGCGCACATGATCGCCCTCGAAGAAGTTTCTCGCGCCTCGGCTTCCGTGGGCCTGTCCTACGGCGCCCACTCCAACCTGTGCGTAAACCAGATCAACCGCAACGGCAGCGAAGCACAGAAGCAGAAATACCTGCCCAAGCTGATCTCCGGCGAGCACGTGGGGGCGCTGGCCATGTCCGAGCCCAACGCCGGCTCCGACGTGGTGTCCATGAAGCTGCGCGCCGACAAGAAGGGCGACCACTATGTGCTCAACGGCGCCAAGATGTGGATCACGAACGGTGGCGACGCCGACACCCTGGTGGTATATGCCAAGACCGACCTCAATGCCGGCGCCAAGGGCATGACCGCCTTCATTGTCGAGAAGGGCTTCAAGGGTTTTTCCCACGGCACTCATCTCGACAAACTCGGCATGCGCGGTTCCAACACCTATCCGCTGTTCTTCGACGACTGCGAGATTCCCGAAGAGAACGTGTTGGGCGGCGTTGGCCAGGGCGTCAAGGTGCTGATGTCCGGCCTCGACTACGAACGTGCCGTACTTTGCGGCGGGCCGCTCGGCATCATGGCCGCCTGCATGGATGCGGTGGTGCCCTATTTGCACGAGCGCAAGCAGTTCGACACCGCCATCGGCGAATTCCAACTCATGCAGGGCAAGATCGCCGACATGTATTCCACCTGGCAGGCCTGCCGTGCTTACGTCTATGCCTTGGGCAAGGCCTGCGACAAGTCCGACCACTCCCGTGGCCTGCGCAAGGATGCCGCCGGCGCCATCCTCTATTCCGCCGAAAAGGCTACCTGGATGGCCGGCGAGGCGATCCAGACCCTCGGCGGCGTCGGCTACACCAATGAGTATCCGGTCGGCCGTCTGTGGCGGGACGCCAAGCTGTACGAGATTGGCGCCGGCACCAGCGAAATCCGCCGCATGCTGATCGGCCGCGAATTGTTTGCAGAAACCAAGTAACCCTTAGGAGAGCACCATGTCCGATTCCATCGTCATCGTTTCCGTCGCCCGTACCCCCATGGGGGGCTTCCAGGGTGATTTCAACAGCCTCACCGCGCCTCAACTCGGCGCCGTGGCCATCAAGGCCGCCGTGGAGCGGGCCGGCATCAAGGCGGAGCAGGTGGAAGAAGTGGTGTTCGGCAACGTGCTTCAAGCCGGCGTTGGCCAGGCCCCGGCGCGGCAGGCAGCCATTGGCGCCGGTCTGCCCCTTTCCGCCGGTTGCACCACGATTCACAAGGTCTGCGGCTCGGCCCTCAAGTCGGTGATGCTGATGCATGACAGCATCCTCGCCGGTTCCTACGAGATCGGCGTTGCCGGTGGTCAGGAGTCCATGTCCAACGCCCCCTACCTGTTGCCCAAGGCCCGTGGCGGTTACCGTCTCGGCCATGGCCAGATGCTCGACCATATGTTCTTCGACGGCCTTGAAGACGCCTACCAGAAGGGCCGCCTGATGGGCACCTTCGCTGAGGAATGTGCCGAATCCTACGGCTTCACTCGCGCCGCCCAGGACGAGTTCGCCATCCGCTCCACCACCCGCGCCCAGCAGGCGATCAAGGACGGCTCCTTCCAGTGGGAAATCGCTCCCGTCACGGTGCCCGGCCGCAAGGGCGACGTGGTGATCGAAAACGACGAACAGCCGCCCAAGGCCCAGATCGACAAGATCCCCGGCCTCAAGCCGGCCTTCAAAAAGGATGGCACGGTCACTGCCGCCAACTCCTCTTCCATCTCCGACGGTGGCGCTGCCCTGGTGCTGATGAAGGCCTCCAAGGCCCAGGCCCTCGGTCTCAAGCCCCTCGCCAAGATCGTCGGCCACACCACCCATGCCCAGGAACCCAACCTGTTCACCACGGCACCCGTGTTTGCCATGGAAAAGCTGTTAAAGAAGAATGGCTGGAGCGTGAATGACGTGGACCTGTGGGAAATCAACGAAGCCTTCGCCGTCGTCACCATGGCCGCGATTCATGATCTCAAGCTCGATCCGGCCAAGGTCAATGTCCATGGCGGGGCCTGTGCCCTCGGCCATCCCATCGGCGCCTCCGGTGCCCGCATCCTCATTACCCTGATCGGTGCCCTGAGGAAATACGGCAAGAGCAAGGGCGTTGCATCGCTTTGCATCGGCGGCGGCGAGGCTGTAGCCGTCGGCGTGGAAATGCTCTGATGACATGCTCCCTCCCCTTCAAGGGGAGGGTTGAGGTGGGGATGGGTGGATCACGCGCCGTGAACTCCTAGCCCCATCCCCCACCTGACCTCCCCCTGCGCGAAGCCCACCCGAAGGGGTGTGAAGGGGGATGAACGGAATGATGAAAATGTTGAACAAGAGGAAGCAGCGATGATTCTCACCCAAGAACAAGAAATGATCCGCGACACCATGCGTGCCTTCGCCCAGGAGCGGCTGGCTCCCTTCGCCGCCGACTGGGACCGGAAGCACACCTTCCCTGCCGAAGCCCTCAGGGAACTGGGTGAGCTGGGCGCCATGGGCATGGTGGTGCCCGAGGAATGGGGCGGCGCCGGCATGGACTACATGAGCCTGGTGCTGACCCTGGAAGAAATCGCCGCCGGCGATGGCGCGACCTCCACCATCGTCTCGGTGCAGAACTCCCTGGCCTGCGGCATCACCATGAAATACGGTACCGATGCCCAGAAAGAGGAATGGCTCAAGCCTCTCGCCCGGGGCGAGAAGCTGGGCTGCTTCTGCCTCACCGAGCCCCATACCGGTTCCGATGCCGCGGCCATCACCACCCGCGCTGCGCGGGACGGCGACCACTTCATCCTGAACGGCGTCAAGCAGTTCATCACCACGGGCAAGCATGCCCACATGGCCATCGTCTTCGCCGTCACCGACAAGGCTGCGGGAAAGAAAGGCATCTCCTGCTTCCTGGTGCCCACCAACACGCCGGGTTTCATCGTCGGCCGCACCGAAGAGAAGATGGGTCAGCATGCTTCCGACACGGTACAGATTCTGCTCGAAGACTGCCGTGTGCCCGCTTCCGCCCTGCTCGGCAAGGAAGGCGAGGGCTACAAAATCGCCCTCTCCAATCTGGAGGCCGGCCGCATTGGCATCGCCGCCCAGTCCATCGGTATGGCCCGCGCCGCCTTCGAGGCGGCAGTGCGCTACGCCAAGGAGCGGGTGACTTTCGGCCATCCGATCATCGAGCATCAGGCAGTGAACTTCCGTCTCGCCGACATGGCCACCCTGCTCGACGCCGCCCGCCTCATGGTGTGGCGCGCCGCCAGCCTCAAGGACGCCGGCAAGCCTTGCCTTACCGAAGCCTCCATGGCCAAGATGTTCGCTTCCGAAGCGGCCGAGAAGATCGCCTCTGACGCGATTCAGATCCATGGTGGCGTCGGCTACACCGCCGACTTCCCGGTGGAGCGGATTTATCGTGACGTGCGTATCTGCCAGATCTACGAGGGTGCCAACGACATCCAGCGTCTGGTGATCGGTCGCTCGATCGCAGCCTAAAAACACGAAGCCAACCGGGAGGAGGAGACCCCCATGGCCGCAGCCATCGAGTTCTATTTCGATTTCTCGTCGCCCTACAGCTATCTCGCCGCCGAGAAGATCGACGCCCTTGCGGCCCGCTTCGGGCGCGAGGTGACCTGGCGGCCGATTTTGCTCGGCGCGGTGTTCCAGCACTACAACACCACCTCCCTGGTGAAGCAGCCGGGGCAGGGTGACTATGCTGTGCGCGACATGGCCCGTGAAGCCCGCTTCCTGGGCGTTCCCTTCACCATGCCTTCGCGATTCCCCGTGCCGACCCAGGCCGCAGCGCGGGCCTTCTACTGGTTGCAAGGGAGCGACGTGGCGGTGGCGAAACAGTTTGCCCTGGCGGTGTTCCGCGCCTTCTACGTCGAAGACAAGGACATCTCGTCGCCCCAGGTGGTGCTCGACATCGCGGTTGCGCAAGGCATCGACCGGGCTGCCATGGATGCCTCCATTCACGGCCCCGAGGCCAAGGAGCGCCTGAAGCGCGAGACCGAAGCCGCGATCACCATGGGTCTCTTCGGCGCGCCCTGGATGGTGGTGGACGGTGAGCCCTTCTGGGGCGCCGACCGCCTGCCGCAACTCGAAAAATGGCTGGAAACCGGTGGTTTTTAATTGGCAACGAGAGGCCACAGCAGCAGCAACAGAAAAATCGAGATAAGCACAATATGCTTTGACATGGCGACCCCCAAAAATTGATATGGCGATTCTCCCGATTCCGACTGTTGCCCCTATGCACGAATAACGATCAATGTTGTGGCGACTTTGTACACACCTACCTGAGACTTGCGAATGAGCGTCATCAAATCCAAACTCAATACCCGCTCGGACGAGTTCCGCGCCAATGCCGCTGCCATGCAGAAGGTGGTGGATGATCTGCGCGCCCAGACCGAGAAGGTATGTCTCGGTGGCTCCGAGGACGCGCGGCAGAAGCATCTGGCCCGGGGCAAGCTGCTGGCGCGGGATCGGGTTGCCAACCTGCTCGATCCGGGCACTGGCCTGCTTGAGGTTGCACCCCTGGCCGGCTACGGCATGTACGGCGGCGATGTACCGAGCGCCGGCGTCGTTGCTGGCATCGGCCGCGTCAATGGCGTCGAGTGCATGATCGTCGCCAACGACGCCACGGTGAAGGGCGGTACCTACTACCCGATGACGGTGAAGAAGCACCTGCGGGCGCAGGAGATCGCCCAGCAGAATCGTCTGCCCTGCATCTATCTGGTGGATAGCGGCGGCGCCTTCCTGCCGATGCAGGACGAGGTATTCCCGGATCGCGACCACTTCGGCCGCATCTTTTTCAATCAGGCCAACCTGTCGGCCCAGGGCATTCCGCAGATCGCCGTGGTCATGGGTTCGTGCACGGCAGGCGGCGCCTACGTGCCGGCCATGTCCGACGAAACCATTATCGTCAAGAACCAGGGCACCATTTTCCTCGGTGGCCCGCCCCTGGTGAAGGCCGCCACCGGCGAGGTGGTGACGGCCGAAGACCTCGGTGGCGGCGACGTGCATACCCGCGTCTCCGGCGTTTGCGACCACCTGGCCGAGAACGACCACCACGCGCTGTCCATCGCCCGCCGCATCGTCGGCAACCTCAACTGGCAAAAGCCCATGGGTCTCGCCGTGGCGACGCCGGAAGAGCCCCTCTACGATCCGAGCGAACTCTACGGCATCATCCCTGCCGACACGCGCAAGCCCTTCGACATCCGCGAAGTCATCGCGCGCCTGGTGGACGGCTCCCGCTTCGACGAATTCAAGGCCCGCTATGGCACCACGTTGGTGACCGGCTTCGCCCACCTCCACGGCTATCCGGTGGGCATCGTCGCCAACAACGGCATCCTGTTCTCCGAGTCGGCCCTCAAGGGCGCCCATTTCGTCGAACTCTGCGCCCAGCGTGGCATTCCGCTGCTGTTCTTGCAGAACATCACCGGTTTCATGGTTGGCCGCAAGTACGAGAATGGCGGCATCGCCCGCGACGGCGCCAAGATGGTCACCGCCGTGGCCTGCGCCCAGGTGCCGAAGTTCACCGTGCTCATCGGCGGTTCCTTCGGCGCCGGCAACTACGGCATGTGCGGCCGCGCCTACTCGCCGCGCATGCTGTGGATGTGGCCCAATTCGCGCATCTCGGTGATGGGCGGCGAACAGGCGGCCTCGGTGCTGTCCACCATCCGCCGCGATGGCATCGAAGCCAAGGGCGGCGCCTGGAGCAAGGGGGAAGAAGAAGCCTTCAAGGCGCCGATCCGCGACCAGTACGAGAGCCAGGGCCATCCCTACTACGCCACGGCGCGCCTGTGGGACGACGGCGTTCTCGACCCGGCCCAGACCCGTCGCGCCCTCGGCCTCGGTATTTCCGCATCCCTCAACGCCCCGATTGAACCGACACGCTTCGGTGTGTTTCGCATGTAAGAGAGGTCATCATGTACCAAACCCTGCTCACCGAAGTTCACGACGGCGTCGGCCTCATCACCCTCAACTGCCCCGAGCGCCACAATGCCTTCGACGACGTGTTGATCGCCGAGCTGACCCAGGCCCTGGGCCAGATGGAAGCCGACGATGGCGCCCGCATCATCGTCATCGGTAGCCAGGGCAAGAGCTTCTGCGCTGGCGCCGACCTCAACTGGATGAAGCGCGCCGCCGGCTACTCCAGCGCCGAGAACCTGCGCGACTCCCGTGCCCTGGCCGAAATGCTGCGCAAACTGGCCCACTGTTCCAAGCCTACGGTGGCGCGCATCCAGGGCCCGGCCTATGGCGGCGGCGTTGGTCTGGTGTCCTGCTGCGACATCGCCATCGCCACCTTCGAGGCCCAGTTCGCCCTCACCGAAGTGAAGCTGGGCATCATCCCGGCGGTCATCAGCCCCTACGTCATCGCAGCCATCGGCGAGCGCTACGCGCGCCGCTACATGCTGACGGCGGAACGCTTCTCCGCCTCCGAGGCCTATCGCATCGGCCTGGTGCACGAGATCGTCGCCGACGAGGCGGCCCTCGATCAGGCCGTGGGCGAGATCGTCGACGCCCTGCTGAAGAACGGCCCCAATGCCCTGCTCGAATGCAAGGAGCTGATCCGCGCCGTGGCCTGGAAGCCGGTGACGCCGGAAGTGATCGAAGACACCGCCCAGCGCATCACCCGGGTGCGCGCCTTCGCTGAAGGTCGCGAGGGCATGAGTGCCTTCCTTGAGAAGCGCAAACCCTACTGGATTCTGGGCTGACACCATGTTCGACAAAATCCTGATTGCCAACCGGGGGGAGATAGCCTGCCGGGTCATCAAGACCGCGCGCCGCCTCGGCATCAAAACCGTGGCCGTGTATTCGGAGGCCGATGCCGGCGCGCGCCATGTGCGCCTGGCCGACGAGGCGGTGCTGATCGGCCCCGCCGCCGCCAAGGAATCCTATCTGGTTGCCGCGCGCATTCTTGAAGCCGCGAAGCAGACCGGCGCCCAGGCCATCCATCCCGGCTACGGCTTCCTCTCCGAAAACGCGGAATTTGCCGAAGCCTGCGCCGCCGCCGGCGTCGTCTTCATCGGCCCCCCGGCCAGCGCGATCCGCGCCATGGGCAGCAAGTCCGCCGCCAAGCAGTTGATGGAAAAGGCGGCGGTGCCCCTGACCCCCGGCTACCACGGCGACAATCAGGAACCGGATTTCCTCCAGGCCGAGGCCGATGCCATCGGCTACCCGGTGCTCATCAAGGCCGCTGCCGGCGGCGGCGGCAAGGGCATGCGCCTGGTGGAAAAGGCCGACGACTTCAAGGCGGCGCTCGCCTCCTGCCAGCGCGAGGCCGCCTCCAGCTTCGGCTCCGACCATGTGCTGGTGGAGAAGTACATCACCAAGCCGCGCCACATCGAGATCCAGGTTTTCGCCGACGCTCACGGCAATTGCGTCTATTTGTTCGAGCGCGACTGCTCGGTGCAGCGTCGCCATCAGAAGGTGCTGGAAGAGGCGCCGGCCCCCGGCATGACTCTGGAGCGACGCCGCCAGATGGGCGAAGCCGCCGTCGCCGCAGCCCTCGCGGTGGGCTATCAGGGCGCCGGCACGGTGGAGTTCATCGCCAATCAGGATGGCTCCTTCTACTTCATGGAGATGAACACCCGCCTCCAGGTAGAGCACCCGGTGACAGAGATGATTACCGGCCTCGACCTGGTGGAGTGGCAGTTGCTGGTGGCCGCTGGCGAGAAACTGCCCCTGCGCCAGGAGCAACTGGCGATACGCGGCCACGCCCTGGAAGCGCGCATCTACGCCGAAGACCCGGACAAGGGCTTTCTGCCCTCCACCGGCCGCCTGCTGCATCTGGCGCCGCCGGAAGAGAACCTCCACGTGCGCGTGGATACCGGCGTCGAGCAGGGCGACGAAATCACTCCGTACTACGACCCGATGATCGCCAAGCTGATCGTCTGGGACGAGAGCCGCGAACGCGCCCTGGCGCGCATGTCCCAGGCCCTGGCGCAATACCGCGTCGTCGGTGTTGCCAACAACGTCGGCTTCCTTTCCCGCCTCGTCGCCTGCCCCGCCTTTGCCGGCGCCGATCTCGACACCGGCCTGATCGAGCGCGAGAAGGCCTTCCTGTTTCCCGCCGAGGGTGACCTGCCGGCGGAAGTCTGGCTTGCCGCCGCCCTTGCTGAACTGCTGCGCGAACGTGCCTTCGCCCAGGACGAGGCGGCGGCTGATGCCGATCCCCATTCGCCCTGGCATCTACGCGATGGTTGGCGCATCAACAGCGTCGCCCGGCGCAGCCTCAAGTTCCGTTGCGGCGAGATGGAGAAGACCGTCGACATTGCCTACGGCAGCAGCGGCAGCAGCCACTTCGACCTTAGCCTGGACGGCAAGAGCACTCGCGCCGCCGGCCTGTTCAAGGCCGACGGCAGCCTGCGCGCCGACCTCGACGGCCGTCGCCTCAACGCCTCCGTGGTGGCCGCTGGCGAGAAGCGCCATGTCTTCCTCCACGGCCACTGCCACATTCTCGCCGCCATTGATCCCCTTTACCACGCCGGTGAGGGCGGCGGCGCCGAAGGCGGCCTCACCGCGCCGATGCCGGGCAAGGTGATCGCCCTCGTCGCCGCAGAAGGCGCGACGGTGGAAAAGGGCGCGCCGCTGCTGATCCTCGAAGCCATGAAAATGGAACACACCATCGCCGCACCGTCGGCCGGCACGGTGAAGGCCTTCCGCTTCGCCGTCGGCGATCAGGTCACCGATGGCGCGGAACTGGTGGAGTTCGAGGTCGCCAAGCAGGCATGATCCTGCATCGTGTCACCTTCGCGTTGGCGCTCTGTGCGCTTCCTGCGGTAGCCCAGATTCCCGAGTGGCAACTGATGTCAAGGGAGGAAGGCTGCGTCAGTCCGCAATTGGTGGTGCGGATGATGCGCCTGCCGCGGGCTCCGGTCTCGCCGGAGGATTTCGCGTGGATGATTCGGGAGCGGGGCGAGAGCGCGACGCTGGGGCCGATGGAGAACTCCCCGCCCGAGCTGATCGGCTCCGTCGTTCAGGTGCGGTTGGCGAACGGCAAGGCCCTGCTCTTTGCCCGTCCCGAGGTGTGCCGTCGCTTCGAGAGATAGGGCAAGCCCCCGCCGCCACTACCGCATCCTCGCGCTGACGTTGGCGACGATACGGCTGAAGCTGGCGTGGACGCGCATCAGGTAGGGGCCTTGTTTGGCGGGGTTGGCGGAGTGGTAGTTGGCGACGCCTTCCCAGACGTTGTTGCTGCTTGCTGCAATTTTGCGTCCAAGAATCAGCGCGGCAGCGGCGACGTTGGCGCAGCCATCGGTGGCGAGGCGGTGGCGGAGTTCGGTTTCGGTGGTGCGGTAATGCTTGGCCAGGCTTGGTAGCCAGACCGAGTTCACGCTCATGGGACCGAGGTCGACGGTGCCGTTGCGGTTGAGGGCCAGTTCGCCGGGGCGGCCACCTTCGGTCTTGAGTACTGCCAGCAGCACATAGGGGTCGATGCCGTGACGATCCGCTTCCCGCACAAAGCATTGCAGGGTGGGCGGGGTTGCCCTTCCGCTGACCACATGGTTGCGCTTCAATTCCTGGCTCAGGGCCAGCGGTGGCGGGAGTTCCGGCGGTGTGGGAGGCAGGTCGGGGAGCATGAAGGAGCGTGGGCGATCGGGCCGGTATTGTTACATGCAGGTGACGCCAGGCCGACTTCTGCTTGTTGGCGGCAGAATCCCCGCTGCGAGAGTGGATTGTGCCGGGGGTGAATCGTATATAGTTGAGACATCGAATAAGAATGAATCCCATGGCCCTCCCCAGCAAAGTTCGCATCGTTGAAGTCGGCCCGCGCGACGGGCTGCAAAATGAAAAACAGAAGGTTCCTACTGCCGACAAGGTGGAACTGATTCGCCGTTTGGTGGCGGCCGGACTCAAGTCCATCGAGGCCACGGCCTTCGTTTCGCCCAAGTGGGTGCCGCAGATGGCCGATGCCGCCGAGGTGATGGCGCGGATCGAGCGCCCCGTCGATGTGTCCTTCCCGGTGCTGGTGCCCAACCTCAAAGGGCTGGAAGCGGCGATTGCTGCCGGCGCCAGGGAAGTGGCGGTGTTCGGCGCTGCCTCGGAAGCCTTCTCGCAAAAGAACATCAACTGTTCTATCGCCGAGAGCCTGGAGCGCTTTCGCCCTGTGGTGGAGGCGGCGAAGAAGGCCGATGTGGCCGTGCGCGGTTACGTTTCCTGTGTCCTCGGCTGCCCCTATCAGGGCGAGGTGAAGCCGGCCGCCGTGGCCGAGGTGGCCTGGGCCCTGTTCGACATGGGCTGCTATGAGGTGAGTTTGGGCGACACCGTTGGCACCGGCACTCCCGATGCCACCAAGGCGATGATCGAGGCGGTGACGCGGCGCATGCCGCTGAAGAAGCTGGCCGGCCACTTCCACGACACTTACGGCATGGCGGTGGCCAATATCTACGCCGCCCTCGAAGTCGGCGTCGGCGTCTTCGACAGTTCCGTCGCCGGTCTCGGCGGTTGCCCTTATGCCGCCGGTGCTGCGGGCAACGTGGCGACCGAAGACGTGGTGTGGCTGCTCAAGGGCCTTGGCATCGACGCTGGCGTCGATCTCGATGTTCTGGTGGATACCGGCGCCTGGATTTCAGCGCAACTGGGACGTGAGCCGAACTCCAAGGTGGCGCGGGCGCTGCTCGCCCAGCGCAACAAGGCGGCATGAACGCCGCCGACGACTGTAGTGGTGACGAGCCGGCATCGCCCTGCATTGGCCTTTGCCAGATGGACGACGAGACCGGCCTGTGCAAGGGCTGCTTCCGCACCCTGGAGGAAATCGCCGGCTGGAGCGGGTCGTCGGAGCGGGACAAGCGCGTGGTGATCGAAGCCAACCGACTGCGGCGCGAGCAGCATGATCCCGACGCCGACATGAACTGCAACTGCGAAGACTGAATTGAAGCCACGGCTGCCGGAGTCCCTGTGCGTCATCGAGCGCGGCTGGCTGTCCTCCAACAACATCCTGTGTCTCGACGGCGACAGCGCGACCCTGGTGGATAGCGGCTATGTCGGCCACGCGCCGCAGACCCTGGCGCTGGTGGCTCATCTGCTGGACGGGCGGCGTTTGGGGCGGCTTATCAACACCCATTCCCATTCCGACCACATCGGCGGCAATGCGGCGCTACAGGCCGCCCATGGTTGTCAGATATTCATCCCTGCCGGCATTGAGGAACACATCGCCGACTGGAACGAGGAGGCGTTGCTGCTCTCGGTGGCGAAGCAGCGGGTGGATCGCTTCCGTCACGATGGCCTGGTCCGCGCCGGTGAAACGTTGGAGATGGGTGGCCTCGCCTGGCGCGCCCACCATGCGCCGGGCCACGACATGGAGGCGCTGATTTTCCACTGCCCCGAGCAGCGCTTGCTGATTTCCGGCGACGCCCTCTGGCAGGACGGCTTCGGCATCATCTTCGCCGAGATCCTCGGCCTCGCCGAACCCGGCGCGGCACTGGAGGCGACGCGCCAGACTCTGGATATGATCGCCAGCCTCGACGTGGGCACGGTGATCCCCGGCCACGGCGCCCCCTTCATTGACGTCGAGGACGCCCTGGAGCGGGCCTACAAGCGCCTGGCCGCCTTCGAGGAAGACCCGGCGCGCATGAGCCGCAACGCCATCAAGGCCTGCTTTACCTTCAATCTGCTCGATCTCGGTTCCCTGCCGGCGGCCGAACTGGCGGCCTACCTGCAAAGCGTCCCCTTGTTTCGCGACCTTGCCCTGCGGGTGCTAAACATGGACGCCGAGGCCCTGGCCGCATGGCTGACCAGCGAACTGTTGCGGGCCGGCGCCATTGCCCTGGAGAACGGGACCCTCGTTCCGCGCCGTGCCGCCTGACAAGCCGCGCCGGCTTGGGTATCCTTCACCCATGCGCCTTCTTCTCCTCAGCGGTCTCTCCGGCTCCGGCAAATCCGTTGCCCTCCATGTACTGGAGGACGCCGGTTTCTACTGCGTCGACAACCTGCCTGCCCCCTTGCTGCCACAACTGGTGGCTGAGTTGCAATCAGAAGGCCGTGAACTGGTGGCTGTGGCCATGGACATGCGCGGCGGCGCTTCCATCGCCGCACTGCCCAAGCAGGTGCGCGACCTGCGCGAGGCCGGCCTCGACCTGCGCTTCATCTTCCTCGATGCCCGCGACGAAATCCTGATTCAGCGTTTTTCCGAGACCCGCCGCCGCCATCCTCTGGCCGGGGCCGATACTACCCTCGCCGAAGCGATTGCCCACGAGCGCGATTCCCTGGAAACCCTGGCGGCGCTGGGCCACCACATCGACACCAGCAACCTGCGGCCGAATGCCCTGCGCGCCTTCGTCAAGGATTTCGCCGCCCTCGGTGAAGGCGAAGGCCTGACGCTGATGTTCGAGTCCTTCGGCTTCAAGCACGGCCTGCCCCTGGATGCCGATCTGGTGTTCGACGTGCGCTGCCTGCCCAATCCTCACTACGATCCGACCCTGCGGCCCCTCACCGGCCGCGACCAGCCAGTGATCGACTTTCTCCAGGCCCAGCCCGAGGTCCTGCGCATGGCGACAGACATCGAACGCTTCGTCGGCGACTGGTTGCCAGCCTATGTGCGCGACAACCGCTCCTACCTCACCGTCGCTATCGGCTGCACTGGCGGCCAGCATCGCTCGGTGTATTTCGCCGAACGCCTGGCCGAACACTTCCGCTCCCGCGTCCGCGTTCTGGTGCGGCACCGCGCCCTCGTCGGCTGAGACGGCTCAATGCGTGAGTGGCTGCCCCATTTGCGCCCCGGCGACTGGGGCACCCTGCTGTTGGGTCTGGCCCTGGCGGGCGCTTCTTTTCCCCTGCTCTGGCGCGGCGGTGTCGCCGATCGGGCGGTGGTCAAGCGTGATGGCGCCGTCCTTGCCGAGTTCGCCCTCAATGCAGCCCGCCGCTTCGAGGTCGAGGGCCCGATCGGCCGCACGGTGATCGAGATTGCGCCGGGCCGCGCCCGCGTTGCATCCGATCCGGGGCTGCACCAGTATTGCGTCAAGCAGGGCTGGCTGACGCGGCCCAATTCGATCGCCATCTGCGCGCCGAATCACGTCAGCCTGCAACTCACGGGCAAGGACAGCAGCTTTGACAGCCTCAACTATTAGCGTGAAAGAACGAAATTTTGCGCTGGGTCTGCCCTCTCGCGTAGCGAGCCAGACAATAGCCTCCCCCGCGAGGGGGAGGACGGGAGGGGGTGGGTGTTTATGCCGCTTTTCGCGTTTCTCATCATCGGTGAGTGGTATTTCCAGACCATGAGCGTCGAGCTTACCGTTACCGCCGATGACCGCCGCGTCGCCCGTTTCGCGGCGGCGGCGATCGTGCTGACCATCGCCGAGGCGGCGATTCCCTCGCCCCTGCCCGGCGTCAAGCCGGGTCTTGCCAATATCGTCGTGCTGGTGGTGCTGTTGCGCCATGGCTGGGCCGACGCGGCCTGGGTGTCGCTGCTGCGGGTGTTTGCCGCCAGCCTGCTGATGGGGCAGTTTCTCGCCCCCGGTTTCTTCCTCAGCCTCGCCGGCGCCCTGGCCAGCCTCGCCACCCTGGCGCTTACCGTGCGCTTGCCTTCGCGCTGGTTCGGCCCAGTCACCCACAGCGTCGCGGCGGCCTTTGCCCACATGGCGGCGCAACTCGTGGTGGCGCGCCTGTGGCTGGTGCCCCACGACGGTGTTTTTCTGCTCACCCCCATCTTCGCCACGGCGGCGTTATGCTTCGGTGCCATCAACGGCCTCATCGCCGCCAAACTGCTCGTGGAACTCGATCAATGACCCCAACCGTCGCCGTCGCCTTCACCGGCGCTTCCGGCCTGCCCTACGGCCTGCGCCTCGTGGAGTGCCTGCTCCAGGCCGGCGTGCGGGTGTGGCTGACCTGGTCCCAGGCGGCGCAGATTGTCGCCAAGCAGGAACTTGATCTGGTGCTGCCCGCGCAACCGCGCGAAGCGGAACGCCTGCTGCGGGAGCGCTTCGGCAACCCGCCGGGCGAACTCACGGTGTATGGCCGCGACGACTGGAACGCGCCGATGGCCTCCGGCTCCAACGCCCCCGACGCCTATGTGATCTGCCCCTGCACCATGGGCACCCTGGCCGAGGTGGCGAACGGCCTTTCCCGTGACCTGCTCGGCCGTACCGCCGACGTGGTGCTGAAGGAAGGCAAGCTGCTGATTCTGGTGCCGCGTGAAACACCGCTATCCACGATCCAGTTGGAGAACATGCTCAAGCTCTCCCGTGCCGGCGCCGTGATCCTGCCGCCGGCGCCCGGCTTCTATCATCATCCGCAGAGCATCGACGACCTGGTGGATTTCGTCGTCGCCCGCATCCTTGATCGCCTCGGCGTGGCCCACCAACTGATGGCGAAGTGGGGCGACGGCGCGAAGTGAATCCGGTCATTGAAATTCCCCTCTTCCCTCTCGGCGCGGTGCTGTTTCCGGATGGCCGTCTGCCCCTGCGCATCTTCGAGACGCGCTACATGGACATGGCCAAGGAGTGCCTGAAGAGCGATCTGCCCTTCGGCGTCTGCCTGATCGCCCAGGGCCAGGAAGTCGATGCGCCGGGCGCCAAGCCGGCGGTGCCCCAGGGCGTCGGCACCCTGGCGCGGATTGCCGAATGGGACATGCCGCAACTCGGCGTGTTGGAAACCAAGGCCCGGGGCGAGCAGCGTTTTCGCATTCTGCGCCGCTGGGTGGAAGCCTCGGGCCTGCAACGCGCCGAAGTGGAACTGCTGGCGCCCGAAGCACCGCAGAAAATTCCCGGCCCCTATGCGCGCCTGGTGCCCCTGCTGCGGGCCATCGTCCAGGACCTGGGCGATGACGCACCGGCGGCGCCCCATCGCTTCTTCGACGCCACCTGGGTCGGCTACCGCTGGTGCGAAGTGCTGCCGATCCCCGCCATCGCGCGGCAGAAGCTGCTCGAACTCGACGACAGCATTTCGCGGCTGGAAATCATCTTCCGCTTCTTGGAGCAGAAGGGGCTGATGAAGTAGCGGTAGGCAGCATGGCTGGAAGCCGCGTGGAATGGGCGTTCCAGCCATGATGCCGCCAGGATCGCCTTGGAATGCGGCTTCTGGCGTACCGGATTGACGAGCCGCAAATAGGGCGCCCCGGTTTATGCTTCAAATTGTTCGGAATTTCGGGAGGTGGCGTGATGGTGACGAAAGGAGAAAGCGGAGGTCTGCTTCGGCGCTTCGTGGAAACCGTGGTCTGTCCCCTATTTATTATTCACCAGCCATATCCAGTCCGTTACGATTCGGTTTGACGATCCTAAACGTCCAGTCGTGCTGGTTCCAACTAACCGCCATTAGCCTTCATCAAAAGGTCGCTTGACCAGTCGAGATCGCTTGTATCAGCCGCCGAATCGGCGCCGGTAACGGTGCAGCTTCCACATCCTCGGGCGCGAGTTCCACCAGGCCGCTTTGTGCGGCGCGGGCCAGGGGCGTTACGTCGCAGAGCAGGGGTTCCAGGGTCAGGTGAAAGTGGCTGAAGCTGTGGCGCAGGGGTTCCAGCGTCTGCTGCTGGCGCAGCTTGTAGCCGAGGGTTTTCAGGTACGTCGCCAGGTCGGCACCGGGTTCGAGCTGCGTCGGCACCAGTAGGCCGCCCCAGAGTCCGGCCGGCGGGCGGCGTTCCAGCAATAGCCTGTCACCGTGGCGCAGGAAGAGAAAGGTGGCGCTCTTTTCCGGCAGGGCTTTGCGCGGCTTCGCTTGCGGCAGTTGCTTTTCGCGGCCGTCCCGATGGGCGATGCAGATATCGGTCAGGGGACAGGCGTCGCACAGGGGTTTGCCGCGCAGGCAGATCATGGCGCCCAGGTCCATCTGCGCCTGGATGTAGGTGGGCAAACTGATGTCCGGCAGCAGCGCTTCGGCCTTGGCCCAGAGTTCCTTCTCCACCGCCGCTTCGCCCGGATAACCCTCGATGCCGAAACAGCGACAGAGCACCCGCTTGACGTTGCCATCGAGAATCGGCGCCTGGGCGCTGAAGCAGAACGCGGCGATGGCGTTGGCCGTGGAGCGGCCGATGCCGGGCAGGGCCGCGAGTTGTTCCGGCTGGCGCGGAAAGCGGCCACCGTGGTCGGCGAAAACCGCTTGGGCGCAGGCGTGGAGGTTGCGGGCGCGGGCGTAGTAGCCGAGGCCGCTCCACAGGCCCATGACCTGCTCCACCGGCGCGGCGGCGAGATCAGCCAGGGTCGGGAAGGTGGCGAGGAAGCGCTGGTAATAGGGGATTACCGTTGCCACCTGGGTCTGCTGCAACATGATTTCTGACAGCCAGACGCGGTATGGGGCCGTGGTTTCCTGCCAGGGCAGGCCGTGACGGCCGTGGAGTTTCTGCCAGCGGATCAGGCGGCGGCCGAAGTCGCTCATGGGCTTAGGCTTTCACCGGCTTGACAAGGGAAGCGGCGAGTTTGGCGCGGGCGCGGGCTTCGTCGGTGGTGTCGGCATTCGCCACTGCCACGCCCATGCGACGTTTGGTGAAGCTCTCGGGCTTGCCGAACAGGCGCAGGTCCGATTCTGGTACTTGCAGCGCCTCGGCGACGCCTTCGAAGGCGATGCCCTTTTCTTCCATGCCGCCATAGATCACCGCCGAGGCGCCGGGGCGGCGCAGGCTCACATCCACCGGCAGGCCGAGGATGGCGCGGGCGTGAAGCTCGAATTCCGACAGGCGCTGGGTGGCCAGGGTGACGAGGCCGGTATCGTGGGGGCGCGGGCTGACTTCGGAGAACCAGACCTGATCACCCTTGACGAACAGCTCAACGCCGAAGATGCCGCGCCCGCCCAGGTTGCCGGTGACGGCGGCGGCGATCTGGCGCGACTTCTCGATGGCCGTCGCGCTCATGGCCATGGGCTGCCAGGATTCCACGTAGTCGCCGTTCACCTGCACATGGCCGATGGGTTCGCAGAAGAAAGTTTCCACAGCACCGCTGGCGCCGACGGCGCGCACCGTGAGCTGGGTGATTTCGTAATCGAAGTCGATGAAGCCTTCGACGATAACGCGACCCGCCCCTACCCGACCGCCGGCCTGGGCGTAGTCCCAGGCCTTGGCCACATCGGCAGGCGTCTTTACCAGAGACTGGCCCTTGCCTGAGGAGGACATGACCGGCTTGATGACGCAGGGGTAACCAATGCCGCCATCAATCGCGGCTTGCAGCTCGGCGAGGGAGTCGGCGAACTTGTAGGGCGAGGTGGCCAGGCCCAGTTCTTCGGCGGCGAGGCGGCGGATGCCCTCCCGGTTCATGGTCAGGCGCGTGGCGCGGGCGGTGGGGATGACTTCCGCCAGTCCGTCTTTCTCGATCTCCAGCAGCATGTCGGTGGCGATGGCCTCGATTTCCGGCACCACCAGATGCGGCTTTTCCAGTTCGATCAGGCGGCGCAGGGCGCTGCCGTCGGTCATGGCGACCACATGGCTGCGGTGGGCCACCTGCATGCCGGGGGCGTTGGCGTAACGATCGACGGCAATCACTTCGCAGCCGAGGCGCTGCAATGCGATAATGACTTCCTTGCCCAATTCACCGCTGCCCAGCAGCATGACGCGGGTGGCGGAAGGCGATAGCGGGGTTCCCAGACGCATGGCGAGCTCCTTGTGACAGCCCCGCATTCTAGATCACACAATAGATCCACAACTTACTCCACCGATGAACGCTCCTCTCGATACCCGCGCCCTGCGCGCCGCCCTTGGCCAGTTCGCCACCGGCATCACCGTCGTCACCGCTCAGGGGCGCGATGGTCAGTTGGCCGGCCTGACGGTCAATTCCTTCGCCTCCGTCTCCCTTGATCCGCCCCTGGTGCTGTGGAGCCTGGGCGACCATTCGCCGGCCCTGTCTCTGTTCCGCGAATGCAGCCACTACGCCATCAATGTGCTGGCAGCGGACCAGACCGACATCTCCCAGCGCTTCGCCACCTCCCAGGCCGACAAGTTCGCCGGCCTCGACTATGCCGCCGGCCTCGGCGGCGCGCCCTTGCTGCCGGGCTGCCTGGCCAGCTTCGAGTGCCGCAACGAAACCATCCACCCCGGCGGCGACCACATTATCCTGATCGGCCGCGTCGAACGCTTCTCCACGCAGGAAGGCATGCCCCTGCTGTATTTCGGTGGCGCCTACCGGGGACTCGCGGCGAATTGATCTTGCAGGAGCAATCCATGACCCCCGAATCTTCTTCCTGGCGCCTGCGGCTCTTCCTCGCATCCCTGGCGGCCGCCAGTCTGCTCGCCGCGTGTGGCAATCGCGACGAGAACGCGAAATATTCGGCCAGCGAAGCCGGGCTCAAGGATTCCTGCACCAAGTACCTGTTCGTTGAGAAAGACCTGGGCGAGAACGACAAGGCCTTGTTCGTCGCAGCCGGGGCCGGGGATGTGGCGGGCGTGGACCGGGCCCTGGATGCCGGCGCCAATGCCAATGCCGTCGACGGCCTCAAGCGCACCCCCTTGTTTGCCGCCGCCTTCTGCAATCATCCGGGCGTCGCCAACCTGCTCATGGACAAGGGCGCCGGCGCCAGCGCGGCCGACCTGCACGGCATGTCGCCGCTGCATGTGGCGGTGATTGCCGGATCTACGCAGGTGGTGCAGGCGCTGATTGCCAAGGGCGCGGACGTCAATTTGCGCAGCAATGCCGGGCGCGCGCCCTTGCATCTGGCGGCCGCCACCAATCAACTGGCAATGGCGAAACTGCTGCTGGAAAAGGGTGCCAATGCCGCAGAAAAGGACAAGGCCGGCGTCACGGCCGCCGCCCTGGCCACCCAGAATGGCCATTCCGATGTCGCGGCTGCCATTCACCAGTGGCAGGAAAAACACCCGGCGGCGGCAAAGAAGTAAATCGAGCGGCTTCGAGAGAGCGGGGGGGGTTATGGCTCCCCGGCCACCACGTGCTTGGCCAGCACTTCATCGACACGATTCTTTTCCATGTCCATGACCTCGAAGCGCCAGCCGCCCCACTCGAAGCTCTCCGCCTTCTTCGGAATGTGCCCGATCTGGGAGAACATGAAGCCGCCGAGGGTGTGGTAGTTGCCCAGGTCTTCCTCCGGCAGTTCCGGCAGGCCCAGCAGTTCCTTGACCTCATCCACCGGCAGCAGACCGTCCAGCAGCCAACTGCCATCGCTGCGCTGCACGGCCAGGGGCGCCTCGGTGGCGCCTGAAAGCACCTCGCCCACCACCGTGCCCATCAGGTCGGAAAGCGTCACCAGACCTTCGGTGGCGCCGAACTCGTTCACCACCAGGGCGATATGGGTCTGATTGGCCTTGAAGAATTCCAGCAGGCCGATCAGCGACAGAGTGTTGGGCACATAGTGGGGCGCCTTCGGCGACAGCTTGCCGAAATCCAGCGGATTGCCGGCCATCAGCACCCGCAGCAGCTCGCGCCCCTCAACGAAGCCAAGGGGATTGGCGATGCCGCCCTTGCAGACCAGGAAGCGGGACGCAGCGCGTTCCTCCAGCACCTTCATGTTCGCTTCCCGTGGCAGAGCCAGGTCGAAGCCGGCAATATCGGCCGCCGGGGTCATGATGGCGGCGACGCGGCGGTTGTCGAGGCGGAACACGTTGCCGAGAATTTCGCTTTCGGTGCGGTCGAGGGAACCTTCCTTGCGACCGGACTGGATCAGGAAGCGGATTTCGTCAGCCGCCGTGGCCTCCGCCGATTCCTTGAACGGAAACAGGTCGAGCACACGATCGGCGGTCTTGGACACGATCCACACCAGCGGATGGGCGAGGCGCAGCAGCAGACTGATGGCCCCGGCCATGGCGATGGCGATGGCCTCAGGACGGGCGAGGGCGATGCGCTTGGGCACCACCTCGCCAAAGACGATGGAGAAGAAGGTCACCAGGGTCACCACCAGGGCCAGGGCGAGACCGTAGCTGATGCCTTCCAGCGCGGGGGCGGCGCTGTTGAGCCAAGCTTCCACCCGGGGTACCCAGAGGGACTCGCCAAAGGCGCCGGCGAGCATGGCCATGGCGGTAATGCCCAGTTGCGTCGTCGCCAGCAGGCGGCTCGGATGCTGGCGGAACTGGATCACCGTGGCCGCCTTGTCCTCGCCTTCGGCGCCACGCATGGCGAGTTGTGAATTGCGGCTGGCGCCGACGGCCATTTCGGCCATCGCCAGTACGCCGCTGCCGAGGATCAACAGCACCAGAATCCAGAGTTCCATGACGAGTCCTGTCGCGAGAGAAGGCTTGCGGCCGATTGTCCCACAGGCCCGGAAAGCGGACATTTTTCGCCCCCGGAAGGTGAAACTCCGGGAAAAACAATGGCATTGCGGCTAAGATGGTCAATTCCCTGAGGCAACTCGTCAGAGAGGCGACATCATGAGCATGTTTGGCAAGCTGGTGGATATTTTGCAGACGGATCTTCTGCAACCCAGGGCTGGCGCCGAAGCACCCGCGCGCCATCC
>Ga0316605_10000597_pt1 | contig 24275 bp, 23 predicted proteins | sample OWC_soil_day20_n_FD_207666 | JGI IMG/M metagenome (GOLD analysis project Ga0316605, IMG submission 207666) | Wetland soil microbial communities from Old Woman Creek delta, Ohio, United States - OWC_soil_day20_noCT | ecosystem: Environmental > Terrestrial > Soil > Wetlands | place: USA: Ohio...
CAAAAACGTATGAGCGATTTTTATGTTTTTTTTCAAATTATTTTAAAAATCATGGCACACATTGTGACTTATAGTAAGGCAAGAACGAACAATTCAAAAAAAACAGAATAAATAATAAAGAAAAAAATAAAAAAAAGTTATGAAAACAACAATCAAAATTTTCTCCCTCGCAATGGCCATCATCGGTTTCTCTGCAACTTCATTCGCTCAGGTTTCTGCAACAGCTACTGCAACCAGTACAATTGTAACTCCAATCGCTATTTCAAAAACCGTTGATATGAATTTTGGTAATGTTGCCGTTAGTTCTTCTGCCGGAACAGTTGTTCTTGCAACTGCAGGCACACGTACTGCTACAGGCGGTGTTACTCTTCCTGCTACTTCGGGAACAATCGCTGCAGCTGAATTTACAGTTACAGGACAGGCAGGTTATACTTACTCTATCACATTGCCAAGCACTCCAACAACAGTTGCATCAGGAAGCAATACAATGTCGGTAAACGCATTTACAAGCAACCCTGACGGAACAGGTACACTTACAGGCGGAACACAGACTCTTAAAGTAGGTGCCACCCTGAATGTAGGTGCAAGCCAGGCAGCCGGAACTTATACTTCTTCAACTCCTTTCACAGTAACTGTTAACTATAACTAAGAGATATATCCTATAAAAAGGACGCTGCGATTAGCATCGTCCTTTTTAGGTTCCATGGTTACTCATCCTTAATTATAAAACAATGAAAAAGATTATCCTTATATTTTCCTTTATTGCCTTGATAATCGGAATTTCAGCTCAAAAAGCTCAGGCGCAGGCAAGCATAAATGCGCATGCTACTGCAGAAGTTATCCAGGCGCTGACTGCTACAGAAAGCGCAACTCTCAATTTTGGCCGCTTTTCTCCGGAAACAGCCGGTGGAGAAGTTAAATTATCTCCGGACGGAGTTCGTTCTTCATCAGGAACGGTAGCAATGGGAGGAGGTATATACAATCCTGCAATTTTTTATCTGACCGGACAACCGGAGTTCTCTGTTACAATTACTTTACCGGCGGTTGCCGTTTTGCTGACAAACAGTGCAAACGGGAAAACAATGGAGGTTACAAACTGGGAATCATATCCCTCTGCCAGCGGGTCAGGTGTGAAGATGCTTAGTAACGGATTGCTGACACTAAGTATAGGAGCTACATTAAAAGTGGGTAATATGAATGATAACCCCGTTGGTGTATATGCCGGTACTTATGCAATAACCTTTTCTTATAATTAATTTTCGTTATATTTGGGATTAATTTACTAAGTGCATCCAAATTTAATATCTGTACTCATGTGTAAGTCTATTTCAAAGATTGGCGTTTTCGTTTTAGGATTATTGCTTTTTACTTCCATCTGTTATTCCGATGGTATGGCGCAGGGGAATCTGTTGATTACTCCAAGGCGCGTGGTTTTTGACGGGACAAGGAGAGTTATGGAGCTGAATCTGGCAAACACCGGCCAGGATTCTGCAAAATATAATGTTTCCCTTATTCAGTACAGGATGAAAGAGGACGGTTCTTTTGAAGAAATTACCGTTCCCGATCCCGGGCAAAACTTTGCCGACAAGAATGTTCGCTTTTTCCCAAGAACAGTGACACTTGGTCCAAACGAGGCGCAAGTAGTAAAAATGCAGGTTACAAATATGGACAAACTGGCTCCGGGTGAATATCGCTCACATGTCTATTTCAGATCTGTTCCAAAACAAGTTGCACTTGGAGAAGAGGATACAAAGAGAGACACAACTGCCGTGAGTGTTCAGCTTACTCCAATATTTGGCATAACTATTCCGGTAATTATCAGGGTTGGCGAATCCACAACTAAAGTCACTCTTTCCGATTTGAAACTGGAAGTTGTAAATGACACAACCAACCGGTTGCAAATGACTTTCAACCGCACAGGAAATATGTCTGTTTACGGCGATTTGAAAGTAATTCACATTTCCCCTTCAGGAAAGGATACTCCAGTAGGAACTGTAAATGGTATTGCAGTATACACACCCAATCCTGCCAGAAAATTTATGGTGGACCTCGATAATGATAAACATGTAAATTATCACTCGGGCAAATTAATAGTTACATATTCTTCACAGTCCGATACCAAACCGGAAAAATATACCGAAGCGGTGCTGGAACTACGCTAATTTAATTATGAAAAAGAATGACAGCATATATTTTAAATGGAAGCACTCGGTTAAACTGATTTGCTTAATCACCATATTTGCTGCATGTTATAATATTTCTTTTGCTCAATCAGTTACTGTAGATCAGGATCTTACTTTTGGAACTTTTTGTCCTTCCGGAACTTCCGGTGGTACTGTTACCATAGACGTCAACGGAAACAGGACATCTTCAGGGAATGTTATTCTTTTCAACAGTACTTTCTCCGAAGCAATATTTACTTTTCATTCCGGTACTCGCAACAGAACCGTTTACAGCATCACGACTAACAGCCCCAGAACTCTAACTAGAGTTGGAGGAGGCGGGACAATGAAGCTTACGTTAGGCACCCCTAATCCAACATATTTTTACGTTAGAAAATACCAGACCAAATCATTTTCAATTGGAGGAACGCTTACAGTAGGTAGTATAAACGCTAATCCAGGCGGGGATTATACCGGTACATTTGCCCTTACATTTAATTATTATTAACCCGGTTAAAATCAATATAAGAATCGAATCAAATGGCTAAAAATAATGCCTGCACAGCCCCTGCCTTCAAATGGAATCTGCAAGGTATTGTCATTAGATATTTTGCCGTTCTTCTCTTCGTTTTTCTTTTTTTCCCTGAACGGATTTCTGCCCAGGTTGAACCTGAATACGACGAAATAACCGTTTTTTTTAGTGTCCCCAGGATTGGCGGAGCAGATCTTCCTGCTGTTGTGCGCGATGAAGTTTTATATTTGTCCGTAACCGATGTCTTCAGTTTTCTGAAGATTAAAACAACATATACTTCGGGATTTGATTCAATTTCCGGTTTTTTTATAAACCAGCAGGCTTCTTATCTGATTGACCGGCGAAAAAACCGCATAGAATACCAGCAGAAGGTGTTTGACATTAAACCAGGTGACATTGTAAGAACAGAAACCAACCTGTATCTTAAATCAAGCTATTTCGGGGAAATTTTTGGTCTTGAGTGTTCTTTTAATTTCCGAAGTCTCATGGTAACTCTTAATACCAAAATTGAACTGCCGATAATAAGGGAAATGAGACAGGAACAGATGCGCAAGAATGTCGGTCAAATTAAGGGAGATATAGTAACAGACACAACTTTCAAAAGAAACTTTCCTTTTTTTCACTTTGGAATGGCAGACTGGACAGCAACTTCCACGCAGCAGCTTAAGGGGAATACAGATACTCGTCTATCTTTGACTCTGGGTTCGGTAATAGCCGGAGGGGAGGCAAATGTTACTCTGAACTATAGCAGCAGCACCCCATTTAATACAAAGGACCAATACTACCTCTGGAGATATGCAAATAATGACCACAAGGCTCTGAGACAGATTTCTCTTGGTAAAATAGCTGTAGACGCAACCTCGTCTTTGAATTCCCCGATTATTGGAGTTCAGTTTACAAATAATCCCACAACATACAGGAGATCCTACGGTTCATATACATTGAGCGACATAACGGAACCTGGCTGGTTAGTGGAACTCTACGTAAACAATGTACTTGTCGATTATAAAAAAGCTGATGCTTCGGGATTTTTTACTTTTGAGGTTCCGTTAGTATATGGAAACACGAGTGTTAAACTGCAGTTTTACGGTCCATGGGGAGAGGAGCGGTCCAAAGAAAAAAACATAAGCATTCCATTTAATTTTCTGCCCGTTGGCGAGTTTGAGTATCGGGTTTCGGCAGGTATGGTAGAGGATAGTCTTAGCAGTCGTTTTTCCAGGGCAAATTTTGATTTTGGAGTGACACGTTTCCTGACAGTAGGGGGAGGAGTGGAATATCTGTCGTCTTTATCTGCCGGAAAGATATTGCCTTTTGTGAATGCATCTCTGAGGCTCGCCCCAAGCCTCCTTTTATCCGGAGAATACACCTACGGCGTAAGTGCGAAGGGTATAGTAAATTACCGGTTGCCATCGGACGTACAGTTTGAAATTAATTATACGAAATATAATAAAGATCAGAAGGTCATTAATACTAATTATCTGGAAGAGAGAAAGATTAGTGTCACTGTTCCTATCCGTACAACAAAATTTACTGTTTTCTCCAGACTTTCACTCAATCAGTTTATAATGCCCCAGTCAAAATATACCTCCTCTGAATTGTTACTCTCCGGAGCTGTGTTTGGCGTTAACACAAACCTGACTACAAATGCAATTTTCTCTTCACTTGCAAAACCAGATATATACAGTACTCTCGCTCTATCGATAAGGCTTCCGTGGGCCTTCATCCTTACCCCACAGTCTCAGTTCAATTACAGCCAGGGCAAATTTATCTCTTTCCGGAGCGGTTTAGAAAAAAGGTTATTTTCACGTGGTTTTCTCAATTTAGCCTATGAGCATAATTTTATTACAAAATTAAGCAGCATGGAAGTGGGATTTCGTTACGACTTCTCATTTGCAAAACTTGGACTTTCCGCCAGGAGGAGCAACAAGGTCACTACTTTTGTAGAAACTGCAAGCGGAAGTATAATTGTCGATGCCAAAAGCGGTTATGTTGGAACAAGCAATCGTGCAAATGTTGGCAAAGGCGGCATCCTGATGTTTTCTTTTCTGGATTTAAACGGGAATGGACATCGCGAGAAAAATGAACCTAAAGCAAAAGGTCTGCAGATTCACATTAATGGCGGTCGTATTGAGTACATCGAGAAGGATACAACGGTGCGGGTATATGACTTGGAACCATATGCCAACTATCTGGTATCTCTCGTTGGAACCAGTTTCGATAACATTTCATGGCAGTTGCCATACAAAAACATTAGCGTTGTAATCGATCCAAACCAGTATAAACGAATTGAGGTTCCTGTAGCCGTTGTAGGAGAAGCCTCCGGAATGATATATCTTAATGGAAGTTACGGGCAAAGAGGACAAGGCCGTATAATTGTAAATTTCTACCGAAGCGATTCAACTTTTGTAAAAAGCACTATGAGCGAAGAAGACGGTTACTTTAGCTATCTTGGTCTTTTACCCGGTAATTATATGGCCGGTATCGATACCGCACAGATGAGAAAACTGAATATGAAAGCTTCTCCGTCATTTATTAATTTTACAATTGAACACTCAATAGACGGCGATTTGGCAGAAGGGCTTGATTTTGTATTGAATAAAGAAAGACAGGAAGAGGTGCCGGCAGAACAGAAGCCAGAAATATCCAAAGAAAATACTCCGGCAGCAATAACAAAAGCCAAAGATATTTCTGCTCCCGAAACAAAAATGTATTCTGTTCAGCTATTTGCATTGCGTAACAAATTAAATATCGAAGAGCATTTCTCCCGACTTAAAACTAATGTTCCGGATATTACTGTATCGGAAACGCTGGATAAGGATGGATTGTTCAAGTATAGTACTGGCCGTTTCAAAAGCAGATCCGAGGCCGTTAAACTGCTTAGGACAATAAAAAAGCTAGGGTGGCAGGATGCTTTTATTATTTCAGAAATAAGCACTGAAACCGTATCGGCAGGAGTAAGCACAAATATACCGGCACAGGATACAATGCTATACAAAGTTCAGCTATTGGCCTCTGCAAAGCAAACAAATATTAATTCCTACTTCTCGAAACTTATTGCTGTTATGCCGGGTTTAAAAATAATAGAGACAAAAGGTATAGACGGATTATACCGATATTGTTCCGAATCATTCAGCGACTTAAGGAAAGCCGTCCGGCTTCAGAGTATAGTCAGGAAAAACGGGTGGACAGATTGTTTTGTTGTTATTTATAAATCAAATAACCCATAACTTACTGAACAAGATTGTATTTTTCAATCTTGGCGTTAAGAGTCGGTCTTGTAATGTCAAGAATTCTTGAAGCCTCAACTTTATTCCAGTTAACCTCATCCAGTATGCACTTGATATGGTGTTTTTCCAAAGATTCCAGTGTGCGGAATTCTGACATTTCCTGATACTTTGCAACAGGTTCGGCCATACGATAGTTGAGAATAATATTCTCTTTCTCGAGCACATCATTTTTGGACATAACAATTGCCTGAAGCAGGGTGTTCTCAAGTTCCCGTACATTTCCATGCCAATCGTGTTGCTGAAGCATTTCAATGACACCGTCCCCTATTTTGGTTACATTTTTATTAAACCGTTTGTTTAGTTTATACAAAAAATGAATTACCAGATCATTTATGTCGTCTTTGCGCTCTCGCAGAGGCGGAAGATTTATTGTAAATACTTTTAGCCTGTAATATAGGTCTTCTCTGAATTTACCCAGTTTTATCTGCTCTTCAAGATTGCGGTTTGTTGCTGCGATTATCCTGGCTTTCATTGGAATAGGCAACTCACCTCCAACTTTTTCAAATTCCAGTTCCTGTATTACGCGAAGTAACTTAACCTGAGTATTTAGTGATATTTCTGAAATTTCGTCCAAAAAGATAGTGCCTTCCCCGGCAAGTTCAAATTTCCCTTTTTTGTCGCGTATTGAATCGGTAAAAGATCCTTTAACGTGTCCGAACAATTCGCTTTCGAGCAGAGTTTCGGTGAGAGCACTGCAGTTTACTACTACCAGCGGTTTATTGTGTGTAATACCAGAAAAATGAACCAACCGGGCTATTAACTCCTTACCAGTACCTGTTTCTCCCTGTATCAAAACATTCACCTTGTTCATTGAGATAAGTCCTATATTTTTGAATATCTCTTTCATCTGAGGTGTTCTGCCAACCAGAATATTATCTTCGAGCATACTCTCGCTCGAGGCATCGGTACGAATTACAGTCGTGAGACTATTGCTGCTTTTTACAGAGCTGAGTGCTTTTATTACTGTGGATTTAAGAGTTTCGGGGTTAACCGGTTTTTCAAGATATTCAAATGCGCCCTGCTGTATTGACTTTATGGTAAGCACGACATCACCGTAAGCGGTGAGCATTATTACAGGCAACTTTAGCCTCAGTTTGCGTATTTCAGCCAGCACTTCAAGTCCGTTTTTACCGGGCATCTGATAGTCGGTAATTACAAGATCCGGGCGCTCTGAATGGACCAGAAGCAAGCCTGCGTCACCGCTTTCTGCTTCTATTACATTGTACCCGGCTTTCGTGAGTGCAAGACTAAAAAGCTTGCGGATCATTTTATCATCGTCAATGACTAAAATTTTTTCCATAAATTAAATTTTAATGTAAAAAAGCTAAATCATTGTTTTTAAATGTTCAATGCTAACATTTGAAATTTTTAATATCCTGTCAACCGTTTCATTGAGATCAATCATATCCCGGCTTCCCTTATTTATTCTCTTGACATCCGGAACAGCTGTCAGAATACCAACCGAAGTCAATTGAGTAATTAGCTTGTGAGTTACTAATTTTAACCGGTCGTGATCTCCTGAGTCTGCACACTCTTTCATTGACCTGAGCATTACCGGCCCTTCCTCTAAAAATATTTTTATAATCTCCCTGATGAAAGTCTCATCACCATCTGCCATCTCTTTTAAGTAAGTCAAATCGGGCAGTGGAATTTTATTTCCGTTTATTAACTCATCCATATAATTAAAATTTTATTTCGGTAGTGTTGGTATATTGAAGTAAAAAGTAGAGCCTTCACCCTCTTTAGATTCAAACCATATTTTTCCGCCATTTCTTGTAACAAACTCTTTGCACAAAAGCAGTCCAAGTCCCGAGCCCTCTTCATTGTCCGTGCCAAAACTGGTAAAATGAGAATCGGCTTTAAAAAGCTTATCCTGATTTTCTTGACTAATGCCCTCTCCGGAGTCCATGACAGAAATTAGAATCTGTCCTTCTTCCTCTGTAATGTTAACATTCACTTCCGACGCCGGATTGCTAAACTTAATCGCATTGCTCACGAGGTTTCTAAGGACGGTCTTTATCATATCCTGATCAATTCTCACCTTTGCACTTGTGTCTCCGTTAAGTTTAATCCTGATATTTTTTAATTCGGCCACAACTTCAGAAAGTTCCACCTCTCCTCTTATGAGCGGAAGAATTTCAACATTGTCCTGAAAAACAGTGTTCAGGCGACCTGTCTGGCTTTTTGTCCATTTCAGCAGGTTGTCCAAAAGAACAAAACTCTCTTCTGTGAGTCTGTTTCCCATTATGAGAAGTTCGTACATATCTTCGTCCAGAGTCTCCTTTGGAATATTGAGAACAAGCGCATTCATAACCATCCGGATGGAACCAATCGGAGAACGCAAATCATGTGCAATAACAGAGTATAGTTTGTCCCTGCCAATTATGGTTCTTTGCAGCTCGTCGTTTTGTCTTGATATTATTCTTTTTGCCGAAACCAGTGACAGCTGGTGGTTTACCCGTATTAAAAGCTCGTCTTTATTGAAAGGTTTTGATACATAATCTGCTGCTCCGAATTTGAACCCTTTAACAATATCATCCGGAGAGTTAAGAGCAGACAGGAATATTATTGGCATATCTCTCCTTTCCGGCATCTCACGTAGTTGTGCTGCAACTTCATGTCCATCCATTACCGGCATCATGATGTCTAAGAGAACAAGATCGGGACTGTTCTTTTTGATTATTTCAAGCGCATCCTTGCCGTTATAGGCAGTAAGAGTCTTGTAACCCGCTTTTGTAAGGAGTAGTTTTAGTAATAAAACATTGGCATCGACGTCGTCAACGATTAATACGGTAAAGTCCGAGTTGTTTATATCCATCGTTAAATTAGCACGTTCCTGAAATATTCGATTGTTTTCACCAAACCGTCTTCCAGTTGAACTTTCGGTTCCCAGTTAATAATATTTTTTGCAAGAGTAATATCAGGCTGTCGTTGTTTAGGGTCGTCCGAAGGAAGATCTTTATAAACGATTTTTGATTTCGTTCCGGTAAGAGCGATAATCTTATCTGCAAGTTCTTTAATGGTAAATTCATTAGGGTTTCCAAGATTAACCGGGCCAATAAATTTATCATCGGTATTGTTCATTACCCTAATCATTGCTTCAAGCAAATCGTCTATATATTGAAAACTTCTGGTTTGCTGCCCTCCCCCGTAAAGTGTAATATCATCTCCTTTAAGTGACTGAACGATAAAATTTGATACAACTCTTCCATCGTGAGGATGCATTTTGGGGCCATAAGTATTGAAAATCCTAATAATCTTTATTTTCACATTATTCTGTCTGTGGTAATCCATAAAGAGAGTCTCTGCACATCTCTTTCCTTCGTCATAACAAGAACGGAATCCAATTGTATTTACATTACCCCAATAAGATTCAGGCTGCGGGTGAATAGCCGGATCGCCATAAATTTCACTGGTGGAAGCCTGAAGGATTTTGGCATTTATTCTCTTTGCCAGGCCTAACATGTTAATTGCCCCCATAACAGAGGTTTTAACCGTTTTTATGGGGTTATACTGGTAATGAATGGGAGAAGCCGGGCAGGCAAGATTATAAATCTGATCCACTTCGGCGTAATAAGGCTGAGTGACATCGTGCCTTACAAGCTCAAAATGAGGGTTTCCTATCAGATGGATTACATTTTCTTTTGATCCCGTAAAAAAATTGTCAAGACAAACGACATCATTTCCCTCTTTAATCAGCCGGTCACATAAATGCGAACCAATAAATCCCGCTCCGCCTGTTACAAGTATTCTTTTCATAGTCAGGAATTTTTCCCTATTGAGTAATGGATAAAACCTTCCGAAACAAGTTCCGAATTGTCATATATGTTTCTGCCATCAATGATAACATTACCTTTCATAAGCTGCCTGATTTTACTCCACGATGGCAGGCGGAACTGCTTCCATTCTGTCATAAGAGCAATTGCATCTGCTCCCTGTGAGGCATCGTAAATACTATTGCAGTACTCAACTTTCGCTCCAATTCTCATTTTTGCCTCGTCCATTGCAACAGGATCAAAAACTTTCACTTTTGCACCGGCTTTTATGAGGTTGTCTATAACGACAAGAGCTGGAGCTTCCCTCATATCATCGGTGTCCGGTTTAAATGAGAGCCCCCAAACTGCAATTGTCTTTCCGGAAATATTTCCATTGAAAGCTTTTAACAGTTTTTTGTAAACAACTTCTTTTTGCTCTTCATTAACAAGCTCAACAGCTTCAACAATTTTCATTGGAACACCATATTCTTCACCGGTGTGAAATAATGCTTTTACGTCTTTAGGAAAACAAGAGCCTCCATATCCTGCACCGGCATATAAGAAACTCATCCCTATTCTCTTATCGGAGCCAATCCCCTTTCTCACCATTTCCACATTAGCACCTGTAGCTTCGCACAACTTAGCAATTTCATTCATAAAGCTTATTCTTGTGGCAAGCATTGCATTTGCTGCATATTTTGACATTTCAGCCGATGCAATATCCATAAAAATAATCGGGAAACCATTCAATACAAATGGTTTGTACAATCTTTCCATAAGGAGGGCGGCTCTTTCGCTTTCAACCCCAACTACAACACGATCCGGAGACATAAAATCTTTTATTGCGGCACCCTCCTTGAGAAATTCCGGGTTTGAAGCCACATCAAATTCAAAAGAAACTCCGCGTTTATCAAGTTCTTCCTGAATTACTGCTCTTACTTTAGGTGCAGTTCCTACCGGAACCGTACTTTTAGTGACCAGCAAAACATAATCTTTCATGTTTTGACCAACTGTCCGGGCTACGTCAAGGACATATTTAAGGTCGGCACTTCCGTCCTCATCCGGAGGGGTCCCAACGGCACTGAAAACTATTGATACTTTGTCAAGATTATCCTTAAGATTAGTAGAAAAAGAGAGTCTCCCCTCTTTTACGTTTTTTACAACAAGTTCCTGAATACCGGGCTCATATATGGGCATCTCTCCTTTGTTGAGCAAATCTATTTTCCGTTTATCAATGTCAATGCAAATTACATTTATACCCATTTCGGCAAAACAAGCCCCGGTAACTAAGCCTACATAGCCTGTTCCTACAATTGCAATATTCATAATTATGAAATGTTATTCGAGATTAAGTAGTTTGGAAATTGTTTTTCTGAGAGTTTCCGCTCTGTACGGTTTTGTGATATACTCGGTACACCCGGCACTTAAAGCAACATTTCTGTCATTATCATAAGCAAATGCTGTGAGTGCAATGATTGGGACTGTCACTCCTTTTTCACGAAGCTTTCTCGTTGCCTCCAACCCATCCATTACCGGCATTTTCATATCCATAAGGATAATATCCGGTTTAATTTCTTCGTACATTTCAAGAGCCTCAGCTCCATTGCCGGCACGATAAATATCGTAGACACCCTTTAGCATTGCTTTCGCCAGAATATAGTTGCTGTCGTTGTCTTCGGCATATAAAATTTTTATCTTTTCTTCAGTATCCATACTATGCAAAATCTCAACTATTCCGTTTTATTAATGTAAATATAACAGAAAATACAGACATAAATACTTCCTTTAATAAAATTTAATCTAATGAGCGCTTTAAAGCTCCAATATTTTATGAAACAATATTGTTACTCTGCGTAACAGTATTGTTTTTTATCCTGTTTTTGTTTTGATTGCGACAATATTATTCATTATTCCATCAATTTTTTTAACTTTATGATAAATTAGAGAGTATGATTGACATAAAGGCAAAAAAACACGACAGATTTACTGTAGAATTTAAACTTGGATATAATATAAATCAAAATATTGTTCAGAGCGATTTTATTGTAAATACCTGGATTTTTGTACCACACAGTCTGGATGTGAATCCGTCAACCTACTCAAAGGAAAGGTTCTACAGAGACATCCTTTCTCACATAAGGCTTATTACTCCCATTTTTCTTCTTAACGAGATAGTTGAGGGAGATGCTGTGCCGCTTGCGTATCTGGAAAACAGCTTTAAAAAAATGGTAGCAGAACCAAACAGACACAATAGCTGGGAGTACGAATACCACATTAAAATGTTTGCCTCAATATTCAAAAGCTCTCTCAGAAATCAAATATACTACATAGTAAAACCATTGGTTGAAGAGGAAAGGAACCATCTTGTAAAAAAAATAATACTTGATGTAAAACTTATTCTTGAGAGGTATCGGAATCTTACCAAGATTCTTAATGTGCCTACAGTCACAAATGAACTATTCAGCTACTATCAGTTTGGAGATGAGTTCATGAGCAATATAATGCAAAGACAATTGTTCCGGCTTTTAAATACACTCAGAGACATGTTCCCGGAATTATACAACATTTACAAACATGAAATCGTCTCTCTGCTGGATAATGAGATTATATACCGAAAAAGCAAAGGCTATCCAGTTGTGGATAAGGAAAGTACAAACAAAAACAGGAATCTCATTTTTAGGGCAGGTGCTCTAAAGAAATATATTGAAAGCGAGCTTTTTCTGAATGCAAACAAAAAAAGGGACGGAGTATTGATAGAGCAGATATATTTTAGCCTGGCAGCAGGTGTTTCAATGGTTTTTGCAACTGCAATCGCATTTTCCTTTCAGCGGGAATACGGCAATTTTACAATACCTCTTTTTGTTGCACTTGTAGTAAGCTATATGCTTAAAGACCGGATTAAGGACCTGCTGAGGTATTATTATGCCCATAAAAGAAAAAACAAATATTTCGACAATAAAACGATAATAGGAATTAATGAAAAGGTAATTGGAATGAGCCGGGAAGGGTTCGATTTCATAAATGAGTCTAATGTTCCAAAAGAGGTTATCACCCTCCGGGATCGAACAACTTTGCTTGAGGCGGAAAACCGTAATTCCGAAGAGAAAATTATTCTTTTCAGGAAAAATGTCCAGATTAGCAGGGACGAACTTAATGCGAACTCCGAGTATCCGGTAAGCGGTGTAAATGACATTCTGAGGTTCAACCTCTCCTCTTTTCTTCACAAGATGGATGACCCTACTACTCCTCTTTATGTCACTTCCGATAATGGCGAGGATTATGAAGAAATTCAGGGCATTAAGATATATTATCTTAACTTTCTGATGCAGCTTAAGTCTTCGGACTCCGAAGAGTTCAAACGATATCGTATTGTCTTCAACAGGAGCGGTATAAAAGAAATCGAGGAGCTTAAGTAGCTCCTCGATTTCTTTTTTAATTCTTTATGGATGCAATCTCTTTTATTGCCTCTATTGCGGTATCTACATCCGCCTCGGTAGTGAATGCTCCGATGCTCATTCTTACAGTTCCGTGCATGTCAAAGGTTCCGATATGTTCGTGAACCAGAGGAGCACACTGCAGACCTGTTCTCACGGCTATATTGTAGTCTACATCGAGCATTGTTCCAACATCGCCTGCCTGAAAGCCATTGATGTTAAAAGACAATACCGGGTTTTTATTTTCAATGCTGTTTGCGCAGTATGTTGTTACTCCGTCAGTGTTCTGAACTGCCTTTCTGAGCTTATCCCACAGTGCAATTTCGCGATTGTGTATATTCATTACTCCCTGCTGCGTAATCCATTTTACGCCTGCATAAAGCCCTCCAACACCCAATAGGTTGAGCGTTCCGTATTCGAGCCTGTATGGATATTCCTCAAGGTGCCCCCGGAATGCCGAACGAACCCCTGTTCCCCCTGCTCTTGTAAGTTTAATATTTACTCCTTCCCTTACATATGAGCCGCCGATACCTGTTGGACCCATAAGGCACTTATGTCCTGTAAAGCAATAAACATCAACATTGCAGGCCTGCATGTCAAAATCTACCGAACCGGCTCCCTGACTCCCGTCAACAACGAAAGTAACACCTTTGTCCTTACATATCTTTCCTATCTGGGCAAGCGGCTGGATTGTACCCAGCACATTTGAGCAATGAGTAACTATCACAAATGTCGTGTTTGGCCGGATTGCTTTTTTAATATCGTCCGGATTAACATATCCGTTCTCGTCAAACGGAACATAAGTAACATCAATAGTCCCCTGTTGCTGGTGGAAGTAAAGCGGCCGTAAAACAGAGTTATGCTCAAGTAATGTTGTAACGACATGTCCTCCCTTTTCTACCAGTCCGTTAATGATAAGGTTGAGAGAATCTGTTGCATTATAGCTGAATGTCAACCTATTGTGATCTGTACCGCCATTAAACAGCTTGGTAAGCATCTTTCTGGTATTATTCACAACCTCTTCCGTTTCCAGAGCGGCATCGAATCCGGAACGGCCCGGGCTCACTCCCTTTGTGCGATAAAAGGTGTTCATAAAATCATACACTTCGTCCGGCTTTGGAAAACTTGTAGCCGAGTTGTCGAGATAGATAAGTTTGCTCATAGTTTAGATTATTATGTTTTATTTTACTTTTCAATAACAAGTGCATCAGCTACTAACTCCGCAATAGTCTTGATCTTAATTCCGAGTTTGTATGTGTGATTCAACTGCGAAAGCTGATCCACGCAATTATGACATGGCGTGATAACAACTTTGGCTCCTGTAGCTCTGATCTGATTTGCCTTAATCTCCCCAATCTTAAGCCTTCTGTCGTTATACTCGCTCATGGCGAGCATTCCGCCGCCGCCGCCGCAACAATAATTTTCGTTTCCGTGCGGGTTCATCTCTGTAAAATTATCTGCAGCACTTTTAACAACAAACCTTATCTCTTCGAGAAGGCCTCCGTTTCTTACAAGATTACAGGGGTCATGAATAGTAACAAGCTCTTTATTAAGAGTCTTATCCAGTTTGATTCTTCCCTGACGAATATAATCAGCAATGAGTTCAACTGCTGTTGTCATGTCAAAATCGTAACTCTTTTGGAGGTAGTTTGGACCTTCCCAGCGATTTGCCCGTGTTCCGTGCCCGCACTCTCCTAAAACAAGAACATTCCCTCTCAGTTTGTGGATTTCGTCATACAGATTCCGTGCAATTACAGTTGCCTGCTCTTTGTTACCGTTAAAGAACCCATAATTTGTCACATCGTAGAACCGGGATGAGATCGTCCAGTTTTCGCCCGCGGCATAAAATATCTTTGCAATAGCCGATATTGAAAGCGGAAAAAATTTCGGCTCTCTTGGATTGAGGGTATAAAAAACATTTTTATGCGGCTCATCCAGTGGAATTCTGGCATTGTTATCTCCCATCTCGTCTATCAGCTCTTCTTCCATCCACTTTATTGTATCAACAAATTCCTCTGTGGGAATTGCCATATTATTTCCGGTCCTGAGGGCCGAATCGACTGTTGCCTGCAGGGAAGCCGGTACCATATCCATAGCAGACAGCATCTCTCTTCCCTTTCTTACAATATAGGCAATATCAACTCCTATAGAACAGTGTTTTACACATCTTCCGCACATTGTACATGACCCGAAGAGTAAATCCACCATCTCCTCTGCCATGCTGTCGTCAAGGTCCTTTGCGTTAACAAGGGCTGGCGCGATTTTCCCCATGGAGGTACAGTATCTCCTGTAGACAGAACTTACAAGATCTACCTTTTTTGCAGGGATAAATTTTGACTGTTTATGTGCAATATAAAACATACAACTTCCGGCGCATAATCCGCATCTTACACACGCATTAAGATGCGTAAGAAGCTTACTGTCCGAACCGCTTTTAAGCAATTCCAATGCCTTGTCTCTTTTAACTTTATCTATCTTTTGCATGTTATTCCGATTTTTGAGGCCAGGTTCCCCTCCATCCATAGAAAAATCCAAGATGATATCTGGCAAAAAAGAAGAAGAGAAGATGTTTTGTTTTTCCCAGTGGCAACCATATAAAAAACAGAGCTACGGATAAATAATATAATATTTCTGCTCCGGGAACCAAAAGATAAATAGCAGTGAATAACTGAACCAGGCTTGTGACTACGTTGGAAATATAGTCATCCAATCCGGACAGTGATTTTAAATCCTTGTTGATAATTCTTTTTATTAAAATCGCGAAACCTGCAAAGAATGAGATAAAAAGAAGAACCGAAAAGATGGTTCTCAACGGATTATTCAATGACGGGAAACCTGCTAAAAGAACAAAAAACAAAACCAAAGACAAAAAAGTGCCTAAATGATATATAATACCTCCGGCGTATGTGGGCATATGGAGGTATGCAGATTCTTTTGCCCCGGGTGCCATAGCCTTTGTAAAAGAGTAAACGACTCCTTTTGTAACACTCCCGGAACTGACAGACAAATCATCGGGCCTGCCGGGAATTACAAGTCTCGCAAACTGATATGAGAAAAGCGCGACTGAGAAAATAAGAGAAGTAATAGCAATCCAGTGATACCAACACATATCTTAATGTTTAAACGCATCCGTCCGGTTTAGGCAAGCCGGCTACTCTGCAAGCTCCTCTTGCCGGTCCCAAAGGGAAAAGTTCGTATATCTCACGAAGTTTAAGTCCTGTTTCCTGGCAAATGAAACGTATCATTGGGGCATTCCCTTTTTCCTCAAAATTATTTCTTATTATCCGCACAATTGCCCAGTGTTTTTCGGTCAATTCATCAATTCCGTCCAACTTAGCAAACATAGTTGCCACTTCATCGTTCCAAACCGATGGGTCTGTTAAAAAACCGTCTCCGTCTACTTCAAATACCTTCCCTCCAACTTTGAGTGTTGCCATAAAAAAAAATTTTTTTTGATTAAAGTTCACGAAGGTAAAAAAATATTGATTTGAAAGGAAACTTTAACAATTTATATTTGTTGTAAAATAAATAAACAGGTTTTATAACAAATAATTACAATTATGACAGATCAGGAGATTGCCCACAAAGTAAAGCTACAACCCATTGGAGATATTGCAGTAAAGATTGGAATTGACCCGGATGACCTCGAACTATATGGTAAGTATAAAGCAAAACTGCCTTTGAAATATATAGACAGAAACAAATTTGGGAAACTGATTCTTGTATCGGCAATATCACCTACTCCTGCCGGAGAGGGCAAAACCACTGTTTCGATAGGCCTTTCTCAGGCTTTGAACAGAATTGGAAGGAAGTCTATTGTCGTGCTTCGCGAGCCCTCCCTGGGGCCTGTTTTTGGCATGAAAGGCGGTGCTACAGGTGGCGGATACTCGCAGGTATTGCCAATGGAAGACATAAATCTTCATTTCACGGGAGACTTTGGAGCAATTGAAAAAGCCCACAATCTTCTTTCCGCTCTGATAGACAATAATATTCAAAGCAAAAACTTTAATCTCAATCTGGACCCGAGAACAATTTCCTGGAAGCGGGTTATGGACATGAACGACCGCTCTCTTCGCTCAATCGTTGTCGGGCTCGGAGGGACTGCAAATGGAATCCCGCGCGAAACAGGCTTTGACATAACAGCTGCTTCCGAAGTAATGGCTATCTTATGTTTGTCAAAAGACAGGGCAGATCTTAAAGAGAGGCTGGGAAATATATTTATCGGATATACTTTTGACAAGAAACCTGTTTATGCAAGAGATTTAAAGGCAAACGGAGCAATGGCGGCTTTGCTCAAGGATGCAATTAAACCAAACCTTGTTCAGACAACAGAGGGTACACCGGCAATAATACACGGCGGCCCGTTTGCAAATATTGCTCAGGGGACAAATTCCGTTATCGCAACACAAACGGCACTCTCCCTTACAGATTATACTGTAACTGAGGCCGGTTTCGGATTTGACCTTGGCGCAGAAAAGTTCCTGGACATTAAGTGCCGCAGTGCAAAATTATCCCCGAATGCTGCAGTCCTTGTTGCTACTGTACGAGCATTAAAATATCACGGCGGTCAGTCACTGAAAGAGATAAAAAATCCGAGCATTGAGTCCCTTGCAAAGGGAATCGTAAATCTTGAAAAACATGTGGAAAATATCCGTTTGTTTAGTCTCGCTCCGGTAGTTGCGATTAACAGATTTCTGACAGATACTCAGGAGGAGCTGGATTTTGTCCTGGATTTCTGCAAAAAGAAAGGTATTCCTGCTTCTATCGTAGATGTTTGGGGAAAAGGCGGAGAGGGAGCAGAAGAACTTGCACAAATGGTTGTTCATGCTTCCGAGACCTGCTGTCCCAACTTCCTTCCGCTTTATCCGCTTACAGACAGCGTTGAGAAGAAAATTGAGACAATCGCGAAGAAAATCTATGGAGCAGAAGCCGTTGACTATACAGCAAAAGCAAAAGCCAATCTGGTAAAAATCAAAAATCTCGGACTTGAAGGTCTCGCAATTTGTATGGCCAAGACTCAGAAATCTCTTTCCGACAATCCGGACCTTCTCGGAAGACCAAAGGATTTCGTTGTTACAGTGAGAGAGATAGAGATTGCAGCCGGCGCCGGATTTTTAATTCCGATAACAGGCGAAATTATGCGCATGCCGGGGCTGCCGGAAGAGCCGTCTTCGCAGCATATAGATATTGACAACGACGGAAATATCACGGGACTTTTTTAAGTAATTACTTTTCGTGTCTTGCGAATAGCTCCTTTTCGGCATCACCTAAAGAAAGCCCGTAGTATTCAAGCAAAACCAAAAGATGGTATATGAGATCTGCTGTTTCATATACCAATCTTTTTTTATCCCCTTTTATTGCTTCAATAATAACTTCTGCAGCCTCTTCCCCTATTTTTTTGCTTATTCTCTCCTCACCCTCACCAAACAATTTGGTTGTATATGAGTCCGAAGGCATTTCGATATGTCTTTTTCGAATAATATCTCCAAGCCTTCCGATAAATCCTTCAAAATCTTCCCCCTGAAAACAACTTACAGAACCTGTATGACAAACCGGGCCAGCTGGCTCTGCGCGTATAAGAATAGTGTCATTATCGCAATCTGCCTGACACGACCTTATTGATAAAAAATTTCCACTGGTTTCTCCTTTTGTCCACAGCCTCTTTTTTGACCGGCTAAAAAATGTCACAACACCATCTTTGATACTTTTCTCATATGCCTCCCTGTTCATATACCCAAGCATAAGCACTTTAAGCGATTTATCATCCTGTATTATTACAGGAATAAGAGAGTCACCGGTTTTAAACATATTGTTCATATTCTAATATTTAATCCACTATTTAACAAATTACATTTTAGATCCTTTATGGAAATTTCTCCATTGTGAAATATTGATGCGGCAAGAGCAGCATCTGCTTTTCCTTCTTTAAAAACATGCTCGAAATGCTCTGCTTTTCCCGCACCTCCGGAGGCAATGACAGGTATAGACAGGACAGAGCTCAATTGAGCAATTTTTTCATAAGCAAAACCCTCTTTTGTACCATCATTATCGATAGCTGTAAAAAGAATCTCTCCTGCCCCCAGGTCCTGCGACTCCAAAGCCCAGTCAAGCAACTTCTTCCCTGCTGGAATTTGCCCGCCTCTGCTCATTACCATCCAGCATCCATTTATTTGAGTTGCATCAATAGCTACGACAACAAACTGAGAACCAAACACGGACGATATTTCCTTAATTAGTTGAGGGCTGGAAAGTGCTGCGCTATTTATTGCAATTTTGTCTGCTCCTGCATTTAACATTTCAGCAGCCTCTTTAAAGCATGAAATTCCTCCTCCTACTGTAAACGGAATATTAATTTCTCTTGCTATATTTTTAACTAAATCTACAAACGTTTTCCTACCCTCGCTTGTAGCACTGATATCCAGATATACAAGCTCATCGGCTCCTGTACGAGCGTAATTAATACCCATTAAGACAGGATCTCCGATTGTTTTTAAATTATTGAAGCGCACACCTTTAACGGTTCTGTTTCCGTTAACATCTAAACATGGAATTATCCTTTTAGCAACCATTTTTTTAACTCCTTTTCTGCAATTAGACTTTCATAAAAAGCTTTCCCAATTATTACTGCTTTCACTCCAGTCATTGATAATCTATCCAGGTCCTCAGCCGAGGAGACTCCTCCGGAAGCTGTAAACTCTACTTCAGGAAACGTATCCGTAAGTTTTTTGTAAAGGCCAAACGACGGGCCCTTCATCATTCCGTCTTTAGAAATATCAGTACAAATCACCTTTTTAATATTCGATTCAGTATAACTTGATATAATATCTTCTATATAAATATCTGTCTGTCGTTTCCACCCATTTATCTTTATCTTTTCATCAATAACATCTGCACCTAATATAACCTTTTCATTTCCATGCACATATAGCAACTCTTCGAGTATTTGCGGGCTATCTACAGCGACACTGCCGCATATTATCATTTTAGCTCCGGAATCGAATGCTTTTTGTGCAGATTCGATGTTCTTTATTCCACCTCCAAACTCAATTACAAGTTTTGTTGCTTTAGCTATCTTCTCTAAAACTTTCAAACTTACCGGGGAGCTCTCCAAGGCGCCCAAAAGATCTACAATATGTATTGAAGAAAAACCCATATTTTCAAACTTTTTGGCTATTTCAACCGGATTCGCGCTATATGAGATTACTTTACTGTAATCTCCTTTTGTGAGCCGGACACACTCACCATTAATCAAATCTATTGCGGGGATAATATCCATTATATCAATTATTTAATATTTAAGAAGTTATTTATTATTTTTTCTCCTGCTGTACCGCTCTTTTCGGGATGAAACTGTGTTCCATAAAAATTTTTACATTGAAGAGAAGAGGAGAATATTTCTCCATATTGAGTGTGCGAAACGCTCTTATCACACAGTTCCGGCGCATAAGAGTGAATAAAATAGAGCCATTCTCCTTCATTCACATCACTGAAAAGTTCCCCTTTTAAATTAAATACTCTATTCCACCCCATGTGCGGAACTTTTATTCCTTCTCCTCGCAGTCTTTTAACTTTCGGAGGAAAAATGTTAAGACATTCAGTATCTCCCTCCTCACTACTTTTGCATAGTATCTGCATTCCAATACAAATGCCCAGTACTGGAATCGTTAGATTCTTTATTACTTCTTCAAGCCCGCAATTCGTTATGTTTTTCATCGCCGAGGAAGCCTCACCAACACCCGGAAGAATTACCCTATCCGAGAGCCTGATAATCTCAGGATCGGAAGTTATTATAAATGGAGCGTTGAGTCTCACAAGAGATGAACTCAGGGAAAATAAATTCCCCATCCCGTAGTCAATAATTGTTATCATATCAATCCCTTGCTGCTTTGTATTCTGTAATCGTTCGCTCCTGGATAAAGAGCCATTTTCAACGCTCTTGAAAAACATTTAAACACCGATTCAATTAAGTGGTGGTCGTTACTGCCTGTTGCAGTTATATGTATTGTTGCCTTCATGCTTCTTGATAGTGTATCAAAAAAGTGACGGAACATATCCGACTCTATACCTCCAATATATGGAGCAGAAAACATCAAATTCCACATTAGGAAAGATCTTCCTCCGGCATCAATGAGAACTTCTGCCTTTGATTCGTCCATAGGCAATGCAAAACCATATCTGTTATTAATTCTTCCATTAGAGAATGCTTCTTTAATTGCTTCTCCAAGAACGATTGCAGTATCCTCAATTATATGGTGAGTGTCCACTTCAATATCTCCAAAGACGTCAATATCCATGGTAAATCCGGAGTGAAGAGCTATCTGCTCAAGCATGTGATCAAAAAAAGGAATTCCTGTTGAGACAGAGGAGACCATATTACCGAAAACATCTATTTTTACTGAAACACTCGTCTCCTTTGTGACTCTTTTCAAATCAATTAAAGGCAAAACAAGTCCGGAAGATTCACCATTTAATATTGCAAGCAGCAAATCGTTATCACTCTTTTTCCCAACAGTAATCCGTAGGGTATTGCTGCAACCAAATTGAGAACTTCTATCCCTGACAATTATGCCCTTTCCATTTAAAATGTTAAATACATTTACAGAATCGGCAAATTTCACCAGCAAAAAATTGGCAGAACTTGAGTATACTTTTTTAACGCATTTTACAGACTTAAGCGAATCTGAGAGCCTTTTCCTCTCTCCGATAATAGTTGCCGTATGTTCGTTATTTCCTTTTATAATAAGTTTAAGCGCAAACTCCTGACTAAATGAATTAATATTATACGGGTATTTTACATTATTCATGTATGAAATTATCTCCTTTCCCGAAAAAGCGAAACCAACCCTTAATGCCGCCATACCCCAGGCTTTCGAAAGAGTTTGCAACACTACAAGATTTTGAAATTCCCCAATTTTAGAAACAAATCCGCTGTCTTCGGAAAAGTCTATATAAGCCTCATCAACTACTACAACTCCCGAAAAGTTCTTAACAACCTCTAAAACTGCTATTTTGTCCAACAAATTTCCGGTTGGGTTATTAGGAGAACATAAGAAAATAAGTTTTGAGTTTGAATCAGCCGCCGAAAGCAGTTTCCCCGAATCTAATGAAAAATCATCATTAAGCGCGACCTCTCTGTATTCTACATTATTAACAGCAGCTGCAACTTTATACATCCCATATGTAGGCAACACAGAGATAATATTATCTGTACCCGGAATACAAAATACCCTTATTAGAATATCTATTGCCTCGTCGCTGCCGTTCCCTGCAAAAATACTCTCAACCGGAACATTTTTTATTTTCGAAACGACACTTTTAAGCTTCATTTGCTGTGGATCCGGATATCTGTTATATCCATTGTTAAAAGGAGATTCATTGGCATCAAGAAATATTCCGTTTGTTGCCGTTGTTTCGTTTCTGGCAGTTGAGTAAGCAGACATTGATTTGATATTATCTCTCACTAAAGCGTTTATATCCATTTTTACTTCTTTATCCTTATTGTTACTGCGTTTCTGTGAGCTTCCAAACCCTCTGCCCTTGCCATCTGCTCTATAGTTGCACCAAGATTTTCAATACCCTCCAGCGTAATTTCCTGATATGTTATGGTATGAGTAAAACTGTCCAGAGAGAGCCCTCCCTGCGACTTTGCCCAACCACCTGTGGGGAGAGTATGATTAGTTCCTGATGCGTAATCTCCGGCACTTTCCGGAGAGTAATTTCCGATGAAAACACTTCCGGCGGCTTCAATTTTGCTGGCGATGCCCCAAGGATTAATGGTGCTGATAATTAAGTGCTCCGGCGCATAAATATTAGCGAATTCTATCATATTTTCCCGCTTTTCAAATATAATTGATATGCTTTTTTCAAGCGTTCCGGCAATCTCTTTTTGTCTGTTCAGTTTTGCAGATTGTTTTTCTATCTCTTTAAAACATTTTTCTACAACTGTGGGACAGGACGCAACCAGAAACACCTGAGAGTCTGCACCATGTTCTGCCTGTGACAGCAAATCTGCAGCAACAAATGCCGGATTTGCACTCTCATCGGCAATTACCATTAATTCGGATGGGCCGGCAAACATGTCAACAGCAACGTCTTTGCATATAGCTTGTTTTGCATATGCTACATAGCTGTTCCCGGGACCAAAGATTTTATCAACTTTATTTATACTCTCCGTTCCGTATGCCATTGCTCCAATTGCCTGAGCGCCTCCAAGAGTATAAATTTCCTTTATTTCAAGATATTCGGCTGCATATAATATCGCAGGATTTACCTCTCCCTGTTTTCCCGGAGGAGTAAACAAAACAATCTCTTTACAACCAGCAACTTTTGCCGGTATTCCAAGCATAAGAACCGTTGAAAAAAGAGGTGCAGAGCCTCCCGGAACATAAAGGCCAACTCGTTTTACCGGTAACCTTTTTTGAGTACACCTAACTCCGGGAATAGTAATTACATCAACGTCAGGGACTATTTGCGCTTTGTGGAATTTTTCAATATTCGAAGCTGCAAGTGATATGGCTTCTTTAAGTTTTTCATCTAAAAACCGGCCGCTCTCCTTTATTGTTTTTTTTTCAACCACAAAACTGTCCAGTTTAACTCCGTCCAAAACTTTAGTATAAAAAATGAGAGCTTCATCTCCTCTTTTCTTTACATCTTCAAGAATACTGTTCACAGTTTCCTGTATCATACTGATATTTTTTTCCGGTCTTTTGGCAATTTCATTCCATAAGCCCCTTCCAGGTTCGATATAGTTTTTCATTACGGCATCATTTTATCAAGTGACAACACTAATATTCCCTCTGCTCCTATGGCTTTCAGGCTCTCCAGCTTTGGCCACAGCTGGTTCTCGTTAACAACCACATGCATTGAACACCAGCCGGGTTGTGCAAGGGGAAGAATAGTAGGACTTCTCATGCCTGGAATAAGGATTGCTGCATCATCTACCATCGACAGAGGAATATTCATCAGCAAATACTTCATCCCCTTGCTTCTTTCTACAGCCTCGAACCGCGAAATGAGCTGATTAACAAGCGTCCTCTTTTCATTATCAATCTCTTTGTTAACAATAAGAACTGCTTCGGATAAAAACACTTTTTCCACCTCTTTTA